>Ga0307968_1000465_pt1 | contig 28675 bp, 25 predicted proteins | sample OrgLakmetagen650_FD_201834 | JGI IMG/M metagenome (GOLD analysis project Ga0307968, IMG submission 201834) | Saline water microbial communities from Organic Lake, Antarctica - #650 | ecosystem: Environmental > Aquatic > Non-marine Saline and Alkaline > Saline | place: Antarctica: Organic Lake...
CCGACATCAAAAACAGGAACATTTTCACCCGCAGAGTTGAAGTGCACAACTTCGGACTTGGAAGTGTTGACAATTAGATGTTTATTCCTGGCATACACAGCCAACCGACTCAGCATGATTTGCATAGGAGAGAACACAAGCAACAGGCAGACAGGCCGAATTGTGTGGTCAAAACAATTGGTTGGGGGCGTAGAGGTTTTTGAGTCAGAAATAAAAAATAAAGATACATTGAGAGGGAGAGGGATAAGGGGGAGAAGCTCCTTAAATTTCTCGACCACCTATTCCCCCCTTCTTACTAGTTAAAAAATTTATCAAAATTATTTTGTGTACAGGCGCGTGACTGTACTTCCAAGCTGTGTTGTACTTTCACCCAGTTCAATTATTATATTCATATAAAACAGAAATTGATTGTGATATGGCAGCTTTAATTAGATTAGAGACCAGATAGCTTATTGTCACGAAATGGAGCGAAGTGGAGAAGCAGGGCAGGTGCGAAAGCAAGCTTTCCTGTCATTGCCAGCCATCCAGATTGCCGTTTATGCAAGCACACGTATGAACGCACGCACACACAGGCGCGCACAGACACACACTCACACACACACACACACACACACCACACCACACACACATACACACACTCATTCACAAAATCACACACACACACATACACGCACACACACACACACACACACACACACACACACACACACACACACACACACACACACACACACACACACACACACATATATATATATATATACGCACACACGCGCACACACACACGCGCACACACACAACGCATGCAAATGCATACACCTAAACTTGCATACGCACACATACCCACATTTACACGATGAGAAGATGCGCGAAGTCACCCGTACAGCCGCCCTCGTGCAAATCCTCCATGTAGTTGCCACCTGCACAGGTGGAGAGGTTCCTGCTCCAGAACAATCTCCACCTGACTGCCTTGGAGCTGCTCGTGGAGTCTCAATCCTCTGCAGGCCACGGAGAACTGCAGGTACGAGGTCAAGGGATTCATAAACATGCATGCACATGTGCGATTGTTGTTTGTTGCCTTATCCGTGAACAGCGACAGTAGCATAAGTGCATGTGATTGCTGATTGATGTACACTGCCACCTGAACTCATACCCCTGTAACAACACTGTTAACCTCGCCGACCTGGCACGCCCCAGTTCCCGGAACTTGAGGGCTTTTTCCAAGACCAAAGCCGCTTCCCCCCTGAAGAGGTTGCTCGCCACACGCACACCAATGGTAGGGCAGGGAACCCTGGATGCTTAAGCACGTACGCGTGCTTTGCACCTGCACCTTGTCCTGACATTCCAAGATGCTTATGCTTACAAAAGCAACGGGCGCATCCCTCCTGGGCACACCAACAACAGCACAATGTATGCTAGCCCACCCTCCCCAGCAGCCTGCCACTTCATACATTCTGGTCACACAAACAGCAACACAATGTATGCTAGCCCATCCTCCCAGAAGCCTCCCAATCAACTCTTCTGCAGCAGCCTGCCAATTCGTATGCCACGTCATTGCCTGCACCACCACGAAATGTAATTTGAACATAATCCTGGTCACATGATTGCGTACGCAGCGCTGGACTTGCAAGCTCAAGCGCGGGAGCGGGAGCAGCGGCTGCAGCTGTCTGAGTGAGTGCACTGGCTTGCAATATTATTCTGAGCGCTGCCTTGCATTATTATTCTGAGCACTGTCTAGCATGAAAAACCTGAGCAAGAAAGCTGCATGAGTGCATGCACTGCCTTGCACTACCTTGTATATCTTGCGTTTACCTAATGCATTTTATGGGGAGCTGCCCTGACTGGCCTTGTAATTGTTGATTGCCCAGAGGACATGAGGGACATGAGGGAGGACATGAGGCAAACATTAAGCTGGCAGTGCAGAGTCTTCACAATGCTCTGTCATTAAGTTGGCTGCAGAGAGAGTCGTTGTTGCCTTGTCTTTGTACAAATCTCCTTGATTTCCTAATATATTCGGGTCTTTAGACGAGTTTCCTTGATTTAAAGTATGCGGATAACGAATTGGAACGTCAATGTACGTGTGTGTGAGAGGATTTGTTGAGCTCAGGCTTGTGCCAAACGAGACAAGCCGTCCCGCTCAGTGTCCTCAATTATTCTCTCTCTCTCTCTCTCTCTCTCTCTCTCTCTCTCTCTCTCTCTCTCTCTCTCTCTTGTTTTCTCTCTGAGTTCAGGCTTGCACTGAACAATACAATTGTCCCTTTGGTGACCATGTGCGTTTTCTTGTTTGTACGCGGCAGGTACGAGCTACGCTTGGCGCGAGAGGACCTGGCGGAAATGAGCCGCAAGCTCTCCGAGGCCCAGACCAGTGCAGCAAAGCCGGCCCGGGCAGAGGAGCGGCTACAGGTATGCCTAATTGTTGTTGTTTGTGCATGCATCGTGCAGCTTGTCACTGTGAATTGTGAAAGCAGATAGCCCCATGACCATCTGTGCAAGACAGTGCACAGATCGCAGCATTACCGTGCCCAACATTATTTCCTGCTCTTGATCACAAGTAGGGGTGAAAAGTGAGGTAAGAGGTCCTTTTCAAATTTCTTCATCTCACACGTGACATGTCACGTCCTACGTTAAACTGCGCAAGCCTGCGCAGCAACACACGTCCTTTCACAGCACAGCCATCAGAATAGATCCGGCTGTTGCTGTATATCTGATACACATACAGGTGTATCATACGTCATACTCCATTTTTAAAGTCAGTCACATCCTATGCTGAACCACGAAAGCCTACCGCAGCAACACACGTCCTTTCAAAGCAAAGGTGTTAAATACAATCATACTCCATTTTTGGTCAGATCTTTGGACACCACCATGTTCGAGCAGGCCACCTCTCCTACTTCCAAGCGTTGGAGTAGACAGAGAGGGAGAAATGTGCCACGGCACAGACGGCGCCATGATGGATTGTTCTTTACTTCACCATGCAGGAGCAGGCGGCCTCTTCCATACCAAATGACAAGAGAATTCAGCAGCAGCAACAACAGCAGCAGCAGCAGCAGCAGCAGCCTTCAGGAGGGTACCAGCCGCACTCTGCTTTGGGCAACGGCTGGGCTCAACATGCCACACAAGGAGATGCTACCGCCTCCTTTGACTGGTCACGTGTGGGCGAGCCCACTGCCGGTGACTGTAAGGTTTGTGTGTGCATATGCGTATGTGTGTATGTGTATGTGTATGTGTGAGAGATGCACTTTGGACTCGGAACTCAGAGCTGCGTGTCCATTGAGTGAGTGGCAGCTGTCGAAATGATGTGTGAAATGTTAAAGGCGCTACAAATATGCTGCTCCGCCACCTATCTTATTCCCTGCTGTGAAGGGGACATAAAATAGTGCACTGTAGCATCCATCACAAACATTGATGAGCTCATCGCACGACACCTGCCCCTGAATCTCTGCTGCACAGGACATCAATGGCAGCATGGTGGCTTTCTTGGTCTGGCAGGGCTTTAAGACCAGGTGAGCCAAGAGGCCAGGCCAAATGCATGATTTACATTACACATAAGCACATGAGTATAGGATGCACACATGCACATACTGTCACACGTAATAAAACACACATACACTGACACGCGACACACATATTAGACACACACGCACACACACACGCACACACACAAGCACACATACACACACAAATTTACACACGCACACCCCAAACATGTTTGCACGGGTACAGCGCTCTGACCCTTCAAGAGGAGGCAGGTGTTGGAGCAACAGACAGCATGGTGTGCCTGTCCACGGGCAAACACCACCTCCACCGTTCTGACGCTGCAAGCACATCTCCCTCTCAGCCCCAACAGCACCCTGGCCTTGCCCTGTGGCGCTGGCACCAGCTTGCACGCTCCCCTGCTGTACAGCAAGGTGCGTATGCAAGTCAATGCGTGTGTGCGCATGTGTGCCTGTGTGCAAATGCATTCGTCTTTGTCATTCTCCCCTGCTGTACAGCAAGGTGTGTATGCAAGTCAGTGTGTGTGAGTGTGTGTGTGTGCATGTGTGCCTGTGTGCAAAAGCATTCGACTTTGTCATACTCCCCTGCAGAACAGCAAGGTGCATATGTAAGTGAATGTGTGCATATGTGTGCCTGTGTGCATGCGTGTTTCACGTTGGTGTGACTCCCCGCAGTTTAGCAAGGGGTGTATGTGTGTGTGTGTTTGTGCGTCGCTGTGCGTGGTGTCTGTAGGCCTTGAATAAAAAGTGTGCACATCTGAACGCCGATATACGAACTGGACTAAACGAACTGTGCATGCACAAGGATAGTGTTGTTTAACCATTTAACTGCAGCTGCATTTTTGGCTGCTGCATGCCCGGCTGATGTTTGTACAGACTCACTTATTTTGCTTGCCCAGCTCATGTATGTAAAGCTTTCTGTACGGGTACCCACCAGCTGCTGTCAGCGTCATATCATTGATGTCTACAATGATACCATTGATTTCATGGCAAGAGCAACATATTTTAGGGTATTATGGTATTATTGACGACAAATCCAGGAGGAGACTTGTACATGCACATGTAATCTTGATTTTGCCAGCACTGAGGCTGTAGCAGCACAGGCGCAAGTGGCCCACAAAACACAACTGTTTGCTTTGTGTGCAGGCCTGGAGTCTCTGGCTGCCGTTGCCAGCACTCATGCTGTAGCAGCACAGGCGGCTGCCAGCGAGCGAGGCCAAGTGGAGCAGCTGCAAGAGCTGCTGGGGCAAGCCCAGGCAGAAGCCGAGGCGGCACGTGCACAGGTGTGTGTGTGTGTTTGTGTGTGTGCGTGTGTGTGTGTGTTTGTGTGTGTGTGTGTGTGTGTGTGAGGTATAAGAGGCATGACACGTGCAGCGTGTGCAGTGTATGTGTAAAAAAGGCTGCAAGGGCCAAGGTAGAAGCTGAGGCGTTACGTGCACAAGTGTATGTGTATGTATGTGTGTGTGAGGTATAAGAGGCATGATGTGTGCAGCGTGTGCAGTGTATGGGTCTAAAGGGCTGCAAGGGCTGAGCAGAAGCCGAGGCGGCACGCGTGCGTGCGTGAGAGGTATGAGAGGCATGGCAGCCGCCTCAGGAAGCACAAGGACAACCCGTGCTCATGTGTGGAACAAGAAGCAGTTGCAGCGCAAGCATGCGTGTAATTTGGCAGAGCTGCAGAGATAGCTCGTTGTGAGTGCAGCCCATGCCTATGTACCCTCCAAGAGTTTATGAACTGCCTGCACTTCTCTTGGGTCAGGCACAGGCTTTAGTAAGGGGGAGCCATGAAACGTGAGAGGGCTGTCAGATTGAAGATACTTGCTCTCATACGTACTACTGCAATTTATCCAACGTCTAAAGTCCACCTGTTGCTCTTCCGTTTTTTTCCACAACATTCTCACACACACACACACTTACACACATACACACGCACTCACACGTACATACGCACACACACACACACATACATACATACACACACACACTCACACGTACATACGCACAAACCACAAACCCGCACACTTGAAGAACAAGTGCGCACATATGCTGCACGCACAGGCAGCTGCGTTAGCCCAGGATGTTGCACAGCTGCGTGTCAAGATTAAGGCGCTTCACATGGCAGCAATGCACTCACAAACAAATTCAACATACATACACCGTGCTTGCACAGGCAGCTGCGCTAGCCCAGGGTGCTGCACAGCTGCGTGTCAAGGTGGAGGCACTTCAAGCGGCAGCAATGCACTCACAGACAAATACAACACACATACACCATGCTTGCACAGGCTGCTGCGCTAGCCCAGGATGCTGCACAGCTGCGTGTCAAGATCGAAGCGCTTCAAATGGCAGCAATGCACTCACAAACAAATACAACATACATACACCATGCTTGCACAGGCAGCTGCGCTAGCCCAGGATGTTGCACAGCTGCGTGTCAAGGTGGAGGCACTTCAAGCGGCAGCAATGGCTTCAGGGGAGAGGTGTGTGTGTGTGGATGGATGGAGTGACTGTATCAGATATCTGCTAGCAAGTTTCCACGGTTTGGTGTATGTTTGCTAGTCTTAGGGATGGTGTGCGTGATTTGAAGCTACCGTGGCTAACACTCACGCACGCGTGCGCACGGAACCCAGGATAAAGGATTTGGGTCGGAGCAGCTTTGAACGCGCAGCCTCAGCAAGACATGAGGGCCACCAGCAACAAGAGCTGGAGCAGCAAAGTAGCACAGCAGGTGTGTGTGTGTCTGTATGTGTGTGTATGTGTGTGTGCGGTGGTAGACATGCGTCAACTTTTATGCGGCAGTAAGTTAGGCTCGCATGGACTTTAAATCCAAACTGTGTATTATTTTCTTGCCCTCGGCTTTTATCCTTTTTTCAGTGTAAGAACACACCGATTTTAGTCATATAAATGAATGTTTTAAATGTGCGGCTGTATTTTAAGCAAAATATAGAGAAGCAAACCTTTTGGGCAAATTTCGCCTTATTTTACAAAAAGAGAGCATCGTGTGTCAATTTCTTATGCTTTTGAACAGGAGCAAATTGAGTAGCAGCAGCACTTGCTGGCCACTATAGTGTCTCAGATCACATCACAGCTATCATGCGTGTTTGCCTTTCAACTTCAGCTGATGCCCTGGAGAGAGAGAGTGAGAGAGAGAGAGAGAGAGAGAGAGAGCGAGAGAGAGAGAGAGAGAGAGAGAGAGAGAGAGAGAGAGAGAGAGAGAGAGAGAGAGAGAGAGAGCAGGCTGAGCAGCAGCAGCGGCACATGCTTGCCCTGGCCACGATCATGTCTCAACTCACGTATAGCTATCGTACATATTCATCCGTCTAACTGCAGCTGATGCCCTGGAGAGAGAGCAGGCTGAGCAGCAGCAACGGCACATGCTTGCGCTGGCCGCTATCGTATCTCAGCTCACTGAGCTTCTGCCCCGTATCATGCCGGCACTTACTATCAAGTCACGGCTGGAGATGCTGCCCATGGTGCAGGTGCGGGTTGGGTGCCTGTGGTGCCTGGTCTTTGTGAGTGTGTATTTGTGTTTGTGTCTGCGTGTGTGTGTGTGTGTCTGCGTGTGTGTGTGTGCATGTGTCTTTGTGCGTGTGTGTGCGTGTGACACTCTGCAGCGTCATGCCAGCACCCACAGCTAAAAGTGCTGCATGCAATTTTAATGTTCTTGTGTGCATGTTATTTGTTGTGTGATTTCAATGTATGTTGGTGTGCATGTTTGCATGTAAGTTTGTGTATGAGGTATGAGTGACTGACATGCTGTAGGCTTGTGAAATTGTGAAGGCGTACAAAAAAGGATGCCTGTTTCATTTTGCGATGGCAGCTTTCCTTTCCCAATTTTCCTGCCTCTCCTTCACACAAGCCTTGGCATGCATACCTACATACACACCAATCTGGTGCTGTGCTTGCACACTTGTTTTTCTTTTAAGTTCACATCAGAACCCCCTGTATACCCACCCCTTCCCCCCACACACATGTACTCACAAACTGATGCCCCCCCCTCTTTCCCCCCGACACATGCAGACTGTCATCCTCGCCACCCTTGACCCGGAAACCCAACGTGCCCTTGTGGGGCTCGTGTTCAATGGAGTAGCGACCCCAGACCCCGCACAAAGGGGGGCTGTGGTGGGGCTATGTGCGGGAGTTGCTGCGGTGCTGGGGCCCACGTGGGCAGCGCAGGAGGTGCTGGGCATGTGTGTGAAGCAGGTGCGAGGGGGGGGGAGTGTGTGTGAGAGTCTGTGTTAAAGTGAAGGAGGGGGGGATCAGCTGCAGTTTCTAGTCAATCCCCATCGATTTTCCTGTTCTTTTCTGTGTTGGAGGAGTTTCACAGCACTCGGTACCATAGTGGCTCCTTTTTCATATTCACCGTGGAAAGTGGTGGTTCATTGCCTGTGTAGATTTTTCTTTCGATCTCCGCACTTGTTCTAAGCACTCTAAGTGTACACACAAGACGACAGCGCAACAGAATGCGGGGACTCAGTCGTACAATATGTTATTGTTCTTTATTACGCGCATACACACACTCTCACACAAACACACTTGCTCACATCCGTACTCATAAGCGTACGTCTGATTGTGCACTCCCAACATGCACACATCATCTCACACATTTCAAACACACGTACATTCACACAAGCACTCACCCATGAATGATCTCCACCCCCTGCATGCCTCTCCCTCATACAATCCAATACGCACTCCCCCTCACATACATACTCACAATCACACACCCATATGAATGCTCACCACCCCCTGCAGGCCTCCAGCCCCCTCATCTCACACACTTCAAACACACGTACATTCACGCAAGCACACACCCATGAATGCTCACCACCCTTCCTGCAGGCCTCCAGCCCCTCCACAGAGCGACGTGTCTTAGTTGCTGAACTTGTTTTTTTTTAATTTGGCAGGCCTCCAGCCCCTCCACAGAGCGACGTGTCTTAGTTGCTGAACAGCTGCATGCACTTCTAAACCCCGGGGAGCCGTGCGCGTTGGTCGATCTTGCGGTCACTGCACACACCCTGCTGCCTCAGCTGCACCGGCTGGCAGAGGACAGGATGGAGCAGGTAGGTGTGTGTGGGGGGGGGGGGACGCTGTATGTGTAAGGCACTACGTTTGTGCATTCGTTAGCTGCATCAGCTGGCAGAGGACAGGATGGAGCGGGTAGGTGTGTGGGGGGTGCTATGCCTAAGGCATTGTGTATGTATGTGTGTTTGTGGAATTGTTTTAGCTGCATTGCTTAGCAGAGGACAGGATAGAGCAGGTAGGTGTGTTTGACGCTATGCGTGAGCACCAGGATGGAGCAGGTAGATGTGTGTGCCACTGTGTGGGGAGTTTCTTTTGCCTCATTTTGGCATGTGTAGGCACCTGGTGGCGCCACCTGCTGTTGTCTTGTTGTGAGTAGTGGCTGTAAGGATGGAGACGGTGGTGGCAATGTTGTAACGAGGCTGGGGATAAAGTGTGGAGGAAGGGGGTCGTTGGGAGGGCACACACAAAAAAAAGGCCTAGATTTATGGTATGGTTTTAGTGACCTCAAGTCAAGGCCGCCAAAGACTGCACTGATTTGAGTGAGCGTGCGCTTCAGAGCATCTCTGTCACTGTGCTCTCAATCGGAAAAGGCCCTAACATTCTACAAAAGGTCCTCACACCATTGACCAGGACAACATAACAATTTAAACAGTCCTTACACAACTAGCATCCACCACCCTGTCAACTTGTCCTGTGTACCACCCTCCTGCTTTGCAGGTCAGAGAAGCTGCCATTGGGGGGCTGATCACGCTGCTTGGACCCAGGCGGCTCGCCTTCTCACGTCACTACTACATCATGTTAGAGGTGCGAGCGCGCGGTTTGGAAACACAAAGAGCTGCATCACCTGATGCTACGTCATGCTTGCTTGAGACGTGCAGCTTAAAAAAGCAAGAGAGCTGCATCAACTGATACTGCGTCATGCTTGCTTGAGGTGCGAGTCCGCGGTTTGGAAACACAAAAGAGCTGCATCACCTGATACTGCGTCATGCTTGGTTGTGGCGCGAGCGCGCGGCTTGGTAACACAAAATAGCTGCATCACCTGACACTACGTCATGCTTGCTTGAGACGTGAGCTTGTGTGTTTAGGTATGGGGGGGCTTAAGATGCATGGGCACTGCATCATGCATTATGGTACAAACTAACACTGCTTCATTTTATTCATACGTACATATACACATCACGCAATACCTAATACACGTGCTGATCAGTATACACACCAATTTCGTAATTGGAAAAGACTATGTCATGCTTGAAGTTAGGGCGCATGGTGTGTATCATCAATAGCACAGCATCGCCTAAACTCCATGCTTAGGATATGAGCGACTTAAAGATGCATTTAGCTCTACAACCATCACCGCGTGGCCTCATTACCAACCTCGGTTTTGATTTCTTTCTTGTGCGCTATTTAAACATGATGCACTTGCTCAAATACGCATGAGCACACCGACTCAATTACTCACCAAGCATGCGCGTATGTACTTGAATCCTGCAGAGCTGGCCATTCCTCGCTCAAACACACAACATTGCATTTGCTCAAACCCTAGAGCCAAACGAGCACCATACCCATTCTCGTGCCCACTTCAAATCGCACAGGAGCTGCTGCTGCAGCTTGCTCAGGATGGAGTGGAGGACGTCGCCCGGTTGGCCATCTCCTCTTTCTTGCCTGTGCTCCAGGTGGGGTCTGTTTGTGCTTAGCATAGCATAGCATAGCATGGCAGCAAAGAGCACGTACCTTTCTTGCCTGTGCTTCAGGCGCGCCTACGCTTCAGGTGCAATTTGCTTGTGTGTGTGTAGCATGGCAGCAGCGGGCATGCACGCGCTTCAAATGGTGGTCAGGTTGAGACGCAGAGTGATTTAGACGCCAGCTTTTTGATGTGTTGCCTGGGTATGTGCATTCATTAGCACTTGTGCATACATGCTACCAAACACACACACAAAAGAGCACCACAAATGTAAACACGTGCATGCACACTCACGCACACAACACACAGGCGTACACACGCATACTCACACATGCACACACACACGCAAACACATACACACACATATACCCACACGTATACACACACACACTCCCCAGGCATGGGCTTCCTCAGGGGGTGACGAAGGACTGCTGACATCGTCTTTGCTGCCCAGGGTGGTGTCAGAAGCTGGTCGGCACCTGCGCCTTGGTGCAGGTAGGTGTGCTTTGGATAGTTGTTCATGGTCATCACTTCATTGGTGCCCAGAGGTGTGGCCTTGCATCATTGTTTCACTGGCGCAGACACATTTGTGGTCTTGAACCGGTCATATTCATTATTTGATATGCCCAGAGGTGTGGCCTTGCATCAGTGTTTCACCGACACAGGCAAGTGCCATCAATGCACATGTCATCGTGATGGTGTGGGTGAGAGTGATGTATGGGTGGTGTGGAGGTGTGATGTGAGGTGTATGTGGAGATGTGAGGTGAGGTGTATGTGGAGGTGTGAGGTGAGGTGTATGTGGAGATGTGAGGTGAGGTGTATGTGGAGATGTGAGGTGAAATGTATGTGGAGGTGTGCTGTGAGGTGTACGTGGAGGTGTGATGTGAGGTGTATGTGGAGGTGTGATGTGAGGTGTATGTGGAGATGTGCTGTGAGGTGTATGTGGAGGTGTGATGTGAGGTGAATGTGGAGGTGTGATGTGAGGTGAATGTGGAGATGTAAAGTGAGGCGTATGTGTTGTGCTTGTTATGTGCTTGTTATGCGGGCAAGTGTGGCGAGGTTCATAACCAGATGCTCAGCATGTAGCAGCCTGTAAGTCCACAGTTTTGAAGGAGATCACTTTGTCCTTTGCCCAACATTGATGAGGGTTGATATCAGTGTGGGGCAAGTGCCAGAGCCTTCTGTTGGGTCTGTAGTTTGTATTGCTTGTTTAGGGGCTGTGAGTTGTTGCGTCATGCATTAGTGCTGTCTGTGTAGATTGTTCAGCAGCATTCGTATTGGCACCCGCATTGGGCATCATTATTGCCACACAGACTGCTCACTCTTCTGTATTCATTTCTCCCCCTTAGTGCAATACAATTTTTGATCTAAGTTCCCTCTTTCTCGTCTCTCCACCCAACGCAGCCGCCACAGCCCCGCCCCCTTCCTCTGCATCTCCCACTGAGAAACCTGCTTTCCTAGTCTCCAGCTCAGCCTCTCCTTCAAGCGCTCCTGCTACTCCAGGTAAGGCAAAAACAACCTCCTGCCCTATAGGTCCACTGGTAAGCCTGCAAATTGCCATTTGGCTCCGCGTCTACCTCTGCACTGCCGTCTGGTGCCTTCCTCGTAAGCGTGCCTGTGTTTCCAGGTTAGTATGCTTGCCAAGGAACATGCACGTCATTTCTGGCTCCACCCGTGCCTATGCACTGCCATTCAATGTCTCTTTGTTTTTGGCTTCACTCTGGCTTGTGAGTTGCCGTCCAACACCTGGCTATTTCTGGCTCCACCCTTCCCTATGGACTGCCGTCCAATGGCTCTTTGTTTTTGTCACCAATCTGGCTTATGTATTGCCCTCCATTGTCTCTCTATTTCTGGCTCCACCCTTGCCATCCGATGCCTGTCCCACGTGCGTGTTTCTGTCACCAATGCCACCACAGGCAAGCTTCTTTTTAGGCCGTCGCTGCCGTGTCTTTTGGACACACATGCACCTACACGCTTATTTGTACGTCTGTCAGTGTCAGTGTCTCTGTGTGTACTACTAACAATCACACCATTACGCATTTTGTTTTGGTGTACTTGGTATAGCACGCACATCGAGCCTTATAATGCGTGTGATGAGATATGCACTGTGTTTTGAATGCATGTGGTGTAGCATGCACTGCAAATCTTAGGAGCGTGTAATATAACGTGCTCTGTGATTTGGATGTATGTGGTGCGCAGACGTGACCAAAGCGCCCCAGGCCCCAGGCTTGATTCCACGTGGGTCCGTCGGGGGAGGTGCCTCTGCACCTCACAGCGCGGCACACTTCAACGCTAGGCGCTTTGCGTGCTATGACTTCCAGGTGGGAGGAGCAGTGTGTGTGTTTTGGTGGTGTGTGATCCAAACTTATCTATTTAAACGCAGCACACTTTTAATGCCAAGCCCTTTGCATCTTGTGAACGTGTACTCCCAACACCAAGCCCCTAGCCACCCACCAATCCGTACTCAATCAGGCATCTAGACACTACAGACCTCAATAAGGAAATAGCGCTCACTCACAGCCCGCCCACCAGCTGCTGGACCTATACTGTGACCCCCTCAACCTCCACACTACCTGAACTTAATTTAGTGTTGTATGCTGTGTGTCATCTTACAGGCCACTAACCAGCTGCTGGGGGTGCTCTGCAATCTGCACTTTGCCCTGAGCTTCGACCCACTGAGCCCTGCTCATCCAGACATTTGATCAATCACCGATGCGTTGTCATTGAGTACATTGCACAGTCGCAACCACACAGGCTGCCCACCAACTGATGGAGTTTTACCATAGCCCTCTCAACCTTCAATACTTCTTGCCATCACACAGGCCGCCCACCAGCTGCTGGAGTTGTACCGTAGCCCCCTCAACCTTCAATACTTCTTGCTATCACACAGGCTGCCCACCAGCTGCTGGAGGTGTTCTGCGACCTGCAACCCGCCCTGAGGGACTGTGCGCTGCGCAGCTGCCCCTCGTGGGCGGTACTGGCTGCAGCCCCCGCCAAGGCAGGTGCAGGCGCAGGATCAAGCTTGAGCGAGGCAGAGCGTGAGCGCGTTGCATCAGGGGACGGGAGTGCTGAAGGAGAGAGGGATGGTGAGTCTTGTGGTAGAGTGGTGTGGCGGAGTGGGAGTCGGCTAGGGCAGGTGTAGGTACGTATCTGATCTGAGCTTGAAAAGGATGGAGCGTGAGCGCGTTGGATCAGGGGACGGTAAGTTCGGAAGCAATGCTGGAGGGGAGAGGGATGGTGAGTCGTGTGGTAGGGTGGGGTGTGGTAGAGTGGGGTGTGGTAGAGTGGGGTGTGGTAGGGTGGGGTGTGGTAGAGTGGGGTGTGGTAGAGTGGGGTGTGGTAGGGTGGGGTATGGTAGAGTGGGGAACAGCCAAGGCAGGTGCAGGTATGGATTTGAACTTGAAAAAGATGGAGCGTGAGTGTATTGCATCAGGGGGCGGTTATGCTGAAGCAGTGATGGAGAAGAGAGGACAAGTGAGTGGTGAGGTAGGGTGGGAGTCAGCCAAGGCAGGCATAGGTACGGGTGCGGGTGAAAGGGAGGCAGAGCGTGAGCATGTTGTATAGCAAGCTGAAGGGCGGCAGTCCTAGAAGATCCAATGCTGAAGGAAAGAGGGACAGCAAGAGCGCGTGAGGGAGGGGGAGGAGTGCCAAAAGATCCAGTTTGCATTAAAGACTGCAGGGAAGTTCTGATGGATGATCCCATTTGCAAGGTCAAATCTGGAAGCTTGGTTGCGCACAGACGCGTGGAATGATCGTGCCCTGCCATTTACAAGGCTGTGCGTATCAACCTCCCATTGTGTCCTGTGCCTATTGAACATATGTTGCCGCACTAAACAAGATTCGATTGTCATACATGTTTGCAGCAGGAAAACAGCCAAAGCGCACCTGTCATTGGTCAAGAAGAGAGCTTTATGTGCCACATTCTGCTTCTGTTAATCTCACTGGTATTCAAATGTGTGAGTCTCTGGGCGCAGGCTCAGAAGCCTTCACAGGCCTTGCTCAGTAAAGTCTTGCTACCAAAAACCGGTACTACTCATGTATCATGCAGCTTTACCCTAAACTAAGGACACATATGCACATACACAATACACACACGCACACACACTTTCACACACACGCGCACACACACACGCGTGTGCATTTTCAGGCAAGGACCATGGGCCACAGACGCATTCCTCTCCCACCCAGGAACACCGCAGGAGCTTGAGTGTGGACACGCCTGGTAAGCACCCTGCGTGACTTAACCTCGCGTTCAAAACTCCCGAAATGACTTTCGAAGGGGCACACACACACTTACACACACACACACACACACACACACACGCGTGCAGCTTTTCTTCCACCAGAGATACTGAGAGTTTAGACTCGCTAAAAATTATGTTGCAAGGGACGTGTACGAAAACCCAGACTTTGAAGCTGCCCTTTTCTAAAATTTGGGACACGTCAGGGGGGCCGAGTGTTGAAATTGTGTTTAACAATCAAATGCGCAAAAGTATCACATGCAGAGGATGGCAGGCATTTTTGATTTGGTGAGGCATCCAATTGATCTGCCTTGTGAAGTCGATGTGGGGTCAGGAACCAAAATATTGTGCCTGAGTGCTTACGCATTGTACTTAACATTTTCTTTCTTAATATGTATCATGTACTCTATTGACCATATTGCCACTTTAATGCACACAACTATACAACTACATACACACACACACTCAAAGACACGCATGTTGATGCATTTCCAACAAATAATGTGCTTGGCACACACAGGCACACAGGCACACACACGCGCACACACACACACACATGCTCATGCGTAAGTGCACAAGTTTGTTGTTTGCTTGTGTTACTATCTTACCGCAGGGGACTCTTGTTCATCTCTTCACAAGCCCCACCACAAACAGGCGCTGCACCCAGAGCTGCCTACTTGCAGGTAAGGGGTGCAAGATTTCTTTCTTGGTTCTCGGCATCAGCGTGGCTTCCTAACATGATGCGAACGCACTTGAGTTAGAGGGGGGGGGTTGTTGCCTGCCAGTGCCTGGTCATTCAGTACTATGTCAACCCACCTTGTTAAAATTCTATTTCGCCCACCCTGTTCATCTACATCATCGCAAGTGCACGTGAACAAAATCAACGTAAGCACATGGTACTTTTTGCCATGAGGCCTATCTTTTAATGGTCACACATACGTGTGAAGACACAGTTTTGTGCAGTGTACAAATGCAAACACAAAAGCATTGCTCGCTGCCAAGGTAGCACCACATAAATTTTAATGACATGTTCTCTCTTTGTGTGTATTGTTAAGATGAGCACGCAGTCACAACACACGCAGAGGTGTGATGATCAATATTATTTTCCAGGTCCTGGTCTATACAACAACTTTCAAATAAGTTACTTTCAGTCAAATGAGTTAGCCTTTAGTGAATTGAATTGTTTAGAAACAGGCGCGCACACACATTCTCATGCACAGTGTGTGGTTGGCTTGAGTACAGCAGCAGCAAGATGAGGAAATCGTGGTTGTTAGTTTAAAGCACTCGCATATCAACACGCGCATTTGCGTGCAACCATACTGGAGTGTGGTTGCATGAGCAGAACCGTGTGCACACTTCATCATTGTAGTGGACAAGAACATACACTGCATGGCTACACGCACCTTCACTTTGTTACGTGCATAGGAGTGTGGGTGGCTTCAGCACCGCAGCAGCGGCGGGTGGAGGCACGCTCCCTGGAGTGGAGACAAACAACGTGCCTGGCGTGGACGGCTTGGCTTTAGTGCAGGAGGGGGTGACTGATGCAGAGACCTTGATGTGCACGTGGGTGCACTCAAAGCAGCATGCACAGGTACGTGTGTGTGTATTGCACGCAAAGCAGTATGCACAGGTATGTAATATGTGTGTGTGTGTGGCACTCAAAGCAGCATGCACAGGTATGTGTTTGTATGTGTGTGTATGCATGTGCATGTGTGTGTATGTCCTAAAAATGATGTGTGGACGTGTGTGTATGTCTGTGATCATGAGAGTTGCTGGCAAGTGTGTTCATTTGGTATAGGTGAGTGATGTGTTCATTTGGTGGGTGATGTGATGTTCATTTGCTATAAGTGAGTGATGTGACATACAGTATGTGATCATATGTACAGCCAGGCAAAACTGCTCAAGCTAACACGCCCTCGCGATAGACATGTACACAGCTTATGCTGCATTTGCCTGCAATCCTTAAGAAATCCGCCAGTAATCTTGCACGTCTCACATCAAATGTATATATGTATATACTATTAGCTGATACACAGATCAAATAATCTGTGCTGAGCATTTGTGTATACATACATATTAGGTACAACGCACACACGTTTGTCTGTTTAGCCACAGCATCGTACGTGGTGGTGGTGGCCGAGATAGCCGTGGAAAGCACGTGTTATGGACCAACCTCATTCACGTAGCACGCACATGGCCAACTCACAACAGCTAATCCCGAACCCATGTTGTATTGAATCCACTGCCTGCGGTAAAGCTTCCCTCTTACATGTTTTTACAACCTTTTCCGTGCAGTGGAAAGTGGTGCAGTGGGTGGTGCAGTTCCTGCTGCCAGAGCTCCTTCAGGCTGCCCTCACCCTCCCTCCGCCCCCTCCCCCTTCACCCACATCCCACCACAGGCAAGTAAGGAAGTGGAATCAATTGTCATTCACAACTGCATGGGCGCTTTCCTAATTGCCTGGGTACAGTGTCTCTGCATGTGAGGCAGAAAGGGGTGCTTGCAGGCCTGTCCTTTTTCCTCTGCTGGTAAGTGTGGATGCAGCATTTGTAGGGTCTGTCTAGGTATGTACGTGCGTGATGCGTGATGCGTGATGCGTGATGCGTGATGTTTTTGCACACAATGTGTGTGTGTGTTGACCTCCCTCTCCCTTTGTATGAGTGGGAGTGGTATTCCTGCCTGTGTATAAATCACCTAATGCCTCTGGCATCAATCATCACTCCGTAAACACACCCACTGCACTACACACCTTCTACAGTCAAGCTAACACCATTCTACTCCCACAACATGCCACATCAAAGACTCGCGCGTACGAGGTCGAAAATCACACCGTAAACACTCCCACTGCACTACACACCTTCTGCATTCAATCTAGCACACACCATTATATACTCACACAACACGCCATATTAGGATACACACGCTTACAGGTCAAAATCCACACCACCGTGATCCTTACCTCACCCAACACCACACCAACACACACACACACACACATCACACACACACACACATCATACACACATACATGCACCATACATGCCCCACGCTGCAGTTCCTCAAATGGTACAGCAGCCGCCAGTAATGGTGATGCAGGAGCAGGCCAATTGACGAGAGGCAGCAGCACTGAACTGGGGGGAGGCGGTGCTAGGTTAAGCAGTGAATATGGAGCAAGCAGGAGTGGGAGTGCGTGGGGTTTAGGGGGAGGGACTTTAAGGGAAGGGTGGGAGAGTGGGGGTGGGGGAGGGGGGAGGGAGCAGAGGGACATAAAAGATCCTGCAAAGGAGGTACGGGCGCAGGTGGCGCACGCGCTGCATGCGACGGCGGAGGCATTGGGTGAGTTTGCGTGCGTTTGCGTGTGTGTGTGGGTGGGGGGGTGGGGGCCGGGGGGCGGGGGATAATAGGGACCCTGCAAAAGAGGTGCGGGCGCAGGTGGCGCACGCGCTGCGCGCGAATGCGGAGGCAAATGGTGGACACGGTAGTTGTCATGATAAACCTGACCCGAAACCCTAGAGCAGTTGGAAGTGTTTGAAGGGATGATAGGAACCCCACAAAGGAAATGCACGTGTCGTTGGTGTGTATTTTGCATGTGATTGCAGAGGCAGTTGGTGAATATTTCTATGCAGACGTAAGTGTGGTCGGGTGATGTGCATGATGAACAAGACGGGGTCTGAAAAGGGGCAGCTGGTATGCACACACTCAAACGCGCACACACGCTCACATACACACAAACGCACACGCAAACACACACACATACGCACTGCATGCACCTGCGGTGGTATTTAAGCGCCTGCATGACTGCCTTGTTTATATGGTGTGTCTGCCGTCTTTATCTTCAGCATGTGAGGGTCCCAGGTTGAGTGTATTTTTGTCTGGCTTGAGCCAGGCCAGTTCGTAGCAAACTGCGGGGCATCACACACCCAGATGCCCTCACTCACTAGTGACCCAGCCAGCGCTCGTAGGTGTGCTCTTATGCTGACTATTGGGTTCGTGTGCTGGAACAACTTTAAAGCCCGGCTAGTACATGTTTGCACTTGCAGGCCTGGTGTGTTGTGTGGTAAAAGGTTCATCGATTGGACGTCAATTCTTTGTATTACAGGATACAAAAATGTATATCATGGCAGATCAGCCGGAATGTGCTGCTTCCCATCTGCAATGCAGTGCAAAGAAACCTTTAGCCGTCACACGCAGGCCCAGGCTTTGCACAGGGTGCGCCGCCCTCTATCTGCGGTTTGCAACAACGCAAAACAAACTGCTTTTCTCCTCGCACACCGAGGCCCAACGTTTGCGAGAGCATGCGGCAGCTTACCTGCATTGCAAGGCAAACAAGCTCTGCCCTTTTATTATACACATACACACAGGTTACACACGGGGAGGGCTGTTTGTTCTCCATCTGCAGCATACAACACCAATAAGTAGTCCTTCCGTCCCACACGCAGCCTCAACGATCGCCCAAAGCGTGCCGCAGCCCATCTGCAATCCATCATGAGATCAAGCTCTGCCCTTCATTCTTACACACACACCATCTGCAGTCTGTCATGCAAACAGACTTTGCCCTGGAATCTTACCCACACCATCTGCAATCCATCATGCAAGCAAAACAATTTGCCCTTTTATGCTACACGCAGGCGGAGGCTTTGCACGGAGCGTGCTGCTTCCCATCTGCAGTGCTGCTGCAGGAGCGTGCAACGAGGGACCCATGAGCGCAGAGGATGTCCCTCCTCAGACCATTTGCTTTGTGGGGCAAAGCCTTGCTCCTCACGTGGTGGTGAGAAGCAGCTGCGCGTGTGCAAGGAATGTGTGTGCATTGTGCTTGTGCATGTGCGTGTTTTGTGTGTGTGTGAAATATGTGACTGTATCCCTGGTAATACACTAGCTCAGATGTCTTATGTGTGATGCATACGCATGCTTGCATGCCTGTATGTGTCAGACAGACACGTGCCATGCTGTGCTGTGCTGTGCTGTGCTGTGCAGGAGGCGTCTCAGGAGGTGCAACCTGCCTCCCAAGAAAGTGCCCATGCAGCTAGGTGAGTGGCAGCTGCCCTCATGCATACTGTGTCGTTTTGTGTGACTGTGGTGTGTGTGTGTGTGTGTGTGTGTGGTTGTATAATTGTTTGTGTTGTGGATCAGTTGTGTGGTTGTATAGTTGTATGTGTTGTGGATCAGTTGTGTGTTTGGCCCTCCTGATGCTTGCGAGGGTCTGTACACTGCTTTGTTTGTGTTCCTGTTTTGAGCAGACAGCTGCCTGCCGACAGTGCAGATGCAATGAAGGATTTGTGACGCAGTGCAGATGCACTGATGGATTTGTGACGCAGTGCAGATGCAGTGAAGGATTTGTGCAGATGCAGTGAAGGATTTGTGACGCATCCCTCACCTGATTTGCTTGCATCCTGTTTTAAAGATATAGCTGCAGTGTGTTTAAAGTCGCCCTCTATTTTGATTGTGTAAATGTGATTTCTGTGAACCTAATCACGGAGGTCACGTCGTCGTCACAGCTACTTAGATATGATGTGTGCATCCAAAGCTGAGAGCTTTCTCATTTCCCAACGATCATGGTCCATGTGCCAATTGTGTCTGAATTACAGCGGCTCTTGGCTGCAGTGGAAAATAAAACAGTTTGCTGTGCTTATACGGATCTGTGTGTGCATCTCTGTGTGTGCAAATTTGTGCGCACACGTGCGTGTTTTTGTGCTGCCAGGGTTATTGCTGCCAACCCCATGTTTAAAATTTATTCATACATCATTCTACTTGACGTGTTTCGAAGGATATAACCGCAGTTTGGATCCGCGTGCGTGTGGTGTTGTATGGCAAGCTTGCGCACACAGCCATGTAATGTAATGCCCTCCTCGGACCTGTATCTTTGCTACATTAAATGTGTTGCAAGCTCTTTATAACTTAAGCACACAATTGCACACCCATATGTTTTTAATCCTCACAGAGAGCGAGTGCTGCCGCTGCTTCTAGGCTCGGTGCTGCCTGCTTGTGGGGAAGGCAAGCTGAGCAGCTGGATGGTTTTCCTGTCGAACCACGCCAGCCACCCCACAAATACTTGGCTGGGACAGTCGTTGCAAGTACGTGTTGTGTGTCCTTGTGCTTCTTTTGGGTGTATATATGATTTGCTCACGTGGGTGTATATGATTTGCTCACGTGGGTGTATATGATTTGCTCACGTGGGTGTATATGATTTTCTCACGTGGGTGTATATGATTTGCTCACGTGGGTGTATATGATTTGCTCACGTGGGTGTATATGATTTGCTCACGTGGGTGTATATGATTTGCTCACGTGGGTGTATATGATTTGCTCACGAGGGTGTATATGATTTGCTCACGAGGGTGTATATGATTTGCTCACGAGCCTGCAAATTTCTGTGGCCACTTTTGACGTCGCTGAGCCATCCACCTGACACGCATCGTTCCTCTCATCGTTTCTCTAGGCTCTAATCCTAAGAGTACCGATCCTCACCTGTGTGCATCTTGTATTCAGTCTTTTGGTGCTCCTCTCAAAATGAGTCAGGCACCCAGCCGTCTGGCCTCAAGTAGTTCTCTGACTTTGAGGTCCTGCATTCATATGCCTCTCATCTTGATATTTTACAGCTGCACTTCCAAATAAAATAATTGATCAAAGAGGACAAATGAGAAAATGATCGGAAGTGATGACCCCAAAAATGATCGAGGATCCCAACTAATTGACTGACGAGTAGACTGATGTGTACAGGTGGGCTGAGTCCATGCTCAGACCCTGACCGTGTGTAATTTGTATAAGTCCATGCTCAAAGCAGGCATGCAGGAATGGTGACAAGTCTGCAGCTTCAGGCATGCAGAAATTCCACGGTGACAACATTTACCTCTCAATACAACCCCCAATCTCGAAAATTCACACGCCAGAGCACATGACATCGACCGCATAAAATGCCATGCTTCTGCAGTGGCGTCGCACCAAGACTGCACAGCCTTTTTTTTGCTTTGCTGGTAGTGCCCAGCACTCATTTTGTGCTTGTGCGCATTTGTTTTGGCTCGCAGAACGTGTCACGAGCAGTGACGTTTGCGTGCAATCTCAAGGAGGGTTGCGTCTCTGAGTTCATGCAGGTGAGAGTGTGTGTGTGAGTGTACGTGGTTTGTTTGCATGTGTGTTTGTGTGTGTACATGTGTGTGCATATGTGTGTGCATGTATGTGCATGTGTGTTTGTGTGTGTGTTTGTGTGTGCATATGTGTGTGCATGTGTGTTTGTGTGTGTACATGTGTGTGCATATGTATGTGCATGTGTGTTTGTGTGTGTTTGTATGTGCATATGTGTGTGCATGTGTGTTTATGTGTGTGTTTGTGTGTGCATATGTGTGTGCATGTATGTGCATGTGAGTTTGTGTGTGTGCATGTGTGTGCATATGTGTGTGCATGTATGTGCATGTGTGTGTGTTTGTGTGTGCATGTATGTGCATGTGTGTTTGTGTGTTTGTGTTTGTGTAGTGTGCAACGGTGTGACAGAGCTCAGCATCAGAGGCTGACATTTGATGTTTGTCCATGAAAAGCCTGTGGTGGTTTGGCGACATCATGATTGATCTGTGTACTAAACAAGAGTTCAGAAAGGACTTGATTGGGTTTCGTTTGTTGATCTTAATGCAAGTTTCAGTTGTATTAGTCTGTCTTCAGATCACGCACGCACTAGTATAACACGCACACACATCTTTCTTGCATCCAAGCTGGAATGCCCACAACGCTTACACACATACACATACACGCACACGTACACACGCATTCACACATACGCACATACACACACACACGCACGCAGACACACGCACACACACGTACACACGCACGCAGACACACGCACACACACGTACACACACTCGGTGCAGGTGCTTGAGCACATGGTGGGCCAGTCCACTCAAGGCATCAGCAGCGAAATGGGCCTTTTGGGTCTGTCCCTAGCTTGTGGCGTGCTCCCAGTGCCAGGAGCTAGGGACCATTTGGCGCGCAGAATCATGCCCTTTATCATGGTGGGTGCTCTCTTGTGTGCGTGCTACTGGTGAGACTTAGAGGGGTCTGTGTGTGTGCGCCTCTTTTTTCCATTGCCAGGAGCTGCAAACCATTTGGCGCGCAGGATCATGCCCTTTGTCGTGGTGTTGCCTTCCATTGTGCATGCATGCCACTCGTGGTGCGTATAGGCTTCTCTATATGTGCTCCAAAGCTTTGGTAATCTGGAGTTGCAGCCTACGTGGCCCACAGAACCGACCCTTTGTCGTGGTGCATTTGTACTTGTGTGTGTTGTGTGTGTGTGTGTGTGTGTGTGTGTGTGTGTGTGAGGGGGGGGGGGGTATATATGTATGAATGATTTAGGAGTATGAACGTGTGTGCACTTGGAGAGAAAAGTTGCTGTTTGGTATTATTGTGTTAGATAGGATATGTGACTTGCAAGATAGTTGCTACTTCCTAGGGCATGATGTCGCCCCTTGGGTTGAGCACGGTCATGATTTTACTCTCCTTGGACAAAGACCAAGTGCACACCATCAGCATTAGTACCAACACAAAAGCGTGTCTCAATATTGGCATGAGCACCCACCCTGCTGTAGCATGGAAGGTGGCGGGGGCAGACGAATTTGTGTGCTTTGCAACCAAAGTTCTTTGTCATGTATATGCATGACGTGTGTCTGATGGCATGTGGTGTACATGGGAGTGTGCTGCTGAGCGAGTGTGCAGCTGGAGTTGGTTTATGTTGTGTTTGTGTTACTGTGTGCACGACAGCTACTTCTGAGCACTAACAACTGGCAATGTGGAGATGCATATGGCGTGCGTGGGTGTGCTGGAACAAATTCACGCTGTCATGCACATGTGTGTGTGTCTGAATGTGTGTATGGCAGGTGCTGCTGAGCAATGGCGATGTGGAGATGCAGATGGCGTGTGTGGGCGTGCTGCTGGAGGTCATCCAGAGATACTCAGACGATGCAAAACTTGTGGAGCAGGTGATATATACATTTTGCCACCAGCCACAAGAGAACAGACCTTTTAGTGCCTTTGCTTTCCAAAACAAATGTCCCTACATCAATGCTAGATTAGAGAGCATGTCCTCCGTCCAAACGTGCTACCCACACAAATGCTGATCAGTACAATGTGATTGTTTTGAGGGCAATTGCGCGCACGAGCATGGGAGCACGCACACGGCCATGCACACAAAGAAGCAGTGCTGGTCAAACAACGTGTATATTCTCAACCACCTTGCACGCTCAAACATAGAGAAATACACACATGCATGCACAGAAACACACTGGATCCTGTTACATTAATGGCAGCTTGGAGCAGGCATAAGGCATACGCCTACTGCTCAACACACAGACCTGTGGGATTATGAACGCATCAAGAAGCATCCACACATCTTACTACATGAAGGTATTTGCTGTGCACACACACACACACACACACAAACGCAAACACGCACGCATACTTTGCACGCAGGTGTTTGTAGTTTTTGACGGCATCCTTGAGCAGTCTCCCCACGAGGTCCAGTGTGCTGTCCTGGCAGCTGGCCAGCAACTGGCCACTGGCGCTGCACCAAAAGCCGCACGCTCGCCAGCAGCGGCCGCGCAGCTGGAGTGGCTACTGCAGGTGTGTATGGTGTGTGGCAAAATGCTGAAGTTGAACTGGTGCCGTCACAAGGTCCTATGGTGGAGGAGCTGTGTGGTGCCTGCAAGGAAGAATAAAAGGAAAAACTACACAGGCTTTGGAAATCACACTCCCCACAATTAGAAAGGAAAAGGAGCCGCTTTGGTACCTGGTACCGTAAAACTCCTCATCAAAAGAGACTGTGTGTGCATGGGTGAGCATTGGTGTGTGAGTGCGTGCTCATGTACATAAATTCCCCCCTACGCGGTTACGAGTGTATGTTCGTGGGTGCATGAGTGTGGGTAAGTCTTAAACCTGAGATCAGTTGCTACCTTTGGGGGGGGGGGGGGCACCCACTTAGACTGCTGGCATAGGTTGAACACGCAACAACGTCTCACACACCTCATACTACAATTACTCCAGTGCTACCAATGCTGCTGCCCCTGCTGCTGCTTGGATTGACTGACAGCAACTGCCCTGTGTCCAATCTGTGTATACTTACACCCAGCTGCGCACACACCATCTTGCGACAGCTACTTCCCAGATTCTGCTGCTACTGTGTGCTACATAACCAACTGCAACAGACCTGACACACAGATTTGCAAAAATTTACCTTTTTCTCTATAAATGTATACACCTCTGTCACCTCTGTCACAGATGCTGTCCACACACAAACACAAGGCAAGCCTAGGCACGCACATGCTCACATCCAGCACACACTTAAAACACTCAGTGCTTTGCCTATGCAGCTGCATAACACACCTTTCAATATACACAACGCCCCAAACAGAGTACACACACAAATGCTCACAACTCCTCGTGCTTTGTCGCTCTACAGGCCTGCCAGTCCATGGCACTACAGCTGTGCAGTGCCCCAGACACGCTCGACCAGAAAAGAGCCTTAGCCTCTCACCTGGCCCACAACATCCACACCATACATGTGCACGACGTATGCCTACCACGCATGCAAGCCTCACTCCAGGTACGCAGCACGTAACACACACACACAAACACGCACACGCACATGCATGCACACATACACACACCCTTAATTGCAAGTGCACGTACACATACATACACATGCACACAGGGTGATTATAATTGCTAGGTTGATTCCACACCCACATGCGCACTATATTCACGCACGTGTAATTATACAATCCACACAAACACACACACCACACACACACACTCCACACACACACACACACACACACACACATATATATATATATATATATATGCGCACAGGCATGCGCAGAAACCTTGCAGCGCAATCGCGCACTTCTTCCTGAGGGCCAGTATGCTGCCATCCTTGCAGGTACCTGCATGAAACATGCAAAACGCGTGTATTAGGTATATAAATATGCCGTATATGTCCCTGGTTTGTGTACCAAAGTAATGAATGGGAAGCTCTGAAACAAATCGTTGTGCTTGAACGCTGACCCTGTGTTTGTCAGGTTGTCCCTGATTCTCATGCAGAAGGGAATGACACCTACATAGGCCGTAAGCAATTACATTTGATGGCTTGACGTATGGTGTATGCAAATGTACAGTGTGTTCACTGGAGTACGGGCGTTATAGTATAAAATACCTAATATCACATCAAATATCAAAGCGAACAAGCAAACACGCACGCCTGCATTAACACATACACGGGGTGTTGCGTGAGTGTGAGTGTGTCTGTGTGTGTGTGTGTGTTTGTGCAAACGCGGCTCTTTACTTACTGGCACTACCACTGCCCCTCTCTTCCTTTTGTGTAGTGACTAACACCAAGGGCTCTGCTGCAAGCAGCAGCATCCAGCAGCAGCAGCAGCAACAGCAACAGCAGCAGCAGGCAGCCGCGCAGCAAGCTCAAGTACATGCGCACCAGGCCCAGTACCAGCAGGCGACAGCCATAGCCATGCAGCAGCAGCAGCAGCAGCAGCAACAGCAGCAGCAACAGCAGCAACAGCACCAACAAAGCCAGCAAATTATGTTACATCCCCCTTCAAGGACGGATGTGCGTGCACCCTCCTTAGTTTCTAGCGGAAGTGGGCCTTTGGGGGCGATGTTCAGTCAAGTCCCCAATGCTGCACAGCAGGGCATGCAGCAGGCCCAGCAGGCCCAGCAGCAGGCTCAGCAGCAGCAGCAGCAGCAAGGCGAAGAGAGTTTTAGCTCGAGGTGAGTATTTGTGCAAGTGTGTGTGTGTACCTGTGTGTTTGTGTGCGTGCGTGTAGAGACAAAGTAATTGTGTGTGGCCGCCCTGTGAGGTGGAAAACAAACAATTTCTCAACAATTATGTGTTTGTTTGACCCTTCCGTTGCACCTGCAACAAAGTGCTTATTTGCTTGCTACGTACCAAGCAAGACCTATAACTGTGTGTGTACATAATTTGATTTTAGTGTTTTTGTTTCTATTTGGTATCCAGCATTAAGGCATTTGCTTCACTGCCAAAATCATTTACAAAATGTGCGCTGAACTACACATATGCAAAGCATTGGCAGTTCCTGTCTATGTTTTGACGTGACAATCACACATCGCGCATAACGCCTGCGTGAGGCATTCTTTTTCTTTTGTTCCGCTGCAGCAACGCCAAAATCATGCTGCTTGACGGATTTTAAAAGCTTTGCACCTCCACTATCTACCCTGCAATTCTTGTTATCGTGTAGGTTCAATCGTTTCAAGAGCAAATTCAAACGGGGCGGCGACGTCCCACAAAACAGCCCGCAGGGCGGACCTCCTCTCACACCCCAGCCTCCTCCTCCACAGTCTGTGTCCCAACAGCAAGGCAGTGCTCCTGCTTCTCAGCCCCCTCCAACACCTCTACAACCACACCCAGCCCTTCCACAGCAACAGCAGCAGCAGCAGCATCTGCAGCAACCCCACCAATACCAACAGCCACACACACAGCAGCCGCTGCAGCCGCAGCATTACAAGGCCTTCCCAGGCGAGTGCTCTGCTCAGATGCTTTCTTCATACGAACATATATGCTGGGAATCTGATATGCAAAGAGCTCAGTATGCAAGCATTGAGGTTGCTGACTTGAGAATGGGTTTTTGAGTGCACATTTGGATCCAGGCAGTCTGGCAAACTTCCTTTCGTTAGAGCATGAGGCTAAGAAAGCAGACATATATGACTTAAACCCACAAGCGTTGCTGCAATTCATGTTTAACCTGCCTTGCTCTTTGGTCTGCTCCGGCTGGTGTGACAATTGCTAGCTTGACTTGTTCTGCGATGCATGCTGATGCTCATAAGCGCTAGCCTCATACTCTGGCCAATCGTTTGCAGGAAATAGCATTATAGAGGCCAATGGCGCGAGCCCTGGCCAACACCCTCCTTGGATGCCTCCATCCTCTCCAAAGCCTATCGGCGCTCCAGGCACCAACTTCTTGAGTGAAAGCGATGATGATGCATCCTCACAATAAAGGCCGCATTTGGACAAAGGCCTTACCTAGGAGCCTAGGGATGGCAGACGATGTGTTGTGGACATTTCATGTGTAAAACAGACAGGTTGTGAAATGATGACTGCTCGTGTTGTTAAGGAAAACTCCTTTGGTTTACATTTGTTACTGGCAGCAAATAATGCCTTCGTGCCTTCGTTTGTCCTGAACCTCATTGTTCCCATAGTTGCCCCAATACTGCTTTTCTCAGGTCAGAGATCATGCTGCTGGCAATGCAGATGTGTTAGAGATGCAATTTGTGCATAAAGTTTAGCCCACTTTTGTATTGCTCACACTTGTAGCTTTCAATTATAACAGAGTATGAGTAGCCCTGCAGGACAGGCACCTGCACCAAGATGCCTGTGTGAAAGGGTAGCCAAATTGGGTGGAGTTGTACCAAAGGGGGCTAATTGAGGCCCAAAATGGGCAAGCTTTTATATGCTCTTTGGCTTATACGCCCCCAAATTGGCAAGCTCCAAATTGTACATAATATGAACCATAGATGTAAAATTTGTAGCTTGCCAATTTGGGGGCGTGCGCTTAGTTTGCTGTGGCGTCAGAAAAAACCTCACGGTTGAAATTTGCGGTTGAAGCGGTTGAAATGCGGTTGAAAGTATTTCAACCGCTATTTCAACCGCATTTCAACCGCTTCAACCGTGATATTATGCTATATGCCAGCTGGTAAGCAGGACCATCATGTTATGTGACATATAATCAGGACATTTACGCATTTACACATTATGGAAGTTGCAGCTTTTTATAAATCAACCGTTTACTTTTGTCCATTGTTATCATAACAATGATATGAAATCATTCATGCCAAACAGGGCAGCTTTCCAGCCTGGAGTTGGATTGTTGATGATCATGCCTCATAGTCGGGCTATTGGGCCTACTTAGTAAGGCAGATCATCCGATGATCATATTTTGGTCAGGCTGTAGTTTGCTATCAGCATATGATGTACCGTAAACCGTCATTTGCAGTGACTGTTGACTCAGTTGCTCGGAACAACTTATAACTTACTTGAAGTTAAACTAAATAGCTAAACTTTGACCTTCTAGAGCTTTAACTAAAAGAAACTTGTACAGCACTACAAGTAGCCTGAGCCTGAGGCCACAGTGTGTGCGTGCTCGTTTAAAAAGGGCAAGAGCATACCAAAAAGACACCAGGTGTATTTGTGGTACACATCATGTGACATGCCGACTCATCATTACAACATTTA
>Ga0307968_1000466_pt1 | contig 28646 bp, 29 predicted proteins | sample OrgLakmetagen650_FD_201834 | JGI IMG/M metagenome (GOLD analysis project Ga0307968, IMG submission 201834) | Saline water microbial communities from Organic Lake, Antarctica - #650 | ecosystem: Environmental > Aquatic > Non-marine Saline and Alkaline > Saline | place: Antarctica: Organic Lake...
ACAAAGGCTTACAGCGTGGTGGTGTCGGTTTATGTGCATTCTCTTCAGAGTATGGTTGTTGCACCTAAGAAGTATGTGTGGAGCACTGTCTGATCCTCCGCACAAAGGGCAGGTGGCAGGACCTGTCGTATGGCTAAACCTTTTGGTGTGTTTTTCTGTGCCTATCGTATCAGTCCTGTACTTAAGGACTTGTTCCTGTTCCTTAAAAGTCAAATTTGGCATGGACCAAAACTTGTTACTGAATTGGGCATGCGCAGGGGGCTTTTTAGTAGCTTGCCTTGTGCGAGGTTCGGGCTGTGCTGCACGCTGAGGCGTATCATGCAATTTTTGCCAGTGCTTGTAAAGCAGTGTATCTGTGTTAGCTTCACCAAGGTAATGGTGGGCGTGCATGTGATGTTTTAGTTTGTCTTGCAGGTTAGTAAAAACCCGTAGCTCTTCTGCATGGGATCCAACTTTGTTTGGAACGCTTAGCCAGAACAGGTCGTAGAAAGGGTCAGTAGCTGGCGGGAGGGAAACGTCAGAAATTTGATTGACTGCTGCTTTGTGTGCTAGGTGGTCTGCACCCTCATTGCCAATAATACCAGAGTGAGATTTCACTTTGTAGAAAGTGACAGTAGAGGGTGAGGATTGGATTAATTAACATTGTCCTTGAGTAGTTCCCTGTGCAAGTGGTGGAGTATAGCCATTGGGTTCAATAGCTGTTTTCTAATCTGAAAGAAGGATGAGGCATTGTCTGTAGCAATGTCAGTGTGGCCTTTTTGTACCGCTACTAGCACAGCTGCAAGTTCAGCTCTATTGACGGTGAGTGTGGGGCCGCTGCCTCCAGGATTGATAGTGACGGTATCACTATAGCCAGCATCTGTAGTGGGGGTGAAAATGCCAGCGCCTATAATATGCTGTTATAATTTGCTGATCGAATCTTGCTGATCAAATCTTGCATGGCACTACCATCAGTGTATGTGATTGATTTCCAGTTTTGTACTTTGGGAATGTGTGGGCTCTTGTACTGGCTGACGTTTGTGTTATGAAGCGTTTGCCACTGGCTGACGTTAGCAGCAATGGAAGTATCTGGGTGTAGGAGTTGAAATCTCTTCCTCTGCTTGTTCTTGCATTTCACACGAGCAGTGCCAAGCACGTGGGCACTATTGTTACAAGTCCACGTTGCTTCAAGAATTGTCTGTTTGAGATTGTTGAGCCAAGCTGGGTTGAATTCAATCAGGGCTTGTTTCCCTTGATTGTTCCAGACGACTATTAGCTGCATTTTATTCGTGTTGTCCTGAGGCTGGGGTGGAGCGTCTAACCAAACTTCTGTAGGGTTCAAGAGCATGCTGTCTGCAGAAAACTTGGCTAGAACGCATGCTTGCTCAGGGTAGTCGTTTATCCAAGTCATGTATCCGTTCTTACTCCAACCAAGCCAGTCAGAGAGGAGTATGAATGTTGCTGTAGCTTCTTGAGTTACCAGCCCCTACTGTAGTTACCAGCCCCTAGTTACCAACCTACCGGAGTTTGTTGATTGAAGTGCATGTCCCACAAGTGAATGCAGGAGATAGTCGCAATAATTCGGGTGGCAAAAAGAGAAGCCAGTGAATTTTGTGTCGAAAGCATTAGTGCTTGCTCAAATACTGTGTCTCTGGTATTTTTGCTCCAGTAGGCTTGGTAACTAGGGTCAAAATCTAGGGGGCTAGCAAATTTTTGCTTGGTTACTGATGCCCATATTTGGAGGGAGGTCATAATGTGCCTCGGGGTGCAATACATATTGGAATCTCTTGCCTTTTTCCCAATGTTGTTAAGTGAGCTCAATTGAAGTTTGTACCTTCGTAGCAGACGTACAATTTCAGTTGCCGCGTCTTGCACAGGTGGTTGTGTAGTACTGTGTAGTCCAATCCGTTTAGATTGGTTGTAAGTATGTAGCAAGATGTTGAGACGTTCTAGGGATGGCATGCCTGTGCACTTGCCGTAGATGTCATACGCACAGGCTGCTTGACAGGTTATGTGTTCAGGGATATTGGGTTCACCCTCTGAGTCCTAATTAGATCCTGGCTTGAGGAGGTTTACATCCCGCACCTAGATCTAACATTTCCAGGTGGGTTGAATGTCTGCTTGGGGATTGACAGTGTCAGTGATAAAGAGTGCCTTGTCTCTGATGTTTTGGCCTTGTGACGAGTCCCACATATTTTTAAAGTGCTAGGTACAACCATCACGCCTTGCTTTGTCAGATTGTCAATTTATTGGTCTTCTGATTGGGCATTTAGCTGAGTGCTAGTATCAGCATTCTCATAGCTATCTACATAGGTTTTGAAGTCAGGGTTGGCTAAGAGCAGTTCTGCCGCTTCTCATGTGGGTTGCCAGATCACTTTTATCATTTCTTTTTCTTCTGCATAGGATTTTCTGGTGTCCTTTTCCGCTTGGGTTAAGTCATTACAGGCTGGGCAGTGCCAGTCTTCACTATTTTCCGCATCTTGCCTTGCAGTATGTGAGCAAGCATTCAGGTCAGTCAGACAATTCCAATGGTAGGTGCGTTGACACGTATCACATTGTGGCATATCATCATAGTTTTCTTCTCTTTCTGAATGCTCTCGGCTGACCAGGCTCCAGCAAATTTGGCAGCAATCGTCTACCTTTGGCTTCTTGAAAAGGGCTCTGCTTTTGCTGTTTTTAGCCCCGTGCTTTGGAACAAGGGTAACGCTCATTTTTCAATAGTGGCAGGTTGTAATTGGATTTTGTATTGCGCCTGTGAAGTTGCGTTGGTGTTACATTCAGGTTTGCCATTTGCTGCCAGTCCAACACCTCCTGTAATTAATAGTCATACTTGAAAATTGTGTTACGGGCCTTGACATTGCCAAAAAGAGCCGCAGTGCTATGATTATAATGCCATATTTTGGTTGCCGCATTATCACCTGATTGCAGAGGCTCTGTAGTATTAGGTAGTGAAGCAGTGGGATTTTCAGTGAGTTCCACGGGTCTATGTCCATACTTTCTGTCTGCCTCTGAATTGTGTGTCTCGTACTCCTTGTGGAGACTGTTCGCCTAGCAAGAGTTTGGGTCTGTTGGCGTTGCGAAACCTGTACATCTGACCAGGCCCATCCTATGGGAGTGTAAGCCTTAATTGCATCTAGAGCAGCATTGATTCTCTTAGCCCTTTCTTCTTTGCTAGGTGTCGTGTCCTTGTTTTTATGTAAGTCTCTGATGAGCTGGGGGGTTATATTTTCTGAGTTCTATTTCGCTTGCATCGTGAGATGCATAGGGCTCTGTCATTAATACCAAGGAGAACACAACAACTCGGAGAAAACTAAAGACAAAAATATAGAAAAGAGGTGAGGGAGGGGGGGAAGTATGCTAAAGAGAGAGTTGTGTTCTCCAAGGAATAAAAAGAATTGAGAAGGGAAGCAGAAACCGGAGAAAAGCAGAAAGTGAGAACATCTCACTTTATGCTACACTTCAAGAACCTGAGTTCAGGTGTTTCACACTGGACCCATAAGTTCTATTTCGCTCGCTGGGCAAAACTTTCGGGGCAAAACTTTTCGGGGCAAAACTTTTCGGGGCTGGGCAAAACTTTGCGGGGCAAAACTTTTCAGAAGAACCCTTCTTGAAGGAGCGAAAAACGGGAACGTGCTTGCCCAGGGATCCTGCCTTCACCAACAAGGATTCTAAGAGAGAGACTGGGCAGGACAGGGACTTGCCTCGAGCAAAATATACTACTGAGCCTGAGCAAAATTGGTCGTTATTCCTTTTGGCCAAGAATATTTCCATGTGAGAAGAGTAAAACCTGAATTCATCTGCAAAAATCTGGCAAGCGCAGTCATACCTCAGAAAACCAGAGAAGCAAACCATAATAAACGTTGCAATTTGGAGGTTGAGTAGGGTGGACTGGCTTGGCTGAAGCAGGAAAGAGTGTTATTGTACAGAGGTCAAGAGACAAGGGAGCTTTTCTGAATTGGCCTCCAGAGGAAAGTGACCTTTGTGCGCAGGATCGAACCGCTTGAACAAAGGAGTGGCTGATCACATCATCTAAACCAGCCATGTTGTGCACGGTAAAGATGGCTGCGCTTGCTGCTTTGATAGTGTCCACAGCACTAGCACCTTCTGTCTTGACAATGCTACTGTGATCAGCTGTTGCAAACTCTCCCATCTCTCTAGCGGCACTTCGAAGGAACCAGAATCCAAGTCAATGACAAAACCGAGGTGGGTCAGGAGGCGTGTGAATTGCAGATGAGACTTGGACTCATTGATTGCCAGGCCAGCTGATTTGAAAGTGTCCAAAACCAACTGCCTGTGTGCTGTAGACTGGGAATCAGAGACCAGGAAAAGGAAGTCATCCAAGTAATTTATAAGCCGGACCCCCCGAAAGCGCAGGTATAAAGAGATGGTTCTCATAATTTTTGTGAAGCACCAGGGGGCAGAAGCAAGACCGAAAGGAAGGACTCTGAAAACATATAATTCACCCTCCCATTGAAACCCAAGGAACGTGTAATATCTGGGATCCATATCCACCTGGTGGTAAGCGCTGGCAAGGTCAAGAGAAAGCATGAGGTCATCCAGGTCTGCCAGGTCAGTCAGTAAATTGAGAAAGTCCATGAGAAAGGAAGGTACCATCAGAAATTGATTCACGTGTCTAAGGTCCAAGATCAAACGTTGTTTGCCATTTGATCTAGTAACAACGTTCAAGGGGGACACACATTTGGGCTGGGTATGCCACAGTCTACACTGATAAATTTGATTGCCGCAGCAGTGATAGAGGGGAAAGCGTCAAAGAATTCTCATCGTCCAGCAAGTCGTCGAAGTCGTTAATCATGAGCAAAGCCGCATGACGGCCATGTTCCCCAACATTGATTAAGTTCTAAACCCTGCTCCCACTGCTGCAGCTTTGGATGGGTCCTCACAGGTGTGGGTTACATTGTGCCGCTTGCACAAGCTCATGCTTAATCATAACGCCATGTGTTGTTCAATGCATTATGTACGCTTGTCATCTGAATGCGGCTTAAATTGTAAAACTTTTTGTACTCTCCGTGCGAATTTCTGAACTTTTTTTAAAAGCTCCCGTGCGAACGCTGGTCAAAGTTATTTCGGGGAAAATAAAACTTTAAAAGTTTTTAAAATTTGGGAACCCCTCCGTGCGAATGCGAGCAAAATTAGTTGCTAGAACGAGCTGGAATAGAACAATACGTTGGATACAACCAAAATAATAAGTTGGTGCCTCGAAGGGGTCACCAGGGGACAGCAGATTTTATAGGGAGTCTGCCAGCATCTTGTATATTTGGTTTTATACACATAATATTTGAAGAAATCATTTCGGACCTGTCCGTTTTGTCGGATCTGTCCGTTTTGTCGGACCTGCATGTTTTTTGTCGGTGGTGCGGCCCATATATAAGTAAAGTTGTTTAGCTTTATAATGGGATGTGGCACGAGCAAAGAGGAGACCGCACGTCCTGCGCCCAGCAATCCGCATCTGCAGTCACCCAAGTGGGAGATGCTGTCTCAGTGGACCGAGTGGCACAAGAGAGATATGTTTGGCTGGGTTCAACCAACCCTGCAAGATGTTGTGGGTCCACATGGGCGGAGTAAGCTCTCTGGCATTGAGCGTCCACATGAGTACCAAGTGAGAGAAAGACTTGCAAACAACCTTAAGGTATGATGCCAGGTGAAAAGCTGGAAGCTTTTGGAACCCCCAATGGACACCATGCCTTCGTCCACTTCTGTGGTATGTGTGAGCAAGCGTTGTGTACCTACCCATCAGTTCCCACCTTTCCTTGGACTCCATACTTCTCACACACTTGTGGGTGTATTGCTTTTATGTATGCCAGATGCAATCCTCTTACATATCTCACCATAAATGTTATCGCTAATCTGCCATCCAGGATCCAAACAGTACAGCTGGATTGAGTGGCTTATTCCTGATCATCATCCTCCAGTTGCACTGGCTGCTGCACAGTTTGATGGAAATGCCACAAGGTAATTACATTTAGGAGCCAACCTTGTGCGCATGCATCTTCCTTTAAATAAAAATGTTAAGGGAGCAATCTGCAATTGAAGCGTTGTAAAACCGCGCTTCCTTTGTTGCTCGTGTAGGTGGACAGTGGATGCCATGCCGGTTTCTTCTTGGCCAAGCCATGGTCCAGCCCTTGCTGACTACCACCTGCTAGGATTCGAGGACTCTGGAGGTAATTTGCCGGAAACTGCTGTAAACTTCAAAGCTCCCAAACTGAGCTGAGGTTTGCTGTAGGAGCAGAGCAACAATGCAGCCACATGAGATCCTATGCTGCTCATGCTTCCATCCTCCTCCTCCTCCCCCGCCCCCTTGCTCCACCTTTTAACACCACGTCCTTACCCAAAAATTTCACAGACACACCCAGCAAGCCCGCAAAATGGGTGGAGTTGCACAGAGGACAAGCACATGACAGCAAGGACCACAGTTATGAGATCCTAGCACCAGCCTGCACAGGTTTCCGCTTCCAGATCCTGGACTCTCCCAAGTCAGGACCAGACATGGGAATTTCAGCTCAAATCAAGCTCCAGGTGTGAGCGCACATGGATTATGCGACATAAACCCAGAGACCAGGCATAAGTAAGATACCACACAAGCGCCTGTCCATGAGACCTGTGCAGCATGCTCACATATGCCCTTTCAATGGCTCCTTAGGTTGAACGTGCTCCAGGATGCTACCCATTAGGTGGAGGCGCCGTCTGAGGATCTGGAGGTGACACTCAGATGGAAGACACTTCCCCAGTCCTTGCATTTGACAGGAACGATCAGACACGCTGGGTCGATACCAAGGTGCGTCCTTTGCCTTTTTTTAACTTTTGCATTCTGATTGCCTCATTCTCTTGGAAGGTATTTAGCCACCTTGATACCCTGAGATGCACTGCCAAGCAGCCATTGAAGTTCGGAGTAAAAGCTGTGTGGCACACATTTTGCCCAGGCTGGTGGAATTGGCAACGTAGCCGTGTGGGAGTATACGCATGTGCGCGCCTCTGAAGTCCTGGAGTACAGCATTACCAGCCAGTGCAATGTCCACTCCTCCTACCATGGCGGCCTGCATGGTGCCCCTCGAGACTGGGTATTGAAAGGGTTGTGTGAAATATCAGGTGTGCCTCTGACAAGTTTCACATGCGTGTCTGACAAGTTTCACGTTTACTTTGTGTGACCAGGCTCTTCAGTGTGTAACTGTTCTGCACAAATTTGCGGGCTCATGCAAGTGTGTGCATGCAGACATTCAGTTGCGCACCTTCAGACCTGCTTGCAGGCAGCTTAGCTGGAATGAACAAACAACGGCTACTTGTCATCCACCCTGATTGCAGGCAACTGGGTCGAGGTTGATTCCCAGCATCTGGTGTATTTCTCAACCCACAGACAAACTAGGCATTTCAGAGTGGCACAACCAATCTCAGCCAGGCAGTATAAATTTGAGTTCACTGCCGTTGCAGCTGGCTGCGCCTCTCACTCATTGCAGGTGAGACAATACTGGAGTCTAGTGCCGTAGCGCCTCTTGCTGGTGCTGTACTCAACAAATTGACTGCCTTACGGCTTTTTTGTTGTTCCTCAGGTTGGTGACATCTGCCTACTAGAAGCCAAGCCTGCATGCAAGGAGTTCCTTATGGGCCATCAGCTTGTCCCTCTGGCGCTTCCTTCCTCTTCTTCTCAGAGGCCTGAGGGATGCAAGCAAGGCGTGGATTGGATGGCTGATGCACTCTCCTTGAGCCTCCCAGTGCACCCTGAACGCATGAGTGCAAACGTCGAGGCTGCAGGCACGTTCTGGCCAATGTTTAGGAAACAATCCATATTGTGAGGAGGCAGGAAACAATCCATAAAAAACAATCCATATTGTGAGGAGGTATTCGCCCCACCCTCTCCCGTTCCAACCAAGTCTCTTGCGGCTCGGGTATGCACAGGAGTACGTTCAACTGGTCGTTTGACAATTTTTCAGTGCGCGTCTGAGCCCCTTATGTTGCACCGTAAGGCAGACCCTGGTTTTGGTTGTGCCTTGCGAAGGCCTGATTGCCCCGTAGACATACTAAGACTCTCTCCCTTCTCCTGCTTACCATATTGACAACACTATTCCAGGGCCAAGTCAAATGGTTATTGCTGCAGTCCGTGGTGGGCGTTTGGGCTGGCGTCATGGTGTGGGTTTGCTCAGTGCCTGGTACGCCCCATGGCCGCTGGAGATCAAACAGGAGCCTCTGGTGAGTGATTTTGTGCAGTGATTTTGTGGGTGTTGCATGGGTGTTTCAATCTGTGAAAAACAGGCACAAGCGTGCATTGAGTTCTGCTAATTTCTCATTGCCTTTTGCAAAGCTTTCCCCCTAAGTTTTTCTTCGCAGGTCACCAACAACCCGGACAGGCCCGTTGCAACCGAGCAACTCCTCTGCACACGCCCGGCAACGCTGCCCTTCCTAGCTGATGGCACCCACAGTCTCATATATAGGGCAGCCTACGAAGGGCAAGAGATGCAGCTTCTCTATCACCATACCAGGTACAAAGGAACATGGTTGCAGGAGAGCAAGGGTGAGCGTTTGTTGCTCACCTGTTTCTGGAGGCACACTTGGCTTGAGCTGCTCACTTGCTCAGAGCAAAAGTCCTCCTATGAACCTGTTGCAGGGACTTTGTGGCAAAAGGCTATGGATTTTCCAGCGCTGACTGTTATGCGCAAGGAGACCCCAGTAGCTGGAGCCTGGAGGCAGTGCAGCAGGATGGCAGCTGGGTCGTCCTTCACTCAGTGTCAGGCTTTCAGTTCCCTTGCAGGTTGTGCACATGCGTGGCGCCTGCTTGTCCTCCTGAAGCTGCATTATTGCTGCCCCTTGCGCACGTGCTTAAATGGAGTATTCACCACTTTTTCCCCTTCTTTTACACAAAGCAAGCTCTATTTATCAATATACGATTCAGACAATGAAACACTTCATCCCTCCCTCCATGCCCTGACCAACCTGCAGGGGGTATCCATTTCTCCATTACTTTCTGGACAACCAGGTGCGTCTTAAATTGTTTTGCTATCGTACAGAAATGTGATCACTCTGCACCTCAGAAATTTTTATTGTTTTGCAAATCCGCATTAAATCCGCACCCCCTTCAGTATTTATTACATCAAGTCCGCACAAATCCGCAGGGGCAAACAGCCCCTAAATGGCCCATTTCCTACACGTACATGCATGGAAGTCTGATTCACATGTGTATGTGTGTGTGTGTGTGTGTGCGTGCGTGTGCGCGAGCATGTGTGTGTTGTCTTGGCCTTGCCCTGTTCAGCGCTGCAGCTCCTCAGAGGTTAGCCTCTTTTCCTACATTAAATTATATTTCTAATGATTTTTGAACAAGCAGCAGGCGTCGGGGAAGCTTTTGGAGGCGATTTCTGTCCTTTGAAGTTTGGCAGGGTTATATCGTCAATCTCCATACCGTATATTACGGTATATACTGTATAGTGCCAACGCCGACCCCTACTCAAGCGTCATGGACAGGGAAGGAAGGGCATGCGTCACACGTTATGAGCAATTGGATTGCTGTGGCTAAGAGGCAGGTCTGATGCATGCAGTGTGGCGTCATCAGTTCTACACGCTTGATGAGAGATCATGAGCACGCAGGCTGAGCACGCTCTGAGGCAGGTGGTCAAAAAGCGGAGTGAACGCGAGCCGAGACCTGAGGAAAAAGCAGCAGGAAAGGCAGGCATGCAGAGAAAGTTGGGCAGGCAGAGCCCTCCTATGCATTACCGTTTATTGTACCGTAATCATCCTGCACCCTTCAATTATTATTTATTTTACGCAACCACGCACAACCACGCACCCCCTAAAGCGATAATTACAGCAATTGTGTGTGTGTTGCTGTGTTACGTGCGTGCTGTTGCATGCACGCGCGTGCCCTGTGCCAATATGTTATGCCACTGAATGGAATGCCACCCATGAGCTCCCACCCCAAGCACTGTCATCCCCGGGAGACGTGGGGCAGGCTGCTGCAAAGGGGGGGAGTGGGTAGAGGCGAGCGTGGTGCTCCTCCTGACCACGCATATTTGTGACTGTTCCAAAACTTTATTTTCACGTACCGCGCACTACCACGCACCCTTTAAACGAATATAAATTTACGCTTCACGCAGTAGTTCCGCAGGGCAAAAAAATATTTTTGAGCGGTGATATGCAGTACGGTATTAAGATGATTAGTTTTCATTATTCGCACCAATCCGCGGTCCAGAAAATTCTTTTTTTGCTGTCCACAGTTAGCCGCACCCCTCAAAATCAGTATTTTTGCGGCGTGATAACTTTCTGTACGATACTTAATGCTTTTAAAATTCCGCTTAAAATTCAGCAGCGTTTACTTCGTTTCTGTCTCCATTTTTCACAGGTGTCTGCCAGCCAGTATCGCTTGATCATCAATCACTGCAACAGCGTGACTGCGCTGCTTCACCTCAAGGACTTCAACCTTTTTGCAGAGGCAGAAGATGGAATGGGTGAGCAGTAGTATCCTCCTAGCCTGTAAGTGTGTGTTTCTATCCGCGCAAGGCAGCTGACTTTTGGCTTCCGTACTTCAACACCAAGCAAGCGAGAGGGGAATTATTGGTGTAATAATTGCAGAGCATGCAAAACAGCTCCCTTTTTGAATTTGATCAGGCAAGAACACCAGCAGGGTCTGGGGTCCCCTCGGCTCCAGCTCCAGCATCTTGACTGTAGGGAATACCCCCTTGCTTGCAGATGACAGAGTCATCGTCCCTCACCAACAGGATGCACACGTCACGATGAACCTGAAGCCATGGGAGGCGCCTGGGAACCACATCAAGCTTTCAGGATATCATGTGAAACCAACCTATGAGGCCTCTGCGTTGACCTGGGTTCTGGAAGGGCTGACTGAAAGGTACTGAACACTGAAAGTTGCCCTGCCCCTCTGCTCTTCTGGCTGTTTGCAGCTGGGGCTACGGCTGCTGCCACGGTCGATGGGTGTGGGGGGGGGAGGGGTCCCCTTCATTTAAGCAAGATTACGTGCACGCAAGGCAAGCACGTACGCAAGATTTCTCTTAAGCTTTGTGCTCAACCCCTTGACACAGTCGATTGTCTTGTTTGCCTGCTTTGATCTTAGCCCCTCCTTTTTTTGCTTTCGTGTGGCTCAACCCTGGGCACTAAGCTGCAGTTTACAGTTCTGCTCAACGCGCTGGAGCTATTTTGCTGCAGCTCAGCTATTCACACATAAGGTGACGGACGTTCCACCTTGGCCCATTCCAAACCATAAACATTCTGTCTTTCGGCGGCACTCTTGCTTCTACCCTGCAGACTGCCTTTTCTAGCCTTCTCTGTCCTCCCTTGCTTTCATTATCCTCTTCTGTTCCTGTCAAGATGCATTTCTTGGACCAGAAAGTTGTGGCAAGCAAGGCGTACTACAAGAAAGTGTGAGGCTGAGATTGCTGGAAATATGCAAGCGAAGGTAGCCTTTACAGTGTTACAGGAGGCCAACAGTCAAAGCGCTCAACTACTAGGCCGCATGTGAAAACATCAGTAAGTGAAAAATTGAAGAAAGAAATGATGTCTGTTGTTAGCAAAGGAAATATTTAGAGCACGCCTGGATAACCCCACTGCAGTCAGAATAAATTATCAATGATGTTGAAGTCAGGTAGGGACAAAAAAACAGACGCACCAGCCCAGCCATTGAAATTTGTAATTTGAAGAGACGTTTGACTGCTAGCTATAGCCTGTTCATAAGAACACATAAGATCATGAAGGAAAAAAGGAAATTTGTTGTTATCCTGGCTCAAAAAAATCAAAAAATCTTGTGAGCTAACGTGGTGACTAGTTCCAATGCAGGGCATTCTGAAGGAGGCATGACGCCGTAGAGAAGAAAATTTGTTTTCATAGAGCATAGCGTATTTTTGTCGGAGGGCGCAGACCTGAGGATGAGAGCATCTGAACAGCACGAGTTTTTCATCTTTGGATGTCGCCAGTGTCACAACTATTGCAGATTGGGGAAAGGCTTGGGGACCAAGAGGCTTGCTCAATCTTAAGAGTGTGCACCTTCTTCCAAAGTCTGGCAGTATTGCGTAGTACCTCTTTTGGAATATCCAGGAACATGTATTTTGGCACAGTGAAGGGCGGGTGATTTGCATGAGCCTCTCTTGTAGGAAGGGCACACCACTGATGGTATGTAAGCCGTCTGCAGTTGGTATCTCTGGGATCAGGTGAAGATTATTGTCTCCAGAATCTAAGGTGTCTTGACCTGAGGTCCACCACAAATTGGTTGAGATTCACTGGATCGCACGCCATGAGTTGACGTCTCATCAAGTCTGTGACAAGAGGTGTGACGCCCAGCATGAGTCATTTCCAGGGCTAAGTCTGATGTCAGCATGAAGAACCCTTCTTGAGCAAAACAGGTTACTACACATATTACCAGGACTTGCTCCCCATCAATAACAAAACTCTTAGCAATGCCTTCTGGTCAGCAAAAAATGTATGTTTCCTTCCAGATGAAACGCAACATCTTCCAGCACAGGCACACTTTACAACCAAATGCATGCGGTTTCGCTTCAAACGATCTACCAACCTGCAATGCCCTCTCTGCCACCAAACTGACAGCACCCTCCATATTCTCTCTGGCTGTCAGCGCGAAACCATATCCAACATGATCACTGAGCGGCGCAAAATTGCTTGCAGGCTCATCATTAAGGCTCTCAGCAAAGGCGCCCTCGCATTGTCTCTGTTGATGCTGGGTTCGAAACCCGCCTTCTCCTACATAATCTGCAGCTTCCTGACAATGTGTCTTCTAGACACTTGCCCAGTTGGCTCTTCAAGCGCAATATCTCTGTTAGAGATAAACAGACCTCCAGCGCCCTCACAGCCTAAACCTCTTAACACCTGTATGGTGCTTCGCAGAAGCTCTAGCAACATTTCAGATAGAAACACCACGTCCCCTGCTACTGCTGCTTCTCCAAAAGATATCCCTGAGAATGATCGCCTGATCCACCTGATGGAAGTCAAATATTGTGAAGACACTCGACCAAGTCATCAACTTAAAGCCGCTCAACAAAAACCCAAAAATCTTTGTGACAAACAACTGAAAGGTAAAACTATCGTGCTTCACACCATTTTGCTGGGCGTGGGCGGGAGCATCTACATCCCTCACACACTTCATCACTTTACTGAATTGGGACTGGACTCCCAGCGCTCTAGAAAGCTTGCCCACTCTCTTCATGAGCACACTGTGCAATATGCTTATAAACTGTCCAGACCCCCACTAATTTTTTTTGTTCCTGGTGGGGGAGGCATACAGCCTACGTGCTAATGTGTCTCCTTTTCCTTAATTAATGTAGGGGGTGCTGCACCGCCTACGTGGTTCTTTTTCTTTTCTTTCAGAGTGCTTCAGTCTTCCCCCCCTCTCTTGCCTTCAGTCTCGCTTGTTCTGCTGCTTGAGGCACTAGTGCCAGCATCTCACGCTCTCGTGTGGTGTGTGTGTGTGTGTCAGGGAGGAGGCACCGCGTGTGGGGGTGTTGCCCAGGACCTTGTGTGAGTGTTCAGCGTTCATCAGGTTCAGTGTGTGGCCTGGACATTCCACCAGATGTGTAGCTGTTTGGAGCTCATTGAGCCCCTCTCCAATGAGTGTGCCACTCCCCTTGTGTGGTGAGCAAGGCGCCTTGGGCAGGAGCTAGGCAGGTCCGTCGGTGGTACTACAGATACGCCCTTGCACTTATCACTAGCCTGAACAATATCAATTCTCAAGGAAGAGCATCTCAAGCCGTAGTGTAGTTTATCTTCTCGGAGCAGTGCAGTTGAAGTGCACATCCAGCTTATACTTGCTTTTTTATGGCTGCCAGAACTTGTGTGTCAGTTGGTGTGTCCAGTTGAGGTCCATTGTGATGTGTACCCCAAGGTATGGGAAAGGATCGTCAGGCTTGAGGAACTGTGCTGCTTGGCCTTGTACTAAGACCTTGTTGGCCAGCTGGTGGTGTGCAAAGTCTGCCACTGACGTGTTGCCACGCAGAGTTTTGTTTCCATCGCTATGGTACATGCAAGTCACCTTTGTCTTGTTGCCTGAAATGATGAGGTGAGCCCAATCTGCGCATTGGGTAAATTTTATGGCTTGGAGCCGGAGGTTTGGGTAGGAGCCAGAGAGACAGATAAGGTCGTCCGCAAAAGCCCTGCTGCTAGTGCAGTTTTTGGCTTTGTTGTTGGGTGTGCTAGTATCAGCATGGCCGTGCATGTATCCTCTGTTGCCTGCATGGAGCCAATGAAGCAGCGTTTCCATGTAGATCAGGAACAGGAATGGAGAGAGTGTGTCTCCTTGAATGGTTCCTCTTTCAAGAACTGGGATGTCTTCCGTGCAGCCCAAAGGCAGCCTGATCCTGGTGTGTGCTTGATAGTAGAGATTTTTTACTGCATCTATGGCGTCTGTTGACAATCCAAGATCAAACATAATAATGCGCAACTTATCATGATCAGTAGTATTCAATGCAGAGGTGAAGTCTACAATGAGAGCATAGATGTCTTGTTCATATAGTTTTGCATCTTTCAGAGTCATTAGGACATTTTGGAGTTGTTGAATTGTGTCGTGTTTTTTACAAAAGCCAGCTTGCATGTTGCTGAGAAGAGAGTTGACCTCTGCATGTTCATATAGCGTGTTAGTTATTAGGCGCGTCCACAGTTTGTACAATGTATTTGCAAGGCCGATTGGCCTGTATGGGGCCACGTCTGTCTCCAGTCCTGTTTCCTTGTAAACCAGAATAGTTTCACTGGCTTTCCAATCCTTTGGGTTATCCCTGTTGCCCACATGACTATGAGCAGCTTGTGTATCGTTTGTTGGTATTCTAAGAGAATGGCCTTCAAGAGCTCGTTAACAATACCATCAGGGTCAGGGGCTTTGTTATTTGTAAGCGATTTTAGGCATTCCTGGAAGTTGCACAAATCTAGGATAGAACTGTGCAGCCAGGTCCTTCTGTGTTGGTGTTTGTCTTCTACCCTATCTAGTCACAGGGGTTTCAGGTTTGTATCGGTCATAGCACTGGCTACTCGTCCAAGGGTAGTTACGGGCAGCATCGGGATCTGTAGGCAGGTATTTTCCTGTTTTGATTGATGAGGAAATATTTTTAGTTTTTAGTGAAAAAGTTCCAACGATGCCAGTGATTTTGCTCGATTCAGACTGCTCCGTGTATGTAGGAAGCTGGGTCCATAAGAGCTTGGATACCAGAATGTTGTTCTACTTCCCCCCCAGGATTTCTTGCGGCTGTACCTAAATGGCTTTTCCACAAAAACAGGTCTACCTTCAAGTTAGTTGTCCAAATTTAAATGCTGTGCCAGTTGCTCCCATCACCACACTAACAAGAAGCAACAAACTGATCGGCTTTGGAAACTGGTGGTTTCTTTCGAGTGGCTTGAAGGGGCTCAGCCAGGGCTGATCAGCTCACGGCGAAAACAATTCACGTTGGGTTTTGCCTTTTCTATTTAGAATATTATTCAAGGGAAATAGAATAAACGGGCTATGATGTCAAATTAGCATCCCAGCATTTTGTCCTACTTTTTTCCTGGGCACTCTCCCTTCGGATTATTCACGCGGCTACTAATTGAACAATAATTTGTATAGAATCGAGCTCAAGTATGTGCCTATATTTGTGCCTGTATTTCTACGTCTATGAGTAGCTCTCTCCTCATCAGAACGACCTTGCAGGCAAAGGACACCACAGTCATGACAGCGGATGCCCCCCCCCAGGACGCATTCTATGTTATTGATGAAGCAGCAACCCTAATTGCGGCACAAGGTTGTCTACTGGGAGGAATGTGCGGGGACGCTGCGGTGGGTGTGTCTTGCATGAAATAGTCATCTATGTCGCACAGCAGCTTAGAGCCCTGTGGTCAAGATTATGCAAGCACACACACGTGCATGCATGCAAGCACAAATATTTGTTGTTTATATCATGATGGGTGTGGAATCATCACGTGTTTGTGCATCCGCGCTGTCCTGGAACAGGGAGCTGTCCTGGAGTTCAATTATGGTTTTAATGCCGACCATGTGCGCACAGCTCTAACTATGCCAGGTGAGCACCCTTTGCATTTTGTTTCTATCTAAGCTCAGTATTGCAATTCACAGCTCATGACTCAGGCAAGGCGAGAAACCTTTCCTGAGCTAGAGTTAATAACAAGTTGGTAGGGTTGCTTAGAATGCTGTGATATATGACTGTGCTTTAAAATGTCATCAGTGTAATTAACAGAGGGTCGGCACAGAAACTGCAGAGGTAGAATAAGGGCCCAACAGACCACTCGTCCCGGCCATTGCCAGCCTTGGTGAGCGCAGTGAGCAATTGAAATTCATTCAAACTCTTATCCTGGTAGCCTACCTCTAAACGGCAAACTATATTTAAAAGGCTGTAGACAACTTTAAATGTTTGCTTTGCAACTACGTGCGCTTATATTTGCAAAAGATAGGTAGGCAATACTTTTTGTCAGACGTAAGTAATTAAAGACTATATGCCCTTATTATATGCCCAACGGCAAGCTTTGTTGCCGCATATTTTCAATTTTGCCTCATGATCTTGGTCTGTTACTACAATCATATGAGCCCACTCTCACAAAATCTAACCAGAGAGTTATATCTTGAAACTCCCAGCCGTTTTTATTTATTCTAATGTGCATCACAATGGCCTACAGAATGGCACGGCTGCTGAACCTTTAAAGGGATCCCCAACAAAAAGCATCTATAAAAAACGTCACTACCCTTTTGCATTGAAACATGGTTAAAGATGCAACATCTAAGGCCGCACGCAATTGGCTGAGGGTGCCTTTCTCACATTCCTTTCCTCGTTGTACTTGCCTAGGTGGGGGCGTTTTTCGTGTCGGACCAGGGCAGCTCACAGATGACTCTGAGCTCATGCTTGCTTTGCTGCACGGACTGCAGGGCCAAGACCCCTCCCATCCATTTCCTGTTGAGGTAAGAGATTAAGCGTTTTCAACCTGTCTGCTCCATATACCTCATCTTGGCTGAGTGATATACAATACAATTCACAGATAAAGCACCTCAAAGCAATTGTGCCGGAATTCCTTTTTATGCCAAGGTCACATGTAGTTAAGTAATGTGTGCATGTGCTTGGTCACATGTTGTTGTGCTGAGTAATGTGTGGTCACATGTGGTAGAGTAATGTGTGGTTGGTCACATGTAGTTGAGTAATGTGTGCTTGTGCTGATCAAACAACTACACTTACTTGTGAGTAAGTGTGCTGATCAAACAAGCACACTTACTTGTGAGTAAGTGTGCTTGTGCTGATCAAACAACTACAATGCGGGCAGTCCAAAACCCAACAATCCTTGACCCAGCCGCACTGGTTATATCGAGCCTGTATAGTATTCAACAAAAATAATGTTTGTATTTCTGTTATCAAAAGCTGAAGTGTGATTAGATTGAAGCAAGTCCACATCTAATGTGCCCATCTGATTTACATATTACTTGTTCATTTATGCTTGTTATAACTGAGGTATGTGAATTCAAACAAGCCTACATTGATCGTCTGTTCCCAAAACGCAGGCAGTGGCAACACGCTACATAAACTGGTACAAGTCCAGACCCTTTGACATTGGTGGCACTTGCAGAAATGCTTTCAGCGTTTTAGACCCCGGCAAGGTGTGTAAACTTGAAAACTACCGCCCTTTGCTTCCTGCTTGTACTTGTATCAGTACGTATAGTATTGTAGTTAAGCTCCATTTGCTTTGTAAATATCACTCCTTGGCTCTAAGCAGGCCTAGCTTCCAAGCCTCTTATTCTAAGGCTACCTTGAGCTTGTTCCTCTATTCCCCCCACAAATGCATACACAGATGCAAGCTGTCGCTGCTGAACACAACTCAGAAGCCAATGGTGCTCTGATGAGAGCGGCACCCATAGCTGTGTGGTGTGCCCTGCACGGTGTGGCTGATGACATTTTGACTGTGGCAGCCCATGCGCGTGCGGATGCAAGCCTTTCTCATAGCAGCCAGGTGCGCTGGAACATCAATGAAGATCTGAGTGTATAGGCCTGGTATATGTTTTGAGCTCAGGGGATTCACAAGCTGGTAATCACGTACCCCAATTCCGTGGAAATACTCCCACTGACACAACATTGCGTGTGAGTTACAAACGGCAGAGGGCTTGCAGGCCCCACTCAATTGTGGCATGCCCCTGATAAAAAGTGTCCATGTTTCTTTTTTTTGGCAGGTTGGCATGTAGCAATATGATTGGGTGTTCCGATCATAGTCGTAGGTTGGCCCCACAAACCATGTTCAGCCCTCAAATTGCATTGCATAGCTAAATGGCAATGCAGTGTGGGTTTTTATGTACGTCCTTTTGCACTATTGCTAATAAGCGCTCAAACTGCATTGCTAAGCACAGCAGTGTGGTGTCTACAGTCTTATACTTTTTAACCTCGTAAGGTGGCCCCAAAAACCACGTTCTGCACCTCATGGCAGTGCAGTGTAGATTTTTGTGTACAATCTTTTGCATTATTGCCATGCTTAAGACCCATTCAGCAGTAGACAAGCATCTCGTTGCTTCCATGAATAACAACTTTGATTTAATCAGTCAAGAAGTAGTAACAAAACTGCGCATGTTTGCCCCTTTACAGGTTACCCAAGACGCAAATGCATTGTTTTGTGTGGCGCTTGCATACCTGATTCGCCACCCAGGTGAATGTACACAGTACTCATTACTAGCGTCGGCCAGAACCATATATATGCGGCGTATGTACCGGTTTTTTTTAGCAGTGTATTGTCCAAATACACGGTATGACACGGTGTGTGTATGTGGTATGTGGTATATGTGTGTGCGTGTGCGTGTGTGTATGTGTGTGTGTGTGTTTGTGTGTACACAGTATGACAAGGGTATGGCACGGTTTAAACAAACAAATAAACAAATTTGACACGTGTATTCATACGGTTCTGGTCAACCCTACTCGTCACACTTGCATGTGGCCACATGGCTTGAATGCGAAAGCAAAGTTTCATTATAGAAGCTTGTCATATGCCTGGTACCGTTGTCGGCTGTCACTTACTTTGCTTAGGCTCTTGCCTAGCAAGGGGGGTTGTGCTACAATTCTTTGTACAGACCTACCATCGGCTACTTTCAGCATTTTGGCACTTCTATAACCAATGCTTATTCAACTCATTTCGTCAAGTCTTCTGGCTTGTATGCGAAAGCAAAGTTACACGTGTCTCATTTGCATAGCCATGGCCAATGCAATTTCCCCCAAGAAGCATCGTCTGCGTTGCTCTCAACAAAAAGGACCTGAATTGCAGAGCTACGCACTTTTGACTGTAAGTGACGTTTTTCTATTCCTTGTAATCCGTCCCTGGGCTTTGATTACAGTCTTTTATAATGCAAGCATCTTTCTGTGGGGTCGGCAAGGACCCCAGTCGTGGATTTTGTGCACTAGGCGGTATGCTGCAATTCGCACGTGTCAATGTTTTCTTACAATTTGACTCATGTGTGTGATGCAGGCGACAGCAAAGGTGCCATGCATGCTGTGGAAACGTTGATTGCTCAGGAGGCAATCCACCCCACAGGTACAAGCTATTTATTTTAACTTTTGCAGGCAGGAGGGTGTTAGCGTGTCGCATTTAACTCTTTGCGGGCAGGGTGTTAGAGTGTACAAGCTATTCAATTAACCTATGCGGGCAGGATGTTAGAGTGTACAAGCTATTTATTTAACCTATGCGGGCAGGGTGTTAGCGTGTCACATTTAACTTTTTGCAGGCAGGGTGTTAGAGTGTACAAGCTATTTATTTAACCTATGCGGGCAGGGTGGTGTTAGCGTGTCACATTTAACTTTTTGCGAGCAGGGTGTTAGAGTGTACAAGCTATTCATTTAACCTATGCGGGCAGGGTGTTAGATTGTACAAGCTATTTATTTAACCTATGCGAGCAGGGTGTTAGCGTGTCGCATTTAACTTTTTGCGGGCAGGGTGTTAGAGTGTACAAGCTATTCATTTAACCTATGCGGGCAGGGTGTTAGAGTGTCGCATCGTGTTTAGGTGCCAAGACGGTTCCAATAGATATTTGGTCCCAATAAACAATAGACCTTACTATGCTTTACAGAACATGAGTGTGTTCGTATGTTGCTGAGAACCCAGCAGTGTTTGTAGCCAGTTCTATAAATTCCCATTGGTCGGAAAGATGGCAATCAAAAGGGTTGAGCAAACAGCTAACCCCAACTAATCAGTGGTGCTTGCCCAGATTGTAACGGGGGTGCTTGCAAGTGGTATGTTTTATTTTGAAGTATTTAGGAGGCAGAGCAGCTGTGCTCAGTTCCGTCCCAAAAGCGTGATGCACACAAACAAAACCGCAGACAAAAGTGGAAAGAAAAACATGGACACACTCTTTACATCTATCGTGAAATTGCTGTAGTGCTTTCCTGGTTGGAAGACAGCAAAAGCGCTGAAGTGATCAACCGCCCGTGCACGATAGCTATTGGCCATGCCAAGCACGCTTTCACCTTGGCGATGCACGTGCTTCGATACAATACCCTCAGCTACGAGGTGCGTTATAGGGATGCTGAACTGATCGCCTACTGGAGTGCCGGCGCACTGTGCACTCCACTTTTCACCCTGGCAGCGCCAGTGTGTTGTTGCATGCTGCTCATGGCTGACAGATGCTGAGCTTTGTACAAAAGTGACCAGCCATTGCCTTTTCACCACTAAAACATTGTAGGGTTGGCTAGAATCGTGCAAATATTTACCGTGTAAGACATATTATTGGTGATTTTCCTGCCGGAAATACCATACATACACCGTATATATATGTTTCTGGCCAACCCTACTCACTTGTTGTGGAAACAATCCTGTTACTATCGTGAATATATGGTTCTGGCCAACCCTACTCATTTGTTGTGGAAATGATGTTAGCATCGTAAGTACATGGTTCTCGCCAACCCTACTCATTTGTTGTGGAAATAATGTTGGCATTGTAAGCACATGGTTCTGGCCCACCCTAAAATAATTCTGTCCCATCGTGAGTATGGTGAGATTGTCCGGCAGATCAGGGCAGATCAGGCATTCAATAAGGGGCTTCACATGCATGCCTTATTATTTTATTTCCGGTTCTCTTGCACCCGCCTTTCCACGTGCATTCATCTTGGCCTTGACCACAGGATGCCATGTTCAAGGTCATCCTGCTTGGTGGGGACACAGACACAAACGCTTGCATTGTTGGCTACATGATGGGTGCTTTGCGGGGATTAGATGGCATTCCAGAGGTGAGAAGCATGCAAGTTGAAATTTCGTGCTATATTTGGGTAATGGGGTTGCGTAAGGGAGGAAACTGCATCATCTGCATCATCTGTTTTATAAGCTAGCAAACCCAAGTAGTGCTGTGCCAAGTCACAATGCTTGATGAACTTCATTTGTGCGCCTTTGCAACTGCATGACTGCAAATGTCTCCTGAATTCATTGCTCTTTCCCATACACCCAAACTTCCCCATTGGAACACCAACACTGGCAGTGGTGTACCATCAAAGCAATCTACCACACAGCGCATTCAAGACCCCTGTATTTCACTGCCAAAACAGTTCATTACAGGTCCTTTCTTGAGTGGCTCATTAATCCACTCTAAATACCTCAGCGTTCAACTGTTGACACAGTTCAATACAGATCCTTTCTTGAGTGGCTCATTACTCCACTCTAATACCTCAACGTTCAACTGTTGACACAGTTCAATACAGATCCTTTATTGAGTGGCTCATTACTCCACTCTAAATACCTCAACGTTCAACTGTTGACACAGTTCATTACAGATCCTTTCTTGAGTGGCTCATTACTCCACTCTAAATACCTCAACGTTCAACTGTTGACACAGTCCATGAAAGGCCCTGTCCTGGATTTTGACTGCACCAAGGACCAGCCCAGAGGTCTTGGGCACAGACGCCCCAGTACATACAAAGCAACAAATGCGCTGCCATTGATTTCAGCGATGAGCCCGTTCTCTAATGCGGTTCTCTACTGCGATTCTATAACCCAAGTTCTCTGATGCGGTTCTCTAACCCTAACCCTAATGCGGTTTGACATGGGATTCGTAGTGTGTGTTTCTACGCGTTTCAAGCAACCCAGCCTTTGAAGTTGCAATCCTGTTTGCCTCAAGCATTGCGAGAGCGTAAATGAGCTGCGGTCAGCAGTTGCCTACGTGAGAATACTTGGTGAGCCATTCTGTTTTGTGCTGGGATCAAAAGGGTGGTTGTGTTATAAGGAAATAAAGAAAAGACAAATAACATGAATAATTGAACTATTAGCCTATGCAATTCATTTTATGTTAGCAAATTGGCATGCGGGTAGTTTTGCGCTTCGTTAGTGATTAATGGTGGAGCATTTTTACGGTACTCGGTACCATATTCCCCATTTCTTAATTATTGTGGGGGTGGTTCTTCACTGCACACTTCTTTCTCTGTTCTTGTTCTTTAGTAACGGCAGATAAATATTGACGCGAATGAGCAACTTGTGTCCAACGACTGAGAAGAATTGCTGGCATGGATTGGGAAAGGATACTTTGATATTGTGTGTTCTGCACGATCCAATGGATGCAGAGCCACGCAACATCCCACCCGGAGAATAGAAAGAGGGCTTATCAATGGGGAGGATCAGGTGGTTGGTCCCAGGCACACGGGCCCAGGCCCATGGGCCTGCATACCAACAGGAGTATTGCTAAGATATCTTGATGTTTTGTGTCGTCTGTGCGATTTTTGATGCGGATCTGATTGCATGTAAGCATAACTTTTTCACGAGTGCCACTCGCACAGCAATGCTGCGGCATGTAGACCAGTAACTCCGAAGCTGTGGAGTGGGTTCCATAAGCAGGATATGTTGCTCTTTTGCTTCTTCTGTCTCCTGCGTAGGAGAAGTGTTCACACAGTATTGACTTTGATCAGGTGTGTATCGCGTTTGTTTGGTTGGATGTCTCTTGGTTTCTAAGCTAGCAGAATAAATTGGCAGGGTAAATTGTCATAGAGGTCTCTCCCAGAATAAGTGGCAGATCTAGTAGTTTTCACACACGTTGTTTGTAGTTTCGTATGTGTTAGTTGGATTTCTGTCTGGGTGTGGTTGCCAAGACGGGGTAACTATGATAGCTTTTAGATTGCCAAGTTTCCAATATTGTTGCGTGTTGAGATTGGAAGGAAAGATTCATTACAATAATTCCTTCCTGTCAGCGTATAAGTAAACGTAAAATAATGCCATGGTGCAAACACTTTCGGCGTGGATTAGGAAGAACACTGTTGTGGGTTGAGCCACACAGCATCCCACCATGTCAGACGAAGGAGAGAAGAAACACAAAGAAAGAGTCTCAGGCCCAAAGTCGGCGTATATTGCTTTGTCGTTGCATGGCCGACTGCCTTCCTCTGATTGTGCTAGGAGGCCAGTTCCCTGCGCCTTGTTGGCTTGCTTTCAAATTAAGCCATTTGCCCAGGTCGCATCGCCATTCCTTTCATTATTATTTATTTATGGGATGACTGCTGCGTCTATGAAGGTAAGGTTACATCGCTTCGTGTTTGTTTTTGCCCCTTCTTTAGTCTGTGTGGGTGGAGCTCCAGGTGGATGGACGCGTTGTGCAGACATGATGCCCGAGCTGGGGCACACGTCCATTCCGTGCTCGGTGACCGTCCTGCCCATAGCGCAGAATACCGGTACATGTATTTTCATCGATGCAGTTATGATGGGATACCGCTTCTCCTCTTCCCATCGCTTTCCCGAGGGAGAAAATGGTATGAAAGGAGGCGTGTCAAGGTCGGACAGGCGGACCACGTCTGTGGGCCTATGCTCGTCAAACATGGCAAGGAACCTCCAGATGGAGGGAAGGAAGGTGGTCTCCCCTGGGGTGGCCGTGTTCCGCAGATCCGCCAAGATACCTGTCGCACTTGCCAGCACCCGTTCCAACAAGTCAGGGAACTCATCGCGCAAGGCTTGCACCATCGCATAAGTTTAGGGCTGTCTCTGGAGACGCTCTCATCCATATACAGCCGCACGCAGAATCCAGGAAGGTGGTCTTGCGTGATCTCAACCAGACGCCGCAAGCCATCTACGTACGTCTTCAATCGCTTCTGGTACTTGGGGTTGCTGACTTCTGATTTCCCCATGCGTTGAGGGAAAATGAACATGGTGCAGGATACGACTTTGCGCGACAGCTGCCGAGGCTCCAGGTATTTCAAATGTACAAAGCTATCCATCGCAGTCTGTCTGTATATCCTCAGTATATCCCTCTGTAGTACACTGTTTTTTTCTTGAAACTCGTATACGCTGCTCTCAGTTCGATGGTATATATAAGCTGCGCGTGCCATTTCTACCTGATAGCAAGCCTATTGTACCAAAGTGTATAAAGAAGAGATCATCGGGTAGGAAAACAATCACGAATATGTCCTCGTTTTCGTGTGAAGTGTGTAGTAATGCACTCAGTAGCAAACAGAGGTTAATCGAGCATTTGAAGAGTACTATTGTAAGTTGCGGACAAACCATAATAGGAAAGTGCCAATCAGCTTGTATAATCCAGAACTGAACGTACATAGGCGTGCCTCTCGAATAACAGGTGTGCCAAAGTCCACTTTACACGGCTGGACGATGCGTTTGGGCAAACTTGTAAGAGGAAGAGTAACAAAAAGAAAGAGAAATAATACAGAAAGCCTCAACTGCACGTGTCTGTGTCTGTGTGAAACAACTCTTGCAGAACAACAACCACCTTGGTGGTATGGACTATAGCTTAGGTAATTAAGAGCTGCGTTGCTTGCAGCTGCGGACGTGGAGCTGAAAGCTGAAACTGCAAGAATTAAAAGAAATATACAGGTTTTGATAAGCAGAGAGACATCAGGTGCACGGACAGAAATAATGTTTATCCTTGTAACGCTGATAAAGATCAAGACAGCAGCCTAAATCTTGAGGTTAAAGCTCTCGTATGCTGTTTTGGTGTGCACTGTGCACGGGTACCTACGTTCTACGCACGCACAACGCACGCATCCCTGGGATCAGGGAGTTGTCACAGACACCCCTTCCGTAAACCACAGCCCACAAACCTGAAGCGCAGCATCTCCACAGTAGGTGCTAAACGATTGTTGTCTTTGGAAGAAGACGCATTCAAGCTACCTGTGACCTTGTTTTGCTGCCAGAAATAATCGGTACAGCCCAGTTAGGTAAGGTAAGGTTACATCACTATATATGCCTCAAAGGGCATCTCAGCGGAAGTACAGCCCAGTTAGAGTAGAGTTTGAGTTTACTAGCTTGTACGTTGAGCTTGTGCAGGTCGCCAGTGGGGCAGAGGAGGTCATCAGCAAGAGCGGCACTTCTGATGTCGTTGGCTAGGTGAGTTATAAGCGTGTTTTCTTTTGGAACACGGGCATTTGTGTAACCGTGTCCTCCTAAGTGTAACCATCTTAGGGAGGGATCAGAGAAAAGGGGAGAGAGTGTCACTTTGTATAGTACCCCTTTCTATGGTTATTTTGTTTGTGCAAACCCTGGAAGGGGAACTTTACTTGAGTGGTGGCATGTTCATAGAAATTTCTGACAAAAAAAAATATATGGCATCAGTAGGAAAGCCAAGGTCATACATGATCCAAAGTATACGGTCATGGTCAGTGGTATTAAAGGCTAAGGTAAAGTCTACAATCAGGGCGTAGATGTCTTTGCAAAAGAGTTTGGCATCTTCTAGTGCCATATTACGTTTTGGAGTTGGTGGGCGGTATCTTTGTGTTTACTGCGGAAGCCACTTGTGTGCATGGTGCTGCGTGTGCGTCTTGGGTGTTAGTGATGAGGCGTGTCTAAAGCTTGTAAATAGTTGGTAAAGAGTATTTGCAAGGCCAATTGGGCGATAAGAGGACACCTCAGTTTCATCTCCTTTGTTCTTATCAATCGGGATGGTGTTACATGATGGTGTTACTGGTTTTGCAGGCTTTTGGTGTGAAGCCAGCAGCCCAAATAATTATGAGAAGCATGTGTATGGTGTTTTGGATTTCTGCAGAAGCATCAGCTCGTAAACAATCCCGTCTGGTCCTGGAGATTTGTTGTTACTCAGGGTTAAAATGCACTCGTCGAAGGCACTTTTGTCGAGTATTGATGAGTGCAGCCAGTTCCTGCATTCTGATTCAGTGGGGAACTGCAGGTTCTACGTCACGGTGTAGATTTGGGCGGGCGGAGCCCTTGTATTTCAATCCGTGCTTGCAATGGTTGCTTTGCATGTATTGGAAGTTTTGATGCGTATCAAAGGACTTCCCAGGACAAAAGTGAAAGGCGAAAAGTGAAAGGTGAAAAGTGAAGCAGGCACGCTAAAATATTTTAAATGAGCCTTTTCATCAGTATAAAAGGTATGCAATCCAAAATGTCTGCGTCGATAGCAAATGCAGAGCAGGAGGTGCCTGGGCACATTGTCTGCACCATCACCCAGATCGCCGAGCGGACTCTGCGCCAAGCCTTCCAGTCCGTGCCTTTTGTGGCGGGCGTTTTCAGCAGCAACGCGTGAGTTTGTAAGATGGATCTAGCCTGTCAAATCGATGATGAATCATGACGCAGTGCACTATACTGCTTTGCACAATACTCAACCTCGCACAATACTAAACCTTACTGGCACAACACTGTGCAATCTTGGCAACTCATTGGCACAATCTTGGCACCTTGTTTGCACGATCTGGGCACCTCGTTGGCACAATCTTGGCACCTCGTTGGCACAATCTTGGCACCTCGTCCAGCACTTGTGCACAACACTGCACAATACTGAACCTTGTAGGCAACCTATAACAATTTGTATACATTGCTGTGTACAATTGCAGGCTGGACGGCACCTTCCCCCCACACCCAGACAATGAGAGGGGCACCAAGATAAATCTGGGTAATAACCAACAAGTTGAGGTGGGTGTAACAAGAGTAAATGAGGGAGCTGGAGTTGTGCGCTCATGTAGAGATCTGGTTAAAATTTTGAGATTTCTGCCCATATGTCAACAGTGCTTATTCGAGTGAGGTACACAGGAGCTCACTTAGTTATAATCAATTCGGAATCCAGGTCAGTTTGTACTTCATTTGCATTTATGTGCACATCCCTTTTTTACTCCTAGGACACAGCCAAGCACTTCCTGAAGGTTGTTACGGAGAAGGGCCCGTGTGGCCAAGACGCAGTGGTGCTGGAGCTTGTCTTCGAGAGCAAGCAAAATGATGGGTGAGTGGGGTGTTCTTAGTGCTCCTTTGTTCTTACTGCTCCTTCAAGTGATGATGCTGAACAGTTCTGCAAGGCTTTTAAAGCGCGGATGCCAGAGGACGCGCTATGTTGATTATGCTGTTATATCATCGATAAGCGAGAATAGAGGAATGCACTGATTTCGTCTGTACAAGTCAGCCTCCTTGTGCCGGTAAAAAAACCCACTGTTTAAATGCTCTAAAATTAGTAAAGTACACAAGTCTCGACTGGACCAGATTAACTATTTTGTCATTCAACAAGCACAATTAAATCATCAACCTCTAGGAAGGACGATACGCTTTCTAATTAGTTTTCCAACCTGTCTCCTTGCATGCAGACTAACATGGGTAGTGGAAGAGGCCCTATGTGATCTGCTTGGGCTATGTGACCAGCCTCACCCCTCGTGTTGGCTCTTTTGTGCTGTGGAAGGCGCTCTTTGCCGCCTGGAGTGGATGGGTGCCCCATCAGTACTCCGTGCCATCGTCCCCGTGCGCTCAGAGCTCCAGTCCTGATCCTGCTTGTGCTTGGGTAAAAATTTGCAGCCCTGCTACGTGTAATTAAGCCTGGCTGTATGTGTGGTAACAAAAAGAATAAAGAGAAAACTGCACAGTGACCACTCCCCACATTATTTTATGAAAAGGAGTTGCTTGACAAACACAATAGGTTGACGAACTCATCAACTGCGTGAGGAACTCACTGGTAGGCTCTATGCGGACTTTATGCAGGCTCCCGTGGCGCGCAATCACAACTGGCTTCAGGGACACATGTCTCACAGAACCGAGATGCATGTGAGTCGCTCACTGTGGGTCTGATGCACACTTGAACTTTGCAGCCCTGCTACGTGTAATTAAGTGCCTGGCTGTAATGTCTGACAAAATGTGCATCTGTGTATCACATCATTCTGTAATACACAATACTGTACAGTGTAGATCAAGGAGAATTGAGCGTGCTGCACAGTGCCATGCTTCCGCGTAGTCAATTAACAAGCTGCTCCTGCCTTGATGCTCTCTTCTTTAATAGAAATGGTGACCTCCCCTCCATACCTGACTGTCTTTCTTTCTAGTAATTAGATAATAGCAAATGCTCTTTACTTATGTATCAACGCACGCACTGTACGCGTCCGTGCATGTGCTGCATGGTTGTGAGCATGGAACTTTGTTGTCCGTTGATCCTGCACCTTGAATATAAAAAAATACTGTACAGTGTGGTTCAAGGGAATTTGAGCGTGCTGAATACTGCCGTGCTTCCACTCAATGTTTTGCTACGTTGCTCCAGCCTTGTTACGATTGGATGGGTGCCAGAAACCTGCTCCTGCTGTGTGCGTACTCAACCTGCTCCTGCTGTGTGCTTGGCTGAGTGTCAGACATTCAAAACTGCTCCTGCTTGTGCTTGTCTGAAACTTTGCAGCCCTGCTATGTGTAATTAAGTGCCTGGCTGTAATGTGTGGCAATGTGTGATGTATTACATCATTCTGTAATACACAACACTGTACAGTGTAGATCAAGGGAAGTTAAGCGTGCTGTCCAGCACGCTTAAATTAAATTAAATTTAT
>Ga0307968_1000467_pt1 | contig 28638 bp, 38 predicted proteins | sample OrgLakmetagen650_FD_201834 | JGI IMG/M metagenome (GOLD analysis project Ga0307968, IMG submission 201834) | Saline water microbial communities from Organic Lake, Antarctica - #650 | ecosystem: Environmental > Aquatic > Non-marine Saline and Alkaline > Saline | place: Antarctica: Organic Lake...
TGCCTTGCTACCTACTTGCAGCTGCCCCTCACTTGTACGCAACTCACCCTCAACCAACAACAGCATGGGGACTCCTGGAAACTGCCCATCAGCTCCTCCCTCATTTCGCCCACAACTGAGCAGCTGTCCCTCCAACTCCAACAAGCGCGACCTTGATGTTCTGATCGGTACAGCCACAGATGCACACCAGCAGCCCTCAAAGTCCCCAACTACGTCCCCAAGCAGTGCAGCTGTAAATGCTGCCGCACCTAAGCAGCCCCGTCAGCCCTCCTCACCTCCTAGATGGTACGTGTATTAATTCGTCATGTGTCCGTTGTTGTGTGTGCCCATGTGCATGTGCATGTATGTATCATTTGATCATTTGTGTGATCAGTGTCTGAATGGCAAATCTGAACTTGGTAGAATAAACAGGGTTTCACCACACCATACCCACACACCACTCATCATGCAGGCCACAAGCGGTAATTACACCACCAGCTTCTCCCTTCAATCAGTCTCTGCTCATGACCACCCCCCCAAATCCCAGGCCCCCACCTGCTCTAACCGCTCGTTCTGGGTCGCCTCCAACATCTGTCGTTCCTGAGCATGCACCACAGAACGACCAGGAGCTAGCTGCACGCGTACAATTTTGCAAAGATCCACAAACTCCTACCAAAAATCACTGTGTGTGCCCGTCTCCACCTGTGGAGAACCAACAACACCATCGCCACCAACACCACCTACTGCAACAGCAAAGTCACCACCACTTCCACCACCTGAGACAACAGCAACAACAGGAGCAGCAACAGCAACAGCAACAGCCTCAAGAGCACGCCCACCCCTGGTCCCAGACGCCTCACTGCAACCCTGCATTTGCTCACAACCCATCTCAGCAGCAGTTGTCTTTCATAGGGTCAAGCCAGGAAGCCTCTTTGGCTATCACATTGCCCTGCTTACCGGCACACCCACATGTGCCTTCTCCTTCCCTTCCTCCATGTATGCGCTGTGGGCGAGCATACCATACACTCATGCATGACGGGAATGGACAGCCCTTTTACGGGTGCTGGAGTGTCAAGCACTCTGTCACAGGGCAGAAATTGGAAGAGGGTTTTTTCTGGGTTCCAGTAAACGTATTCATGTCTATGCTTGACTCTCGCACCTCAGTTTAGCATGAGTCTGCTTCCTTAAAATAAGTTTGGTAATAAATAGGGCAAGGGTGTTATTCACCGCTATACCATTCAACCCCTAGCATGGGACTCTGCAACTTTGCTAATAAAAGAGCGACTTCTTTCAGGTGCTGATTAGAAAAATGGATGCAGATGAATTGAGAGTGTGGTGCAGAGGTCACAGAGGTTACAGATTGAGCCATTGGTCAAAAAGTGCTGCTGCTAGGCTGTGTGTAAAGCACAACTGTTAAAATGTTAGAAATGTTTGTTGAGAGTGTGGTACAGGACCTTGTCAGAATCTTGTGTTGACTGCGGTGGATAGCAACGACCTCCATTCCTACTTTGCTCGTTCCTAGTTGCTTGGGTTGCTTAATATGCTACCTTCAGTATTTCATTTTGCCTTGATGGGGCTACAAAGGGGGTAATCAGCAGCCATTTCCGATGAACATCTACGGATAAACGTTTTCATTAAGCAAATTGTGGTGCTACCAGCTGAATCAAGCAAAAGTCTTGAAGCAAGGCTTGAGTTTCGATCACAAGGGTAACAATGGAACACGGAATATATTCGTTTGACTGCTTGCCTTTTCATAAAGACCAAGGAAGTTGAGAGGATTTGATGAAGATTTGGTTAAGAAAATAAACATGTCGATCAACACGCCCACGGGCAGGGGTGAGCTGGTTGCTGCGGTGGCACCTGTGACCTCCAGGATTGTGCAGTGATAGCAAGGAACCTGCAAGCAATGAAGCATGCTTGCAGCACGAAGAGCAGATAGGTTGATTAGTAGAACGCTTTTAAAGATAAAACCTACTCAGGCAGTGAAAACCACTACTCACATTAATATAGGAAAAGGAGCCACTTTGGTACCAGGTACTTAACCAGATGTGGCTAGTATATTCATACTCTCTTTTTTATCATGCATTTGCCAATACCATTAATCTCGTTACTCTCCACATCATCCTTCTGGGTGTGGGCGGCATTATCTACAACACTCACTGAAGCATTTCAAGGAACTGGGTCTCGATTCTCAAAGAGCTAAGAAGCTTGCCTCCAAGCTCTATGTGCACTCTGTGAACTTTGCTGCTAAATTTGTCCATACCAGACGTGCCCTTCCCATTACTGTTATCAACTCTCATCAGAAGCCGGTTTCAGGCCAAGCCTGCACCCCTCTTGATCCCCATTAATTTTCCCTTTCCTTTTCGCGGTGGAGGAGCTTTACGGTACTCGGTCCCAAAGTGCCTCCTTTTCCTTAAATAATGTGGGGAGTGGCTTTCATTGCCTGCGTAATTTTTCTATTTTTCTTTTTCCATTAATCTACCGTCATACATGATTTTAGATAGAACTGGCTGTGTCTGCAGCTTTCCGGCTGTGGCATACTGCCACGCCCGATTGATAGCAGCAAGAAATGAGTTAGATGGTTTTTGAGGTCCTGTTTCTGACAAAACTTGTTCAATAAGCTTGTTGAGCCGAAATTGTAGATCAGTCTTCCACTCCAAAGCCTCGGAAGTACTGGCCTAATCAGCAATTGATCGTGCGTCACAAGCAAGCATCAGTTGAATAGCGATTTAAACCAACTTTAAGTTCAAGCGCTGACTGGGCTGAAATGATTTCAACTGCTTAGTAAGGTAAGGTAAGGTTACATCGCTATATATGCCTCTGGGGGGCATCTGAGCGGAAACTTGGGAAAAGCCTATAACCAAACCTAGACTTTCCTTCCTTCTTTCTTTCCCGTGCTTGACCTTCTCGTATACGTTTTTCCCTTCTTCTCATCAACCTGGTTGTCCCCCCTACTTTCTTTTATCCCTTCCAGTCTGCCTCTCTTGCTCCCTTTCTATTTATCAACTTTCAAGGTTTTACTACAATTTCTACGCCTTGGTGAGCGCAAGGGCTACTGGCAATGCAAGCCCAGCAGAAACGTAAACTGCTCAGACACAACACTTGTGAGGTTGTCAAATTTGATGCCATGCAGCTTGTGGCACGTGCTCATCTAAGCAATATTGCACGTTGATGGGCAAGCATTTCAAACCCAATGATGGTTTTGCGAACACCTTCCACTTGGACGTGTGTTTTGCGAGCATTGTAGCTCAAAAAGCATTTCACGCACAAACATATTCGCAGGTATGACATGCCCTTCACGCATTTGCCCTATGTAGCTATGAAGATGGTGGAGGACCTCGTTGAGCAGATAGGCATTAAAGAGAGCAGATAGAATTTAAGAGGGATGTCAAGCGGATGGACGCTGCACAGCAGTTGGGTTCTTGCGTGAGTTTAGCGCAACTAATTTAAAACAACTTTTAACTGCTGGGATCCTTGTGTCTTAACTGCTGAACGAAATACAATCCGCCCCTGGAATGCGTGACCCTGATTTATTTGTTGTAATATAGACTTTGGCTTGAGAACAGAATTAAAGGGTGTCTATGGCTCTTGTGTTCGACCTAGGTCATCAAGTACCAAAAGAACATGTTATAAGTAATTACTTATGATATATAGATCAGTGATGCAGTAAGGTAAGGTAAGGTTACATCGCTATATATGCCTCTGGGGGGCATCTGAGCGGAAGCTTGGAAAAAGCCTGAAACTAAACCAAAAAGATGTCAGAACAAATCAAGGGAGAAAGGCTAGGCACTCAGCCACAAAAGAGGCCACACCATACATATCTGGTTGGTTCAAAAATCCTCAAACGAGCTGGGCTATCTTCATACTGAGGTGGGAAGATCACCTGGCGGTGCTGGTGTGTGTGAAGGCTAGCAAGATGTTCATGCAGACAGTCCAGTAAAATGTTTTCCTCATCCTGAACAGTGTGCCAGTCACATTTGTCACAGATCCTGAGCTCATAAAGCCTTCTATTCTTATTATGACGCATTCTTTGGACCAGAAAGTTATGGCCAGGAAGGCGAAGGCCGCCGAGGCAAGAAAGTGCATGGCTGACATTGTTAGAAATATCCAAGCGAAGGTAGAGAGGCAACACAGGCTTCTGATTCTTTCTGTCATCCCACCAGCCAGGAGCAAACCCCAAAGGTACACCGAGACGTGTGTGATAAGTCCTCATAATTCTGCTGGTATGGTGAGTCTCATGTAATGTTAACTATTTAATACATTAAACCGTTGTTCCACCGTGTTTTAATGCAAAGATTAGACCAGTCAATTTCAACCACTTCAACCACAGAATTCAACCAGCCTGTAGATGTTTTGCTGGTTCCACGTGTTGGCAGCCATCAATAAAAAAACAGGGCACTTCCTGCCCTCCCTCTAGTACTCCCTACTACTCACAGCTTATCTAGACCAGGCTTATACCACGCTGATGAATACACGATGCTGGATGGAGACAATATGTGCAACCATCTTTTGGTGTCAAGCAAGGGTGCCCCCTCTCCTCCCCCCTTTTTTTAATCTACCTGAATGACGTCGACAGCCTGGCTGAAGGGGTGCAGGGCGCGATCACGGGCATTCCCAATTTTACAGTGACCCACCTGCTGATGATCTTTCCCTTACATCTACTGATCACAACGAGCTACAGACCATGCTAACAAATTGAGAGTTACGCCCAAAAGAAGTCCTTGACAGTAAACACCCAGAAGTCTGTGGTAATATGCTTCAACTCCAGGCCTGGAAGTTTTGTGCCTCCCCTTTTCTTAGTGGCACACAGCTCCCCTACACAGACACCTTCAAATATCTCGGTATGGTGTGCGACAGGCAGGTCAATATGGATATTGCGGCTGACGCTGCTTTGCGACCATTCATGGCTGGTACTTTCAGGGTCAAGCAATTCGTCAAGAGCCATGACCTTGCTAACAGATTGTAAAAATAGACATCTAAGATACCGGTCTGGACATTTGGAGAGTATATGTATCGTTACACAGATTACACGCTCATATCTGGCTCCTCAAAACTTACGCAATTCCTGCTAGCATGTATGCGAGTCAGATATGGGCTACTCCCTTCTTACGACAAGGTAGAGAGATGGATAACCCCCTACAGAAATGGCTTTTGACAGTGCTGAAAAGGGTTATCGGAGTCAGAGACACCACTCTTCATGGTGTGTTGTGCAAGAGTGCGGCCTGGAGCCCCTGCAATTCAGCTGGTTTCGCGCTGCAATGCGTCTGTTCAATTCCCTTACCCAATGCAACAGTTCCACGATGAGGAAGGTTTTGCAAGCTGACTCTGTGCGTCTCCCCCCCGTTTTCGTGTGTTTGGCGTCTCCTTCCATCCTCCTGGTTTTCTTCTGCATCTTCTGTCCTGCGCTCCCTCAACTCTGTACTCTCCTTGGGTCCTTTTCTTTTTCCTGGTTTCCTTTCCCTGGTTCTGGGTCTCCTGCCTTGAGCAGCTTCCTCTTGCTTCCTCCTCTGCTTGAGCCCTCCCTCCTCTTTTTTTTTGTTGTCTGTCAGGTCCCTGCTGGGGGCCGTAGCTGTAACACCAGCAAAAAAAAAAACATGCAATTGAACACCAAGACTCCTGAATGCTGGTTCTCCCACATTCTTTCAGCCATGGAAGGCTTGACACAATTTTACATGATTAAACAAAAAATGTTGAATTGTGAGCCTGCCTATTGATCTCAGTCAATTTGTCGTGGACCTCGGGGACAGACATTCAGAGTATTGGACACCTTTCTCTGATAGCCACCCTAGAAAGCGCTACAGGAGCAAAACCCTGACTTACTACTACTTATCACCAGTGGTGTGCACTGCCTGCACAAAGAGCTTTGGTTACCCATCCTCCGATCCCTATAGGCTTCCCAGGTACATGCTTCTTGACCTTCCTCAAGATGTCATTCGCAGTGTAGCTCGTTTCAGGCTTCGTGTCCACACCCTTCGCGTTGAAACCGCAACTTGGAATTCCACCTCTTCCCCTACTTGCGCGCGACTTGTATGAGGCTGATACTCTTGTAATCTTAACTAGACCAGAAACTCATACTGTCAGAATTCATAGTTTAGGAGAGAGCGTTCAGGCTTGGTCTGCTGGGTGGCCCACCCTACCGCCCTACCCTCTATCTATCATTGCGTTCAGTCCACGCTCAATTCAAAAAGAAAAAAAAGTAGTCTATGGTATTAACGCATGCGGCATGGCGCACTGGTATCAAACCAAAATTAACCTAAATAGAGCGGCGGCTAGAGACCAGTGTGCACATTGCTGTACACACTGCTGCGTGCCCGTCAACGGACAAGCAATTTATAGTAACACAAACACAAGGAATCATCTGGATAACAACCACAAGCGGTGCTCCACACATCAAAAACAACTGAGAGGCAACGGCTTGCTTGCCTTTGATCGCAGCAAGGTTGATGATATTAGCATGCACAGCACATGTAAAAGAACATTATATATTTATTTGCATGTCATTAAGCGGTTAACTTGCATCACTAGTGTACATGAAAAACAGTGAGTGGGAAAAAACAACAGGACTCCCCACTTTTGCATTGACAACATTTTTTTAAAATGGGTCCGGCAGCTTGGAAGCTAGTTGAGGAGCCAAAGCGCAGGCGTATTGTCCCCTCTCGCAAAGATAGAACACATTGTGTTCGGTATTGCACTCCTGGACAACAGGCCTTAAAGACGTTGCAGTTCTGCTTGATGCTGAGCAAGGGCCGCCTCTGTAGAGTGCAGTTGTGATGCCAAGGCTGCCTCCCTCGCAAGAGCAGCATTTAGGGTTTCCTCTTTACGCAAAAGGGCCCCCTTCACTCGTGCCTGCATGTGTGGACACAAGTCTTCAGAATAAGGATGCCAATGCCAAAGCAGGTTTGAATGACAAAGTGCTTGAGGCAGCAGCGTGTTCCTTACCTCGACATGGCTCATTTCTTGCGAATGCTGAGTTTGAAGCTCTCGCAAGTCCTTTTGGAGGATCAATACTTGCTGCTGCAGCATACTCTTCTCAAGTGCAGCGGCCTGCAAGTGCATGTGTGAATCCGTGCAATATTATAGGATGTGCACTCATTAAATGGGTGGCTTTCATTAATACATAAAAGGCTGATGTGCAAAAGTTTGTTTTGATTTTTACTTCTAGGTGCATGAGTCTTTGCGCAGGTACCTGAGCGACTTGTGATGCATTGGCACCACACTTTGCCTCAGCACTCCTTGCAGTTTGCGTGGCAGCAACTGCTGCATCTTGCGCAGCTGTGAGCTGGGTCTCCAGCCACCTGTATCGCAATGGTCGAGCGAACGAGCTTTGTTTAGACTTGGCCAGAAGCATGCATACTTAAACCTTTGTGCACATGAGGCATACCCTGGCTTACCACAGCTGACATACATGAACCTAGCAGGGGGAGTGCATGGGATGTGGGCACATCAAGAAATAAGCATGTGCTGAGTAAGTGAAAACGTCCAGCCTTACAAGTGTGTGCACGTACCGTATGGTGGATGCCCTTGCATCAGCATCCCTCCTTACAGACTCCAAGGCCTCCTCTGCCTCGTCCCTAGCAGCTTGTGCTGCATGCACCTGCTGCAGTAGCCTGTGTGGTGGCACAAATGATGTACGCAATCGTTTGTGAATGTCATGAGGGGAACTACGAGGAAGAGTGCGTTGCACCTGCTTAAACAATACAACGCGATGCATGCATAAATTTTAGCTGCATGTCGGTATGTACTAGCATCTGATAACCATCTAGGGATTAAAAGGCTGTACAAATGCGTGATCACTCATTCGGCAGTGTTCTAGTGATGGACCTCAAGCTTAAAGAGCACAACCTTAGCCAGGCAGGACGGAACAAGGATAAAGCATAGATACCTAAACGTTTCATTTTTCAACCAGTACAGCTTGCATCATCAGCACAAACATGATCATCACCGGTGTATACACATAGACACACACACACACACTCTCCCTCACCTGCTTTCTGTCTTCTTGGCATCCTTCAGTGAAAATGCTGCCTGTGTGGCTGCACTTGCCTCCCGTCTCGCTGCCTCACTTCGTGCATGCTCACGTGCCTCGCTGGCTTCTGCTTCTAACCGTAGCACCACAGCCTGTATGTGTATTTGTGCTTTGATGTGATGTAACAAGAACCAGATCCTACGGCTGATCTGAACTTGGGCTGCAATACAGCTTGCCAAATTCCATACCCGTGTACGTCTGTATGTATCATCATGAGTATAAGCACGCCACATAGATCTCACAAGTGTACCGGCTTTTGACACACACGATCTCACGTTATGAATGCTCATATTCCTCCATTTCAGGATAAAAAGCACTAAATACAAACCCATTGACCATTATGTGCAACCAGCTCGTCGTCTGGGTACCTACTCATCCGTCCCCTCATGCAGCACACACTTTTCTGCTCAACACCACTCCTTGTTCGACCAGACTCACCCCACCTGCACCCTCCCGCCAGATCTGCTCATTCCCGTCCCAACGTCACATTTGCTTCCTCCCTCAGTCCCATTGCTCACATCACTCTATCCCCTCCCACTCTCACCTGGATCTGCTCGTCCCGCTCAAGCGTGAGTGCAGATTTAAGCTGTGCCTCCCGGTCTGCAAGCTCACGCCTTGCACGCTCAGCCATTGCTGCCCGCCACCCCTCCTGTTCTAGCTCAGTAGCTTCACGCAAGCTGTCAATCTGCAGCGCAGGTGTTGTTATTTTGGGTATGAGGTATGTGGGAGTGGGTTTTTGCAGGAACACTCATTGGGTGTTGCCACCTGCAAAGCTTTCTGCTGAAGCATATGGATCCACGTAGACTGTTAGGCAGGGTCCGCGTTATAAGCAACACATTATATACATCACATACATGTTTTTACAAATACCATACACAATTACCATATAGAGAGTGCGATTGCAAAGAAAGAAGGATACTGCTGTATTCAGCCTAGACTGTGCCACCCAACCAAAAAAATGACCAACACCGCACCAGCTACGCTTGTTTGCATCACCTAAGGAGTCAAGCATCAGCTGCGTCTCTCACCAGTGACTGACCAACTTACACATTAAATCATCGCATCGCATCACATCACATCAACAGAGAAGGCCACGTACAACAAAAGCACACTGCAGGCAGCCAGGCAGCCATCGCATGGATGCCTCTGCCTGCACAGATTTTCAGGATGGGAACGAGCACTCTTGTGCTGGAGCACCTTTCACCCTTTCTTATTCAGCATATTCCAAGGACAGTACCTTCCATCTAATCCCACGATTGAAGAAGAGGTTGCGAGCAATTACCACGCTCCCAGAATCAGAGTGATGTACCTACCCTAGCTACAAACGCTCTCTCACAAATTGTACGGAATCCCAAACCAAATAGCTTCAGTCTCTCAAAAGAACTAAAAGACGAGACTAGTCATTTTCTCTTTCCAGCAATTTTGTTGCCCGTCTCTCATGAACCAGCAAGTGCTGTGGATTGCAACTGAAAGGCTCTTTCTTTATAACTTCTCTCCGAATGCTTATCATGAGCCTTCTTCAGAGTCGCCCGTTCTTTCTCAACCCCCTGTTGGTACGTAGGGAGTGGCGTCGATGCTGGTCCAGGTGTGAGCCTTTTTCATTTACGATCTCTCTTCCTACCTGTTTCTCGTGAGCTTTCCTTAGTGTTTCCCGCTCCCTCTTGCCTTCCTCCTGGGCAGCCTTGACACGCTCTGCCCCTTCAGCGGACACTTTGTCCAAGGCCTCCTCATGCCGCTTACGCTCATCACGCCTGTGTGTGTTAGCACACAAAGGGTGGTTGCACATGTGCGTACGCACGTATTTGAGTGTACGTGTCTGAGTGCACGTTTATGTCAATTAGCAGAGTATGTGCCTATGCGCGCGCCTGGTCACAGATCTGTCCTAATATGAATGGGTGGGTACGTTTGTTTTTGTGTGCATCATCTATGCACAGGAAATGATCCCTAAAGCTGCTTTCGTAATGCTCATTAAACCTTTGCGTATACGCAAATGCGAATGTGTGTGTGTATACAGTGAAAGTGTGTCTGTGCATGCACCCTCAGGCTCTTTCATGCTACAGATAGGAACAGACACAGCCAACAGAGTACTGCATGCAGCCAACAGCGTCTTTACACACACATGGCAATAGGCACTTAAAACCACACCCACACCCACACACCTGCTGGCCTCAAGCTGCTCCAGTCGTAAGTCGCCGTCCGACACTAAACGCATGCGCTGCATGGTCAACTGCTGCTCATAGCGCTCGCTAGCTTCCCGCAGCTTCACCTGCCCAGCAGCATGCTCTCGCTCCACCTGCTCCTCCTGGTCCTATTTTGTGCCATGACAAGTGCGTGAATATAAGTGTCTGTCTTGTGCTTGCGTGCGTATGCAAGAACTTCTACAGTTTTAAGAATTCATCCCTGGTAATCAATTTGAATCACCACCGCTCAGTTGCCTTGTCCCATCTGCAACCTGGAGATGAACATAAAACACGAGACAAGCAAAGTGGTAAAAGCACAACATACTTGCCTTGAGCATCTTCTCCTTGAGTGCCTTCAACGCTGCTTCATGCTGAGCTGCAGCGGACTCCAAGGCCCGTCGGGTGTCTTCAATGCCTGCATTCTGTAGGCCTGTCATCTCTGCTTTGTGCCTGGCAAGCAGCTTTTGTACCTGCGGGTCATGTCATGAATGTGTGCCATGAGCTTGTGATGTTTGCTAGATGCGAGGTCAAAACATTAACTGTGCTGTTCCAAGCTCCTTGTCATGGCAGCGCGTTGCCTTGCCCGCCCACCCCCTCACCTCCACCTCCAGGCCCTTCACAGTAAGCTGCTTAACCTCAGCTGTCTTGGCCTCCATCCACTGCTCACGACGCACACGCTCTGCTGCGGCCCAGCCCTCTTTCTGTCGCCGCAGCTCGGCTGTCCAGCCCTCTTTCAGGGCTGCCACGGAACGCTCCTGCTTGGCCTCTGTTGCCTGCCAATGTTTGCAACCTCAAAAGTGCTGAGTGTAAAACAAGAGCACGTGCGTGCCGTGCACTGAAGCCCCAGCACACCACGGTATGAGCAAGGCTGTGTGTATGCTCACGCAACAAAGGCCACTTTTCAAAGGCTGCGACTCGTGATAGTGCGCAGGAGTGGCGAGCAACATGACGTGGCACAGAGTGTTTGCCCCTTTCACCTACATGATTGAGTTAGCTATCAGGCAAATGAGCCAAAAGGTGCCAAACAGCTCTCTGCTGAATACAATGAGTATATACCTTGAGGGCCTCTGTAGCTGTGTTGCACTTCTGGTTGAGCTCGTCCTTGTCAGCAAGCAACCGATCCTGCATACACAAGAGTGGTTAAGTCACGCTTATGCGTACTTATGCATGTGTGTGTGTGTGTGTGTGTGCAGCGAGCGTAAGTTGTAATTAGAGCAAGAAAAGAATGAGAGAGACAGAAAGTGTTTGTGCAATCGAGTGTCAGGAGCCTTGTCAATTTTATTATATCAAACATGGCAAGTAGTCAGGCCCACCATGAAGCTCAGGTGGCGTGCCAGCGTGGCATCATGCTCTGTACGAGCAGCAGCCAGTGCCTCTGCTGCTCGTGCCTCCACGTCCATGACCACAACAGAGGCACGGTGCTGGCTGGAATCCAGCTCCTGTGTTTGCGCAGTAGCAAGTGTAATCATCCTTATTCTGACCGCCGTCACTGCAACCAAAGCAATGCAGGGGCTGGCATCAAGCCTCGTCTTTAAAGATCTAAGTTTTCCTGACCTAGATCGCTTTTGCTAGCCAAGGTCCTGCCTCGACCTCCCCATTTAGTACAATGAACGCCATTGTGGTCCGCCCACAATCAAACTACATGCAAGCTGGCAACGTTCAGCTGCAGCTCCCCTCTAGGTACAGGTGAGCCCTCAAAATTTATCTCCAGGGCTGAACTCTTGCAGGTGGGATTTCATGCCTCAGATCCTCCGCCCCTTCCTTTGAGCTTATTCCACATCCCACTATTTGCACAGATCTCAATGGTTTCATGCCTTTAAGCTTGACGTATGGGCCAAAAAACACCCAAATAAAGGACTTCAGCCCTATCTCAATCCCACTAACCTTTTTAGTAGAGGCTTACCCTATACACCCTACACCCTGTTTCCTCCCCGCACCTTATGCAGCAGGCCAATCGTGTCTTCCTTTTCCTTCACCTCCTCCTGCAGCCTTCGGATCTTGGATCGCACCCCATCGTACACCGACTCCACCAGGTGTGCAGGCTTGCCCACGGGCCCTAGCCCCACCCCCAGGCTGTCACTGCTGCCAACTTTCGCACCCGGAGACAAAGACACATCAGCACCTGTGCAGCTTCTCCTAGGTGGACTCAACATGGCGCCCACCCCTGCAGCATTTCTCACAGACGATGCTCCTCCTACCCTGCAACCAGCATCCCCTCCCTGACCACCACCACCACCAGCATCACTAGCTAAGCTGTCACGCACCCTCCCCCTCCCCCCAGCACCATCCATGGCCTCCCTGTCTTCCACCAACCCTAGCTCCTGCAGCAAGGCCATGACACGTCCCGGTGCCCCTCCCCCTCCACCCTCTCCTTCACCCTGGGCACCCTCTTCAAGCCCGGACAGCAGCTCATAGATCCCTTCAGCGTGCAGGCTGCTTGCCCCTGGACCACCCCCTCTTCCAATTCCTGCCTCTTGCGGTTTTGGGTGCCAGCCTTGCTGCTGCAGATCTGCTGTGAGCTGTGGTTGGTTTGACCCTTGATGCAACGCCTGCTGCTCGCTGCTCAGTTCCACATGCACATGCTGTAGGAGGGCACTTCCAGCTGACACGGGCCTCACACTGCTGCTGCCTCCTTGCAGTGGCTGCTGCTGCTGCTGCTGTTGCTGCTGCTGCTGCATGCACAAACCACCAACAGGATGGCAGGGTTTTGGGGATTCATTTGATCTGAGGCTATGGAAGGGCAGGTAAGCGGATAAGCAATTGTACCCTGGGGTGCGGGTACGTTATAGGTATTTAACATATCCTTCGTCTCTCATCTCCTCTACTGCTTTACACCGCAGAGTGCGTAATGCCCACACAGTACTTTTCTTATAACATCCCGCATATATATTGCTATTTGCCCTGCGGGGCGGCTGCGGTAAGTTATATTATACATCTATTTTGACAGCGGGGTTGGTGTAAATAAGTTCTTGGGTCGTCATTTGGTACTGAACAGGGCTAAAAGTTCTACGGGGTTTGTGTGGTAAGGGCAAAACCGCTTTATCTTGGGGTGCAGAAAAGTGTGGGAATTTAACAAAATAATTCTGAAATCTGGGGTGCGGGATGAGTACGGTAAGGTTTGGTAACAGCAGGAATGCCTAGTTTCCTTTGCCCTTCAAAACGTTGAATATTTAAGCGACCTGTGTGATTAAGCAGTATGGCATAGCATGTGGTAGCAATTCAAGGAGAGAAAAGGTAAGCTCGCGACTTGCGGACATCTCTCTACCTCCCTTCCCAACAGCTCACACGTACGCTCACACCTTTTCCATCCCCTTTTTGCTCTCCACCTGACTAGTTGCCTCACAACGTCCACTGAAGTACACACACCAAAATGATGTAGTTTGCTGTGTGTGCACCTTCTGTCTCCCCTCTCATCCTTGACTGCAGCATGCCCAGCAGCACACACGTGTGCCCTCCCCCCCTTCCCTCCTCCCACGTTTGCTCCCTTTTTTGCTTCAGCGTGTTGGATAAACAAGTGACGCGTGCTGACATCTGCATCACCCCCAGAAACAAGCCTGCGCACGCTGCTCTCCCTACCTCCCCCAAATTACCTCCCCCTTCTGATCATCATCATATCCAACAAACTATGAGCACAAACACTTGTACCACGCCCATGAACACATACACATACTTTTACATACACTCGTACACTCTCCCGTCGCTCACCTCAGCGCGTGTGCGTGCCCCACAGGCTGACCTTGTCCTCATCGGAGAAGACGGTCTGGCGTATCCTACGCCCCACCCCACCCCTTCCTGCTGCTGTTGCTGTTGCTGCCGCTGTTGCTGCTGCTGTTGCTGCTGCTGTTGCTGCTGTTGCTGCTGCTGCTGCTGTTGCTGCATGTGTGGTAGCAAGCCCTCCCCCTGCAAACACACAGCTGAAGGCACCAACGTCCCTGCTGTGGATGCCGCTGATGTTACGGGATCTTTGGGCGCATGCCCAGCTGCTGCCCACGCAGCTGCCCCCCCTCCTCCTCCCCTCACCTCCCCATCTGCCGATCGTTTCACGGCCCAACGCGGCCCGTCTTGCATGCCCCCTCCACTCCCTGAGCGTATTGCGCCTGCAAAACCAGGTGCTCCCCCATCCTGTAGGGGCGCTGCTGCTGCATGAGGGGGTGACGAGGGGACAGCTGCAGGTATGGGGTGTTTTTGAGAGCCAGTTGGATTTATACAGGAGGCTACAGCACTGGAGGACCTGGTAGAGGGGGGAGGCTGGTGCTGAGCTTTGAGCTGGACATGATGCCCCTCTGGGCCTTGTCCACCCTGCAGCCATCGGCCCACGGGTTGAGGTACTTGTTGTTGCTCCTGCTGCTGTTGCTGATCACAGCCTTGCTGCTGCAGTGAGGAGGTGAGTTGGGTGGGTGGGTAGCCGCCACAGGCGCTGGTGTGTGAGGTGCGTGCAGAGGGAGGCAGGGATTGGCTGTTGCTGGCGCGCATCTGCTTCAAGGAAGCAGCATGACGGTGGCTCTGGTCTGGGGACCACAGCGCACGGCGCGCCTGATGCTGGACAGGGGGAGCTGACTGCTGCTGCTGCTGCTGCTGCTGCTGCAGCTTTCGCTCTTGCTCTTGTTGCTGCTGCTGCAGCTTTCGCTCTTGCTCTTGTTGCTGCTGCTGCAGCTCTTGCCCTTGCTGCTGCTGTTGCTGCTGCTGCAGTTGTTGCAGGAGCAATGCCTCTGGATGCACCTGCGACAAGCGACCGCCCCGGCTGTGCTCATCCGACTCATTCAGGTACTGCATGATAGACGTCAGCTTCTCCGACGTCATGCTGAGCTCGACGCCACCACCCTCCTCATTTCCCGCCCCTCTGCCGCTTGTTGTGCTCCCCAGGGTCGGAAAATCCCCACTCACGCTGCCTGCTGCACTGGACTGCCTCTGGCTTTTATGACTTGTGGACTGCTGGCCCAATTTCAGCGTCCTCTGAGACTGTGACGCCTGATCACCAGCGCCACCAATGCGACGGTGACAAGCGCTGGTCGGCACGCTCCCGCAGCTGCCCTGCTTTGCCGTGCTGCTGCTGCTGTTGCTGTGATTCATGCTGCCACTGAGTCCTTGTGAGTGGGAGCTTGCCGACTGGTACAGTGATCCGTGGGTGGAAGCAGCTTGTGAAGATCTTGAGCTTGAGAGGGGTGCATTCTGGGTCTGGTCCTCTTGAGCAGTTTGATCTTGCAAGCCTTGTCGACTCTGCTGCCCTACCATGTACCCGCTGGCATGGACACCCTTGCTCTCTGTGGTAATTGCTTGAGGCAAGAAGGAATGGGAAGGTGATGTCCTCCTGGGGCAGGAGTGGCCGCTCTCCCCTCCCCCCTCTACTTGAACAGTTGTTGTGCCCTGCTGCTGCTGCTGCTGCTGCTGCTGCTGTTGCGTGCTGGTTGGTGTGGAAGCAGTGCAGGCAAAAAAGGCTGCACCACCACCACCACCACCACCACCACCACCAGAAGTGGCAGAGGAACCTGTTGGTGAGGGGGGGGCCATATCTTGGTAGACGCTGCTGATCTTTGTCCCCCCCCCCTCTGAGCCATTTGTGCTGCTGCTGTGTGTGGTGATGGTGGTAACAGTGCCCCCTGCAGGACGGCGTGGGGCGTAGGGAAGGAAAAGTGAGCGCTGCTTCCTTTTTTGTCCCAAGAGCACACAATACCTTTGATGACCCTTATCCTCGTGTACTCATGTACCTACCTCAAACGTGCACGCAAGATCTGCTGACAAGCTCAGGGGCACAGCTGCTGTTTGCTGAGCACATCCTCTAAATCTCCTAGCTTCAAAATTGTGAAGGTTCGTAGGAGCGTGGGCCAAAAAACTAGCTTTTGAGCATTCCTTAACACATAAAGTCCCATCCCATTTCCTTATTGGATTCACACGTACCGGGAGATGTGCAGCAGTAGCGCTGGCTGGCATGACCTCCTGCAGCCATCAAGCCCCCACTCAGGCCCACGCAGTCCTCACCTACGTGTTTTGTATGCGCACCAGACATTTTTGTGCTGAAAATAGCTGTGTAACGGGCTGTGTAGGCTCTGCCCATGTATTCCCCACAAGTGGCTAGACAACAGCAAGGCTCGAGCATTCATGCTTTGTCTGCCACAAGCGCCACAAATGCCACAACTGCCACAAAAAACCGATCATGAACCTAGGTCAAGGCACACCCACCTTCCTCAGGCCTGTTGCTCACATTCCCTGCTGGCATCCCTCTACCCCCTTCCACCCCACTTATATTCTCACTGCCCCTTTTTGGCACATCGCTGCAGCCATTCGCTCCCATGGCCTTGTTGCTCTCGTCAGCAATGGATTGGTGGGAGGACGTGGATGTTTGGTTTGTCGCTTGAATAAAAGGCCCAGGACGGCCTCCTCCAAGAAGCAGAGGCCCTTCCACCACCTGCACACATGTGTGCAAGTGCATGTGCAAATGTGAGTGTGAGTGTGTCTGCTTGCATGCATGAGTGTGTTTGTATGGTGTGCGCAAGTGTGTGAGTATGTGTGTGTGTGTCTGTGAGTGCCAACTTGAGACGGACACTCAACTTGCGACTCAGCCGCTCAATCTCAAATGACACCCTGCGCTCTCATCACCTTGTAAGTCTTTTGCGCAAGTCACACCTGTGGTGAAATCCATACACTTTCCTTTTCTGCACGTACCCTACATCATCTCAGACCCACCTCTAGTACCATATTTTCTGTACTTCTGCACCCACCTGCTGGGACGCCCGCATCTCATGGATGCCCTCCAGATCTTCTTCGTCTGCCCATGACTGCTCCTTGACCAATACCTCTGCGGTCCCAGGCTTGCTGCTACCACACATTGCTGCAGCCCCTGGTCGGCCGTGAGCGTCAGCAGCAGGTGTCACAGGCCTGCTACTGCCCGTCACTGCTGGAACTGGAACTGGCTGGATTTGAACAGCAGGTGTCACAGGCCTGCTACTTCCCGTCACTGCTGCACATGACTGGGCCTGAGCAGCAGCAGCAGCAGCAGCAGCAGGTGTTGCAGGCCTGCTGCCCGCCGCAGTCTTTGGCCTGCCCTGGCTTGTGGGGCCTGCAGGATCGGGTCTGCTGCTGTCGCTGCTGCTGCTGCTGCTGCTGCTGCCGCTGCTGTGGCCAACACCTGTGGTTGCTGATGCCACACTGTGTTTTGGAATAAGGTGCACCCGGCTTTGGTGGTGGTGGTGGTGTGGCTGCTGCTCTGCTGCTGGGCTTGCCTGCTCTTGGCGGGGGGGAGACTGCTGCTCCCTACCTGCTGGGGGGTAGCAGTCGTCACGCCCCCGCTTCCCGCCACGCCAGGGTTGCTGTTGCTGCTGCTGTGGCAGCTGTTGTTGCTGCTGCGGGCCCTGCACGCGCTGCTGCTCCACCTGGACCTGCGCAGTGCAGTGCAGTGTGAGGCAGTGCAGTGCAGAGTGAGTGGTGCAGTGCAGTGCAGAGCGGTGCAGTGCAGAGTGGTGCAGTGCAGTGCAGTGCAGAGTGGTGCAGTGCAGAGCGGTGCAGTGCAGAGCAGTGCAGTGCAGTGCAGTGCAGAGCGGTGCAGTGCAGAGCGGGAATCAGTGCTGTGCTGTGCAGGGTGAGCCAAAGATGTAAGCTACTAGAAACCACAGGCACTGGAAGAAGGGCGGAAAAGGAACAATTCATACACAGCACGCACACATAGATCAGTAGGAAAGCTGGGACAGCAAAGCTGCGTGGTTGCAAAACAGAGCCCCACCTGATCCAACAAGGAGGTTTGTCGTGGCAAGACTGCAGCCCCTCCTCCAGCAGCCACGACACCATCCCCAGATGCTCTCACCCCTCCCCCTGATGCAGATGCACTCACACTACCACCGCCATTACTGCTGTCTCCAGATACACGCATGCTGCCCCTGCTGGCACTCAAGCGCCTCAGGCGCTGCACAGACTCTGCACGACGCATTACCGGGGTGCTACCACCAGGAACAGGCGCGTTGCTGCTGCTGCTGCTACCCCCCCCATGCACTGCTCTCACATTTGCACCATGGCTGGTACTGGTTGGGGATTGAACAGGGGCAGGTGGTGGGTGCGCTGCACCCCCACCCCCACTGCTGAAGACACCACTCTCCCTCACACAATCACCACCACCACCACCACCACCACCGCTCTTACTGCTGATTACACCGCTCCTCCGTGCACTCCCACACACACTGCCACTGTCCTCATCTGTGCCCCATGTCCCACCTTCACTTTGTGCAAAGGAGATGGGCGGCCCCTCTAAGCTGGCTGAGGGAAAGCTGTCAGATTGCTGATCGAAATTCTGTTCTGCCTTTGCCTCTTCTTCCCCCACCCCAGCAGCCTCATCCCTCTGCAAGCCCTGCTGCTGCCACACTGCTGTCCTGCTGCTGGCTGCCTTGCTGTCCCCATTCTCCCGCAACTGAGTTGAGGGGGGGCTGGGTGTGTCTGAGCCTGTTGGGTTGTAACTATCACACGGATCACACACATCACCGACTCCCTCTCCATCGCCCCCTGCCTCTTCCCCGGGTTGGGATCGACCCTCCCCACTTGGCGTGCTCTGACACCTATTTTCTCTGTGCTGCTGCTGGCTGCCTTGCTCTTCCCTGTTCAATTGCGCACCCAATCTCATGCCGGCCCCGTGCTCTTCATCAATATCAAAGCTCACACTGTCCCCCTCCCCTTCCTCCCCTCCCTCCCCACCACCACCCAACTGGACATGCTGCTTCCCAACCTGTGACTTTTCTATGGCTAGCAGCAGCATCTGCACCTCTTCCTCCCCCATGTTCTCTGGCACCTGACCCGCAATCAGCTGCTGCACAAGCAGGTGCATGCGCTCCCCCTCACCAACATCATTATCACGTACCCCCCCTCTATCACCCCCATCTGCCTCATCCCAATGCTGGCCGAGTTTCTCAGATCTGGTAAACCCACCCTCACCCTCACCCTCACCCTCACCCACACTCTCTCCACTTCCTTGTGTGTGCACATCAGTACCAGCAACAAATGATGCAGGATAGCTGCTGCCACCCAAGTGCTCATGCTCGTGATCATGCTGGCTGCTGCAACGTAATAAGGCATGGGAGGGGGCAGCTGACACAGTGTACACGGTGTGGCCTCCTGGAATGCCGCTCAGGGAGTTGTGCAGTTGAATGCCAGCAGTCTCAGCTGCCTTGGGACCTGCAAGGAGTGCGTGCAGGAGGCAGGGGTGAGCCCTACGTGTGTATCTTTTGTGCAAACACTCTTTCCTGTCCTTTGTACGGGACAGACACAGCCCTTATATCCACAAGCATGCTTCATGCACTGCACAATGTATGTTTGCATCATTGCATCCCAGCACTCAAACCAAGTGTTTCAGTTGCATTCCTGCCTGCCTGCCCCTAATTGTATGGGCACACATTCTGAGACAAAATACTAGTCGTGCTTTCCTTTTGCAGGGCCTTTTTCGATCTGCATAAATACCACTCCAGTCACGCACAACGTGGACTACCTGCTGCTGCCCTTGTGGCTTCTTTTGTGCCTGGGGCTGGAGTGTAGGGCCGGGGGGCACGCCCCCCCACAACAGCCGATTTGGCTAAGCGCTGCATAGGAAGGGTGCTGCTGCTGCTGGTAGTCCCGTGATTGTCACTGCTCTGACCTTGCACCTGCATGTGCATCTGTGGTGGGTCTGTGAATGTGTGCGTGTGTGCGTGTCCAGAGAAGTAGTTAAGGTTATGGCAGGAGAGGCGGGAGGGTTGGCTCTAAACAATAAGCTTGTACTAGATGTCACCTGGTTGATGTGCAAATCTGTTCTTTGCTCGTGCTCGTGCCTGAAAGACAAGAGCATGGTAGAGCATCCTAGCTCTCATACTTAAGGCGCCCATTCTCAAGTGTCTGCCACTGGTCAGAGCAGTAGACATATGGGATATGAGGTATTTGCGCATTCCATGGCCATCTGCAACTGCCATACAAACCCACCTCCCTTTACAGCCATGTTCTAGGTCACATGTTGGAAAAGCAACACAGCTCCTTTGACATCGTTAGCAACCACTGTGCCTGATCCTTTTCTTTCACCAATTCACGAACCCTGCTCTGCACCTGTCCAAACCGTGGCAGGTCCGTAGCTCCCCCATGGAGGAGGGATGAAGGTGCAGAGCCGGGCGGGGCAGAGGGGTTTCGCTTGGAAGGGCTGTGGTCTTGGATACCTGAAAGCACACAGCAACATTTGCCAGGTTTGTAACCCAGTCTATGTCACAAAGGGCTTCAAGCTAAGCAGGGAGCACACGAAAGCACACGCCTGGCAGGGAGCCTGTTTCATCAGATCTAGGTGGGAAAGTGGATGCCGAGCTGAGCAGGGAGCACAACTCAGCAAGTACGTACCTGGCAGGAAGCCTGCTTCATCAGATCTGGGGCGGGGTGGGGATCTCCCAGTCACCTGCTGCTGCTGCTGCTGCTGCTGCATTTGCTGCTTCTGGCCTTGCTGCTGAAAGGGGTGGGGGTTCCTGCTGGAATGACCCTCCAGGTGTGAAGTGATGCTGGATGGAGCACGCATGAGGTCAAGGGTTGAGGCCACGGATGCGCGGCCGACCATGTGCTCATGGCCATACACGTGGCGCTCTGCACTTTTCTGTGTATGCATGAAAAGGGGGACGGGGGGTACACAAGTGAACAATGGCGGGAGGTGGCAAAGGGGAGGCTGTGTATGCACGTTTTTAGAAATTTATGGAGCAAGATTAAATTTAGAAAGTGATGACGGAAAAACATTTCGGAGGTGCCATTCTTCCTTTTGAGAGGGGCGACATTTAATCCAGCATCAGTGCACTTTGCATTATGACTGCCATGTGGCCATACCGAGCCAAAAGAAGACCTTCAACTTACTTATTAGTACAGCAACACATTCAGCTAAAGCCATTGATGAGGCTCTTAACAGACAGATACACCGAAACACACGACCAGACCTGAGTTTTCCACGTTCTGTACTCCCTCCATTGACCCTGGATGATGCGTGCCGCCGTGTTGTGCAACTCTGCAATCAAATGTAAGAGACAAGTTAGCTCACATTGTTGTGGTTTCTGCTGAACAAGGGAGAGCAAGGACGGGGGTGCCTGCAGCTGAGAATTCCCAGGGTTGCATGGTTGCAAATCCAAGACCGTACCTGCAATCATAGTGGCCCCTCCTGCATGTACGGAGTCATGAGCTGCAATCCCTCCCCCCCACGGCTCTGAGTTACTGGCATCGTTGCTGCCAAATGTCAGGGACATCTCAAGCGTGCTTTGCTGGAAGCTGCAAAGATGGAAAGGGTAAGGGAGAGAAGCGGGTAGGGCTTGCTGAGAGCAAAAGTGTACGCTGGCACGTGTATGTGGCAGGAAGCACTTTGGAGCAGAATTGGAAGGTGCCTGGGTTGACCGCTAGAATTGTCACATATCACTCAGCTTACAACGCCGGTAAGCTCACAGCATCGCTGAGTGCTTATAAGAGCACACCAGGCACACCCACAGCTTCATGGCGCACCTCCTGCTCAAGCGCATTAAAGGCTCTGCTCCAGCCTTATCACACAGAGTCAGCCGCTGACAGACATCTCCGTCTTGGCTCTCCCTCACGTGGAACGCATCCCCTGCTTCTTTAAGGCCCTTGGTTGCCTGCTGAGTGTGAGAGTGAGGAGGGGCAGGGGTAAAGACCTATTTCGCCCATACCACTTATGAGCTGTTCAAAGCCAAATTGACCAAAACAAGGAGCAGTTGCCTTTAATTACTGTCTGAAGTGTAGCATGACACTTACACACACAGAAGAGAGAGAGAGAGAGAGAGAGAGAGAGAGAGAGAGAGAGAGAGAGAGAGAGGGATGGGGCTGTAACAAGTGTGGACCTTTTTTCTCCTGCCAGGTTGCTGCAAAATGGGTGCAAAACAGGCATAGGGTCACGTTGCCCTAATTTTGAATGCCAATTTCCACGCTATGTTTTGGTGAAGCCCTGGCTAGTTTGAGTGTCTAGCTGCGGGTCTTTCCTTAATGCACACTGATCTTAATCAGCCGTAGACACTTACTTCTACTTGGAATGCTACACCACAGACCTGCTTTATGACAGATCCCACCTGCTGTTTGGCGCCCTGGTCCCTGGTTCCATCACCAAATAGCTGACCTGCAGCCTGGCCGCGACCTTGCCTGGCTGCTGCCTTGCTTGACTGCTGGCCTGCCTGGCTGTTGTCCTGCCTACCTCGAGCAGGACGTGGTACGGACACACTCCTGACAGTAGTGTTTGTACCACGCGTTGTGTGTATGTGTCCGTGTGTATGTGTGTATGTGTGTTCGTGTGTGTGTGAGTGTGTGAGTGCGTGTGCATCTGTGCGCACGTCCATAGGAGGCAGGAAAGCCAGGTTCTCTCAAGTTCAGGTTTTATTCACAGCTATGAGCACACACGCACAAACCTAGGGGCAGGTGCTACACCAGGCCTTTGCTTTGGTTGTGCGAGAGCATTTAAGCGCTCCATATTTGATGCACGTGGGGTCACCGAGCCTCCAGCACCAAATTGTTTGGACTGCTGCTGCTGCTGCTGCTGCTGCTGTTGGATGGGGTGGGTAGACTGAGGTCCTCCCTTTGGAGCTCCAGCCACAGGCCTGAAGCCAGTAGCCCAAAGCGACTTATGTCTATTAAAGGGACATGTCTTGACATTCTCTAGGTCACACATACAACATCCATGCATGCACATAGGTGCGTTCTGTACAGGAGCTTGTTGTAGGTAACAAGCCGAATGCAACGCTCAGAGGCAGGCCTGCATGGTTAACAGTGATATTTCAGTCTTTTACCTGCTTGCATGTGTCTTTCCTGGGGCTGTAACAGTGGAGACACTACGGGCTCCTCCTTTGCTTGCGGATAAATATGGGCTGATTCTCTGGTCCCTGACCTTACCAATGTCACAATCATTGGTCATTACTCCTGCATAAATGTGAATTTTTGTTACGTGTGTGTGTGTGCGTATGTGTGATTGTACGAACGAGTTTGTGCACACGCATTTGTGTGTATGTGCACACGTGTGTGTGTATGTGTGTGTGTGTACGTGTGTGTGTGTATGTGTGTGCGTGTGTGTGCGTGTGTGTGCGTGCGTGTGCGTGTGTGTGTGTGCACTATGTACTTATGTCATTGTGTGCACGTACCTGTTACCTTTTCATGTATATTGTATACCCCCCTCCTCAAAGGTCCAGAAATGGTCAAACGAGTTGACCGTTTAAAAACGCGCCAGGGAATCACTAATTTCCAATTATAAACATGACCTAATATGGCCCACAAGCCCTCGTTTGTCTTCCGCCGGTTTTAGTAACTCCTTTTTTCGACGTCAACTGTTTTGTTCGACATCTTCTCATATTTTGTAGTTTATACTAGAATAGCCTTAAGGCTAAGGCACTTGGCCTTGGCATATATCCCCCATAACCGCAAGAAGAGGTACGGTGTATGTGTGACGTGTGTGTGTGTACGAGTGAATGTGGATGCTTATGTGTGTTTACCGGTTTTACTGCTGTCCTGGCGTAACCGCCCTTTGTGCACGCTGTTCAGAACCCAGGCTGGGCGTGGCTTCAAAGGAAGCACGCATATACAGAAGGCTTGCTGGTTGTATGCCATTCAAACCCTAGCTGGTCAACATAGTGAACAAGTGCGACACACACACACACACACACACACACACACACACACACACACACACATACACACACACACATGCACGCACACACACACGCACACACACACACACACACACAAACACACACACACACAAACACACACAGCGCACGACACACACACACACACACATTGATAAAATCCTTTATGAAGTCAACAAAAGCATAAACCAACTAATTTGTGCACCCCACTTTCTTTTCCATATCCAGGCCATGCCACAGAATAACTTGTCCCGCTCCCTCGACCCTGATGCCTTGCGGTCAAGCTGGTCGAGCTGGTTCTCTATCAAAAGCTCAAAGTTGGTGCCAGATGTCTTAAGAAGTCATGAGCTGCCAAACATCAAGGAGTGGTAAGTCCAGTTCAGATAGGTCCGTGAAATTGAAATTGGAATGGCATACTGTTTCCCTGTTGCTCTGCTAAAAAGGTCACTGTGTCAGACTTCACAGGAGATGTGCCTGTTCTAAGATTCTTAGGGTCAGGGAGTATCAAAGAAATAACTGGTGTGTCTCTGCCGATTTGTGGTACAGTAGGAAGTTATTACTAAAGGGTTCCTACACAAGAAGAGAGCCGCTGCCTGCACTGAGGTGCAAGCACAGAGTAAGATTAATCCCCAGCTTCTCTTACCTGCCTGGCATTTTAACCGCTCCCTTATTTGTACCCATTGCCGTTCTCTCTTCTTGCCAAACAGGTATGCAGCAAGTGAGAGCAGCAGTCAAGTGAGCCTGTCATCCTCCGCAGCCAGCTCTCCTGCCCGCGGTGCTGAATCCCTTTTGATGTGTGGCCAGGTTGGTGCCGAGGACGCAGCAGCAAGCCCTAGGTCACAGCCAGCCACCCCAGCGAATCTGACGCTCAGGCCTGAGCCCTCTGCTGTTGGTTCACACTCGGAGTGGGGAGAGGGGGAAGACTTACAACAATGCTTAGACAGTACAGGGACGTCAGAGGGTATGCCTGAGCTAGAGAGGGTTCTGGCGCTTGAAGAGGGGCAGCCGCAGTCAACACAGCACTCACAGCTTTGGCAGCAAGCCGTTTCGCCTATGTGTACCCCAAAAAAGGCAGAGCTTGACGTGGTTGACCAGGTAATGCCTTTTCCAAGGGTCTGGCTTCTGCCTTTTGGTAATTGTATAAGTGCCTGCGTATGCGTAATACACATCGTGTATGTTTTAGGAGGCCTACTTCCAGATTACGAGACACAGAAGTTCAGATCTAGGTCTTTGCATTGCACGTGGCAATTGAAGCGCACAAAAATGGAGTGCATGCACCACACCAGCATTAACAGAGTGCTCACAGATCAATTTCAATGGAACTGATGATGCTGTCCATCCACAGGTTGACGCTCTGATCCAGGCAGAGGTGACGCGCTTCATCCAAGCCTCTCCCCTGCCCCTCAACAATGGCAGCAGCCGGTGCAGTGATGGTGGCAGTAGCGTTGGCACCAGCAGCACACACAGCCTCACCCAGTGTGTGAGCCCCAGCCTTCCCATGCCAAACCCCAGTGTATGCCGCCTACCTTCCCCCACTGCCTCGGCTGTGCCTGATCAAGGCACGTCTTGCTCCACTCCTCTATTTGTATTGCATTGGCTTCAAAAGCACACCTTGTGTTGGCTTCAGAGTGTGGAAGAGTTCCATGGGTTATCCTCACCTGTCCTCCTCCTGCTCGCTCCACTCCCATACATGTGACTGCTTCCGACATGTTTTGTGTTGGTCTCAGGCTATCAAAGAGCTCCATCTGTTTCCCTCACCTTCCCCTCCTCCTGATCCCATGCATTGATCTCCAGAGTCCATGCTCTTCCTGACTTCTCTTGACATAAACCCTTTCCTTGTTACAATGTGCTCTTGGTATGCAGTGCCTTGCTTGGCTGCCACCTCCGTCATCACAAACCCCATATTCAAGTCCGCTCCTTCTGGCCCCCAAGTCGCCCCTGCCCCTGCTCCACTGCCTGCTGCACCCCAAACAGCACCTTCCCAGCAGCGGGTCTGTGTGACTTTGGCTCCCCGGATTGATGGAGTTAAGCTTTTTCTAGCATACAAGGTAGGCAAACACAGCGTCACTTGCTGCAAAGTATGCAAAGCACTGATTGACAACAGAGTTGTGCAGTACTGCTACAATTGAGGACGATTTGCGATCAGCTAACAACAGCTTCTCCTGAATTTGCCTTGGCACACTGCTTTGATTGGACAAACAAAAGCACTCCCTCCTACTTTTTTGACACACTGATTGAACCAATAAAAGCACCCCCTCCTACTTTCTCACACTCCCTAATTCTTGCTTCACCTGACTGCAGCCTTCCTCACGTGCCGCTCAAATCTTGGCCGCCCTGTCAGCTTCTTCCATCAAGCAAATAGATCAGAAGCAAGCAGTACAGCAGCAGCAGCAGCGGGTGCCGGTGGAACGCCCCTCTTCGGTACGCTCCGCCAAAATCCTGGCTGCCATGCGCTCGAAATCTGTGTCTACTTCAACACCTGCTGTGGTTGGGCCTAGGACAGCACCAGCACCAGCACCAGCAGCACCAGCACCAGCACCAGCAGCAGCAGCACCAGCAGCAGCAGCACCAGCACCAGCAGCAGCAGAACCAGCAGACAATGGGTCCCAAGATGTGCATCGTTCTGACCCTGACCAGATGTAAGTTCGATAGGCACAAGTGCTATGTTTGTCATTTTGTTCCTGGTGTTGACTTCACTAGTGGGTCGACCATTGAGCCTTGCAATTCTTTGTAAAACCTCATTTGGCTGCGTGTGTTTGCCTGAGGCATGCCCTGGTCAGTTTCAAAGCGGACAGAAAAAGTACAGTACAGTGCAAGGCAGTGAAGGTTGCAGGTCTAGGTGACGTGCATGCCCTAAGCTGGCTGACTGATCCAAGTGACAAAGAACTGATCCAAGTGAACAAGTTTAAGTGATGAAGTAAGATTAGACTTGGTCTAGCGATGAGAACTAACAAAGTTCCTTGTTTGTTACTGTTTCAGGTCAAAGGTGCCTTTTTCCGAGTCAGGCTCAGTATCAATCTGTGGACATCCTACCAAAGACCAAGGGGCTAATTTTGGTCTGCACAAGTCCATCAAGGCGGAATCAATTGTGAGTGGTTCTGAGTGCTTTACTTTATATACTATACACTATACATTACAACTGTTCACAAGCTCAGGAACGCTGAATACTGTCACGGAATATGATAGTTTGCATGCACGTCCAAGGCTTACAATCCAAAAGCGGTTATAACAGAGTATGGTAAAACATACATCATACATTCATAACCGTGTGCAGGAAAAACGTGTCGTGCATCAACATGGTGCTCAAACCTTTTGTTGAAGGGAAGAAGGGAAAGACATGGCCAGCTTGAAACGAATGCTTAAAAAAGCTGTAATTCACAATCTAGACCTATCTATTCGTTATCTATTCGTCTATATTTTAAGTTATGATGTTATGTAATGCACTGACCAATTCTCATGCAAAGCGCTTTGTGTGCACATGCTTGCATTGAATCTGCACCTCAGGGCCTGAAAGACCTCCTCCGCTTGACCAGCAAATCAGGGCCAAAGGATACGCACAACAACGCCGTTGGGAGAGGCTGCTACCAGGCTCCTTCTGCTAATGTGAGAACACATGAGCGAATTAGTTTGTTTGGCACCCCTACGCTCAGCTAGCTGTCTCTGGGTTGCAAAGGGACAGCGAAAAGGATCCGACGTCTGCTGATGCACACTGTTGAGTAACTGCAAAGGCCCTAGGATGAGCCTCTCATCATTTGAGACGGAAGCCCTTTACGACAGCGCCAAAGAAAGGCCACGCATAATGTGGAAGGAAAACAATGAAAATGGGCGCTAACAACCAGACCTGGCTAGCACCCTACTTGTGCCACATGTAGCGTATGTGCTTGTGAGGTTCAATAACCCACTGCATGCTACAGCATGTCTATCGTACGTGTACGATTCTTGCCAATTCCACACAATATGCAGGACCTGGCAGTGCAACCAGAGCAGCGGGTGGTGGAGGTTTGCATGATCTCTGCAGCACACGTGACAGGCCCAGCTGCTCATGCGGGCAACGACACTGCAGCAAAGAAAGATGCAGGTGATCATCTAGTATGGAAGATGCTCAATAGCGTCGCAATCTTAACATACTCTAGCGGGCGTTGTTGCAATCCTTGTGTGCGTGTATATCTTCTCATATCTTCAAAGAAGCGTGTGTACAACTACCTTACGTGTCCAAACAGCAGTTATGATGTGCCTTCCTAGGGGGAGGCAGAGTTGCAGCTGACGTGGTTTTGACACCACGCTGACAGCGCACACCACACATGGCATATAGCATATGGACACTGACCCGCACTCAACAGGTCACCGTGTGTCCAAAGGCACAAATGCGACAGTGGCTGGGTTGAAGGAGGCGGAGTACCACCAGGCAGCTCGTGGAACATGGGGCTCGTCTGACATCAGTGATGATGACACACGGCAGCCGGCACAGCAAAAGCAGCAGCCTGGGATGGCAAAGCGGCGCCAGCAGCAGCAGCAGCAGCACGACACCAAGCAGGCCCCCATGCAAAAGAGCTTGCAGCAACAGCAGGGCGGTGCCGAGCAGGGGCAGCAAAGGTACAGCACAAAGCCGTCCACACTGACCTCCAAGACAGTCATTCCCCCCTTGCGACTGGATGTCATGGAGAAGGAGGAGGGCGTGCCTGCCCTCACTGCATCTGACTCCCCAGTGGTGTCACAACGTGCAGCTGGGCGCTCGTCCCGGGGAGGTGTGTCTTTGGGTTGCGTGTAGTGTGTGTGTATGGAACACACACAGAGCGAGGGAGAGAGAGAGAGAGAGAGAGAGAGAGAGAGAGAGAGAGAGAGAAAGAGTGTGCTA
>Ga0307968_1000468_pt1 | contig 28634 bp, 35 predicted proteins | sample OrgLakmetagen650_FD_201834 | JGI IMG/M metagenome (GOLD analysis project Ga0307968, IMG submission 201834) | Saline water microbial communities from Organic Lake, Antarctica - #650 | ecosystem: Environmental > Aquatic > Non-marine Saline and Alkaline > Saline | place: Antarctica: Organic Lake...
TGTGTGTGTGTGTGTGTGTGTGCGCGTGTGTGTGTGTGTGTGTGTGTGTGTGTGTGTGTGTGTGTGTGTGTGTGTGTGTGCGTGCGCGCGAGTGCTCGAGTGCGCGAGTGCGCGAATGATCGAGTGCGCAAGTGCGCGAGTGATCGAGTGCGCAAGTGCGCGAGTCTGTGACTTTCAAGTTCTATCCTGTAGATCTCCAAGATCAATTTATTTAAATAATCGACGTACTTGTAATAACCTCGTATAGAAAATGGCTCCTGATACCGGTCAAGGTATTGCTCGGTTTTGGAGCGACCTTCGGCTCCCCGACCTTCAAAAACAGCTTGATGAGTCTGGTCTGCAGGTATTTACACACATGCTCACACACACACACACACACGCACACACACACACACACACACACACACACGCACATGCACACGCACACGCACACACACATACATACACACACACACACACACACACACACACACACGCACGCACGCGCACACACACACACACACACACACACATACACACACATACACACACACATACATTCACACACGCATTCACACTCACACACAAGCATCCACACACTTACACGCACATACATACACAAAACACATGCACACATATGCAAGCAGACACATGAACGCATGGGCATGCACGCACACATACACGTATGCAAACACACGCACACATTCTTGGACTTGAAACAACACATTAGTACACAAACACACACACACACACAAACACACACACTCGCACTAACATTCCCATGGTCGTACCAACACTCAAACACGTACGCAGATCGCTGAGGCGCAGGAGTCTGCTGCAAAGAACAGGCGCCAGCTAGCAGATGCAACGAGAGAATTTAAGCGGTCAGCTCCAGAGGCCACCCACAAGGTGCAGCAATGCGTAAAATGTATAAGACAAGCACAAAAACAACAACGAGCTGGGGTTGTGCAGCACAAATGATGTGCGTTTGCCATTGCGTATGCTTCTTAGAAGCAAAACAAGTTGCCTAAGCGTGCTCATACGCGCCTGCGGCTCGTGTCTGTGACCTGCTCACATGCACGGAACCTCAAGAAGCAGTTATTTGTCTGCTTAGTCTACTGGTGCCCAGAGCAAACCCAACAAGAAGTGAAAACATTCATTGAGCTTTCCTTATAGATGGCTGCTAGCGCACACAGGCGCAGGCCCCAAAGTCACTTTGTTCTACACGCTCGTTGGCATTGCTCCCTTCTGCTGCATCTTATAGAAAACTGTTCAAGGCGAGGCTTAAAATGTACACCCTTAACTACTGTACGCAACATGGACTCGTTGCATGTTGTCATCCACACACAGGGTGTGGGCCCTCTGCTGCGCTCCTACCAGGAGGAGATAGACAGGTGCGTCTTTACGCCAACATTAAGCGAAGTTCCTACCCATGTTACTTCTGTATGGAAAGTGACAGTGGGAGGGCGAGGAGGGTGCGCGCATGTTCTTTCTGTGTAAGACCAGGCCAGCGTACCTGGTTGTGATCTCATGTTGGATTGCATAGACAAGTCACCAAGCTGCCGGAATATTTTGGTGAGTGATCAAGCTAGCTGTTGCTTTCAGCAGGACGAGTGAGAGGAACGGGGCGTGTGTACGTGTGTGCATGCGTGCGTGCCTTGTGAATGGGTAAGCGTGCACACCTGTCTTGAAGCTGCAACAATGAAGGGTCGTGCTGATGAGCTCACGTGCTTATGTGTCCCTGTTTGTACGTATGGCTCTTGTCAGGACGTGTGTGTGTTTGTGTGTGTGTGTGTTCTTGTGTATACTGTGTATACTGTGTGAGTAGGATTGACCAGAGCTGGATACACGTTTTAATTGACTGTGTGTGCATCAATGGTCCCCGTGTTGAACCACGTGTGTTGCTGTGTGTTGCTATCACGAGTTGACGTGTGAGTAGGGTTGGTCAGAACCATTCACATAATTATGTATATACAGTGTATACATGGTATTCTTGGCAGCGATTTCACCAAAGATGCGGTCATATATAGCATATGGCTAGGGTTGGCCAGCACAATATATATACGGTGTATAGACAGTACTGTTAGCAGGGAAATTACGAAATATACGGTGTATATATACGGTTCTGACCAACCCTACATATGGCATATATATACGGTAATGGCCAACCCTATGTAAGGTCATTAAAGGGAAGGACATAGGTCCGACATACAAGAAAGCCCACGACAAAGATAAAAAAGAAAGCTCTCTCTTTGTCGCTGGAGCATTTATGGTACATGGTTGAAGCCAACCCTGCACGCATAATCCTTGTACCTCAGGGCAATGTCATTAACAAAAATTGACATGCGACAGTTTCGTGCCTACTGTCATCTTGACACATGCTGACCTTGTTTTCTAGGGCATTGACCACAGCACGTGTCTCTCTTTTATTAGTCGTGGTTTCATGCCCATGGACGACCACCATGCTCTTAGACGACCAGTTTTCCTGTCCTGCTTGCTGCAGGCTCACACGTCGGGCCAAACACGGGGAAAATGCGGTACGTTGCGGTGCTTATATATATAGTTCACACTGCTAATTGCTCGTGCATTTGCATGGGTACTGTAATATCAGCCACAAACAGGTCATGTCATGTACGCAAGCGCGCTCGTGGTATGCACCAGTGCACGCACACACACACGCACACACACGCACACACATGCATGCCTACATATACACACTCCAGCTGCGTACTCGTCATGCAGCACACAAGAAAAACAAGTTGCAAGATCAAAGGCATTTTATACGTCCAAGTCCAGAGCATGAATGTAACAATAACTTGTGCCATCGTGTGTGTGTGTGTGCGTGTGCTCTTTCTCACCTGAGTTTTGCATATACTTATGCTCTTTCTTTCTCTCTCTCTCTCTCTCTCTCTCTCTCTCTCTCTCTCTCTCTCTCTCTCTCTCTCACTCACACACACACACACACACACACACACACACACACACACACACACACACACACACACACGCATACAAACCCGACACACCCTCAGTTTCTGGAGCTGTACCAAAAGCTTTACGAAGCGCCGGACCCTGCTCCCTCTCTGACTATGGCCTTTGAAACCGCGTCTCGAGTAGCTGAACTGGAGCTAGAGATCCGCAAGCTGTCAACCTCACTGCATGAGTACCGAACGGAGTCCATGGTACTCAAGAACCAGGTACATAACTTGAGGATTGAGAAGTGTGACTTCATGTGAGGCTTCCCTTTGCTGTACAAGTACCAAACAGAGTCCACGGTGCTCAAAAATCAGGTCATTAGGACTTAATCCTCTTTCAGTGTCCGCAGTTGACTGTGATCAGTGTTTGTTGGTTGAAGATACTTGACCGAGTGCAGTCTTGCGGGAGGGTGGTGCACATCGCAGTGGATTGTGACCAAATGTGTGGGACTTGATCTGATCGCGTAATACATTATAAACAGAGTTGTGAAGGACATAGCATGTGTGCCGGGAAAGCATGGGAATATGCATCCTGCCCATCTCCACTTACAACTTTGACCACTTTTGGATGCTTACTTTGGTGCCTACAGTATCATGTTTATGTGTTTATGTGTTGTGTGTCTTAGGTAGGGTTTGCGTCATTTCTTTGTACCGCACGTGACCAGGGATTTTTAGAGCATCCTGCTACATATTCTGGACACACACACACAAACACAGAGATACACACGTGCACACACATACACACACGCACACACGCACGCACACATGCATGCACGCACGCACACACACATACACACACGCACACACATACACACACACACACCCACACACACGCGCACGCACGCGCACGCACGCACACAATAGATCCACGGTTTGGCCGCGACGTGGTATTTCTTTGCATTGCACATGGCCTGTTTCCAGAGTTGGCCAGAACGACTCTCTACGTTTTGCGGTTAAGTGATTAAATTTCTTGCCGCCTTGCATTAGTAAATACTTGCAATACTATGGTAGCATTGCAGCAGTACGGTGTGTTTATATGCACATGGTGTATGGTGCGCATTCATACTCGCAGCATTGAAATTACTTGACACACAGTTGTGTACTAAATGTGCATACAGTTATGGCCAGCTCAGCAACAAACACACTTGCTTACACACACATGTACACGCGCACACATACATACACGCACACACACACTCACACACATGCAAATGCGCATGCACAGACAAGATTGACGCACACATAACACACGCATACACACACACTCACACACAAATGCTCGTCATAGGATGGCACCATTCGAAAGCTTGAAGAAAAGGTCAGGATGCTGGAGGCGACTTTAGAGGACCGTGGCCAAGAGGTGGAAGAGATACGTGACCAGGCAATTGCTGATGCAGATGCTGCACGTGCGGCACAGGTGTGTGTGTGTGTGTATGTGTGTGTGTGTGTGTGTGAGAGAGAGAGAGAGAGAGAGAGAGAGAGAGAGAGTCCGTTAGGTGTGCCAAGCGTGCAAGGTTTTAGCAGACATGAGTGAGTTCTTAATTGAAATCTGCACCACCATTATGTTTGGACACAACAAGAGTTTGGTAGCAAGCATCCAACATAAAATGTAAGTCTTCACACATGTTTGCATGAAGAAAATGATGCAGCAGGTCTAGCACAAGTAATGAATACTGATCTTTCAAATGCACATGTGTTGAATGCCATGCAATGTGTCTGCACATGCATGCAGCTTTAATGTACATACATGCACAGACATACATGACAAAAACACACACAGGTGCATGAGCGAGAGGTGCAGCTGACGCAGATGTTGCTTGAGGCCAGAGGCAGCCTGGCAGCCATGCAGAAGCTACACCACGCCAGCCAGAACCAGCTGTTTGCCATGCAGTCTCAAAGCGAAGAAGTGCAGGTGTGTATAGACGTGTTGGTGCCTGCAGTTTCCTTTGCCCCTGGCACGCATTTGCACAATCACGCGTGTGTACTTGTGTGATTGCGTGCGTCAGTATCAGTATGCATGTGCTGCAAAATGCTACAGAAACGTATGCCCACACTTCTTCCAAGAGCACCTTTCAACCAAAATCTCTACACTCTTGCACTTAAACACAACATGTGCTTTTATTCTGCACATCTCACAGTGGCAAAAACGCTCTCATACCTGCATTGTATTCCTTAGGGATGTCGTGTGGAACATCTGTGAGAAATAGGATGCAGGTATGGGAGTATTTTGTCCACCGTGAGATGCGCAGAATAAAAGCACATGTTGGTTGTGTTTTTGTGCCAGTGTGTAGAGATTATGGTTGGAAGAAGCTGCACCACTCTTGGAAAGAGTGCTGGCACACGTTTTTGTAGCTTTGCTCCTTCATGCTGTCTTTGGTTGCCCTACATTAAACCACCATCGCACACCGATTGAAAAGTCGCAACAACAGTTTAAGCACTCCTTCATGTCATGCCACACAACACACTTGCACACCCTCCTCAAGCACACACAAACACTTACACAGTCACACAAACACAACACACATCAACACAGATCGGCCGCCAGCACGAGCTTGAACTAGCTACCGCTGAGCTGGAGCGTGCCCAGGAGCGACTGACAGCCCTAGAGCGGGAAAAGCGACAAATGGCGTCAGCAGCAGATAAGCAGCCCCCTACCCACTCTGCGGGGGAGTCACATCAAAGTGGGTTTAATCTGTTTGGTACGAGGGGTGGTTGCACTGCCTGCGTGTTTCTGTGTTCTATTTTCTTACTCTATGGGGAAAATGGGGAAGCCCTCTCCACCCGCTAAGTTAAGGCACACTGGCAGGGGCAACTAAGGAGGTTTGATTGCCTGCTGCTGGGGAAAAACTTGCAGTCGTAGAAGTAGTGCAGCTCAACCACAAACATCTCCTACGCCTGATATTCTAATAGCAGAACCCCTGCAATAGGATATCAAGGGCGTGCTCCCCAAAATGTGCCTATGCCACCATCAATAGAAATAGCTACCCCCCGACATAGACCCCAATATTCAAGCCAGGAAACATGCAGCACACAACAACAGATCCCTGTTTGGACCTTTGTATAGAACAGGCGCACACACATGTATAACTGCTAGAGCAGCAGCAGGGAAGGCTTGAAGTAGTCATAGAAGCGCACACAGTAGTAAAAGTGAGTTCACTTGTGAGTTCATGCATTCGTACACGCACACAACTTACATACATACACAGATAAGAAAAGCTTATGCTCACACAACATGCATACACATACACACAGGTGCAGAGAGAGGTGCTGGGGCTCTCAACATTGAAGAGTCAATCCGTCAGGAGCTGCACATGCAACGGGAGATAGGGGCGAAGTTGAGAGCAGAGGTAGGAAACGAGGAGCAGAGGAAGGGGCGAGGTTGAGGGCAGAGGTCGGGATTGAGGGCCTGTTCCGTTTTGAAGCAGCGGGCCAGCTCATCGTTGTTTTGTGTTGTCACTGTGAGGCAAAAATAGACGTTAAGTGCCAAGATCCACGGAACGATCCTCCGCTCTGCATAGTCGCCACTCACTCCCTGTCAATTCCTCTGCATAGTCGCCGTACACTCCCTGTGATTCCTCCACACTGCACAGTTGCCGTTCACTCCCTGTATTTCCTCTGCGTAGTACGTAGTAGCTGTTCCCTCCCTGTCAATTCCTCTGTACTGCATAGTCGCCACTCACTCCTGTACTTCCTCTGCACTGCACTGCTCTGCACCGCTCTGCTACCCGATACCTGTTTCTCTCTACATCTGCTTGGTTTGGACAGGGCTGAGAGTTGTGGGTTTGAACCTTCATAGTAGGTCGAGCCAGATAAATCATTTGCTCGCTTTTGTGCTGCCTGGCATACCCTCCTTCCTGCCAGACACCTCCGTCCCGAAATGTTCCCTGCATCAAAGACTCTTTTGAACTGAAACCTACCCTGCATCACGGCTACTCCATACTGAACCGAGTTTGAATCAGTACTTCCTTCAAGCTGAAAATGGTGGTCATCTACGTCGAGGTTCTTGTCAACCAAACATTTCCTGCACCAAGGTGCAAATTAAATTGACGTCGTCGGCAGATCAGTGCGATCAAGATAAGACATCCTTTGGTCACACAACGCGTATGCAATTGTTAGCAGTGCTAGCGAGCTGAAGCCTCTCCTCAGTAGCTCAGGTGTTTGCAAGGCCAGATGTCAAGAGCAAAGCACCTGACAAGGTGGAAACACCAGCCTAAGGTTAAGATCTCCTAAGGAGGGCGCATTACTGTGTCACACGTCCCTGTGTGTATCCTTCTGTATTCATCCCAGGTAACGTGTGTCTTTGTGTGCGTGCGTGTGTGTTTGTGTGTGTGTATGTGCTGTGCTGCAGATAAATGGCCTGCGCCAAAAGAATTTCCAGGACATAGGCAGCTTTTGGTCTGCACTGAGTACGCAGCCGTACCTGTAATTTGACTTAATCACGCTCATGACTCGCATGGTTGTCTGTGTGCAGATCAGCAGCTTGCGTCAAGAACTGGAGGACGCAGGCAGCATGTGGTCTGCTCGTGTAGAGGGCCTAAAATCTACGATCCAGGCTACTGAGCAGCACGCACGTGCAGTTGAGCAGCAATTAGCCATGCGCCCAACCAACCAGCAGGTGAAGGCTTGAACTTTTCTCCTGCAAAGGTCACGCTTCATTTGATATTCAACTCTGTAATCACAGAAATATGCGGGCGTCACGTATGTAGGGTTGGCCAGAATCGTATATATATACGGTGTATGTACAGTATTTTTGGCATGGAAATCACCATGTATTGGGTCATATACGGTGTGTATTTTTGGTCCTGGCCAACCCTACACATATACAGACAGGCTAGGTGCAAGATGGAGCACAAATGGTTGCACAGATTTGCAGCTGAGCCAAATATGTTAGCAGTCAGCATGCACAGGTCTGCGTATGGCAAGAACTTGCCTGGACAAATGCGGTGGTATGTGTGTGTATATATATGCAGCAATTCAGCAGTATATACCCTAAAACTACAGCAGCAGCAGCAGCAGCAGCAGCAACAGCAGTAGCAGCGGCAAACGATATGGCAGCCAACTGCCAATTTACTTTAAACATATGCCTTTCATGGCCAGCACATACGCACCCTTCTAGGAGCAGAAGCAATTCGAGAGTCATCGGTGGCAGTGGTGGGAATTGGGGAGCAGCGGTGCAAAAGCAGTGCCCTCCCTGCCCCCCAACCTTCCAATGTTAATGACCGTTTATGTGTAAATCGAGAGTTCCCTGCCCAAAAATGTTATAACTCCCACATATGTGAATCCCACATGCCAGGCTTTGACTCTGTCTATATGAACAAACATTGTGCCAACTATAGCTTTGCTGCCAGTTGTATACACATCTATGTGCTTCTAGTTCCTTGCAGGTTCTTCAAATCTGGCAAGGGCTGGCTGTGGCACACATGTTTGTGTGTGTGTGTGCGTGTGTGTGTGTGTGTGTGCGCGCGTGTGTGTGTGTGTGTGTGTGTGTGTGTGTGTGTGTGCTGGCTGTGTGGAATTACAATGCCGCTAGCATGTTAGAGGCTGAGGGAGCTCAGCAAAGGCCGGCAACACAGCCATGCCTTGATGTGTGCTACCTGTCTGTCAACACACCCATGCCTTCATGTGTGCCGCCTGTCTGTGCACCAAACTAGCTGCTTGACTGCTCCAACTTTGATTCAGGAACCTCAAAACGAAAGAAACAAGCAAGTATGAGCCATTTCTATGTGTATGCGTGTGTGCTACCAGCTATGTTGACTTTCAAAACACCTCATACTGCAACGTCAGGTGGAGGAGCTGCGGCAGCAAGTGCGCATGCTGCACGCAGTGAGCTGTAACTCTGTGAGTGAGGAGGATGGCGAAGATGCCGCACGTCCTCCAGGTGTGTGTGTGTACTTATGTACGTGTGTGTATGATGTGGTGTGTAAGTTGCATTGTAAGGGATTAGGAAGATGTCTTGTCAAAAGCAGCACTGTGGGTAAGTTGTGGAGGCTTGTCATGTGCTCTACACTTACCATATAGGTATATAGGTGTGCACGTGAACTCTTGTATAAGTAATACCATATAGGTATGCACGTGAAATCTCGTATAAGTAATACCATATAGGTATGCACGTGAACTCTTGTATAAGTAATACCATATAGGTATGCACGTGAACTCTCGTATAAGTAATACCATATAGGTATGCACGTGATCTCTCGTATAAGTAATACCATATAGGTATGCACGTGAACTTTCGTATAAGTAATACCATATAGGTGTGCACGTGAACTCTCGTATGAGTAATTCCAGGGTTGTTCAGTTCGGGTTCGGTCAAAAGTTCGGGTTTGCAAACTTTCACGCATTTAAACGAACCTTAAAAATGCCGTTCGTTAGCTATTAAAAGTTCGTCGAACTTTATGAACATATTTCAAATTTTTAGATCCAAAATTGCATCCCAAAATGCAGGAAAGAGCCTTGGATGACCGTCAAACGTTCTGGTTTTCTTTCGCTCATTAATTATATTTTATTATATTCACAGACATTACAAGCATGTTTTGGACGAGTATGACCATGGAAACCAGAAAAATCCTCCATTTCCGAATTGTACATCGAACTGCTCGAACAGTTCGAGGGTTCTAGAACTATCACGAACTTTATCGAACCCTTGCTCCCAAAAAATCGAACAACAACCCTGAGTAATTCCATATCGGTATGCACGTGAATTCTCAGCCTGTCTGTAACGGGCAGTTCCTTTACCATAGACCTTGCTTGCAAGCTGCAAATCCTCGCTTCTAGACATCACAGCACACACACACACACACACGCACACACACATCAGTGTATTCACAGACAACTGTGCACACATAAACACACATCTGTATAACAGACTATGGCACACACATAGACGCATACATGCATATACACATACGACATACGTGCACATACACACCGTGTAGGTGGCACCTCATCATCATCACGCCCCTCCTTAGACGCCAGCTCCAACCCCAAGGGGCAGCCCCCCTCAGGATTTGGCTCCTTAGAAGCCTTGCTGCTTCAGAAAAACAGGCACCTGGAGCACGAGCTCACCATGTGTAAGCTAAAGGTGCGCGAACACATCCTTCACAGTGCTCGGTTCTTAAGAAGCCTTGCTGCTTCAGAAGAACAGGTACCTGGAGCACGAGCTCACCATGTGTAAGCTAAAGGTGCGCAAACACATCCTTCACAGTGCTGGGTTCTTTAGAAGCCTCGCTGCTTCAGAAGAACAGGTACCTGGAGCACGAGCTCACCATGTGTAAGCTAAAGGTGCGCAAACAAATCCTTCACAGGGATTAGCTTCTTAGAAGCCCTGCCGCTGAAGGAGAATGAAGGAGAGGCATTCAGGTTGTGAGACGTGAATTCTGAACTCATCATGGCCTTGAGGATATGCGTGTACTTAAACACATGCACTCACGCACACCCACACGCATGTACTCATAAATACGCACACAAACACACTCATACACACACGCACACACAATTTCACATGTCCCTTTTTGCTGCAGGTTGTGGACACCAAGTCGCAGCTGGATGCAGTTAGCACACAAGTAGCAGACCTAGAGGCGCAGGTGTGCGTTTGTGTCAGTGTGCTCATTGGCATCATATTCAGCTGTCAGAGCGTCAGCGTGTGAGTGAGTTTGTCTGTGTGTGTATGTGTCTGTGTGTGTGAGTGTGTGTATGTGTCTGTGTGTGTGAGTGGATGGGTGTGCGGTACTCATACTCCTGTACAGCACACACGTCTGTGTTGGTTGATGCCACGTTCAGCTGCCAGAGCGTCAGTGTGTCTTGTGAGATCACGTCTACCACCTGATCTTGACACGTGTTGACAGTCACTACCACGTGATGACAGTCCTGCGCCACAAGCACACTCCCACTTGTGTGTCTTGACATCACGTCCAGCTGTCCGAGCGTCAAGAGCTCATCAGCAGGCTGGAGGACGATTTGCTGGCCAGCAGAACAGGGCAGGATGGTGCGGGTAAGGAAGGGAAGAAGGTTTGGTGCAGGTATGGACGGGTGCAGGTAAGGAAGGGAAGAAGATCTGGTGCAGGTAAGGACTGGTGCAGGTAAGGACAAAGGTCTGGTGCAGGTAAGGACGAAGACTGGTGCGCAGGTAGAAAGGGTTGGAAGGAGGCCTTGAAGAGACGGATCTGTAGTTTCCACCTATTATTTGTACTCAACGCTTTCCCTGCCAATTACACCATATAGAAATGGTATGATTTTGGCCAACTGCTTGCATGTCTGCGTGTGTAATAAGGAAGCTCTGTGCGTGTACCCGGAAATTCAAGGCAGGGCAGCAGGACCTCAATAGGCACTGTTGCAGTGTACTGAACAAAGAATACGCATGAAAGTGCAGCAAAGACACACACGCACACACACGTAGCCTGGTATGAAGCAGACAAAAACAAACACGTTAACTTGGTCAGGTTGACGTGTATATTCATATATACATATTTATGCACATGCACACCGTACACAAACTGTAGATTAATGTCTGTCCTGCCCGTAAGCATATATGCGTGAATACACCGTAAACCACCGCACATTTGGAGAGATTTGCCATCCAAAATAACCGCGCATACTGCACGGATACGGTTGTGGCCTTCCCTCTGGACGCCAAGGTGCTCACAGTATATGCAATACAAGCGCGTGCTCCATACGTACAAGTGGGAGGTTAAATTAAACACACACGTGCAAATGTTTGCTTAAAGAGTGGCATGTTAACTAAAAAGTGCTGCACTTTATTTGAATACTGTGCTAACAGCGCATTTTAGTGTGTATGCAAACACACACGCGTGGCTCTCCAATTCAAACACGCGTGAGGTACGGACTGAGGATTCAGGCATCAAGGCAATTTGACGCACTTGACACCAAATGCCGCGCCAAAAGTAACAAGACCAGTGCTTCGCATAAAGAAAGAAGTTCTCTGCTGGAGGGAGGGATGGACGAGGGCTGTTACAAATGGCCAACCACTTGCCAGACTTACATGAGTCTCTTCTGTTTATCTTGTTGCTTCCTATGATGTGGGGCTCTAGCTGGTGTGAGCACTGTTTGGTAGTTAACATCTAGAGCACGCTGTTCCTTATCTAGTATACACCAAATTTTTTAACAATGCCTGTTCTATCAAGTGCAGTGCTGAGTGCAGGAAGGGAATGTGGGCTGCATGAAACGAACACAGGCTGCACACACACACACACACACATGCACACACAACACACATGCACACGCAACTCACACACACATGCACACACACATGCACACGCAACACACACACACTCACACACACACTCACACGCACACACACGACTATCTTTGCTTACTAACAGAGGAAGGAGAAACTGCCAGTAAACAGGGTGGCTCCTCTCCCAAGCTGTCTGGCTTGTTAGCGGATGATTCTAGCAGATCTGGGCAGCAGCAGCAATCACAGCAGCAGCCGCCTCAGGAGGAATCTAGCATGGTCCAAGTCGTGTGTAATCAACGAGACAGGTGAAGAAAAGTTTTGGGATGTGTAAGCAATGGGAAAGGTGAAAGAAGTAGTAGGGTGAGAATTAATGTACGAGTGGTACAGGTTATGGGGTATAAAAGAGCAGATATGATAGGTGAGAGGAGTTTTAATTGGGTATTGGAAAAGTATAATAGTATAATTTGGCAAGACTGTGAGAGATGAGGTCCATTTTGGATCTCTTGTGCACGCGCACACTTGCACACATGCACACAAACAGATGCATACATACCAACGTTACTGCCATCAAGGCTCCAAGGTCAACAAGCTAGAGCCTGAGGGAAAGATGTCCAGTTTCCAGACACGCATGGCGCACAGTGTACATAAGTGCACGTGTTTGAAACATACATGCAAAACCAGGTTTCGCGCCCGCAAGCTGGAGCTCGAGGGGGAAGTGTCCAAGCTACAGACCGACCTGGCCTCTGCCAAGACGCAAGTGGCTGCCACCACAGCTGACAATGTGGCCTTGATAGAGCGCTTGCGGTGGGTTTGGGTATGTGCTTGTGTGGGCGCGGATTTATTTGCAGTTGGACGTGCATGCAGGACGCGTACGGTTGCCACCACAGCTGACAATGTAGCCTTGATAGAGCGCTTGCGGTGGGTGTGCGGCTGCTTGTTATGCGGTGTTTTTCTGTAGTTATCACCAAGGGTGGACAGGCTGATGCAAGGTGGTTACCATATTCCATGAGCTCACACACAACGCCATGTGCGTGATGTGATATTCACCCCGTTTTATGTCGTTCTTGTGACGTGCCACGTGTCCTCATGCGTTCGTCCAGGCATTTGTATGGCTTGGAGCATGTGTCCTCATGCATGTGTGTCTACCTGTGTGTGTATGTGCAGGTATGTGCACGGCTTTAAGCAGCAACGCAAGGGGGCAGCGGACGTTGAATCTGGAGAGGATGCTGAGCGACGTTATGGCCGTATGTATGAGGAGCGCATCAATCCCTTTGCTGAGTTCCAGGTTGGTGACTCTTGAGCCTTCACTGGTATGGTCAAGTACAAAGGAACTATTCTTAGCTTGTTATTGTTGTTGTTGTTTTTGTTACTGTTATTGTTATTGTTTTCGTTTTTGTTATTGTTTTTGTTGTTGTTATTTAGTGCGCCACCTGTTTGCTAGCATGGTCATATGAGGAGAGCATGGGCCCCTTTGCTCTCAGTTCAGTTCCAGGTGGGAACTTCTTGCAAGCCTTTGCTAGCAGTACAGACACGTGCAATCAGTACGACAACCTGTATTACCTATTTTTTTACGGGTCGTTTATTTCCTTAAAGATCAGTGGTTTGATGCAAGAGGGTTGTATAAGCACAAATGCATAAGTGTGGAAACACATAAGGAGCGCAGGAGCCCTAATAAGCTGTCTTGATGTCGTATATGCACGTGTATGTGTGCGTGTGCACAGGCTTATGTGTGTGTTTGTGTATGTGCGTACGTGCATTCGTGTACACGCGTGCATAAGTATGTACGTGCTGATGTGTGTGTGTATGTGTATGTGTGTGTTTGTGTAATGAGGTATTTCCCTATCAGTGACTGAGGTTTCTAATGGGCTATGGGCTACAGTAATATTGCTGCCAAGGGGTTACAGGGGGTTACAAGGATGGCCTACAGCCCGAGACTCTGGCTTATGGCAATTGGCTGGTGAAACAAAATCAACCAGTGTCGAAAATTGAAATTAAATCTGACACAAACTTGAGGAGTCTGCGGCCAAGGCTTTTCAAAGCTGCACTACAGCGCCACAAACGCAGCGTTATAAAGCAAAAACAGTCCTTCTGCAAAAGAGTGCAATTCGCCCAAGTTAAACTCTTTCTCCTGTCTGTGTGTGGCTTTTCCTTTTTTTAGTGACTTATTTTGTCCCTCATACGCACTAACATTGCACCCCTGTGCTGCGCGTGTAGGGGCAGCAAAGGGAGCGGCAAAAAAGCGGCCTCCATTTACCAGACCGGCTCATGTACCAGTTTGGTCAGCTCGTGTTTGGAAGGTGGGAGGGGAAACAGATGTGTGTGAGTGCGTGTTGCGTGTGCATATCCAATGCTCTTATGCTTCCATATTTGTGTTCCTGGTACATTGTTCTGGAATATGTAGTGGTCTCAATGCGCATCAATTTATGTTCGGTTCTGCCTAGTTTACGGCTCTCAACACTTTCGCTTTGGTCACCTTGTATCTTGTTTATGTTGCCTTCGTAAATCCTCATGCCCATTTTTTTGCTGGAGCTCAACCCTCATATTCACTGCTACGCCCACCTTGCTTCCTCCCTTCACAACCACAGCGTATTGTTTTAATGTTTAAAACTTGATCACTTTTCAAGTACATTCCCATTTCTCAGGCCGCTTCCATTGTTATCTGTTTTTGAACCTCCCTTTGCAGTCAAGGCGCACGCCTAGGCACCTTCTTGTACCTATGCTGCCTGCACCTCCTCGTGCTGGTCCTCATCACTCGCATGACGCACCACAGTGGCAGTGACATGTACGAGCAGCAGGTGTGTACGTTTGCGTGGTGACAGAAGAAAAAAAGGGCTACCCTTTTGAAGTGCGGGTATTTGTGCACCGCAGTGACATGTACGAGCAGCAGGTATGTTGTGAGTGTGGTGGGGGGAAAAATACAAAAAGCTTTTTTGTGAAGGTGAGTTTTTTGCACTACAGTGGCAGTGACATGTGCAAGCAGGTACGAGAATGTGGTAACAGAACAAATAAAGCGTCAAATTGTCTGTTAAGTTGGTGCCAATCGTAACAAGCACTGATCTGGATATAATCTGAAATGATCGTATGCATGATTTGCACTTGGCAGAGTGCTACCTGCTGCTACTGAAGTATAAATACTCATATTATTATTTTCGTTTTTGCTCTCTTTTTCTGTAATAAGCAGGTTGTTGGCCTTCCTGCAGCTGCTCTTTGATCACGCTATGATTGTTGTTATTTCGCCTTGCTTTGAATTCGATGTTAACTTACCAATTGTTAAGTATTTGCCCTCTTTTCCTACTCCCACAGCTTCACATTTTAGAGAACAGCCGGCACGCGATGACAGCAGCTATGCACCATGAGCCTGGGCCGGCGAAGGCTGCCACGGACCCAAAACCAGATGTCTAGGAGCACACTTTGTTTCCTCAACAGCGTTGGACACAACGGTGTCCTAGTTGATAGACACTCACTTGGAGGGGGCTCGTCATACCACAGTATTTTTTGTTGCTGCTCAAACATGGCATAAAAAGAACGACGCAGTGAAAGCAATCGCTCTGCGCATCAATTTGAGCACTTAACCATCGAATATGGTTAGCTTGGTTGAAATGTATATTATGCAGGTAGGAGCAGGAACTTTAAAAATGCAAGTACAGCAGTTTTGCAAGCTCATTAATTACAGTTGGTGCTTATAATCTTAATAACTACCAGGTACTGAGTTCCGCTGTAATTACGAAACAAAACGGAACGATTCATCGCCGGTTTTGGGTATGCAATGAGCTCGGATAGATCGGAATCCTCTTTTTAATCACAAATTCAAAATTTTTATAGTAATTTTATTCCGGATTGACCCCAACCAGTTTTTCCCCACCGAAATGTGATACACTTATTTATTATAGTATTTACCAGTTATCACCAAAAAATCACAGATCAAATACTTGACCCTATATCATGTAAACAGCCTTGGACACGCAGGTTCTGATGGTGTGTGAAAAGTGTGAAAAGAAACTGGGCAATGTGGTGAGTTTTACCCTGTTAAAACACAACATCCTAGCATGCACACATGCTGTATTTGCACGAGACACACATGCACACACACGCACACGCACGCACGCACGCACATTCGCACACACTTACACACACACACACACACACACACACACACACACACACACACACACACACACACACACACACACACAAACACACACAGACATACACAGGCACGTGCGCACACACAACAATTAAAATGCCGGGATAGCACTGTAGTCACTCACAACAAACTCCTCGTGTTCTCCGTGTGCATGCAGGCATGCCCAGACAAGTGGAAGGACGGTAGGTTTTGTTTATTACATTCACTCTGTGTACGAGAGAGAAGCAACATTGAGCATTTTACAAAAAGAGCATATCTTTTATTATATGCAAAGGCCAGGTGTTACGCGCAAAACCAGCTGAGCATGTGAAAGAGCATGTCTTGAGCATGTGCGTCTCTGCATGTTAGGCGTTGTGTAGTGCGCAAACACCAGAGGATTGTTGCATCTGAGATACACACAGGTGCAAGCAACACAATGCAAAGTGGGAAGGTCAAGGTGAACGAGAACAAGCTTCTGTCCAAGAAAAGCAGGTAAGAATAGAGGAGGACAGCGGGGGAAGGGGTAGGTGTTCCTGCGCAATTTCAATTTGTTTGGTTGTCCTGGAGGGGGAGAAATTACCGTAATATGGTGATGCGAGTTTTCCAGCACTTGCTCTTTTCTCACAGCTTTGCTTCCCTCACTGCATTTCTTTGCCAAAATTTGTATCACCTAATAAATCGTCGCCTAGTGTGAGGAGCAGCGCAGTTTAAACTCTGACAATCCTTTGCCCAGATTATGACGGTATCCAACTGCTCGCTAAGTAAGCATGCCGCTTAACTCATACTTCTTCTTATCCGTGTCAGGTACACGCCTTACGGTGGTGGGAAGTGCACCATCTGTAAGACAGGGTTGCACAAGCCCGACCACCAGGTGAGAATTTGCAATTCTTCATTGGTGCAAGTTAACCCCATCGACTCAAAACACAGGCACCTCTCATTTGTATTCTATTGGTGTCAAGAGCAGCCAGTAGGAAAGAGTTGTATAAGCCTCAGCCTCAACTCTTTTGCCTGTTCCTTGCCCTCTTTTACTTTATGTACATTTAATGAATTTCACATGATATTCCCTCCTCGTGTGGGAGACCTGTAGCAGCAAAATCACTGCAGCAGGCTGCACTTAAAAGTACAAGCCAAACTTAGTACCATCTCATATGCTAAGGAGGCGAGTCTGGTGTCAGGCGAATCGTGTGGCTATATAAAAAATATTTTCCTATGCACTATCTGCGCAGTACTGTCACACTTGTGCGTACCAAAAGGGCTTGTGCGAGATGTGTGGAAAGCAGATCTTAGACGTCAAAAAGTGAGTCGTGTATTTGGGGTTCAGATGTGTGTTGATGTTTTTGACACACAGCTGTTTGCTGCATTAGGGGAAGCTATACATGGTCATAGTTCAGCTTTGTTGCCTTGCAGGCAAGCTCATTTGCATTAAATATTATGATACTTTAGGTGATGAGGTCAAAAATATTCGTGATTAAAATAAACCTGTGCTACACAGGTACAAGCAGTCCAACACGTGATCACGACCTCCTGTTGCCTGGACGATCGAATTTCTTTGTCACGCGTGAACGACATAACAGCATTCATAACAGCATTCAGCAGTAGAACGACATAGAAGGAAAGGACGTAGGAGTGTGTCAAACGCCACATTGTAGACTGGCAGTTGTCCCTGCTTTTGTTCCTTGACATTTTGTTGCGTCTGGATAGTGTAAACACTAACCTTAGCATTGTGTTGCATCAGAAAATTGTCTTGCGTGCACGACCAATGTTCTAGAGTGTGTGTGTTTTAGAATGATTTGTAATTGGAAAAAAAAAGGAGCCTGGACTGTTGCACGGTAGTATGACGCATCCAGCATGGAAGGAGGACGTGGGTGTCAGTACCTACGCACTAAGAGCATTATACATTTGTATCCTCACTCAGGAGGCTGTAGGATTAATTCATGACTTTTTTGCGTGTCGTTCCAATTGGAATATAAATCACATATTCGGAATCATGGCGTTAACAGCTATCGATTGATAAATAAGTGAGTCGATTCTGGGGGGTCGGTTGGTGGGCTGTCATTTAGGGGGGCTCTGAAATTTGGGGGGGCTCCAGAATATTTCTGGGCCGCTTCCAGCAAATAAAAATTTGGGATCCTCAGCTCAAGCCCCGTTTGATTGGTACCCTTGTTGGGTGATATGATTAAAGGGGTAAGACTGGGTGCCTAGTCACAGAAATGCATGGGATGCCCCCAAGTAACTAGGCCGTGAGGGTGTGGGATGTGTTTAGGCCAACTACCAGCAAATGATTCCAAACTTGCAATCCATGTATTGTATTATGTGTGTTATGCATTGGTTGCGCAAAAAAAGTAAAAATATGCATTGACAGAGGTTTCGGCTTGATTTGTGCACTAAACAGGTGGTCAGCCCAGAACTGAGTGCAAGAGCGTACGCATATCACTTTTAGCCCTATAACTCTTCAGGTATCAAGTTAGTTGGCAGGGGCAGGGTTGTGGGGGTTGTGGGGGCTGGTGGTTATTTTGGGCCTTGGGCCCAAATTTTACACGTGACTGTCAGGGATTTTGTTTACAGCCTCCTGCCTCACTTCAAATTATATGCTAGGAAGCAAGCCAACTGGCCTTGCTAGCCTCTTTGCCCCAGATTACTTCTAAGTTATAAGGAGGCGCACTTGCCTATTCAAAAAGAAATTGCGGATACTAGTGTACTAACCAGCCAGGCAGGTAAGAGAGCACGTAAGACTGGCTGGAAGGAGTATGCAAACCCCACTAGGTATTATCAAGCCAACGGCTGGCTACTCAGAATCTCCAGGCAGATTCTCGATACGGCTGAAACTAGGATTATACCAAAGAGGCTCTTTCCACCCCGCCTCCCTGACAAAAATAGGTTTACCTCAAGCTGTCCGGGTGCTGTAATGACTGCTCCCATCTCCGTGTGAGAACAAAAAAGTAACAGACTAGCAATGAAGGGTGGTTTGTCCTCAAGAGTGGCAGGGGGCAATTGAGGAGACCGGAAGCATTTCAGCAGCACCGCCAGCCGCCACCAGCAGATCCACTTTCTCCAGACAGCACCGATTCAAAGATCTCATCATTCTTCAACTTGACATCCACCTCATCGAGATTGAGTACTGTGAAGACACTCGAACGCAGAGCCAGCTGGGCGCCGCGCAGGAGGAGCATAAAGGCCTCTGCTCCACCCTTCAAGGAGCCTCCGTTACCCTCCACACCATCCTTTTGGGAGTGGATGGCGCGGTATACAACAATCACACGCTGGAGCTTTTTAAGGAGCTGGGTCTTGATTCTCAAATAGTTGAAAAACCTGCTTCCAACTTCCAAGCTTCATGTTGCTTCATCCTATCAATTACGCAGCCAATCTTGTCCATACCAGACGTACCCTTTCCAACGCTATTATCAACTGTCAATAGGAGCCGGTTTCAGGTCAAGTCTGCAACCCTCCTGATCCCCATTGATCTTTTCCCTTTTAATGGTGGAGGTACCCGGTTCCAAAGTGGCTCCTTTTCCTCAATTAATGTGGGGAGTGGTCTTTCACTGTCTGTATCATCAAAAAAACGTTACACCCGAATTATGCCAGATTTTCTGATGTGTATTTGCTTCTTGAGCAAACAAGTCCAAGGGACGGGGCAGAGTCAACTACCCAAAGATAAGATGTAGGGCACAATTGGCATGCTTCTCATTTACTCGCCTTTGCGAATAATCCATGTTGGTACAAGGTAGAATGGCGCACAATGAGGCTAATAAGGAATAATCCTCCTCGCTTATTGCGTGCAACCTAACCAGGATTTAATTCAATTCCAAAAAAAGAAATGTTCGGCAATTCCAAAAAAGACATGTGCGGCTGAAGGCAGCTGGAACAAACCGCAAGCGGCTGCAAGCGGCTGAAAAAATATTCAGCCGCGCTTCAGCCGCATCAGCCGCTTGCAGCCGCGTGCCAAAGAATCCTGACGAAGAACTCTCATTAATCCTTACTGAACAAAGAAGCCTGTGCTTTGGCTTTGAAAGCAAAGGCATGCATGTTGTGTAGGCAACGGAACAACTTTCTACCAGCAAAAAGCTTCTTATTACGATTAACCAACGTACCAGCTTTAACATGGAATTAAGGCACGAGCAAAGACCCTAGATTACATGACAAATAATGTGAGTTTTCCCGGAATTCCTCATATCCCAGGAGAGCCCACACAATTCGTCCGTGCCACTGGGCTGATGCCGCTGATTCAATAATAAAACTTATCTACAGAGACACACAAGGGGTCCAAGCTGGGCCTCGAGCCAGATTAAAGTTGCTCCTCTTGTGAGTGGGAAGGAACCTTGTTTGATCGATTTGTTCAAAAGTAAATCCAGCAAGCATTAATTCTTTTATTATGTCAACTCATCAGCTTCACTCTTTCTTGATTGCGCCTGAATTGGGTTTTACGGGTGGGGCAACAGCCCAAAGTAGTGCCCTGCAATAAGACAAATTGTGAGGAGCTGTTGTTGCAGCCTGCTCAAAGCTAGTTGTGTGAGTACTTTTGACATCGCAGTGCTACGACAAAAGAAAAATACAAAATACACCGTCAAGGACTGATGATGGCAAACAAGTTACAAACTCACCCCAAGCTGATGACCGTCGTGGAAATGCCCTTTTGGATGTCCATGCATTGGTGTGGCGCCGCCTTGCTGCTCAGAAACAGGAGGAAGGAAGAAGGTGTACACAGTGAACATCATCATGCTTTTTACGGCTTGATAAACTGATGTCTTGAAAAGGCAAACAGTGTAATAACATCATGCTTATTACGGCTCGATAAAACGATGTCAAAAGGACCTGTACCTGCAGTAAAGAACAGTCGACACAGAGGAGACTGAAGCCGCACGCATCGCATTCACGACGCCCACAGCCATCGCACCACTTCTTTCTAAGACCCGTCCCTGTATACAAATAACGATGTGTTCATATTGATGATGTTGAAAGAGCAAGCATTTTGAAGCACATAGCAGTCTGATACCAGTTGTAATTGAGTGCACAAACAGTGAAATAGAGGGGTGGGGACAACGTGAAGTGACCTAGTAGTAGTAGCCTTTACCTGCACCAGAGAATGCCCACTGAACCACAAGCCAAATAAAAGGTGTGTCGCAGCCACGTAACCCCAATCAAGACCAGATGTATCCAGAGGCTGCAGGGCAGGATTGAAAGCAATCTGTACTCGGCGACTTATAAGGTAATCCTTCTAACGTTTAGAAATCAAAAGCACGGGATCACATAGAAAGTAGTTGCACGTATATTGAACTGTTTTTACTTGGAGAGTTTGTAAATGTCCCACTCACTTGGAGGACAAGTGACTCCCTGCGCGGCCAAGTGTAGAACATCTGATACAACAACATGACAACCAGGCCAGTGGCTGCCATGCATAGATTTATCTGCACCAAAAAAGTGCAAACGACGAGGTTAGGCAGTAGTACGTTATGCTGCTATAATTATTCGATTTTAAATCAACTGAAAAGCACGTGTACCTGCACGTGTGAGAGCGTGCCCTTAGTAATGAGGTTTTCGTACGTGACTCCCAGCAGACTGTACAGTGCGGCTGAGGCAATGGTATACGCAACGCCCATTGCGACCTTGCTTTCCTTGTCAGTTGTAATGAGGTGGGATCCTGCTCCAAGACTTCTAATCATCACACCGACTATCACGACGGCCACCTGCCAGGTGTTTGGGAAATCCTTCAGGCAAATAAGAAGTTGGGGGGGGGGGGGCAGCTCTGTTCAATGCAATGTGAAGAAGCATTTATTAAAAGCCCAAGTTTGGCCCGACAGATGGCATCTGGAAAAAAGGTGGTTTTCCTTGTCTGCATACACTCGTGCTCACCGCCAAGCCTTGGAGGCCGCTCATCGTTTTATTCAGCAAAAACACTCTGGCTGTGGCAGTAAATATTTGACCTGCCGCTGCAAATACAACCCTGTGTTGTTTTCAGTGGTTGAGGGTTGTCAGGAATTAAGTTTCAGGGTATATATAAAGCAATTCTTGAAACATCACATACATGGACAGCGCTGAGCCAATGTGGGGGAAACCTAAAGCGTTTAAGCAATATGCACTTGTGTCCTGCATGCAAAATTGTCGGGTGACGACATACAGATGCAATGGTTGGTTTCGGAGCTTTTGTGTGTGCGTGCCCACCCCAGACCGTTGCAGGGAATGCTTGTACTTAGTTATACTTATTTTCCATGAACGCCCAAACTCACCATGAGCCCTGCACCAACGGCGACCAACTCAGCTTTCTTCCTCATTTTTCGCTGCCCGTGTGTTGTGTTTCCTCTACTGCTACTGCTGTTCACAAAGGATAGGCTGCAGCTAACAAGGGTTGCACAAGCATACTTCAAAAACGGGATAACATGTGCTGCAGGGGAAGAAACTCCCTGTTGCGAATGGCAGGAGCAGTGTTTTGTCAGGATCATTGCAAGCAGTTTGTGCAAGCTCTGTCTCTTAGGCGTACCATGTTGACTATGTGTTGAGCTAGAGTAGCCAGCGCAGTTCCAGATGCCAGGAGCAACAGGGGGAAAACATTAAGCTTATGGGCCATCAACACCCGTGGTGCTTGGCCCGTGATGCTTGGCTTGTGGTGCTTGGCCCGTGATATCGAAATATTGATAAATATTATTGATAAATGACAAAATGAAATCAGTTTTCGTCTGAGAAAAAGTTTGCCAACCGACATAAACTTACCAAATCGCCATAATTCAGGGGTGGATGTATAACATCCAAGCATTAGTCGATGCAATATTCGATTTCCATCCTACTACAGTCACTCAAACTGCTTAAGTACCCATAATTCGTGTTTGAGAGTAGGGTACTAAGTAGGGGGTATGGCGAAGCACCCTTTCTTAAGCACTTCCCTTTCAGCCCCTACTAAGTATTCCCTTTTAAGTACCCCCCTTTTGAAAGGCGCTGGCTATAAGTACCCCCCTACTTTAATTTACTGAAGTACCCTACTTATAAGCATTGCAGATTGCAGCCCATCTACCCTCTCTGATCTTGCCACGAGAGACTAGAGGTCTGCACTCTTCAATTCTAGATACCATAAATAATTGGTTAAGCATTTTCAGTTAGGAGAAATTGACGAAATTTGAAACATCAACAGCAGGTCTGATTTAAAAAGGTCATCATCTAAATGGATGCACCGGCAGCCGTCAAAGAAAGTAACAGATGCAGCCTAGCAACCAGAGCAAAAGGGAAAGATATTTTGAAGGGAAGGAGGATGGAGTTGGCGCCACCTAAATGAATATCAAGTTCTTAGCAAAATCAAGCAACCAGCCAGCCAGCCAGCCAGCCGAAAAAATACCACAATATAGGGGCTCATTAGCTTGCATGTGGTGCTTTTTAAATATTGACAAAATGAAGTCACTTCTCATTCAAGCAGCTTGCCTTGAAATTTCCGGTCATTATGGCACATCTCAACGTTTTGAATTAGTTGGTGCGGAATCGGTGCCGAAATGAACATCAATCCAAGATCCATGCATGTTAACAATGCAGCTCAACTTCCCCACTTTTGCTCACCCCCATATCGCTGCCTTCCCTCTGAGCAGCTTAGCTTGCTGACATAACCAGGCTGCAGGAAGTCGGAAGAGTGTATGTTTGAGTGGTCATCGATTGAGCCAGAGGCAAATTTGGCCCGAGATTCCAGGGCTCTGTGCTCAGAATTGGTTTAGGTCGAAGGGCAGTTCACACAGTGGTCAAAGCCACTTTATGTTATTTATCCACACCATTTAAATTGCCCCCCTCCCCCCTGGATTAAGATTAATTAAAAACGCGTAAGTCAACAACCCAGCCTTTAATCCACTTGTTGTAAATGCAAGAGCAATCCATTAATTCATTAAACCAAATGTGGCATTGAATTCTAATGTTAAAACGAATGTATAAATATTTTCGGATTTTGGGCGTCTCTGATAGACTTAGGGAGCTTATCCAACTCTCCTGACCGCTCCCAACTCTTTCACTAAAGATTTCTCTTTGGAACCTAAAAATAAGGCATGGGGGGCACATCACATGGCTGCATACAACATATGTATGAGAGCCAAAGAAATCCCCCCTAGTGCAGATTACTTTTCAAACGGCTTAGTTTTATACTTTTCATGCTCGATACGCACACAGCCACACACACATAATAGTTTAAGCAACTCAAATCGTGCCGTTTTGCCTCTTCAGTGAATCAAAAATCCCTAATATGCGCAGATGGTTTTAACCACTACCAGGCCTCCTAGGATAAAATTTTGTAGAAAAAATAAGAGAAAAAAACGCAGACTGTGTAGTCTACCGCATATCATTTTACGTCTAATTTAAATGATTTCTGTTATGGACCTGATGGCATGAAAGCTTACACTTCTCATGCGTATTGTGGCATGCAGACCATTTGCTCCTAGGCCGGAAGAGGTTTGTTATATGGCTCCTGTAAATGATGTGTGTCACTCCTAGTAGGATGGTGTGGTGAGTTTTGTGGTTTTGTGGTGCCCTTTGTGCTCAATGTTGTTCTTGTGCCTTTTCTGTTTGTTGGTAGGACAATATTTTATATCAAATAGATGTATGTGGTGTTTGTTAGGTAAAATGTTTTATGGATTAATAGAATCATCTGTATGTTTAAAGGTAACATTCTTTGCATTAGTGGCAGATATAGTTTAGTAAATTGAATTTCTTTGGGGCGCAAAAGTTAACTATCGCGCCCCAATAGAGCAAGAGGTCGGAATTATCCCTATCTATGTCTATATCCAACCCTCCAGACATGCTCTGGCAATACAAGAGAGAGTGTGCAAAAAAGTTAGCAAACAAGTCAGGGGCATCCAAAGTTGTAAACCAGATGTTTGAGTTTGACCACGGCATTAACAAAATAACTGACTGGGTTACCCCCCTTTGTAAACCCTTTGTTACAAAATAACTGACTGGCAAAAGATCCGCCCCAAAAGAAGGCAAGAGCGTAAAACGATTGGCAAGTACCATCATCCCAGGAGCAGTGTCTGGTCCACTGGAAGCCTAGTGTCATTGAGAAATGGGCCCCTCAATACCATGTAAAGCATCCTTTAAATGTGCAAGCAAGATTTCAACTGCACGCAAGGATCTTCAAGATCCTTGCTGTGAAATTTATTGGACACCCCATAGCAAGGAAAGAACAAATGAAGTAGAATCCGATCACAAGCTAGGTTTGCTTCAATGCAGCACATGCATTTGCATCTACCATTGGGATTGCCTTATGCAACTTGGTTGTTAACACAACCATGATGCCTGCCCAAGTACAGACCAATTAGAAGATTGGCACTGTCCAGCCTGCCAGTACCTCTCTGAGGAGCAACGGGAAACTCAGCGTAGATGGACAGAGAGTGAAGTATGGCTGGTCAACTGAAAGCCAACACGGGAAGCAGCAAAGCTGGTCAGATCAAACCCTATGTATAAATGGCTGCAGAGTAGAAGAGTATGAGAAAGGCACTATGTCCACCTCTGGCATAAGAATTTAATCCACAGACAAAAACATGGATAACCTTGCCAGGTACGGATTGGAGGATCCCAACAGGTGTACTTCCCAATGGAAATCTACGCTAGGCAAACATGTCAGGGACAAAATTCATTTCGACATGCAGCCTACTGACCCACAATACGATATCAAGGGCACAGGCAACTTTGAACTATGGAACAGACAGGTCAATCTTATCAAACCACTTCCAGTACAAGAGGCAACACATGACAGTGAGCAATACGACACACCTAGCCAACCGCCACGAGCAGGGAACTGGTTAACAAAAGTCACACATCCCAAGTTCCAGACCCTCCCAGAGGTGACATGTGTATACGGCATAGATGGTAAATGCTCCGGCACCATCACACCTCAGTGCCTCAGCATTTTACAGGATGCATACAACTCTGCTTGTCATCGAGGTGCACACACCCTGCTGAATCTCCCTGTCCAAGACCTTGCAACGGAAATATCATCAGTTCTCTGCTTCAGCTGTAGAACTGGAGTTCTAGCGTAGTGAGCGTTGGCTGAGATCTGGCAGGCTCTTTGCATAAAGTGCTGTGTACTCTCGTTTTAGGCATTCTTTTTATGCCTTGCTTTTGCTCGGGTTGTTTTTCCCGCCCCCCCCCTCAGCTTGTGCTTGCCGGTGTTTTAGGAGTCCTTCCTGCAGGTCTGTCTGTGGTTTTTCCAGAGATTTTGTTGGCCAGGTGGTTTAGGAGGCCTTGATGGCCTGGGTAAAGAGGCTTTGCCGGCCTGGTGGTTTAGAAGGCCTTGCTGGCCTGGTGGTTTAGGAGACCTTGTTGGCCTGGTGTTTTAGGAGGCCCTGCTGGCCGGTGTTTTATGAGACCTCGCTGGCCGGTGTTTTAAGAGGCCTTGCTGGCCTGGATAGAGGTTTTGGACTGTTGGTTCGAGGGGCCTTGCTGGCCTGGAGGTTTAGGAGGCCTTATTGGCCTGTGGGATTTTCCAGAGGTTTCGTTGGCCTGGTGGTTTAGGAGGCCTTAATGGCCTGGGGGTGTTTGAGAGGTTTTGTTGGCCTGGGTAAAGAGGCTTGCTTGCCTGGTGGTTTCTATGCTGCAGAAGTTTGTCTAGCATCTGTTGAGGCCTTGCTGGCATAGTTTGTGAAGCCTGTTGGCTTGATGGGTGCAACTGCGCTTGAATCCCTTGCCGGCTTTGCTTTGACTTGTGAGTGTTCCCATTTGAGCTTGCTTGGATCTGACTTATGCGTTTCTTGTTCCATGTGCCTCTTCTCAACGTTTATGGGCTTGCTGCCCTTGGTCCTTGCTTCTTTGCGTTGTTTTGCTTTTTTGAGGGCTTGCAGCCCATTTTTGGTTTCGGTGTCTCTGTTTTTGATCTCCCTCCACGGCAGCTTGGTGTAATGACGAAGCTTACAGCGAACTGTAGCATAGAACCAAGGACTTGTAGTGATAGGACGACTCTACGGGGCTGAGACTTTTGCTCTTCCAGCTGAATTGCCTTATTATCTTCAGCCAGCTCTCCCTCGACTACTTCATAGACTCCCATGACTCTCAATGACAGGCATTAATACTAAGGCTGAATGCTCACATCATCGGGCTTTTCCCGGATATTACAGTCTTTTGCAAACATACCCTGGTCACAAAAGAAAGAATGGCCTCACTTCTAGACCTTGCCCCCAGAGCTTCAAGAGTTTTGAACAGCCCACCCAAGAGACAGAGTATTTGGTTCCAGGACAGACGCGTTCTCCACCGAGTTCACCGGATTTTCATCTGCCACCTGATGTATGACGATAAGCACATGCTCAAAGTAGTGCAAGATGCAACGCATCTGCCTTGAATAACCAAGAGGCAATCGCTACCTTCCTACTGCTCCCAAATCGAATGGAAAACAGCACCAACGCCTTTCACAAAACCTGCACTGACAACAAGGATGTTTGCACACTCTTGGAAACATCCCACAAAAAAAGTGCGCTCCATGCCACTCCTCTACCAGCAAAGCAAAACACCACCCCTGCCAGAAGCAACATGGGGCATACGCATCTTAGCATGCTGGAACAAAGCTGCCAGGGAGCAACTTGTTGCTAACAACCAATCCTGGTAAACGACAATAAAGCAAAACCTATCACCAGCGGCAATCTGGAAAAATAAAAACGCAGGCACCACACTTCTTCTTAAACCACCAACTGAAAGGATACTGCCAAGAATGGCAAAAATATGTAGGCTCCCTAAATTCTACAGAAACACAGTTATCAATACAAATATTGGCAAGATAAGCGATACATTACACAGCCAGGTCCCCTCCCACCATGTGCAACAAAGCGTTTGCTAGAATTCAAGGCCCCTAACTGGAATGAATTGGCCTTCACAGATGGCAGTTGTATTAAAGAAAACGGATCTCAGTATATTGGAGCTGGAGTGTACCACCCTCAATCCAATAAAATCACCACATTAAATTCTGGAGGGACAAGCTTGATCGGAAGCATAAACATAGTTGAGCTAGCGGGAATTGCTGCTGCTTTTTAAATGAACACACCCATATCGCAACAGACAGCGCTAGTGCACTATGGCAAATAAGAAATAGGATCCTCTACCCACAGCACATGAAGCGGCATAAACATGCCAAACTCCCAAACCACTGTACACCACATCCAGCTATCTAAAGACACCATCCATCTCTACAAGGTTAAAGCTCATGCTGGCATCCTAGGGAACGAGTGTGCTGATGCCAAAGCAAAGTGCTCTGCGGAGAATCAAAGTGGATATTTTAAAAAAGAAAATTAAAAAAACAGAGCCACTGTACTCGTTGCAGTGGCTCTCTCAATTTTTGTCGGGTCTGGCGACCTGTGTTGGTTATGCATGGTTATCAGGAGATCAGCCTCGCCGTCTCCTCTTCACGTGTCCCTCGCGAGGGGTG
>Ga0307968_1000472_pt1 | contig 28532 bp, 35 predicted proteins | sample OrgLakmetagen650_FD_201834 | JGI IMG/M metagenome (GOLD analysis project Ga0307968, IMG submission 201834) | Saline water microbial communities from Organic Lake, Antarctica - #650 | ecosystem: Environmental > Aquatic > Non-marine Saline and Alkaline > Saline | place: Antarctica: Organic Lake...
TGTGTGTGTGTGTGTGTGTGTGTGTGAGAGAGAGAGAGAGAGAGAGAGAGAGAGAGAGAGAGAGAGAGAGAGAGAGAGAGAGTGCACGTTTGAACAACAGTGGGCGTATGTGCGTATGTGTGTGTGTGCATATAAATGTGTGTGTGTGCGCGTGCACATGGGCTCGCTTGCATGTTTCTGTGCCAGGACCAGGGATAGCTGCAGGTTGTGCATGTGCTATACTTGCCCGATTTCAGAATTGCTTCAGAACAAGGTCACGCTCACCCACACGCCCACATGAACATGCATACACGCGTACACACGCGTGCTCACACACATACACACACTTGCTCACACGCATACACACGCGTGCTCACACGCATACACACGCGTGCTCACACGCATACACACACGTGCTCACACGCATACACACGCGTGCTCACACGCATACACACGCGTGCTCACACGCATACACACACGCACTCACATACGTATGTACACTCGCAGGTACAGCTGCAGCAGCTAGCACAGCAGGAGTGCAAAAGAAGCAGCGTGCCCAACGCACTCGTGCCAAGCAGCCATCTGCCAACGTGCAGGTGCGACTTACGTGTGAAAAATGTGATTTAGTACCTCATGCTCCATTTCAATTGCCGACGGTTTGTGTGTGACATTTTGTCTTGCTGCGTGCGCCATTCAATCGTCGATGTGTTTGACGAGTTGCCTTGCTGCGTGCTCCGTTTCATTTTCCAACGTGTGCGGTGCATTGCCTTGCCGTGTGCGCCATTTCAAATTCAAAGCGTGAGTGTGATGCGTCGTCTGGCTGTGTGCTGCATTTCAATGTTACAAACGAACCACATGCCCTGAGTCAGTGTCCTTGTCCCATGCATGGTGCCTCGGTTCCGTTTCTTGGCAAATGAGATGTTCAACATGATGTATTGCCTCAGGTGTAAGGGCGGATGCAAACAGGCAATCAGAAAGCTTTCATCTCTCTAAGCTGACCTGCTGTTTAGGCGCGGTTTGTCAGTGATAGGAAAAATGAAGTACGCCCAAGCTTGTTACCTTTGCTCAACTGATGTGCCACTACACCCTCATCTTTAACTGATGTGCTACTACACCCTCGTTTCAAATGCGAGCAGGAGCTGTTGGGCGTGTGTGAGGAGGAGGACGGAGAAGAGGCTGGCCCTCCTGGGCGCAAGGCGAGTGCACAGCAACAGCGACAGAGCGGTGGTGGTGGTGGTGGTGGTGGTGGTGGTGGTGGCAATAACAAGCGTGCACGCGCAGGTGCTAATGACAAGGCTCAGACCAAGAGAGGAGGTGGGCATATCCACACGGGAGGTGGTGGGGACAGGCAGATTAAGGGGGAGAGGGGTGACACAGAGGGAGTACAGGCGTTTCACCCCCTGGGTTACGCGAATGGCGGGGGTGGGCTGGGCACTGGGGAAGGCCTGACGATGCCTGCAAACATGCACGGGGTCCCGCACATGCACGCGACGCACGTGCCTGGCAGTGGAGGTGGAGATAAGGAGGACCTGGGGGTTTTGGGCAGCATTCCTGGCATGGGTCTGTCCTCCCCCAATGGCTCGGGCGGGCTGGGAGGCATCGCAGCGGCCCACCTGCTCTCCCCGCCTCACGCAAGTGAGTGTGTTGTTGCGTGCGTGAATGTGTGTGTAATTTTGTGTGTGCGCATGTGTGTGCATGTGTGTGAGCGTGCGTTTGCATATGTGTGCATGTGTAAAGCTATAATCTGGAGGAAAACTAAAGGTTACTGTAAGGAACTTTTGCAAACTTATGGGAGGTATCTCTCTCTCTCTCTCTCTCTCTCTTTTTCACACACACACACACACACACACACACACACACACACACACACACACACACTCTCGCACACACGCACGCACACGCGCGCGCATGTGTGTGTAGGGAGGGGGCTGGGTGGTGCACACATCACTGTGATTTCCCACCTGCTCATTTCCTTCTGAGCACTCATCTCTCAATTCACACAGCTTTAAACTAATGAACATGCCTGGCACCTGTACCATGCTACATGCTATGCTATGATATGCTATGCTGTTCTATGCTACGCTAAGCCATGCTGTGCAGTGTGCTTTGTGTGACAGGAACACTGAGCAGCTGAAGCGTGCAGGATGACTGTCTTGTCCGTGGGGTCCTTAGATTGGCACCAAACCTCAGCGCACACTTATTGTATTACACGCTCTCTTGCACAGGTGCTCTCATCATCAGCTGCAGCACGTGGCCTTCGATCCCGCCTGGGGGGAATAGTGATCTCAGACTGTGAGCAGCCAACAGCTGGCCTTGCACATCAAGAGTCTGATGGCACTTGTTTTACACACGCTCTCGTGCACAGGTGCTCTCAGCAGCTGCAGCATGTGGCCTCCAATCCTGCCTGTGGGGGGTGGCTTTGGCTTCCCGAGCTATGGCCTTCCCACTGGCATGCCCAACACCACAGGGGGCTATGGTGCAGGTGAGGGAGGGTTTCTGGTGCGGAGCATCACAAGTCAAGAGGCTAGAATTTCGAGTGATTGCTACGTGGAGACGGTGAGAGGGTCAAAGGGAGTAGCTAAGGAATTTGGTGCAGGTGAGGGATGGTTTCTGGTGAGGAGCGTCACAAGGCACAAGGCGCAAGAGGCTATGCTTTTAAGTGACTGTTACGTGGAGACGGTGAGAGGGCCGATTTTGGGAGTAGCCAAGGACTTTGGTGCAGGTGAGGGGGCTTCTGGTGAGGAGCGTCACAAGAGGCTGAAACTAGAATTGTAGTGACTGCAACAAGAAGATTGAGTGCGGGTGAGAGTGGCAGAAAAGAAAAAATCACGCAGGCATTGAGAAACCACTCCCCACATCGAATAAGGAGAAGGAGCCATATCATTGACATTTGCTGGAAATTCAGCAGTCTGTGGGGTTCTGTGGGGCCCGGTGCACCCATTTTGGCAGGGAAAAGGTGCATTTCTAAAGTTCCCCGATCGGCCTCTGCTTCAGATAATAAGCGTTATAATTGTTATATAACAATGCTGCAACGTCAAATTTGGGCCAGGGGTACTGGGAACGCCGGCGAGTGGGAGGCACTCACACGAGGGACACAGGGGAAAAAGAGAATTCTGTCACTCCATACCTGCTGTGAGTTTCAGCCCGGTTTTTGTTGCCAGAGTCGCGGACCAAAACAAAGAAAGTAATGAAATTTAAATGGGGCCAATGACGGCTTTGTCGGAGTTTGGTGAATTATCTGCAGCGTTGAATGCAGCTGTGTGTTGAAACTAGTCGATGGCACACACACACACACTCACGTAGTCACGCTCTTATGCACACACACACACAAACACACACACACACATGCACGCAGGTGCCCTCAGCCCCAACCCCCTAGGCTTCTCCTCCCCCAACCTCATGCTGCCTTGGCCACTAGCAGCAGCAGCAGGAGGGGGTGGATTTGGAACCCCAGGTGAGGTGGCATGTTAAGTCGTACCTGGCACTAAATGGATTGGCTTGGTATTTCTACCCCTAGATAGGCTGTCCCCCCCCCCCAACCTCATGCTGCCTTGGCATTAAGCAGCATCCCCGCCAGCAGCTCCGCAGTGTGCTTCGTGTCAAGAGTGCTACATGCTGTTGCACAGGGAAGGGATGACGAAGGGGTTTGTGCTGTCGTTTGTGTGCTCTTGCCTTGCGGATCGGAAGCGTGGACTATACACGCACGCACATACGCGCGCATGCACACACACACACACACACACACACACACACACACACACACACACACACATGAACACGCACAGACACACACATATATACGCACACACACACAAATTGTACAGGTGGCACCGGCGTCCTACCGTCCCCTCTCGCAAGCAACAGCGGTTTGGGAGGGATTGTGGCAGGTCTAGGAGGCAGCTTGGGCAGCAGCATGGGCAGCAGCACAGGAGGGAGCGCAGGTGGCAACGGCAGTGTAGGTGGTGGAGGAAGTAACCCCCTCGTAGGAGGTGGTGTGGGCGTGGGTGTCCCAGCTACTGGCGCACAGCCACAGCAGCAGCAGCAGCAGCAGCAGCAGCAGCATCCAGGCCTGACGCCACAACAGATTGCTCAGGAGCAGCAGCTGCTGCGTGCGCAGACGCAGGCGCAGCAGCACCAGCAGCAGGTGTGTGTGTGAGTGTGTGTGTGTGTGTGTGGTTGTTATGTGTGTATGGTTGTTATGTGTGTGTACATGCGTGTGTGTGGCTGTTAAAGAGTGCTCATTTTAGCTGATAGCTGCTGTGTGCGTAGGCCCAGCAGCACCAGCAGCAGGGAATCAATTTCGAGACAGGGCGGTGGGGAGAGGAAGCCACTTTGTTTTAGTGCAGCCAGAAGCAAAGTACAATACTGCAAGCACACACACACACGCAACACACACACACACGCAACACATACACGACACACACAACACACACACAATACGCACAATACACACGCTCATGCACAAGCACACACTCACACACTAGCACACACTCACACACATAAACGCACGCTCACACAAACACAAACACACACACAAACACGCGCTCAGGTTCAACAGCAGGCGCAGCTGCAGCGTGCCCAGCAGCAGCTGCAGCAGCAGCAGCAGCAGGCAGCGCAATCGCAAGGAGAGCAGCAGGTGGGTTCTGACGCGCACAAACAATGCTAGAGGGTGTGAGCGTGAGCGGCTGGCTGATGCTTGTGCGGACCGCCTGCGCACGGTCGCTCGTCAGCTGCGATTTGTGTATGTGTAGAGTTGGCCAGAACCATATGTGTGTGTATACGGTATTTTTGGCAGAAGCTTCATCATTTATACGGTCATGTACGGCGTACATGTACGGTTCTGGCCAACCCTATGAATGTGCTTGACAGTGTACGTGCCTAGAAGAGACGAGTGCTCGTTTTTATGAAGGGTCAGGAAGTGTATGCATCCCAATAAACGATACCTTGTGGTCATACATCAGCCCGACGTGCTAGCCGCCATGAAACTAAATGCTTGCTTTGATGACTGAGCCCGACGTGCTAGCCGCCATGAAACTAAATGCTTGCTATGATGACTGAGCCCGACGTGCTAGCCGCCATGAAACTAAATGCTTGCTATGATGACTGAGCCCGACGTGCTAGCTGCCATGAAACTAAATGCTTGCTATGATGACTGAGCCCGGCGGTCCTAGCTGCCATGAAAGTAAATGCTTGCTATGATGAATTTGCTTGACGGTGTACGTGCACCAAAGAAAGTGCTTGCTGTTGCAAATGGGCCAGGTAGTACATGCGCCCCAAAAAAGATTGATGCATCCATGTGTGTGTGTGAGTGTGGGGGGTAGGTGGGTCTAGGTGGGTGTGGGGGTGGGTGCGTATGCGTAGGTGTGCGTAGGTGTATATGCGTAGGTGTGTGTGTAGGCGTGTGTGCAGGTGTGTGCTTAGGTGTGTGAGTTGGTGTGGGTGTGGGTGTGGGTGTGGGTGTAGGTGTGCATATGTGTGTATGCGTGTATGTGTGTCTGTGCGTGGGATGAATAACATCCTTGGCAACCTGGCACACTGGACGTGGCACTGCACACGTTAAGTGCCTCCCCTCTGGCCTGCTCTTGTTGCCTGCCCATGTTGCCTGGCTGGCCCTCGTTGCTTGCATGGCCTGCTCTTCTTGCCTGCCCTAGTTGCCTCGCTGGCCCTCGTTGCTTGCATGGCCTGCTCTTGTTGCCTGCTCTTGCTGCTCGCCCTTGTTGCCTGCCCTAGTTGCCTAGCTGGCCCTTGTTGCTTGCATGGCCTGCCCATGTTGCCTGCCCTAGTTGCCTAGCTGGCCCTTGTTGCTTGCATGGCCTGCCCTTGTTGCCTGCTCTTGCTGCCTGCCCTTGTTGCCTGCCCTAGTTGCCTGGCTGGCCCTCGTTGCTTGCATGGCCTGCCCTTGTTGCCTGCCCTTGTTTCCCTGGCTGGCCCTCGTTGCTTGCCCAGTCTGCCTGTCTCGCAAGGCCAAAGAAAGTGCAGCTGCATGCTTGCGTGCACAGCAATTTAAGCACGAGTTTGAACACACATGGACACAAACACACACGTAACACACACACGAACACAACACACCCATGCACGCACGCACGCACGCACCCCCACACACACGCACACACACACTTGTTCTCACACTCCCAGGTGCAGCAACAGCAGCAGCACCAGCAGCAGCACCAGCAGCAGCACCAGCAGCAGATGCAAGCCTTGCAATCACAGTGGCTCATGCATCAGCAGCAGCAGCAGCTGCATTGGGCGCAGCAGCAGGCCACATGGTTCCAGCAATTGCAGTCCCCCCAGCAGCAGCAGCAGCAGCAGTATGCGCCCCAGCTGCAGCAACTGCAGCAGCAGCAACAAGTGAGCTGTCACATGCACACACACACACACACACACACACACACACACAAAACGCACGTAACACACATACACACACACAGAACACACACACACATGGATTGACACAAATTAAAAAAACTTTAACTTGGGATGCGAACATTTCATGTTGCTCACTTACCAATTAAATGTCCTTGTTCATAACACGCACATGACGCGCATAACACACATACACACACGTCTCACATGCACACGCATACACACACTCACAAACACGCACACTTACACACGTACACACACACGTACACACACACACACTTCACACGTACACGCACAGATCCAGCAGCAGTACCAGCACCTAAGCCTGCACCAACATCAACAGCTACCCAAGGACTACAACTTTGCTGCCAAGTCCTCCCAGTTCTCGAACGTGTACAAGCTGAATGCAAAAGATGGTGCGTATAACTAATCATGCAGGTGCATACATACAGTCATGGGCTTGCGCACCGCCCAACGACACACATACGCACACATAAGCAAATTGCATACACACACACACGCACGCACACACACACACGTGCGCGCAAACACACACACACACGCAAACACACACACGCACGCAAACACACACGCACGCACGCACACACACACACACACGTGCGCGCAAACACACACACACACACGCACGCAAACACACACACACGCACATAATCACACGCACACACATGGTCACGCACAGGGGGCAGCTGGGTGGGCGTGCTCGATTCTCAGCACGTGTTCTTCGTCATGTGCCACCACGAACAAGAGGCAGGGGCAGCCCAGCTGCTGCAGAACCTCATGTCCTCCCCCTCCCTCACCCAACCCTCCCCCTCCTACCCACACCCCCAACATCAACAAGCTCAGCTGTACCATGCTAGGCCTCAGCAGCAGCAACAACAACAACAACAACATCAGCCGCAGCAGCAGCAGCAGCAGCAGCTGCTGCAGCTTCAGCAGCAGCAGCAACAGGCCCTGCACAACCACCAGGTGCCGTTCGTAGGGCACGCACACGACCTCGCAGGTGCTGCCACCGCTACGGACGCCGGCGCCGCACCCTTCAGCCCTGACAACTTCCTCAACATCCCGCCCATGGTGTGTGCCACACGCGCTTGTTGTGTGGGTGGGGGCGGGGTGGGGTGGGAAAAAGTGTGTGCGCGTATGTGTCTGTATGTGTGTCTGTATGTGTGTGTATGTGTGTGCGTGTGTGTGTGTGTGTGTGTGTGTGGATATGTGTGTATATGTGTGGTCAAGGTGAGTGTGTGTGCATGTGCTTTTTGCCCTACACCAGGGATGTGTCATACGGCATATTCGTGTAATACGTTGTATTGTATTTAACGCGTATCGAAAAAGTCGGGCCGTATTATACGATTGCAAAATTCGCCTTTTTTGCCGTTTTTTGGCCTTTAAAGACAATTTCCGCCCCATCAACGGCCTTTCAGTGAGCTTCCAATGCTATTATATATTATATTAATTACGTATAATATATATGAGAAGAATTGGGGACGTTTTGGGTGATTTTGGGGCGAATCGGGTCCATTTTGGAATAAAAATCGACACTCCCGAAATTGCGTAACACAAAGTTGCTTAAAATTTTGTATGTTAACGCGTATTTTACCGAATTGAACGTCCCAAATGACTGTATGACGCATCCCTGCCCTACACCTTTCTCCACTTCCTGCTGCACCATGATAAAATGCTTTATCTGCCTCTTGTGTGCGAGCTTGTGTGTGTTTGTGTGTGCGTGCCTGAGTATGCCACGACACCCCCACAGCATCCCGCCTGTGTCAAGGTCATCGCTTATGAGTAGGGTTGGCCAGAACCGTATATTCACACCGTATATGACTGTATGTTTGGTGAATTCCCTACCAACCCTAACGCATATACACCGTAGATATGGTACTGGTCAACACTGCTTATAAGTAGGGTTGGCCAGAACCGTATAGATGCGGTGTACATACGGTATTTTTGGCAGGGAAATTACCAAATATACAATCATATACGGTCTATATATACGGTACTGGCCAACACTGCTTATGTGCGCCTGAAGTGTATGGCGTTTGCTGTAATCCCTGCAGTCTTACGCACATGCTTACATGTGCATACACAGGCACAAACACAACACACACACACACAAACACACACACACAGGTCGGAGCTCCTCAGGGTGGAGCTCCTAATCCCACCAGCACCACAACTGCCCCAGCCACCCCCCCCACCCTCACCTCCAACAACAACACCCATCCTGCCCCAAACCAGCAAGGGGCTCCAGGTATATATTTAAGGAACAAAGGCGTTGAGGCAATGTATGCACTGCACGCACATACACATGCATATGCATATGCATGCACACATGCACACACACACACATATACATACATATACATGCATGCACGCACACACCCCTACACACACACATTCACACATTTACACACACAAAACACACACACACACGCACGCACACACACATGCGTAACAGCAGGAGCAGCAGCTAAGGGAGGTGCTGCTGGGAGTGGAGAGGCCAGTAACGGCAATCCAGGTGTGTGTGTTCATTAGCGTGTTTAAGTGTGCATGCGTGTGGGTTTATGTCGAAAAGCATGAGCGCACGTCTGAGTTGCGTGTGTGGATGTAGAACAATCCAGTAATAGTCAATAGTGCAGATGAGATTGTCAATAGTTGTGAAAGGGTATCGGCACGTGTGTGTGCGTGTGTGAGTTTGTGTGTGTGTGTGTGTCCGCACATGTGTGTGTGTGTGTGTGTTTGTGTGCATATGTGCATGTCTTCGTGTGTGTTTTGCTTGCAGGTGGGAAGGATGGCATGGGACTGCTGGTGGTTTTTAAAAAATAGTTACGATTCATTTTGAAGTGCATGTGCAGCCTCTCGCTTAACTTGGCTAGTGCTCATGTGTGTGTTCGCACGTGCGTGTGTGTCATGTGTGTGCGCGTGCCGTGAAGGGGTTATCCTCTAAAGGGGTTGCTTGTGACTGCTTGTGTGTGTGCGTGTGTGTGCCTGCATACAAGGACTACAGGCCCAGACGCCTGCTTAGCCTGACGCGTAGAGCACACATACACACATGCACACACACACACATACACACACACACTCTCACACACACACACATGCATGCACACACGCACAATCTGACACACACATATGTGCATGCAGACGTGGATGACGGCATTCATTACCTGCCCAACATGCTAGACATATAAACAGGGTTGGCCAGAACCATGTGTATATATATACGGTGTGCACCTATATGGTATTTTTGGCAGGGGAATCACTGAATATACGGTGTAAGTATGGGGTTCCTACATATGAACACACCCATACACACAGACACACACAACCTTGCAGTAGTGGAAGATGGCATTCAACACCTGCTCAACATGCTGGACGTAAATATATAAACGCCCATACACACACAACCCTGCAGACGTGGAAGATGGCATCCAACACCTGCTCAACATGCTGGACGTCCCAACACGCACCCAGCCCAACAGCAAAGAACCCACACCCTCCCCACACACACGTGGGGGCAGCAGCCGTGAACAGAACCATAACCACCACCCGCAGCAAGAACAACAGCGGCAGCCGCCTGCAGCCGTGCAGTGTGTTACAAATGACCATGGTGGTGTTGAGAAGATGAGTGAGGGGGGAGGTCGACCCCCCCATCTGCAGCAGCAGCAGCAGCTGCAGCAGGGACCCGCAGCCACGCAGGTGTGATGCGTTTGTTCATTCACACACATGTAACACAACGCACACATACACATTCACCTGTATGCCGACGCACACTTCCACGTATGCATGCACACACACACACACACATACACAGGTGTGTCAAAGCCCTCGCCTTTTGAACCGCCCTGCCCCTCCCCCCCTCGACCTACAAGCCATTGTGGCTGCCAGCCACCCCATGCCTCAGATCAACCTGCTGCCACCCCAGATGGCACTGCAGCCACCCTCCATGCAGGTGTGTGTGCGTGCGTGTGTGTGCGTGCGTGCGTGCGTGCATGCATGCGTGTATGTGTGTGATTGTGGAGGGAGAGAGAGAGAGAGAGAGAGAGAGAGAGAGAGAGTGAGTTTGCGTGCACGTGCATGCATGGGTGTGTGCGTGTCTGTATGTTCTCTATTCTTCTCCTGTCGTGGCCCCCTGTGGCCGCCTTGTTCCCTTCCTTGACTAATCGGTCGTTCACCCTCCTGCACAATCAATGCTCTGTGTTCTCTTACCCCTCCTCTTCACAATGCTCTGTGTCGCTGTGCAGCAACCCCCCTCTTTACAATGCCCTGTGTCGTTTACCCTCCTCTTCACAATGCTCTGTGTCGCTGTTCAGCAACCCCCTCTTCACAATGCCCTGTGTCGTTTACCCTCCTCTTCACGATGCCCTGTGTCGTTCACCCTTCTCTTCACGATGCCCTGTATCGTTTACCCTCCTTCACAATGCTCTGTGTCGCTGTGCAGCAACCCCAGCTGCTGCAACAGCAACAACCACAGCCGCAGCTGCACAACAAAAACCAGCAGCAGCAACACAACCAGCAGCACGACCCCCTGCTCAACGAAAGCAAGGAGGGCGACGCCGCCTCTCACCCACAGGGCACCGCTGCGCCACACGCAGCACACACAGCGCACACAGCAGCAGCACCACACCCACCACCCCCTACCACCGCTCCTGAAGGAGACGCCCCCTCCGCCGCTGACCCCAAGAATCCGCTAACTGCTGCTGGCACCCCTGCTGCTAATACGAACACACAAGGCGCCAATGTCATGCCTGCTGCTGCTGGTGCTGCTGCTGCTGCCACACGCGTTACTGACGAGATGCCTGCTGCTGAACCTGCTGCTGCTGCTGCCGCTGATGCTGCTGCCCCGTCTAGGGCCGCTTGAGACAAATGAGGTTTGTGTGCACCCAGCGCTTACACGGCACCATCATCATCATCATCAGCAGCAGCAGCAGCAGCAGCCTTTTAAGCTGCAGCAGCAGTAGTGGCAACACGAGCAGCAGCAGCCCCATCAACAACAACAACAACTGCAGCAGCAGCGACAGCAACACCTGCAGCCTCAACCGCCGCCGCTGCCGCCGCCGCCGCCGCAGCAGCAGCAGCAACACGAGCAGCAGCCCCATGAACCTACTAGATACCCTTCAACGGGGATCGGGAGGTAGATGCAGTGAGAGGCACTGTAAGCACCACAGCAGGAGTCTCACAGGCTCACCTATGGGGCAGGGGTGGTGTGCACAAGGCAAGAAGCAGGTGCAGCGGTGTGTGTGTGTGGTGTTGCACTTGCCTCCCTCCAGGGAGGGAAGCAGGTGCTGCGGTGTGTGTGGTGCTGCATCTAAGGAGGGAAGCAGGAGCAGTGTGCGTGGTGTTGCACACAGGGTGCACACTTCCTTCCCTCTTGCAGCATCTGAGAAGCAGCACGTGGAGAGTACGAAGAGAAAGACAGAGAGAGAGAGGCGGGGAGTGCAGATGTAGGGATTGTACATTATGTTGATACCACAGCCAGTCGAAGGAAGTAGCAGCATTTTGATTTAGATAGACGCTAATGATGCTGATAATAGGCGGCAGGCAGGCAGCTGGGCCTGCCTGCCGGAAGCAGTGTGCACGTCTCTTCAGGCTCAGCCCTCAGATCATGATGGTTTTATTGTTTTTGTGTGTGCGTGTGACAAACAAAGAGGCAGAGGGGCATTCTGTTGCAAGATGAGGAATTTGCACATGCAGCAGCAGGCATGATGTGACACCGGGCAGCTGCAAAATATCGATGCCAAAGTGACAGTCAGGATGGCCCCCTGCACAAGAGACGAGAGAGGTTGAGGCAATGTCCTCTGCTCCCTTACGTGAGTGTGTGTGGGTTTATAAGCTTGTGTATATAAACATGTGTGTAAGTGGTTTTTGTTGCGATGCTGCGACATGCTCTTAGTTATACCTATGTGTGTCACGCACGCAAGACATGCTCCATCTCCAACAACTGGCACACACACACCTTCACACAAGTGCACCTTAGTAGGCAGTTGTAGGTTGCAAACGTTATCCAGCCTAAATGGAAGATGTCAAGCACGCACGCTTGCCCTGCCCTGCCCACCTTTGACATTTCTTACAGCTTTCCCCATTACCCCACAGTGTGTGTTTGTGTGTGTGCTTTTCTTTTTGAACTTAATGCTGCCCACAACACAGGCAGCACTGCCTGTTTATACGTAGACTTACCAAAATTCCCCTTGCCTCAGCCCGTGTGCACGTGCTTGTGTGTGTGTCACTTGTGCATTTGTCAAATCCGTAGAACGATCCTAGGGGCAACGCCCGAGGGCTCGGTGCTTTCAGTTTGCTTACTATTATGTAATGAAACATAGTTATAGTTGTACCGTAATGGCAGACAATAACTGCGCACTTGCTGCTTTCATTCCTATGACTTCATTCACCAGGTGAGGGATGCTGTGTTGTTTTTTCCGTTGGGAGGTGCCAATCCCAAACTAACCGTGTCCCTCTACTGATGCTTGTCAGTAGCATCAATACTAGCTGCGTTACTCTTCTCTTTTTCATTGCATTTCTTTTGTGTGGCCCTGAAAATTCTGTGGGCTCAGACTAACGTGCGTCATTCCTGAATGTTTATGAAGATGTCGTGTGTTTAATTGTGCTCGTTCGGTAGTACATGCTTTATGACGAGATATATCTGTAACGTGGTAGTACGCACGCTGGTGGCTTTTTTCTGTAAAATTGCAGTTTTCATCCATCTAATAAGCATTTTCCGTGCACTTGCTATTCCTGTTCCTTTAATTTCATTGTGTATACTTGTTTGTAAAAAGCTCGTTGAATAACAGGCTGATCGGGCACTAAAAAGTGATCCCAGTGCTGTGGGACGGTTTGAATTGGGTGACCTCAAGCCAGCTGCGTCAGACAAAACAGGAATCAGTTAAAGTGCGGTTGAAGCGTTTGATATCAACCTGGATATCAACCGCTCCCCTCGGTTGAAATCATTGCAGGCTGCTCTAGCTGACAGGCTACTGGCTGGCCTCTGCTGGCTCCTATGTATTCATATCACGGGGACACAACCTAGCATGCCGCATGATATGTAAGGCTATCAGCAAAACAGGCTTCTTAGGGTCATGCATAATCTCCAAAGTTATAGGTAGCAACGAACGGATGACCATGCAAATCTCCAGGTTCCTGAATCAACTGAAAGTAGATTTGTTCCTAAATGGCTCTTCCCACCCCACTTCCCAGTTAAACGCAGATTTACCTCCAGCCGCCCAGGTTTTGTGCTGGTCACTGCCATCGCTGCAAAAACACCAAAACAACTAATTAATGTGGGGGGGTGGGTTTCTCGAGGTGGCAGGGGACAATTGAGGGAGACTGCTGGGAGCACCTCAGCAGCACCGCCAGCCACCAGTAGAGCCACCAACCCCAGACAGCATCGACCTAAAGACCTCAGCAAACCTCGGCGTGACATCCACCTCGTCGAGATCAAGTACTGTGAGGACACCAGACCTCAGAACCAGCTGAGCACCGCAAAGGAACAGCGCAAAGATCTCTGCAACATTCTCCAAGGAGCCTCCGTTTCTCTCCACATCATCCTTTTGGGTGTGGGTGGCACCATCTACAACACTCACACTCTGAAGCCTTTCAAGGAACTGGGTCTTGATTTTAAAGAGTTATGAAGCTTGCCTCCAAGCTCCATGTGCACTTTGTGCACTTTGCTGCTAAGCTTGTCCATACCAGATGTACCCTTTCCAGTACTGTTATCAACTCTCATCAGGAGCCGGTTTCAGGCCAAGCCTGCAACCCTCTTGATCCTCATTAATTTTCCCTGTCCTTATAGCGGTGGAGGAGCTTTACGGAACTCGGTACCTAAATGGCTCCTTTTCCTTAATTAATGTGGGGAGTGGTTTTCACTGCCTGCGTAGTTTTTCTTTTCTTTTCTATTCTACATTCTGTACTACTACCAACTCTCATCAGGAGGCGTTTTCAGGCAAGCCTGCAACCCTCCTGGTCCTCATTGATATTTTCCGACTGTAAATCAGATATAAAGCAGATTTGCAGGCACTTCTCGTATTTTTCTCACGCAAAGCACAATCAGAACCAAGTTGGTAGTGGTACTGCATAGGGCACGTATGATACAGTGGACAATTTTGGCAGCATAGTAGTTGACAGATTGAACACGGAGCTTGGAGCAAGTTTAAAAGGTTCCAGATTAAGCCACCATTCAAATAGTGCGACTGCTAGGCTGCGTATGTAATCATTGTTCAAGTGTGAGGAGGACACGTGTTGGTGTTAGCACATAACAAAACTCAAAGCAAATTTCTTAACACTTGAAGAATCAAGACGCAAGCAGGCTCCAGTGTGTGAGTATTGTAGATGGTGCCACCCACGCCCAGAGGACTTTGGTGTGGAGATTTTAAAATTAATTTCTATGAAGGATGTGGCAGTGATCTTTGTGCTGTTCCTGCGTGGCGTGGTAGTAATGGTACTGCATAGGGCATGTATAGTGTTTCAGAAAAGCTTACGGGATCCTGCACATGGAGCTGTCTCGGATAAAGGCGACAGTGACTGCCACCGAACCTCTGAGGACGAGACTCAGTTTCTTTCAAGCAGTTATAGACTATAGACCATTATCCGCCCGTTACCCTTTCAAGTGCTGTGGTTAGAGGATGCTGTTTTAAGGTAACGGGCGGATACCCTTATCCCTTTCGCAATCGTGCCCTGGTAACAAAAATGAGAATGGCATCACCTCTGATTTTATTCCTGCGTTTCAGGAGTTATGGCCCCCCCACCTGTGAGAGAGAATTTGGCTCTAGAATAGATGCGTTTTCCGCACAATTCAGTGGATTCTCCATTGGCCACCCGATGGATGATAATAAGCACATGCTCAAATTAGAGCAATATGCGACTGCAATCACCATGAATAATCAATAGGCAGCCGCTACCTTCCTGCTGCTCCCAAACTGGATGAAAAACAGCACCAACGCCTTTCACAAAACCTGCACTGACACGAGGAACTTTGCATCCTATCTTGGAAATATCCCAAAGACAAAAGTGCGCTACATGCCACTCCTCTACCAGTAACGCCAAACACCACCCCTGCCAGAAGCAACTGGGGCATGCACATCCTAGTAGTCTGGAGCAAAGCTGCCAGGGAGCAACTCATCACAAACAACCCAGCTTGGTTAGAGAACTTTGAAAGTACTAAACAAGACCTATCACCAGAGGCAATCTGAAATCTAATGAACACAGGCACCGCACCTTTTCTTAAACCGCCAACTGAAAGAATACGGCCAAAATTGGCAAAAATATGTAGGCACCCCAAAAACTCAAGAAACACAGTTATCAATGCAAACATTGGCAACACCAGCAATACCTTACACATCCAGGTCCCCTCCCATCATGTACAACAAAAGCGCTTGCTAGAACACAAGGCTCTTAACTGGAAACAGTGGGCTTTCATTTATGGGTACAAAAGTTGGGTACGGAAGTTGTATTACAAATGGGTGCGTGTGTATTGGGGGTTGCCCTACGGCTGCCCTATGGGAGTTGTATTAAAATGGGTATGGGAGTTGGGTACGGGAGTTGTATTACAAATAAAGAAAATGGGTCTCAGTCTATTGGAGCTGGAGTCTTCCACTTTCAATCCAACAAATTTACCATAGCAAATCCTGGAGGCACAGTGATCAACAAAACCATAAATAGAGCCGGGCTAAAAGGAATTGTTGCTGCCTTGATAAATGAACACACCCATATTGCAACAGACATTGCTGGTGCATTATGGCAAATAAAAAACAGCATCCTCTAACCACAGCACTTGAAAGGGCACAAACACGCCAAATTGCTAGAACCCATTGTACACCACATCCAGCAATCTGGAGGTTCAATTTATCTCTACAAGATCAAAGCTCAGGCTGGCATCCTAAGAAAATAGTGCGTTGATGCCATATCAAAATGCTCTGTATAAAATGATAGTGGCCATGACATCCACGGTCACACCTACACCCATCCCACTCATCCATCTTCTGGCAAACAAAGGTGGAAGACCCCCTCCCAGCCCGCCTACCTGACACTCTTAACACCTGCCAATCACTGCCTTCAGCAGAAAGGCTTTCCATTCTCTTAACCTCGATGCTGTAAACGCACATTCACACGTAAACACAAGCTAGGTCCTAAATTAAAGAGGGTGTTAGGCCACCAGCCCACAAAATGCTATGCAAAGTACTAAGAATTGATTAAACAAGGCACTACTGAGAACAAGTTATTCCTTATAGACAATGCAGGTTTCCTTTACTTATAACAAAAATATTGTCATGCTTTGCCACACGAATTTGACATACAAGGAAAAAAGGACGCAGATTGTGTAAACCCTACCGGCATGGGTTAGGAAAGGATGCTGTTTTGTGTTTTGCACCACCCAATGGATGCAGAGACACACTACATCCCACATCCCACCTGGAGAATAAAGATAAGCTTTTCAGTGGGGATCAGGTGGTTGGGAGGCAGAAGCTTGCACACCACCAGGAGTATTGCTCAGATATTTGTGGGGGTTGTGTTCAATATCTCAACCACATGATTTTTGTTGTGGATCTGATTGCATGCAGGCTAAATTGTTTCATGAGTGCTGTGGCATGTACACCAGTAACTCCGAGGCTGTGGAGTGGGTTCCTCGTTTGGCTACTGTAAATGGCGCCTGTTGCTCCTAGCAGGATGGTGGGGAGAATTTTGCGGTGTTCAAGTAAGCGAGGCACTAGCAGCTCACGTTGTTCTCATGCCTTTTCTGCTTGTTGGGTGGGGGAAGTGTCTACACAGTACTTAATTTTGATCAGATGCGTCTTTGTTTGGTTGTATCATACAACTTGTGTGCCTCTTGATCTTGAGCTTGAGCTTACAGGCAGGGCCGTCTGTTGGGTTAAGGGTAACAGCTCCTTGCATGATTGGGAAATCTAGGTCAGTACATCTTTCTTGAGCTCTTTTGGGGGCGTGGTTGCTGGGTCGGAGTAACTATGATTGCACCTGGCTTGCTAAATTTCTGCTACTGTTGCGTGTTGAGATTGTGGTTTTACCTTGTATGCAATTGTCTTTGTTAAGTGTGTCTCTTCTGGATAGTTAAGGAGGTATGTCAGAATGTTTGCTAGGCTTTTTATTCAGTTCTATGCTTGCTAGAGTCCAGACTCGGATCTGAAATGGGTTTGTGTATTTTTGGCAGATGGTGCCCAACACTCTGATTAGAAAAACGTGAGGCGCTGTATTTTGAAAGTTGCCATGGCGAGTTTGAGTTGCTTTCAGCTTTTTCAACCCCCATACGTTTGTAAGCAAGGGGCAGTTATTCACACGCCAATTCATCGAATCGGGACCGTTTTTACAGCGCCCAACTATTTGCTGCCTAACCTGTTTACATTGAAGTAAAAAGTCCAATGGTTGGCAGGGCATGTAAATTGATATGCTTTTTCCAGGGAAAGCACCAATCAAGGGTATGAGTGCCTTGCGTGCGTGTTTAGTCTGTACACAGAGCGAATACATGGATTTTGAGCATAAACCTGGTAGCTTAGGACGTGAGCTTTAATCTGAAGCTGTGAGTTTCAAATGGTGGTGGAGTTTTTCCCCCTTAAGTGTTTAAAATAAGCATGCTTGGGCACTTACCCCCTCAGCCAATTTAGCTGGCATTATAAACTACCAGTAAGCTCAGATTTAGATCAGTCGCCCTGATCAAAGTTATACAGCAGGGTGAAAAGCGCAGCTAGGGTGCTTACGTTACACCACGGCATGTGATGAATTTGTACATCTAGAACCTCAACTTCATGTTTTGTGGTGATCTTTGCTACTGCAAGTTAAGAATTGGCTGATTTGACAAGCCTGGTCAGACAAAGCATATGCTTTTCCTATTTTTTCTGATAACTTAGGGCTACAAAGAGTCAGCACCAAGAGGCCTGGTTGGAGCATCCGGAACTGTACCAAAAGCATTGGCCACCTTCTTCTGAATCGTCTGATGCAAATAACCATTAAATTAGAATGCCTTCAATTGCGTTGTGCGTATACCCCGGAGCATTGACGGATCATTGATCAGATTTTCTCCAAGCGAGCTAATTCAGTTTCGAAAAACCACGAGTCACTGATTATTTGTGACAAAATAATTAGCAGAGGGATTCAAGCAATGCAGATTCCCTCCACGACTCAGCGAGTTGCAGTAGGGGGCAAGGGAAGCGCAACTGCAGCCCGGCCTTGCCTCAGGACACAGGGTGAGTGTGAAAGGGCTGAATTGGGTGAAGATGCTGCTGATGGTTCGTGTTGCGAACGTTGCGTGGGAGGGGAATCAGCAAGGTGAAACCGGCCTCTTCTGTGCAATTGCACACAGGCCGTACGCTCCCAGCCAGGTTGCCAGTTGCACCCAAGGCAGGAGAGAACAAGTCTCTGCAGGAGCTCCAGCAGGAGAACTCGCTCCTGCGCGATACCGTGTACCAGACTCAGGAGGCCGTAGACGCGCTAGAGTCGGACATCTCCGGAGCAGGTAATTTTCCTGCTTCAGATTGCCGAGCAGGAATGTATGTGGGGGGGGAGAGGCATAGACAATCGCACAGGGATTTCTACTTTTCCAGCATGGCACTTGATGCCCGTTCGTTGCGTTACCTTCCCCCAGGCCTGGAGCCCGGCTGGGAGGCTCTCGATGGGCCTCCCGCAGCTGCAGCAGCAGCAGTAGCAGCGGGCATGAGGAAACCAGCTGGCGCCAATGCAGCAACCGTGCCTACCTGCCCAGAGGTGAAACGAAGCACACACACACACACACACACACACACACACACACACACACACACACACACAAACACGCACACGCACACGCACACGCACACGCACGCACGCATACACAAACACACACACGCATACACATACACATACACATACACATACACATACACATACACATACACATACACATACACACACATACATACACAAACAATCACACACTTACACACACACTCACACACGCACGTGTGCGCATGCATACATACACGCACGCAATCGCATGCGCACGTACACAAACGCTCACGCTCACAAGTCTTGCACGCAAGCGCACACAACCCTTACGCGTGTACCCATAGATACACGCGCACACATGCACACGCACTCACACACACACGCACACACACAAACGCTCGTGTGCGCATGCATACACACACGCACGCAATCGCATGCGCACGTACACGAACGGTCACGCTCACAAGTCTTGCACGCAAGCGCACACAACCCTTACGATAGATACACGCGCATACATGCACACGCACTCACACACACATGCACACACACACACACGCGCACATGCGCACACACACACACACACGTGTGCGCATGCATACACACGCACGCAAAGTTGCATGCGCACGTACACGAACGCTCACGCTTACAAGTCTTGCACGCAAGCGCACACAACCCTTACGCGTGTGCCCATAGATACACTCGCACACATGCACACGCACTCACACACACACAAACACACACAGAGAGAGACACCTACAAATACACACACACATGCTCTTTCACACATACGCACACATACACACGCACTCACAAAGACACGCACCCACTTGCATACACACATCACGCACGCACAGGACTACTGGACCCCTGGCATTGAGGTGTCAGAGGGCACAGAGTACCAGGACCGCCTTGGCGACGTTACGCCCGTCCCCGGCCACGACGGCACAGAGTGCTTCAAGTGGGACAACATGCTGTGGTCGTCAGAGGCGCACTTCAAGGTACGTGTGCACGTGCGCTTGCGTGTGTTCTTCCGCGCGTATTCCTGCGCACTTGTGTGTGCGTGTGCGCGCCTGTTGCTCTTCTGATGCTCCCAAGCAGAAGGCCCTAGACCTTCTCCCTGTCTCCCAGCCCAGGGGAAGGATGGTGTGGGGGACCTGACCTACCCATTCAGCCCCATTGACGACATTAAATCAATGATTTTTGACATTGGAGGCAGTCGTACGTATTTGCTGGAAACACGCGCGCGCAGGGTTGGCCAGAACTGTATTTATACGCCATATATGACCGTATATTAGATGAAATGATTGCATGCATACCGTGTACACACTGTATGTATATGGTTCTAGCCAACCCTACACACACACGCTTTTAAGCTTTTCTCCCCTCTTAGTCAACACCGCCTCCACGCTCCATGTGCATGTGTGCTTGTTTGTGTTTGCAGTACCGGTGGAAGGTGTTCAAGGATATCCGCGCAGCCATTGACGCCAATGAGGGAGGCCTGGCTAAGTTTGCTGAGGGTGAGTTGCTCCGTAGCAGCACGCGCGCACATACACATAAACACACACACCACTCACACACGCACGCACAGCTCGCGTGTGTATGTGTGTGTGTGCCGTCCCATGCCAGACCATACTGGTGCACAACTCATCTTGTTGCAAGTTCATTATCGGCAATTAAAATCCACAAGCCTTGGTTGGCTGAGTTGCTGTGGTAGGTTCGTCAGTATCGTCAGTGTTTATGCCGAGATGGAGGATTATTGCAGCAGTGAGTGGCTGCACGCACACACACTGTTAGGCTTGCATGTTGCACGCAGCAATGAGTTTGTGGGGATTGTTTACTTCAGTTTTTATAGGTATTGTAACCCTATGCCTATGTTAGTGATCCTGTGTTAATGGGCCTGTGTAATTCTCGGCTGGTCCTATGTTAGTAATCCTGTGTTAATGGGCCTGTGTTAATTCTTGGCTGGTCCTATGTTAGTGATCCTGTGTTATTGGGCCTGTGTTAATTCTCGGCTGGTCCTATGTTAGTGATCTTGTGTTAATGGGTCTGTGTTAATTCTTGGCTGGTCCTATGTTAGTAATCCTGTGTTAATGGGCCTGTGTTAATTCTTGGCTGATCCTATGTTAATGATCCTGTGTTAATGGGCCTGTGTTAGTTCTCGGCTGGTCCTGTGTTAGTGATCCTGTGTTAATGGGCCTGTGTTAATGGGCCTGTGTTAATGGGCCTGTGTTAATGGGCCTGTGTTAATTCTCAAGGCAATGCACGCTTGCACGCGAGGGGAAGGTGCTGGCGGGTTTGTGTTCGAATTTGCCTAGTGTGAGTTGTGCTGCTGGCGAAGGCTGGGCTAGAAATAGCTTGCGCGTGTGTGCTGTGAGCGCACAGATGATGTACCCATACCTCACATACTTGCCTGCTATGTGTGGATCTGCCTCCTACTCAGATCAGCACAACAGTGGCACCCACCACAGGAGGTGAGGTGAGCCTCTGTCTTTTTATGGGTTCAGGTGGGGAGGCAGGCGTGAAGATTGGCCTTTCGATATGGTTTTGACTCCTGTAGCGGGCAGCTCTGTTGGCAAGCATTGTCATGCGCCAAACAGCCTCAAAAGGCCCAAAGAGAGAAGCCTGTCGCTGTCATTAATATGCATCCTACACTTCAGTTTCATCAATTTCCTTTGTTCATGCACAGGAAGGACGAATATGGAACACAGCTTCATCTTGTGTCATCTACGCCTATCCTTTACGTTACGCTGACTGCTCAAATCAATGTAACTGGAAGTGCAGGCTACTAGCTACACGGCTTAAATCGTGGTGTGGGGGTGGGTCACATACTTAACGATGTTGCCAAACCGCGTCATGTTGAAGCGTGTATGTGTTGCTGTGCTGCTGCATGCTACTAGCTGTTCGGCTTCAACCGTGGTGTGGGGGTGCGTCACACACCAAACGATGTTGCCAAACCGCGTCATGTTGAAGCGTCTATGTGTTGCTGTGCTGCTGCAGGCTACAAGCTGTATGGCTTCAACCGTGGTGTGGGAGTGGGTGAGCACGAGGGCAAGACCGGCATCTGGTACCGGGAGTGGGCACCTGGGGCAAAGGTGTGTTAGTGTGTGTGTGCATGTTTGTGCATGCATGTGTGTGTTTGTGTGTGTGTGTGTGTGCGCATGCATGTGTGTTTACATGATTCTGTATGCATGCATGTTTGTGTGTGCATGCATGCATGTGTGTGTGTGTGTGCATGTGCTTGGGTATGTGGTTCCATGAGATGGAAATGCTGCCCATGGCAGCGGTACATGGAAGTTGCTTTATCCAAGTTGTCCTCATGCAACGACAGCTGCCCTACAGCAACAATACGACAGTTGCCCTAATATAACATGCTTTATCCTAGTTGCCCTCATACAATGACAGCTCGTGTGAGAAGAAAGCGCCTGTGTCAACGTAACACACACACTTTGACAGAGACACACATTTCTCAGGCCTGGCCTGTTCACACAAAAAACACAACGCACGTACACACACACATACACACACGTCGTTAGGCCCTGGCCCTTATTGGTGAGTTCAACAACTGGGCGCCCCGTGAAGAGGACTGGGCTGTGCGAAACCCCTTTGGCACGTGGGAGCTATTCTTGCCTGACCTCGTGGACGGCAGCAGCGCCATCCCCCATAAGTGAGTGTGCTTGTATGTATGTGTGTAAGTGTTGTGTGTATTTACTGCTTGAATTGGCCAACAGTGCCTTTGCAGGCAACCTGCTGCCCATGGCACAATTGTAATTCAAGCTGGTGTGGTATTTCACCTTAATTATGGCACTACCTTGTTCTACTAGCCACATCCGTTACACTTCTGTTGCTCACCTTCATGTGGCACCTTCAACTATGAAACCTTTATTACGGGACCACTTCATGATGGCATCTTTCAGTACGGCACCCCAGAGCATTTCTGCTAGCCACATTTGTTGCAAACGCACGACAAACACCACATTTGCAAACGTAAGTAGTAAATTCTGTGCCTTCAGAACCCCAAAGAGCCTTCTTTCTCTCCACTTTTTTAAAAGGGTGTCACAATGATAACTGCTTTACTCTGCTCTTATCTAGACTAAATTATGCCTGCTCTACGATGTCGTGGCTACTATTCAAATGTGTGCTGCTGCAAAAGAGCCCAACGTTGCCCGGCACACGTTAGGCTGAAAACAATGATGCAAACGCCGTGCCTCTCTACGACTTTACGTCATTGAAGACGACATTGATTTCGTGTTAAACATGTGACGGATGGTGTAAACCAGGTTACTTGTTCTGAATATTCGGCGCAGCAAAATTTATAACTGTTTTGCCGAGCCCAGGTTGTGTCAGCAATACTCAGTCCCGAACTGGCCCTGTTTCCTAAGTTAAGTGGGGGGGTTGCCTTCTCTGCCTGCACAAATTTCTTCTCTTCCTTGCAAAGTGTCAGATGGGTTCAGTTTCTTCCCTACAATGGATATGCAAATTTCTTCTCTTCCTTGCAAAGTGGCAAATGGGTTCAGTTTCTTCCCTACAATGGATATGCAATTTTCTTCTCTTCCTTGCAAGTGTCAGATGGGTTCAGTTTCTTCCCTAAAATGGATATGCAAATTTCTTCTCTTCCTTGCAAAGTGGCAAATGGGTTCAGTCTCTTTAGTCTCTTTCCTATAATGGATATGCAAATTCTTTCTCTTCCTTGTAAAGTGTCAGATGTGTTCAGTCTCTTTCCTATAATGGATATGCACATTTCTTCTCTTTTTTGCAAAGTGCCAGATGGGCTCAGTCTCTTTCCTATTAATACGCTGAGCACGCATGGCACACTGCTTGAAAAAGCTCTCGTCGCGTACAGGCGAAGCTGTCATATTGTACACGCTCCTATTAATACGCTGAGCACGCATGGCACACTGCTTGAAAAAGCTCTCGTCGCGTACAGGCGAAGCTGTCATATTGTACACGCTCCTATTAATACGCTAAGCACACATGGCACACTGCTTGAAAACGCTCTCGTCGCGTACAGGCAAAGCTGTCATATTGTACACGCTCCTATTAATACGCTGAGCACACATGGCACACTCCTTGAAAGCGCTCTCGTCGCGTACAGGCAAAGCTGTCATATTGTACACGCTCCTATAATACGCTGAGCACACATGGCACACTCCTTGAAAGCGCTCTCGTCGCGTACAGGCAAAGCTGTCATATTGTACACGCTCCTATCAATACGCTGAGCACGCATGGCACACTCCTTGAAAGCGCTCTCGCCGCGTACAGGCAAAGCTGTCATATTGTACACGCCACTTTGATCGCCTGCATCTCACGTCCTCCAGGCTGTTTTTAAGATGCCCATGTCAAGCGATTCTGAATGCTTGCGCCTGAGTAAAAGGTCCCTCCCGGCCTGCATGCAGTCGACCAACCAAACCATCGTGATTAGCCAAACCAATAGTTTGACCATCATGTAGTTGACCAACTGAACCATCGTGACAATTATCAGTGTTTGCTGTTTGCTGCTGATGGTCAAAGGTGGCACTCCTCTGACTAGTCAAACCATTATATGATCAGCCAGACCACCAGGATGTAGTTGACCAAGCAAACCATTGTGACAACCATCAGTGTTTTGCTGATGGTCAAGTGTGGCACTCCTCTGTTTGCAGGAGCAAGATCAAGTGCTGACTGGAAGCAATTGACGGGCAATGGCACGACAAGATCCCAGCCTGGATCAAATGAGCCACACTGCTGACTGATGGTCAAGTGTGGCACTCCTCTGTTTGCAGGAGTAAGATCAAGTGCCGACTGGAGGCAATTGACGGCCAATGGCACGACAAAATTCCAGCCTGGATCAAATGAGCCACACTGCTGACTGATGGTCGAGTGTGGCACTCCTCTGTTTGCAGGAGTAAGATCAAGTGCCAACTGGAGGCAATTGACGGCCAATGGCACGACAAAATTCCAGCCTGGATCAAATGAGCCACACTGCTAACTGATGGTCAAGTGTGGCACTCCTCTGTTTGCAGGAGTAAGATCAAGTGCCGACTGGAAGCAATTGACGGCCAATGGCACGACAAGATCCCAGCCTGGATCAAATGGGCCACACAGGTGAGGTCAGCAAACGTTTCCTTCAGTGCAAGGCCATCAGCACTCAAATCAGCATAGAACTCGAGGTGGAGCCTGGAGTGAAAATCGTAGCCACATGCACAAATACACACATATAGACACAGACACACACATGCATATACACACATATATATATATATATATATATATATATATACAGGCCTGTGCACTGTGCACTGTACGGTGTACGGTACGGTACGGCTTGTACTGTACGTACCGTAATTTTGTAAATTACGGCGTAATTACGATTTTGGAGGACTGTAATTTACCGTAATTATGGCAATTTACTGTATGGTGTACGGTACGGTGCCAAGCTGGCACTGCCGGTGTAAGAATGGCCTCAGAAAGGCCTCTCCACCCCAATACCTCCCATTTTTGCTCCCCGGTGTGCTCCTCCCATGTGCTGACGCCACACAATGCTTCCCTGAACGACCCTGAGGCTGGGTTGGGGCTGCATCAGCTCGGGGGGAAGGGCCCAGCGATGGCTTGCATGGACACTCAAAAGTCGGTCGCAGTACTTGACTCCTAGATGTTAATTCGTGTTTTTTTCGTAAACAATTGTTGTAAAAAGAAAGCAATTGTTTTGGGCTAAAATTGAAGCCAAAGGGTTAAATTACCGTCAAATTCGTACTGTATACGGTGGGCACCGTCTTATACGGTCTGACACAGTAATTTTGGCCGACCGTAATTTGGATTGTACTGTACGGGGTAATTACGGTCGGTACCGTAATTACGGTCAAAAATCCAACATTACGGCGTAAGTGCACAGGCCTGTATATACATACACAACACACGATTATACGCAACCACACACACACACACACGCACACACACACCGCACACATTTTCTCTCACACAGGACCCTGGAGCCATTCCCTTCAACGGTGTGTACTACGAACCCCCTGGTGGCAAGGGCAGGCCAGGAGAGATCAACGCAGAGAAGGTGTACACGTTCCAGCACCCAAGGCCACCCAAGTGAGTGTGTGTGTGTGTGCGTGCGTGCATGCTTGACTTGTGCTTTTTTGCAAGATCAGATTAAGTTATTGACGTGTCCGAATCCGATCGTTTGTGGCTCAAAACGGTTGAAACGGAAGTGGCAGCCTGGCATCTCGATATTTCCCCCTCCCTCCCCCTCTCACACAATTACACACATACAAATACACACACGCGCACACAGAATCACACACACGCACATTCACACAGGCCCCATGCCCTGTGCATTCACACACACACATTCACACACGCGCACAAATACACACACACATTCACATAGGCCCCGTGCCCTGCGCATCTATGAGTGCCACGTGGGCATGAGCAGTGCAGAGCCCAAGGTCAACAGCTACCTGGAGTTCCGGCGGGACATGCTGCCCCGCATCCGCAAGGTGTGCATGCGTGCGGGTGTGGGCGTTGGTGTGGGTGTGAATATGGGTCTGGGTGTTGGCGTTGGTGTGGGTGTGGGTGTGGATGTGGGTTTGGGTGTGGGCGTGGGTGTGGGTGTGGGTGTGGGTGTGGGTGTGGGAGTGGGAGTGGGTGTGGGTGTGGGCATGGGCGTCGGCGTGGAATGTGGGTTTCGGTGTGGGTGTGGGTGTGGGTGTGGGTGTGGGTGTGGGTGTGGGTGTGGATGTGGGTGTGATTGTGGGTGTGGGTGTGGGCGTGGGCGTGGGCGTGGGTGTGGTGTGGGCGTGGGTGTGGGTGTGGGCGTGGGCGTGGGCGTGGGTGTGGACCTGGGTGTGGTGTGGTGTGGTGTGGGCGTGGGTGTGTGTGTGGGTTTCTTGCAAGCTGCTCTAATGGGCGCGTGTAAATGTGGATTGCTATGGTGCATTCAATCTGTTTGTGGCACTGGCACTGTCAGGCATTTTCCGCTCAAAGGTGTTCATTCAACTGTCAGGCATTTTCTGCTCAAAGGTGTTCATTCGAGTGAGGGTCATTTGTTGTGCGGGTGTGACCTTTGTCTGGAAGCTAGCGTTAATCAGCTGTGTGCTCTTTGCTGCCTGCAGCTGGGCTACAACGCCACCCAGATCATGGCAGTGCAAGAGCAGGCCTGACAAAATCAATCTCGTTATCTCATTCGTTATCTCATTGCCTGCTACGCGAGCATTAACCAGGCGTGTGCTGTGTGCTCTTTGCTGCCTGCAGCTGGGCTACAACGCCATCCAGATCATGGCGGTGCAGGAGCATGCGTACTACGGCTCCTTTGGCTACCACGTCACCAACTTTTTCGGGGCCTCGTCCAGGTGTGTGTGTGTGTGTGTTTGTGTGTGTGTGTGTGTGTTTGGGCGTGTTTGTGTTTTTATTGACTTGTTTTCCTTGATTAATTATTTTGTGCGTGTTTACTTATTTATTCATTTATTAATTACTATAATATGGTTATTTATATATCTGCCTGCCCAAATCACCATCACCATGCACTATTTGTAAAAGCTTTTCTTTTTAGCCAACCCTACACTCATACCCGCAGACATCATGTTTGAAGGCCATGCTTCAAGGCATGGCCTTCAAACATGATGTCTGCGCGTATGGGTGCTAAGGCCATGCCTTAAAGCATGCCTGGTAAGGCATGCTTTCAGGCCACATCGATTTCATTGAGGCCTGAACCATTTAATTACAGAGAGAAAACAGAGACACAAGTCAGTGACATAGACTTGAGCAGGGAACTTCTTATTTCTGATCTTGTAATTATAATAAAATCTGAAAGGTCGTGCCAGCCTCGTCAAGCCTCATCGGCAAAACCATTCACCGAGTAAAACCATGCTCTCATCAGGGAGGCGTCAAGGATCATAACTTTTTGGCGTCACGTGTCGATTGAAATATAAATCACATATTCGAAATCCTGACAAGAGCTACCGACTGGTATATAAATGAATCGGTTTTGAGGAGGTTGGGGGGTGGGGGTGGTCAAAAAATGTTGGAGGGGTGCTCCAGAATCTTACCGAGCCACTTTCACAGAGTATTAATATACTTAGGGTTCCTCGGCTCAAGCCCGTTTGATTTGGCGCCCTTGTTGGGTTGGATTTGATTAAAGGGGGGGTCTGGGTGCCTGGTGGCAGAGTTGCACGGAAAGCCCCCAATTAGGCCGCGGGGGTGTGTCTAAGGAAATTCGCCAGCAACCGATTCCAAACTTGCAGTTCACGTGTTGCATTGTGCACAAGTTGCATGAATGAAGTTAAAATGTGCTTTATCAAAGGTTTTGGTTGGATTAGTGCACTAAACAGGTGGTCAGTGTAAGAGCGTGTGCAAACCAGTCTTTGCCCTATAACTCTTCACGCATTAAATTAATTGACATGCGAACGGTGCAGGCAGATGGCTGCTTGAATTCTGAGCAAATTCACACCCTTTTTATTAGTGGGGGGGGGGGTCAGGAAGGGGGGTGG
>Ga0307968_1000473_pt1 | contig 28503 bp, 29 predicted proteins | sample OrgLakmetagen650_FD_201834 | JGI IMG/M metagenome (GOLD analysis project Ga0307968, IMG submission 201834) | Saline water microbial communities from Organic Lake, Antarctica - #650 | ecosystem: Environmental > Aquatic > Non-marine Saline and Alkaline > Saline | place: Antarctica: Organic Lake...
CACCCCCAAAGGTCCACCCCCAAAGGTCCACCCCCCAAGGGCAAGTTTGCGTTCTCATGGGTTTAAGCGGGGGTCTTTTGCGCAAAATAATTAACTCCATTGTCTCTTCCTAGCTTGAACTTTACACATACGCAATTTGACACCAGTACAGCACAAGTGGTTGCTTTTTGTTTGGTGCGGAACGGCCAAAAAATGAGGGAGATCCTTTGTCACAGCAGTTGTCGGTTTTGCCTGTTTTTTTTGCCTGTTTATGGGGAGGACCTGGCAAAACCACATGTAGCAATCATCTGCGACACACCCATGCAATAACATGTCATTGGAGCACGTCCTCCCTGTGTGAACAGAGATTTACAGCCTGCACACTGCATGTTGGGTTGCAGCCACATGGCAGACGTAATCCTGAGTAATCAAGGATTCTGGCACGGGTCGGTTAGTATCTTGCTTCGCTTGTGCGTACTAGGGAAGAGCTGAGGAGTCCTGGCTTGTTGTTGCGCTGGACCTGGCTTACCGGTATTACTGAACACAATGGCGAAATCAAGTTTTTCGTGCAGGGGTTGGACTTGCGAGAAGCTGCTTACTACGTGCTGCACCGTTGGCGTACGCTGCCGGTGACGCCCTGTGGGCTTAGAACCAGCGGCTTGTAACCAAGGCAAGACATGCTGTGTTGTTCTAGATTACACACAGAGCAGGAGGCGCCAAAAAACGTAACTGTTTTGACACCAAGTGTCGACCCGAATTCAAGTTTGTATTTGTGACATCAGGAGCTACCAATTGGTATATATATTGGTCGAATTTGAGGGGTTTGTTGGGGGGGTCTGAGATGTTTTGGGAGGTGCTCCAGAATATTTCTGGAGCAACTGAGCAAGTGCCCCAAAACGTTCCTTTTTAACATTGAAAGGGACCTACCCACACACCACGTTATTAAATTGGAACCAAATAATTTCAACGCTGACGTTATAAGCTGTCAGAGCATGTGCTTAGATCTAGTTAAGTTGCTCTGTGTACAGATGTCAAACAGGACACATGTAGAGCACCTACACTGTAGATGGGTGCTTTTCGTGGCAAATAGCATGTTAATATGCCTATCTTGCCAACCACTTGGCATTTTTGGCCAAGCCCCCCTCGTGGGGGCGTGAGCCCCTAGCGTTGTCTACTTCCCACCACACTTCACACAGGCCTCCCCAGGCTCACCCAGTCCACCCCACGGGCTGAAACTTGACAATGGCTCCTAACAAAAACTCGCACCGCACCAGATGGATATTAAGACCCTGGGGTGCGGTGTGTGAAGCGTTGAGAGACAAGTTTTGTATTGTGGGGGTCTAGACCTCCTCCCCAGGCCCATCCAGGGCACCTCCCGGGCTGAGACTTGACAAAGGCCTCTAACCGAAATCTTTACCGGGGCAGATGAAATCTGGGACCCTTCAGGAACACGGTCTGTGTTGGCTTGGACTGTTCGCGGGGCATGGAGCGCACGGTGCAGGTGCTTGCCGCGCACTGTTTGTTGAAGCAGAGTTTAGACATGGTGGCCAGCCCGGGCGTCTGCTCACCTTCCCTCTCAACAGACAGGGAACAGCAGCAGCAGCACATCCTTACGCATGTTCCAGCAAAGGCTGCTCCAGCACAGCGTCATGCACACCACTGCAGCATCTGTTGGGCAGTACGGCACACACACACACGCGCACACACACAAATTTAAACACAAACGCGCACGCATATACACACAGGCACACACATACACACACATACACATGCATACACACAAATACACGCATGCACACACATACAAACGCCCAAACACACAGGCACACACACGCGCACACACACATGCACACACACGTACACACACATGCATATGCATGCACACGTTGCGTGCGTGATGGGCTTCGCAAAATTTCAGCGTCGCTAGCGGTGCTCCCTCACTTGTCACTTCAACTCTTTTGTGATAATCTTTGTTTGTTGAGGGGATTCCAAAAATGCAAAAAAAACTGAAGTTGCAGTAGGTAACCTGTTATGAAGAGCAGCATTAAGTAGGATTCATGATGCGGCTTATGAGGCATGCGTCCCACATTTTGCTACTTTCAAGCTCCAGAGCCTTGCAATTTAGTGCTAAATTTTAAAATGAGCTAAATGGGGGATGCCTATGCCGTGAGCATATTAAGCACCTCCATTTTTTAGGGGGAAGTCGTCCCCCCCTGGGCAATATCACATGATTATAGATTAATAATCTGAACTCATAATCTGAACTTAAGCCCTGTCGATTGGCACCCTTGTCTGGGAATTCTATGAAGAGAAAGGTCCAGGTGCCTGGTCACAGGCATGCATGGTATGTGTGCCTCTTGGTAGGCTGTGGGGAAGTGCTCAGGCATAGTACTGGTAAGTAGCTCCAAACTTGCAGGCATCATGTTGCATGATATACGACATGCATAATTCAAGAGTAAAAGTGCATTGGCAAAGGCCTCAGCTAAATTTTAGCACCAACTAGGTGGTCAAGAGTGTGCGCATATCAGATTTTGCCCTACAATTCTACTGGAACACACGGAAGGATCAAAATGACACCCTTTTCTTTTGGGTGGGGTTTCAGGAAGGGGGGTCGGGGGTGGGCAATTGGTGCTCAAAACCAAAAATTGTATGCGCGATTGTGAATTTTTTTGCGCTTCCTGCAAAGAGCTTAAAATTAACAAGAAGGTTATACGTAGGATGCCGTTCTTTTCCAGGCTTTGGCTCGTAGGAATGCTTTTGCTTTTTACTGTGTTGCAATTCAGGATACATTATCAGCATAGCTTTTTTTGTTCTGTTGGGAGAGGTGGCTGTGTTGCAGGGGTGGTTTATTTCTTACTGTGCTCACGCGCACAGCTCGTCTTGTGCTCAAACACTTGTTTTGCAAAACCGCCAGAGGGGATACACCGAGGCCCAAGATGAGTTTACTTTTTGCATGCTCCTAGGGCAGGTGGCCCTAACTGGCAGGTTTCAAGCTCAGCTCTGATATGCATTTCAAAGCAGTTAAGAATAAAACCTGCCAGTTAGGGCCACCTGCCTCAGCAGCCGCGGCGTGAACCCTACTTTTTGAGCAGCCATATTCTGTATCTGACCAGCCAGCGCGCCAAATGGTTTTGCGTTTTAATTAAGATCACTGCAAAAGAAATGGGGCAAAAAGACTAAGTGGCTGGCGAGATATGCAAATTAATGTGCCATTCTCCTTGGAAGGCACCCATCTAGGGTACAGGTGCACGACGTGTGCATTTAGTCCTGTCATTCTGTACGCAGGGCGACTTGTCTAAATCTGAGCACATGCTCGGTAGCTTATAAAGTCAGCTTCAGTTTGAAGCTAGGTTGGGTCCAATTTGATGAAGTGACGTGTGAGTAGTTGCACCTATCATGCAAAAAGGAGCATGGTTTGGCTTTTGCCCAGTGTCCCCCCTCTGCAAAACCGCCCTTACCCAACGCGTAAGAAGAAAATGTATTCCTTGATAAAGGTGCAGAAGCATGCAGGCTGTGTGCTAGGCACATACATACAAATACACGTAAACACAAACACACACTCTCTCTCTCTCTTTCTTGCTGCAAGCTTTCTCATCCCTCTTCATGACACAGAGCAGGACAAAAGACAGGGCCAGAACCACACATATATCGATTCTGTAATGTTTTATGACCATAAGGTGTATATACAAAGTTTCGGCTGAACCTGCTGAAATTACATGGAACATGGATGAAGCCCGCACAGAATTTTTTTCATGCGTACCTTTGCTGCTGCTATATGAATCGCCTGGGGCTGATGCGTGTGTGTCAAGGCCTGCGTGTTGTTATGTGTGTTTGTATGTTGTGTGTGCGTTTGTGCGCATGGGTGTGTGTGCGTGTGTGTGCGTGTGTGTGGTTGTGAGAGTATGTGTGCGTGCGTTTATGCTAGTGTGCTTGTGGAAAGGTGGATCTATCTATGTATGTGTGTGCGCAAGAGTTTTTGCAAGTGAACTTTTTCTCACATCCAAATCAAAGAAGTAAAAATATGCTGTGGCTCACACACACACACACACACACACACACACGCACACACACACACACTTTTACACATGCAGACACACACACACACACACACACACCACCACACCTAAGCCATACAGGATGCCGCAGTGACGTGCTGCACCATTGACGCCCTGGAAGAACTTGTTGGCCAGTTTGATGAAGGTAAAGGAGGTCAGCAGGGAGTCAGAGCCGGCCTGGTGCTGTGGCCCGATGCGTTGGACCTGCAAGACACAAAAGCAACATAGGCAGCATGTCCATTAAGGCAAGGGAAGCCAGCTGGGCGACCCCTCTTGTTCTCTTTCTTCTGCTCTTGTGAAAGGGTTTTAAGTACTCGGTACCAAATTAAACTCCTTTTCCTTCTTATGTGGCAGGCAGTTCCTGCTGTCTGCATTGTTATCCTTGCCTTTTAAGGTCTGTGGCATTTCCTGTGATGTCGCCACCTGATCTATTCAAACTCCTGCTATTGTACTTCCATTGTTTTATGCACAAGTGAAATTTGAGACAGGGATAATAAGCCCAGGGAGCCTTGATGCCACAAGCCCGGCTGCGTTGGACCCGTAGAACTTGCCTGGTGAACAAGTTTAGAGCGCTTGGGCCTAGACACTCGTTGAAAGAAGCTGATTGACCAAGGACTTAATTCATATTATCTGCTCAAGGTAAGCGTTAGGGCACAACTGGAGCAGAGTTAAAAGCCCTGCAGGGCGCAACATTATGGCGCAACTTTGAAATACAGCTTCAGTAGCGTCTAGCACGTGTTGTGTATAATACCACAAAGCACTCCGCAAATTTTCTACACTCAGCAACACACACACACACGCGCACGCGCACACACACACACACACACATACGCACACACACCTCCAGCATCTCTGCCAGCTTGTTCAGGCCCCCGTGCAGGTTTTCGCAGAACTTCATCATGTACTTGATGTCATAAATGACAGGGAAGTAGATGTTGAGCAGCTCAAAGAATTCAGCCTCTGAGGTAGGCACCGGCTGGCATGTCAAAATCTTAAGCAAGTAGCCAAAGTCATACCCACTGCGAAAAGCAAGGAAGGCGTGCATGCGTGTTGTATGCATGTTTGTGCACGCACGATTGTGCATGTGAGAGAGTGTGTGAGCGTGTGTGTGTAATAGCGTGCACGTGTGCTGCAACTGAGCATGTGTGCGCTTGAGATCGTGCTTGATCCACTGCACTTGCTCTTGTGCTGGTGCATTTGCGTGCGCACGTGTGTCAATGATTACTGCAAACCCTTACCTGTGGAAGGTGATCCACTTGATGTCCTCGTTCAGCACGATGCCACTAGTCATGAGCAGCTCCCCAAAACGCTGCACATCAATGCCCCGCTTCTCGTTCTGCTGGAAGTCGATGCCTGACTGCTTAAGCAGCTCTATGCTGTCCTGCGCATACACGTCGTCCGCAAGGCTGAAGCCCCGGAAGTTGAACTGCCACACGCACAGCTCCCCGTTGCAGCGAGGCAGGTTGCCCACGGCGTCCGTTAGCGTGAGGCCCAGCTGGATGAGCTTCAGCATGTCCACATTCATTTTAAGGGCTGTGTAGTGGTACTCTCTGCTGCTCTTGAAGTTACCCAAAGGCCTGGCAACAACCCCTGTCATTCAAGTTTGGGGCACACAGGTGGGTGTGTTGCACTGGTGCTCACACCTCAAAACAAGACATTCCCTGCGGACTAGTCTGCAAAGAGATTGAAGTCCACAAAGTGTATGAGCCCGAGTGCCTACGTGCAGTCATGTGCCCTCATGGCTCCCACACATGCACAAGCACACTTACACATGTCGGCACACCCACGCACATGCACGTAAGTACACAACCTCAATAACGTACATCCACCCACAATCACGGACACACGTAGAAGCACGCACATTCCAATCTCGCTCATGTGATTCCCCCATGCTTGCTCGTACATATATGTGTGCACAATAATGAGCTTACAGGCACGAGCGTACAAATGACACATTGCACACATAACCCTATGCACACTTATGCCCATGCACAAATGCAGACACATCGTATGAGCAAAAATGCATAAGAGGACATACACACGTCACCTTCTAGCAAACACACATGCAAGCATGCACATGTAATATGTAACATCTAAGCACACAGCACATACACACTCAAACACACAACACACCCACGCGCGCGCACACACACACACACATACGCGCACACACACATAAGTGTGCATAAGTCCATGCACTGCGTATACATGCAACGCACACGCGCAGTACCTAGGTACAGACAAAGATGCATGGGATACTTGCACGGACATGCGCACAGACATATAAATTAGAGTACACTGAACACTGAACTTCAAAACGCACACAAGCATATCCCTACGTGCATGCGTACAAACAAGTATGCATGCAAGCTCAAAATGAAAGCACACCCTTACAAGCACATAACCCCCTGTCACAAATGTGCACACATGTGCAGACACACGCGTACACACACGTGCAGATAAAGGCATATTATTACACTCGCACGCATGCGCATGTACACGTCAACAAACATTAAATGACTTACACACCCACACACTAGAACACCTCACATATACGCCCCCACACATATACACCCACACTCTTCACGACACACGATACACACAAACACGCACACGCAAACGCACGCACGCACGCACACACATGACGGCACATGATGCTCATGAAAGCACACAAACACAGCAGGAAGCACATGCACAACCTTGCCGTACCCCTGAAAACACCCCGGGAACATTCATGCACAAATAAAGCATGCCAGGAATAAACACGTGTACATCAATCTCCGCGCTAGTGCAACCAACACACGCACACATACGCACTCAACAAATGTAAGCAAGGACACACCTGGGAACTCGGTGTCCATTGCCACGAAGGGGAAGTCCTCCACGGCATCCCGTATGAGCTTAAACTCTTCATCTAAATTGTCAGCAAAAACCTCCCGCACCCTCAGCAGGCCCTTGTCTGTCAAGCCTGTCAGGCCTTTAGTCACAACTGGAGCTCCCATCTCATGTGCAGAGAAGGGCCATGGATTTCCAGCTCAAGTACAGGGTTCTTTATGTTCGTTCATCCTGAAAATTAATTTAATACACATCTCCCGATATGATATACCGTCCTTTCAAATCGAACTGACCAGTTTCTACAGAATGCAGGTTTGCCAGCATCCGCTCTGGAGTGCCCCCCACAACTCCAGATGCCATGGTCACCCTCATGGCAGAGGGAAGCAGCTGAACAGACCACCTCGTTTTCTGGCTTCCTCGGGAGTTTTGGAGGCAAAGCTAGATGACGCGCCCAGCTTCAGGTGCTTGTCTCTTTCTTTTACACACACACGCACCTACACACACGCACACACATGCACGCGCGTGCACACACACACACACACACACACACACACACACACATACACACACACACAAACACGCACGCACGCACACACGCACACACACACACACACACACATACACACACACGCACGCGCGCGCACACACACTCACACACACACACACACACACACACACACAAATGCACACACACATACACATACACATACACACGCACACATACACACGTGCACACACACATTCATGTGCGTGCGCACGCACGCAAAATAGGTACACTCTCATCAAAGCCATGTTCTCTTTAAAACGCAGGTTTTGGCATGATGAGAAACGGTTCAAAGGTGAAGAGTGACCACGCCCCAGTCTACACGTGAGCGACCATGTGTCGGCACCTTTCGTAACATTGTCTTTCCGTCTCTATTCAGGAGACGGCACCACATCCCTTGCACAGCGCACACTTTTACAGTAGGTAAAGCAGAAGGCCTCGTTTGCACTGCACGCCAGCTCTCTCACTCAGCTAGCAGATCATCCCTTGGTCACGACCCCAGCCGCCCGTGCGTTTAGTTAGAAAATGCCCATGACATAACATTAACCCTCCCTTGCATATATGTCAGGCTGGGAGGAAAGCGCACTGGAGGTAACTTGAAGCATGATTTAAGCAACGGCAGAATGGGGTGGGAGGTGAGCATGCAGTAGGCAAGGCGTAGCACCCTTTTGCCATTGTGCTTTATCCTATGCGTACATCTAGCAAGAGCGCAAGGCAAAAGAGGAAGATCACGAAGGCATGGACAATCAGAGAGCAGGAGAAAGAGGGAGGATGTGATTTTGTCTAGGGAACATGAGCTCGTAAGAATTAGAGGCGCTGCGTAACAAAGGATGACACATATCTGCACGCCAGCCTAGTCCTGTGGCATAAAAGGTTTTAAGGTCGACGCATGTAAAATGCGCAGGCAGGGTACAGGCCTGGCTCAGTCAGCAGCCTGACGACACAACCCGAAAGTCAGTGCCTGTCAGTTGAGCCTACTAGTCAAACACAATTTTTCATAACTTCAAATAACCGTATGCTTGTGCCTCCTCATGCATAGTTGTGTAAAATTACATGGGCATGCAATCAGTGGGATGTGTTGCGGTATCACGTTTCCTGCCCCCTCGTGCTTTTTATTTCAGCTGTTCTTGCCAATGCAACATTGCAGCAGTTTTTATCCTCACTTCTCCCTCACAGGCCGTTTTGCGCATCAATATGTAGGCATGTGATGAGTGGGATGTGCTGTGGTCGCCTTCGTCCATGGCGCAGCGCGCGCTTGCTGAGCCTTTGCAGCCCAACCAAAGCGTGAACGCACTCCTTGGCAGTAGAGCAGTCACACGAAAAAAGCTGTTGAGCACAACTCTACGCGTGGTGAGTACGTGTGTGTGTATGTGTGTTTGGAGTGAAGTGGAACAGGTACGTGAAATCGTAGCAGTATTGATCTAAGATGTCATCACTATAATGCCACCACAGCCTTGCCCTGCACTTGTTGCGCATTTGAGTCTTTGCTCCTGCTTGACGTAATACTTTTGGATCTGTTTTGCTGCACCACATTGTCATTTCTCCTTGGCCTTTATAAACAATTTGCGCACATCTAAATTTTTGACTCATTCAAGCACCAGCCTGCAGAAGTTGTAAGCTTACTCCAGTGAAACAGAAACAGCCTTTTAATTTTTTGCCATAGAACCCAGCTACGCTCAGGGACGTGTGCTTCCTTGCCGATCTCTAGCTGACTGACTGCGCCGTGCACAACCCCACGCCTTTTCAGTTTGGGCTTGTATATCCAGGCATTTGGTGCGGACGCATTCACCCGGGTCATGCCGACAACCTTTGAGATCCCGAGCGAGCTGCGTGCTTGGATAGAACACTTGAAGCAACACAAGGCAGATCCGTCTCAGGGGGCCCCTTCTCCTCTGTGCTGCAGTCCTGATACGCTTTGGGTGCTGAAGACAGCTGAGAATCTGGGTGAGATGTGCAGGAACGAGCTATGCTCTATAACAAGAGTCGTCGATGATGTCATTGACGGTGGCACCTCTTTGTAAGCCGGGTCTTGATCTGGGAAATATTTGTGCTCTGTTGCGATGATGCCTTGCTTTTTTGTATGCTTGTTGCAAACGCCGAGTGACGAATCTGAAGGCAGGTCATCTAGGTCATCAGCAGTCGCATTGCAGAAATCGCTTGAGCTCACTGGCCGAAGCAACAAGAACCATTGGCTAACGCAACAGGACTCACTGGTTAAGGCGGCATTTGTTTGGATGATGTCTGCAGTGCACAACCTTTTCAATCTACAGGCAGGTTGCTCTTTTGCATGGCACGTGCAATGTAGGCACGCATGCGTTTATTGACTTGTGGCAAAGCTTTCCATGCTTCTTAATTTTGAGTAAAGGCACGGAGCAGAACCCCTTTTTAATCGTGCAGGCAAAGGCATCCGCATTGTGGAGCAGCGGTATGCCCTCAAGGAGTTTTTAGAGCGTGCGCAACGCCACTTGCAAGCTGAAGACAAAAAACAGGTGTGTGCATGTGTGTATATATGTGTGCGTTTGTGTGTGTGTGCTCCCCCAGCCCTAGTGAATGTGTTTTTATGTTTATATGTGTGCTCGTCCAGCCCTAGTGGATGTGTTAATGTGTGTCGTGTGCACGTGTGTTTGTTGTGTGTATGCGCGTTAGTGTAATTGTGCGTTGTGTATGTGTGTGAGTAAGTTTGTTTATAAATGTTTGAGCGTGTTGAAAACTAGGACGCAACATCCCTTTTTTAATAGAGGCCATCATGCGCTTCAGGTCCTACTTGCCCAGAACCTGCCTGCATTGCTGGATTTATGAATGCTGCGGTGCTCTTTGTTGGTCACGACCTCTGTTAGTATCCAATGTGCTCAAGCAGTTTGGAATGTCCGCTGTTCTTGATGCCAAGTACCGACAGGCATTACCTCAGTGCCAAAACAAAAACTGTGCCCAATTCATATGTAAGGGATCTAGGCGCTCTGTGTAATTATTAGCCATGAACCTGCATAGCAGAGCACTGTGTGGCAGAGGCCATGTAGCATTTTGCTATGAGTTTTGCGTAGGTGCAGTCATACTGTGCTGTCCTCTTTTTGCCTTCTTGTTTATCTCTGCTGTGTAGCTGCAAGACAATTCATGAATGTAAGGAGGGACCCTACCTTTCTTTTCAGGTCCGCCAGTTCCTTGCCGTGCAGCGATATGTACCCAACCCCCTCTTGATCAATGGCCGCAAGTTTGGGCTTAGAATGTGGTGGGTGGCGTACAAAGTGGGACCTTGCGTCACAGTGGTATTTTATGAGGAAGGGTCTAAGATTGCAGGCAGGACAGGTTCAATGTTTCCTTGAGAGGGACTGATCCTCTAGGGAAGCCTGCAGCTTGCATGGGCAGCAAAAGGCACTCATTCAACCTCAAGCTGTATGCCCGCCCTTACAACCTACTAGCTTGTGCTATTACTGAGGCTCACACCTCATACGTGGCCTCTCTCTCTCACTTTCTCTCTCAGTTTCTCTCTCTCTCTCTTTCTCTCTCACACACTTTCTCTCTCCCACTCTCTCTCTCTCTCTCTCTCTCTCTCTCTCTCACACACACACTCTTTTTCGTTCTCTTGCTATTTCACACGCTAACGTACACACACATACACATACACATGCCCATACACCCTCAGGGCTGTGGTCAGCAGTGTGGACCCTTTGCGTGTATACCTCCATACCAACGGCCTTGTCCTTTTCAGCTCACAGGTTTGTAGTACATTGCGGTACATGCATGCTTTGCTCGACCAACTCTACCAAGCCAACATACAAGCAACAGTAGCACGAGAAACGTAGCTAGAGAAGCAGCGCACATCAGTACTTACAAAAATAATCTGGAGATTTGTGTATGTCTGTAACGCTGAAGATGGCTTTCAGCACCATGTTGCGCTGGACAGTTTACAGCAATGTAACTTACCCTCCTCACTTTTTTAATTTTTTATACAGGATTACCAAAAAGTTGTGACCGAGGACCAGCAGAGCCACCTGACAAATTATGCTCAGGTAACAGGGGAAGACGAAAATGCAGTTGGTATGCAGCTTAGGTCATCGGTGAATCCGGACCTTGCTCTGAATTGTTGCTCGGCTGAATTCCAAAAGTGAAGCAACGAGCAAAGTGTGCTTGGTGGTAAGTCACATGCATTTGATTGCTGAGACATACGAAAGTGGCGTTGTCTGAACTGCTCGTCTTGGACACACACACACACACACACACACACACACACAAACACACACAGACACACGCACATCTTCAAAAGTGTGATTTCTTATTCTACAAGTACCGTCATGACACCCTAGGAGCTCAAGGCACTTGTGGAACACATAAACACACTCTTTCAACACAACACGAAAGCAACACACACTCTGGTGGAACACATGCAACACATAAGAAACACACTCTTGGAATTGCAGCAGCCTTTCCTCCTGCATGGAATGTGAGATGCTCAATTGTCAGTCAGATAACAAGGTAACGGGCTGGCCTCTCTGCTCAACACAACAACACAACGCAGAATGTGGATGGGGAAGTGTGGAGCTTGCCGGCTTTGGCGGGATACCTCGGACAGGAAGCCTACTGCAAAGTTATGCAGGAGATACACAAAAGGTGGGCTGAAATGGAGGGCAACCTGTTTTACCTTCTTTTGCCAGGGCTACAACACATCAGCGCACACAACGATGCCTGCACAGACAGATGAATTTTAGCAAGCTGCACTACACCAGCATCTACAAGTGAGCTTCGCTGTGTGTGGCTGAGCTGGGTGCGATTTGTGACTGCTCATAGCTGCCTGCCAGCTTAAAAATGGTTCATCATTGGGACATTGCTGTCATCCGCCTAATGATTTTTCCTCACGTGTTTTGTGATTTTTGGCTTTGCTGCACAGGACGGCATTGACTTTTGCTGCAGCTGCAGCCAAGCTTCGCAGCGCCAGCGAAGGTGATACATAGAGATCCAGAGAGAATGCGCTCTGTTTGTACAAATGATGCATACGGGCACATTGGCGGAGAGGTATTCTCAAGAGGCGATCTGAAGTACAATGCCGTGGCTTCAAGTCATGTGCCATGTCCATGACGAGGGAAAGGGAGGACGTGACATTGCATGCAAAAGGAATCAGTGTATAAGGATTGCATCACACGCCTTTCAAGGAAACACGTTCCTGAAGCGTTTGAGACAGTAGTCAAGCCTAATAAGGCCCGCATCTGCATTCCAAATGACGGTGCCTTCCTGCGCGTGGGCCTAATTTTGTACAAACCTGAGCTCAGGTACCAACAAGAAGGTGACACCTTATGAGGTTTTTGGCCTGGACTTCCTGGTGGACGACGGCCTTGTGCCTTGGCTGCTCGAGGTCAACGCCACGCCTTCTCTTGCTGTTGAACACCGAGACATTCAGGGTGAGTGGCAGGCATTAAAGCGGGGGGGGGGAGGGGGGAACGACACAAGAAAGCTGTCCTGGTATAAATAACACATCCAGACTAATTTGACACGGGAGTGTTTGGTCGACAAACGTTTTTAACGGTCCCTCTCTTCCTGACGCTTAACAAAAGGTTCCTCCTTTTAACTTGTATATGTATAGTAAGAGTGTGACAGGCAAAGGTCGGCATTGTTGTACTGCGTGCACACATATGATGCGGGGGATTGCAGATACATGCTTGGGACTTGGGAAGTCAGCTGCATCTATTTGCCAGCAATTAGCAAACTGTCTTAGTAATACTAGCATTTATTCTTCTGTGCTACCTAGTAAGAAGGAGGCCTTTTAATGGGAGAAGGAACTCCTGCCCCCTTTTACTTTACTGCTCCCGTTAAAGCACGCCTCTGAACCTCTTCCTGCCTGTACGCTGGTAAATCCTAAGAAGTAATGCTCACTGACAAAGCACGCACACACCGCACCACTGCCTGCTGTAGTTGAAAGAATGATTCATGACGCTAAAGCAGGGATGATAGCTGACCTCTTCTCGCTTATGCGCATCCCTGCACGCTACAAGGGTGCTTTGTCTGAGGTAGGTTTCAACTGTTAATAGCTTTGGCCTTGAATGTGTGTTAACTGATGTAGACTATTGCTTTACATCCGCAATCGATCGAAAACACATGATGGTTCAGCTTTAGAGCTGGCCTTCATCTCTTTTACAATCAGGCTTTTTGGATGGCAGGGAAACTTTTAGGTAATGCTTTCCAGCGAAGGTATCAACACCCACTACAAGTGCAAGCGTGCATTGTTGTTCCTAATGCCTTCAACCAACACATTTGCAACCACCGCTATGCTGTGTAGCAAGCAATGTTTGTTTGTCTTTGTTAGTTGCTTTGAGTTATGATGGCTTGATACTTGCTAGTATGCTTTGCTGATGCATTTAGGAGATGGACGTGATCACGGAAACGGCACAAGAGCTAGAAGGACGAGCAGGTTTCCAGCCCCTTATGCATCTACTTCCGTCAACCGCTGAAGCTGATGCTGAAGGTTGGAGCATTTCGTGGTCAGATTATGACGAGGTGTTGAGGTGAGTTTTTTATGCTGTCCCCTTTACCTGCCAAATATTTCAAGCCACGGCTCTCTAGAAAAGAAAAACTACGCAGGCAGTGAAAACCACTTCCCACATTGATTAAGGAAAAGAAAGCTACTCTCTGGAAAAGTTATCTGCTACGATGCAAGCTAAGGTCTTTGCGTTTGTGTGTATGTGTGTGTGTGTGTGTGTGTGTGAGAAATGCGCTAAATCCTTTGACGCAGCCAGCAAAGTCACCGTAAAATGTGGCGCGTAAGTTGAAAAACCTTGTCAGTTCCTCGTACACTTTGTTGCCCTCCCATTACAGGCCTTGGATAAGGCAGCATGCATCGTCTTCCTCGCCAGATGAGCATTCATCCGTTCCAAGTGCAGTATCGCATTTGCCTTCCCACTTGCATCGATGAGAGTTTGGCAGTGGGTTCAATCAAGTAGTAGCGAGAAAGGCCGAGCCATTGCTGTCTTCGTGTCAAATGCATCATAGTTAAGTAAACGGTATAGCAGCAGCGTGGCTTGTAGGTGGATCTCGCGTATGTAACCAGTGCCCTGGTAGAGATGAACATGTCCAAAACGAGGTGCATGCTCTTCTATTTTGCCAAGACCACCGAATTTGTGTGCTGAGGATATTATACTGCTGCACAATATACCAGAGGGGGCTAACGGAGGAAATGCCTGAATATGCTCATTTTTGCATTCAGAAGGCAGCCACCCATAGTCACTTCATCCGATCGACACCAACTTAGTACGAAAATGTAGCTGGCATTGAGAGCTACCCGAGCGTGTGCCCAGTTTTATGTGGGTCACTTTGCGTGCTGAGATAGACTGGATTAAGCACACATGGTGCATGTAAACTTTAATGTGGTGATTTCCATGGGAAAATGGCTCAAATCCTCATAAAACAACAACCACTCAGCCGTTTTCTTTCATTTTTGTTCTTTTCCAATAAAAATCCTGCACCATAAAATATATTCCAGATTGGTGCAGTGGGTGAGTTGGTATGAACAATATGTGGTAATAAATGGCCTGCACGCCACAGCAAATTAAGCACATGCCCCAAAATTGGCAAGCTCCAAATTTTACATCTATGATTCATATTATGTAAAATTTGGAGCTTGCCAATTTCAGGGCGTATAAGTCAAAGAGCATATAAAAACTTGCCCGTTTGGGGCCTCAGTTAGACCCCCGTCGGAAAAGTCAGTTGATCTTCGCTAAAATCAATTAAAGATCAATTTGAAATCAATTGCAGTTGATGGTTGAATCAACCGCGGTTGATTTATGGTTGATTCAAGCCGCCTTTTCTCTAGTTGATGGTTGAATCAAGCCCAGTGGGTACCTTTTTCTGGTTGAGTCAACCGCAGTTGATCTGCGGTTAATTCAAGCCACCTTTTCTCTAGTTCATGGTTGAATCAAGCCTGGTTGATTAAATTCGCGGTGGGTACCTTTTTCTGGTTAATCAACCGCAGTTTATCTGTGGTTGATTTAAACCGCCTCTTATATAGTTCATGGTTGAATCAAGCCAAATGGGGAAAGTTATTGCAAACAGTCAAAAAATCCCACCCAAGACCAACCAAATAATACTTAAAAGTAAAAGTGGTAAAAACAAAAATACTCAGCTCTACTTCTGTTAGTAAAATAATTGTCTTATGCTATCCCCTGGCACTCATTGCTTTACTGACCAAATTTCTAAATGGGGCCTATTGCCTGCTGCACATCTTCGAACTCTGCATCTGCATTTTTTCCGTCCACCTGAACACATGAAATATTTCCCCGTCCACCATACTCCTCGCTCTCCAACGCAACCATCATTTCTCTGATCTGCGGGAAGCGTTCAATTCCATGCTGCTGGTATGGATCCAGCAAGTAACTACGCACCTGCATGGGGCATGCCCTTTATAGCAGTTGTAGATAAGGGGACAACGGAAACGGCAAGATGCAAAAAAAGCAAGCACGACTAAAAGAACTGCTGCGCAAGATGAGTCTTCCCACAGACTTACAGAGTAGGCCACAAATGCCAGCTGCTCAAAGCTGATGATTGGCATGCTGGTGACCTGCATAGACAAATTTGTGATATTCCATTGCTGTGGCATTTTGACAATATTGAGGGGCTGCCTGAGCCATAGCCAGCAAGTCAGACATAAGAAAGAAAAAAACCATTCTCATCAAAAGTCAGGAAAGGGGCCGTCCGGGCTATAACCTGCAGCAATCTACTTGGCGTTGCTGTCAGGACCCAGCAGGTTGTAACACCACATCTTCAGTATCAGTTCTCTCTTGTTCTGCGTGATGAAGAAGTTGCTGGGCCTTTGTCTCTCTGGAACAGAGAAGGATAAGTGCCCGCTAACCCCTGAGGCTCCTTCAACAGTCTGTGTATGTGTGTGCGTGTGTGTGTGTGTGTGTGAATGTGTGTGATTGTGTGTATGTGCCTGCGTGTGTGCTTCTGTAATTGCGCGCGTGTGTGTGTATATGTAAGCGTGTGTGTGTGTTGTGTGTGAGTGGTCAGTCAAAAAGCAACAGATTAGCAATGAAGGATGGTGGGTTCTTAGAAGTGGCACGGGGCAACTGAGCAAGGGTACTGGGAGCAGCACCGCCAGCCACTAGCAGATCCACCTTCCCCAGACAGCACCGACCCAAAGATCTCAGCATTCTCCAACGTGACATTCACCTCATCGAGATCAAGTACTGTGAGGACACTAGACAGCAGAACCAGCTGAGCGCCGTGCAGGAACGGCATAAAGGCCTCTGCACCATCCTTTTGGGGGCAGTGGGTGGCACTAACTAGAACAATCACACGTTGGAGCCTTTTAAGGCACCTGCTGGGTCTTGATTCTCAAAGATTTAATAACTTGCTTCCAAGCTTCATGCTCATTCTGTCAATTACACTGCCAAACTCGTCCAGACGTGTCCTTTCCAGCACTATTATCAACTCTCATCAAGAGACGGTTTCAGGTCAAGCCTGTAACCCTCCCGATCCTCATTGAAATTTTCCTTTTTTCTTTGGTGGAGGAGTTTTATGGTACCCGGTTCCAAAGTGGCTCCTTTTCCTTAATTAATGTGGGGAGCGATTTTCATTGCCTGCGAGGTTTTACTTTTCTTAGCTTTCCTGTTCAACTTGCTTGTGAAGTGTTTTTCTCCCGACTCAATGACTTGCTTTCGGTGATCCAAGGTGCTTCTTTAGAAGCATTACATGCTTTGGCAGATGTCGCGCTTTGCTTGTCACTTGACAGAACAATTGGACCGAAGCAAAAGCACTGTGGTGAAACAAATTGGTAAGTTTCTGTGGAATATGGAAAAAGGTTTTATAAGTGTGACGTATATGAAACAAGTAGCAGTCTTCAGATCAGGCTATCTGGCCCCAAAAATTAAATACATAATTTCAGGCCAATTAAGAAGAAAGGGCGCGGGGAACAGAAATGAAAAAACAGTAAAATCGCTTCCCACATCAAACAAGGGAAAGAAGCCAACCAGGTAATGCCAATAACTGTAAGAAGTCTTCACCACAGAAAAAAAGGGGGGGAAAGAATTGAACGGCGCAAGGCTTGGTCTGAATCCTGAAACTGGCTTTGATGAGGGTATCGCACAATTTGTTTATATCACTTGGCAATTTTTCCAGTGGCATTCAAGAAATGCACATGTCGTACATACAGCTGCGCCTCCTGTGACTTCCTGATTAAGTTCAATGTCATACAAAATAGCTGAAGAAGCTTTTTTAAGGATCGCACTCATGAGAAAAATACACTATACAGTCCATATCCTACCAAGTTGAAGCAGGCAAATGCACAGACCCCAAGTACTAGCTTTTCCATCCGTTGCCTTGCAGCTCCTAATGCTACCATGCGTTTGGCAGCGGTTTCAGACGCCGATGTCTCCTGCAGGATATATTTTGTTTCAGCAAGCTAAATTTGATGCCTCTGCGTTTTGTACAGTTTGCAAGGTAATCCTTATTAGTGCAGACGCTTCCAAAGAGGCTTCAACACGTAATATAATGATGACGTCGTTGCAGCACACTGTTCTGTTCTCAGCAAACTCAAACATTTCAAGCTCAACATTAGAGCAGACTTAAAAGCATGATGTCAGCGGCAAAGGGCGGCCGCAAGCACAGATAACAAGCGAGAGGAAACAAGCTGTTGTCTATCTCACCTGAACATCCAGTTGTGCTAAAAGTTTCCAGGACGCCCCCCATGGCCCTGCTTTCCTGAAGATCCACCCTTTGTAAAAGGGTCTCTCGAACACCCAGTAATCTTCAAACGTCTGGACACTGTGTGCAGTTGGGGCAGCCTCTAAAGAAAAGGAAAAAGTAACATAATCACATAAATTGATCCTGTCAGACGTGTACGCAAGTTATCAACTGTGCTGCCAGACTGAGGTGCAAAACATTTAGCACACCATAAAAACCAAACACAGGGATGTTTCATACGGCATATTCGTACAATACGCCGTATCACATTAAACGCGTATTTTTTTTAAACGAATTGGGCCGTATTATACGATTGCAATTCTTACCCTTTTGGGGCGATTTCTGGCTTTTAAAGGCAAATTTCCGACCAGAAACGACCTTACAGCGAGCTTCCAACGCCATTATACAATATATTAATAACATATGAGTTATTGGAGCAGATTTGGATACGTATTGGGTGATTTTGGGGCACGTCAGGTCCATTTTAAGTCAATTATCGGCACTCCCAAAATTGCTTACAGATACAATTGTATTATACGCGTATTGCGTATTCAACGCGTATTTTACCATATTGAACCTCACAAATGACCATATGAAACATCCCTGTTCAAATATGCATGAGTCCTGTCTCACACACTCCAGCCATCAGCTGGATGGCTGGGCACAAATGGCGCCACTTTGATTTGAAACAGGGAAGATGCAAAGTAGGAATGGGCAGGATGCGAACAATGGCTTTGATTATGTAAGTAAAGATTTTAATGTATAAGGTTAGAGTATTCCATTTTGTAAGTCACATGTCCTATTTGAGCACCCAGTACAACTTACGAGTCAGAATTCTTTACTGGATACTTTACACCCTCACAAAAGCTGATACAAATACCGTACCTTTTGTAATCCCGCACCCAAAAAATATTATTGCATATTTCACCTTCCCCGCACCCCAGAATTAATTATTTTGCCCCTTCCCTGCATCAACCCTGCAGAGCTTCCCCCTTACCTTGTACAGTTTTAGTACAGTGTTTTACTCTGGGTAACACCCCCATGCTTCCCTCCAACTCAATGCAAGTGCTGCAGAAACCAAAACGCGATAGGATATATCTAAAATATTATAATGATTTCAGCGAACCCCGCACCCGAAGAATAAATATATATTAACTTTACCGCACTCACCCCGCAGGGCAAAAATCAATATTTATGCGGGGTGATATCGAAAAGGTATGGTAGGGATGAAAGACGCCTCATTGAATTGAAGATGCAAACAATGAGCAGGATTTGAGCAGGAACAAGAACAGGCTGATCAGTTGCAAAGAAGATGCAATGTAAAGAGCGTATGACTTACGTATCCTCTTTTGACATCTGCCTTTGCTCCGTGACGAAGCGCACCGTCAATTGAGCGCAGTGTAGGCTGGTGGGGACTTGCTTCAACAGATCCTCAGATACAGGGCTGTGAAGGAAGGAGGGAGTGAGACGCGCACGGTGTGTGTTTCTAGACTTTGAAATTGAGCACATGTGACAACTTGATTTGCACGTTTGTGGCAGTTGTGCGCGAACACAAGCAACTACGCCTGTCTCTTAGTACACACAAGCTTACACGCTACCCAGCATCATTAGAATATAAACAGAGCAGCTGTCTAGGGCTGCAGCTGGGAAACACCCACATACACACACAAGCACGCGAAAATCACCAAAATTATGTGAATGCAACTCCCCTCCCCTACAGGCGTGAGACCGCACCATGCATGAGCAGCATCGACCAGCTCTGCTTTCAATATCTTCACAATCCGCCACTGCGATTGGTTCGTGGGCAAGGCCTCCAAGCTTCCTCTGGCTCTTTGTCGACCCTTAAAGCTAGGTGCCACCCCCTTGTGCAGTTGCTGCACACGCAGTGCATCTGCTTTGAGCTGCTCGTAGATGCGAGGGACGGTTAACTGCACAGAGGATCACATGTACATACTTGATGTACCGAAGGCGTCTCCAGCACGCGATGCATAACTGTTTTGAGCTGCTCGTGGGCATGACAGGGACATCTCAATATGCAGATGTTTACACGCGTAAACATTTAGTTTCCCCCTTTAGTTGGGGAAGTCATTAAGATTAGACCAGACAAGACAAGGATAGCAGCAATGTGGTTTGAGGAGATGCAAAGCTTTGCACCTAGAACACATCTCAATTAGGGTTCTACCGTACGTACATGTACTCACCCCCCCCCCCCGGAAAAAGTTTTAATTTACAGTATAAACAGCAACCCACCCCCCTAAAATTATTTATTTTACAGTAACATTCAGCAACCACCCCTTCTTAAAGGGCTTTTGGAGCCCTGAAGGTTTGTGTGTGGCCGCCTTGCTGTCACTGCTGCTACTGCTGCTGCATGCGTGTGCTAGCTTTGCGTGCTGCTTGGGTGCTGTAGCTAAAGCGTTCATGTGTGCGTGTGTGTGTGTGTGCAAGGGTGCTAGAGAGTGTGTGCGTGTCTGTGTGTGTGTGCGCGCCTGTGCATGTGTGTCTGTGGGAGTGTGCGCCTGTGTGCGTGTGTGCGCCTGTGCGTGTGTGCGCCTGTGCATGTGTGTGTGTATGTGTGTGTGCACGTTGTGCGCCTGCGCATTTCTGCTGCTGCATGAGAGCGTGCTTGCATTCCTGTATCAGCTTTGTTTGTTACAGAATGCAGTGCCGATGCAATACCAACTATACAATGGGGGCAAACCAAGGTTTGCGAGTCCTGCATGGCTGCCTCTTGTTTTTGCGCTCCTTTGCCACTCGCTCAGCCCGGTCTGTTCTTGCCTGCTGCAGGCGGGCGGGGTCTATGGAAGAAGGGGCAGAGCGGGGGGGGGGGATTTCTGGCCGCTTCGAACAATAGATATCTATCACCACCGCTAAACCCTAAAAACCTGAAGCGATAAACCCTAAAAACCTGAAGCGCTCCCCTGAGAAACAAAAATATATTTTACCACCGTCTCACGAGTAATATTTCACCGCCCCCACCAAAAACACAAATAGGGGCGGTCATATACTTAATGTACGGTAATACACGTATATTAACAATTTGCCGACTTTTAAGTCAAAATGTGAGGGCGAGGAACAGAATAAACACCGGATGGAATTAATACCCCTTAAAAAAGGAAGCAGCAGCAAACTGCCAGTGATGACAGGAGGCTTAACAGTTACTCAACACCGTCAACATGGTATGACTGCATGCTAGGGAGCAGAATGCATTTACAAAAGCAGAATTTCGAAGAATCAGATTTGCTCAGTCCTTGACCTTTTGTGTGTCTCAGTGCATGCCTGCATCAAATTAATTCATACAAAGACTGGCTCACAATATTGTTAAAGAAAGCTGAGGGGTAGCTGCAAGTTACAAGCAAGTGGCTTTTCTTGAACTTTGCACCAACCCAAAGCTGGTCTACGCCTGAGTCAACCATGCTTTAACGCAATGCGGTGCATTCCTCAACAGCCCATCTCTTTCAGTCTTGCGACAACAACAGCGGAATTCCAGTGGCAGCTAACACATGCTGAAACCACCATCTGGGTGCGGAATTGTGATTTCGTTTTTACGTTCTCTGCTCACCTCTTTTAATCTCTGCAGCAGCAGTGGGCTTCCGGTGGCTGTTGCAGCATGCGTGAGCTGAAACGTGGTGCTTGCATATGCTATGAAGGCAGGGGTAGAAAATCCTAGGATGGACTGCTTGATGACCCGCAAAGTGTCAAACCTGGAAAAAAGGGTGCTTGGAATCTCAGATATCTTTACAGGAGGTGCTTAAAACTTAAAGACAGCCAAAATCAAATGTACGTGCACGCCTATGACAAAAATACATATTTTTTAAAGTTTCCTGCTGAAAGTTAAACAAATACACCCTTACCAGAGCTCTGACCATCCGAACTCCACGCAAACAGCGCAGGGTATCTAACTTATCACTGATAAAGCGTCCTGTAAATGCCACCGCCCCTTTGTTTTGGAGCTCCAAGGATAAAAGCAAAGGAACAAAACGGTTGAACCCAGGGAAGTACATCCTGTCCGGGAGCCGGAAAAATCAACAAGAATTTGAGCTGCCCGTTCTGGTCTCTTGGTAAAATTTGAAGTATTTCCGGGTAATTTGCAGAAAACTTTTTATTCTCTGAGAATGACACTGTGAGGATGGCAAAAAAAGGAAAAGGTCAGCCAACAGCAGGAAGAGCCACCTTAGCAAGAGGCTCCCTCCCCCTCCTGACCAGGCCTACTACATAGCCTGTGATTGCCTGCTTGCATGGCTTGCACCTGGCCCTGACAAGGCCTCAACCATGCAAGGGACAGCGGCCCTCTGATCCGCCTCTGCACCCTCGCGGTTTCTATTGTGTGGGCCGCTTGGCACCCCCCTGAGGCCCCCCCCTTGACGACTAGAGACTCATTGGTGTAAAGTCACGGGAACAGGGAGAAGCAAGTGACCAAGGACCACAGGAACCTGGCTGGAAACCTCTAAATTCCCTGACAGGCAAGAGTATTGAAAGAGGGCATACAAGGGGCCTTTGCAAGCTTTGCTGTGAGCATTGTTCTAAGGTTTCAATGTTTGAGGGGCAGGGTAACGGCCATGGTGCCGTGATACAAGATGCAAATGTGTCGCGGAGCAAGAGGGTAATGTTTACCACATAGCAGCAGTAAAAAGGGCTACCTTATTGTCAGGAGGTGTAGGGAGCTATTTGCATGGTGTGAAACCAACAAGTAGTACGTTAATGTTACAGTTGACAACGCTAGGCATCTTGTGTTTACGATCGCTGACTTTTGGCTTGTACAAGATAATGTGGCTGGCATCAAGTTTGCGTATCTGATGAAGTTCCTTATTTTGGCTGGTAGCAAGGTAATTTAAAGAAATACAACGCAGGTATTCCTGGTCGGGCCTATGCTTGTAGCAAGTTGTTAGTGAGCAATATTTTGTTTTTGTCATGAGGGTGCTGCAAAGAAGCAAAAAGTTGCTTTTGATCAGCGTGGGGATCTGTGCTGGGGCTTTGTGCCTGAAGGTCAATCAGTGGAAATGGTTTTGCTTGAAGATGGTATTGATGAAGGGTTTGAGCCAGAACCAAAAATGCCCTTGATTCCTTCCTCATCAGTACCCGACTCCTACCTCATCAGCTTTCTTCAGTGCCTCAAAAGAAATAACATCGCGCTTGGGGCCGGCGGCGGCAGCCCCTAGCAAATCTTGTAACATCATGCAGGAGGGTGTTTATTTTTATTTTGGAGGGCATGTCCACATTTTGGGGTGGACCCACCTGAGGGACCACCCACCCCCCAAACCCCCCTTCTAGTGCTCCCACCCGGACAAAATGCTCCCACCCGCACAAAAAGGGTACCAATCTGCTCCTTTTTGAATTCATCTGCATCCATCTGCATACTCATCAAGACCTGAAACCGAATTGTTGCAGATTTATGGGGCAAAAACTGAAATACGAACGTCCATGCACACATGACTTACCAGGCACCCACAACTGGCTTGCACAGCCCCACATTGCTTTCATTTCTTCAAAAATCCACTGACTATCTCATGCTGGCACAATTCTGGAACCTTGTAGGGAAATGCTGCTCCATTAGTTTGACTCACTCCACAGCCTGCACCCGAGCGTGTGTGCCTCTGACTTTTGGACATGTCAATAGACCCCCCTTTTACCCAACTCGCTCAAAAAGGGTGGCAATCGACTGGGCTTGAGCTGAGGATTCCGGTGATATATTTAGAATTTTGTGGAAGTTGCCCAGAAACAACTGGAGACACCCCCCCCAAACTAAAACCCCCACCGGGGGACCACCCCAACCCGCCTCTCCCCGATTTGACCCATATATATACCAATCAATAGCTCTTGACGTCAGGATTCCAAATATTTAATTTTGATCGGGAAGTAGACATGCCGTCCAAAAGTTATGCTTCTTACACCCTCCTGCACCCTGGAAATTTTCAAAGCAGTTCCAGGAGACCCTGAAACATTTTAGAGGCTGTTCCAAGTCTACCCAAAATAATTGAGTACCCAATGTACTTCCCTGGTTGACCCGGATGTTTACTTATCGTTTACCCTATTGGTATTACAATCTGCTTGGAAGCTCAAATCCCGAACACCGTATGTAACCAAACCAATATGCTTATGGCCAACTCTCAGAAACGTCTAAGGTTTACACAGTCGTGCGTTTCAAACGTACAAAAGCCCACAAACTTCTTGCGCAAAACAATGGGAACTAGGTGGAAAAAAGCTTGCGCCATGCCTGTCTCCTAACATTTTAATGCTCTCACTCCTTAAAAGAAGCATGTGAGATCCAGCAGAGAACTATGCAGCAAGCTGTAAGCGCCTTTTTGCTCTGTAGAGGCGACTGGGATAATGCGTCATACATGGTGTGGAATTGCATTTATGACTAAGCATTTGAGCAACAAATGGGGCCCACTGCTACAAAAAGCGTACCCCACCTATTCCACAAGTAGTAGCTCCAGTCCTCTAACTCAGGCAGGAGCCCAGAGCCCTCAGCACGCGTGCGGGGTTTCCGGTAGTGACTGAGAACTCTGTTCATGCCCTGGAAAGATCGCGCTAGCTGCGGTGGCCAGTACAAACACAGCAGTAGTGTGTAAGCTTGAGCATCTTGGTCGCTTGGTGGTTGGCAGTGAGGTCAAGCCTTCAACATAAAACAGATGTGCTTCATTGCACGCAATTAGACCCCTGCTTCATGCGAAGTGTTCCTTAATGGCCGGATCGACAAATAGGCAAGCAAGCTGCAAGTTTCCCTTTAACCCATTCCGTGTCTGACTGCCATTCATTACCTCTCTCTCATTGCTGTCTGCAAGGTCTGGGTACATCTGTGTGTGTGCGTGTGTGTTGTGTTTATGTGTGTGTCTATGTGTGTGTGCGCATGCGTTTGTGTGTGTTGTATTTGTGTGTGTGTGTGTGTGTGTGTGTGTGTGTGTGCGCGTGTGCGCGTGCGTGCGTTTGTGTGTGTGTGTGTGTGTGTGTGTGTGTGTGCATGTGTGTGCATGTGTGTGTGTATGTGTGTGTGTGTGTGTGTGTGTGTGTGTGTGTGTGTGTGCATGTGTGTGCATGTGTGTGTGTATGTGTGTGTGTGTGTGTGTGTGTGTGAGTGAGTATCACGCGCACAGTGTTGTCAATAACTCTTGCCTTTATGCCCAGCATGCCCATCAACCCTGCACCCTCGGTGTCTGCTTTTGAGCACAGCTCCCTGCTGCAAACAGAGAATGTATGTGCAGGTCAGGTCAGCAAACACACAGTTTGGGGAGATGACAGACGGCAGTACCTCCCAAGTTGAGATGACAAAGGGTTCGTGGGGCTCCAAGCCCAGGCCTTGGTCACAGAAGAAGCTCTTAGAAGTGCAGCCTGCACTTGTCCTTTCATTTTCCCCTACTCACAGTTGCAGAATTTTTTGTTTCTTTTTAAATACCTTTATAGATTTCAAAAATAATTGTGGCATTATCGCCCTGATGCCAAAAACACTGCCTCAACAAGGTGCCCAGATGCCCTAGTCTAGTTGGTTACAATAAAGTAAATTTTCGTATAACGAAGCAGTATTAGCAAAGAAGGCACTCTGGTAGATCTGTACAGTTGCGCAGCTTAACACTGACCTATGCGGTGGTGCTTAGGAACGTTCTTCTCAGATAAAAAGGGTTTATGCTTGAAAAGTTCCTTCTTTGGATTATTATTTGTGACCCCTGCCTGATGGTAATATCCAAGACGACGCTTTTGAGTAAATTGAGTAAAATCCACAGTTCGGGGAGGCTACCAATCTTAGGGGGGCGTGTCTAAAATTGGAGTGCACGGCCAAAAGTAGGTAGACACGCCAAAAGTGGCGTGTACCCCACTTTTGGCTGCCAAACGAACCTTCATTTCACTCATTGCACAAAATAGAAAATTGGGGGGTATTTTAGGCCCTGGAGTAAACGAAGCTCAATGCAATAACAGTGGAATGAAAGGACGGACTGGTTGGGAGGAAATCGACAAACATTCCATTTCTTACAGCAGAGAGCAACCATCTAGGGTATAGGTGCCAACATGTGCGCTTTCCTTCTGATAAAGTGACCGTTGAGTGGTTGAACTGCAAACAAGAAACCTTGGACCAAGCTGAAATTCCGCGCAGGTGGTGGTGAATCCGTCCATTTCCCATATAAAGTAATAACGAATCACTTTTTAACGAGCCGTCACAAAACCCCTTACCACAGAAGTGAAATATAGTTAAAATGAGGATCATGATTATCGCGGAGGTTTGGCTTGTCTGAAATAGGCGTGATGAAAGTTGTTGGAAGTACGAATACATCGGGTATGCTGGACAAGCTCAGCAGAATGTTGACAGGGTGCACATGGAGTCTGAAAGCAGGCTAAATTTTTGGAGATTATTGCGGAAAACTTACTACTAACACTAGCCAGAGCCTTATACAGGTGGTGTAACGTTCCAGGCGTTGCATAAATCACAATATCTAATATTGTGTAAATTACCAGCCACACTAGTGTTTTTCACAATTGTGAGTAAGGGAACTTTCCCCGGGCAAAGTGAAGGAGCGGGCAGTATTAATATAATAAGAAATATTGCCATAAAGCTTGGTGACTTTGACGGTGTGGCTCGAGCGTGGAGAGCCCACTTCCTCACACAACAACACCCAGGTGAGTGTGCCCCACACACTCGCTGCTATACAACCGTGACAGTTACAGGTGGCCTGCGTAATTTTGTTTTTATCTCGCTTAGTTTGCTCTCCTCCAGTAAATGGTGCCACCCACACCCAAGATAATGGTAAAGGAAGTGATAGGGAAAAAGAAAAAAGAAAAAAGAAAAAATTACGCAGGCAGTGAAAGCCACTTCCACATGAAATAAGGAAAAGGAGCCACTTTGGTACCGAGTACCGTAAAGCTCCTCCACCGCGAAAAGGAATAGAAAAACCAATGGGGATCAAGAGGATTGCAGGCTTGGCCTGAAACCGGCTCCTGATGAGAGTTGATAATAGTACTGGAAAGGGCGCGTCTAGTATGGACAAATTTTGCAGCAAAGTTCACAGAGTGCACATGGAGCTTGGAGGCAAGCCTCTTTACTCTTTGCGGGCTATTTACAAAATGATGCAGGGGTCTCGCTTTGCTCTTCCTTCACAGGGTTCTGTCACATCCAACCAGTGGCAGCAACGAGTTGCGTGACAAACAGTTAGTTGGTTGGCAGTTGAGAGTTTCTGTGCGCCTTGTATCTGGATGTGCCAGTCTCATTGATAATTTTTATCTTCTGGATAAAGACTGGCTGGTTTGGTATTAAACTGTTGAGCATTCTAAGAGGTTCCATTCGAGGGGATCCTTAAGAGACCCTGTGCCGCATATTGTCTCTGATTCTTGTTCGCCTAGTTATATTATTACATGTAACACATATCAAACGTGCGGTTTCCAGTTCTATTATCAATTATCGATTCTCATCAGGAGCCGGTTTCAGGCCAAGCCTGCAATTTTCTTGATCCCCATTGATTTTTCCTTTCCTTTTCGCGGTGGAGGAGCTTTACGGTACTCGGTACCAAAGTGGCTCCTTTTTCTTAATTAATGTGGGGAGTGGCTTTCACTGCCTGCGTAGTTTTTTCTTTTTCTTGTCTTTGTACACTACTGGCTTGGTGGAAATGATGTTGTTTTGTGTTCTGCACTCCCCAATGGATCATGCAGAGACACACAACATTCCGCCTAGAGAATAAAGATAAGAGAAGCAGGCTTATTAATGGGGATCAGGTGGTTGGGAGGCAGAAGCCTGCACACCACCAGCCGGTGACACCAACAGCCTGAGGAGTCTTGCTCAGATATTTTTGGGGTTGTGTTCAATGTCTCGTCTCATCTGTATGATTTCGTAGGTCCGTACTGGACTGCCTGCCAGGATTGGTGGCTCTGCTGGTGGCTGGCGGTTGTGCTATTGGGGTGGCCCCTATCTTTTTAATTGACTGTTGTTGCTTGTATTGCAGTGCATACCTTGTTTTTATGAGTGCAGATGCATGTCTGATGGAGTTTTCATTCAGTTTGTGTGTCAATTTTTTAATCTTATAGTAATCCAGATGCATTGAGTCTGCCAGAGGTTTGTCTGTATAGCCTTTGTAGATAGTCCTCATAGCTCCAACGAGGATCACATGAAGCTTGACTTCCCTATATCCTTGTCTGTTTAGGTTGGCCATAAGCATGCTGTGCTGTGCTTTTGCTTTTTGGAGTTGGGGATCAGGCCTAGTGTATTCCCAGAATTTAAACTCAATCAGGTGAACCTCTCACTGGTTTCTCACGACGAATCATGGTACCAGCTTAAGCATGGATTGCAAGTATGAGACATACTTTCCCCCCATAAAGGTGGTGTGTAACGTCTCCACCCTCTCCACGCGAGAAGGAATCGACGGCTCAAGCAACGCCCAAGAGGAGATGGCTCAGACAAGTCTGAGAAAAGAGCGAGTTTGTTACAAGAGGACCATCTAAACTGGCCAAACA
>Ga0307968_1000474_pt1 | contig 28502 bp, 36 predicted proteins | sample OrgLakmetagen650_FD_201834 | JGI IMG/M metagenome (GOLD analysis project Ga0307968, IMG submission 201834) | Saline water microbial communities from Organic Lake, Antarctica - #650 | ecosystem: Environmental > Aquatic > Non-marine Saline and Alkaline > Saline | place: Antarctica: Organic Lake...
CGCAGGACAGCAGGATACCACCGCAGCAGCCATGATGGCTGCCTTGCAGGCACAGCTGTCTGGTTTGCAGCCGTCACAGCCGCAAGGAGAGAAGGGTGCGCAGCAAGGGGGGGGGCTCGATGCTTCAGCGGTGCTGTCTTTGGTGCAGCAGCTCATGCAGCAGCAGCAGCAGCAGCAGCAGCAGGGCCAGCAGCAGCAAGAAGGGGATGGGGGCCACCCCCTGCACAAGAGCAAGAGCGATGGAGGGTACCTTGCAAAGGAGGAGGGTGGCAAGCAGGTGATTTCACGCACTGTGTGTATTGAAAATTGAGAATGTCATTGGACGCCTTATGGGATGTGTCCTGCTGTCCCTTCCTAAGAAGGCAAACGTTAAAATCCAATGGTGAAATCTGTTTGAAAGGTGTCTGATACCGATCACTGGCACACATGCAGCTGACTGACATTACATCTGAGCTCGACAAAAGCAAGATGCTTTCTGCATGGGTGCAGGAAATTTACATACATACATACACACCTGCACACAAGGCACTGAACATGCCAAAAACCAAGTAAACCCGACGTCCAACCTGTTTGCAAATTCCACACCTTTTTGCAGCCGCCTCAGCCCCCTGGACGTCCTCCTTTCCTACAACCCAGGGCTAATACTTCACGCGAACCCCCTCCCCCATCCAAGGACGACCCTGCCAGGCCAATGCCTCCTGCTGTTCAGGCGGCACATGCGCGCGGGGGCCCTACACAAGTGGGTTGGCATTCGCTTTTCATCAAGTGTGGAAACCATTTAAGTCTGCTGGAATATTTTGTGCACTTACTCAAGGCTCCAAAACCTGTGTTAACACTCGTCAGGGTACCATCAAAAAAGTAGTGTGCCTGTATACTGAGCTTTCTGTGACTTATCATATGCTGCATGCTGCCGGTCGTTCAAGTGGTACGTATATAATCAGCAGACTTTTCAAGATCAGATCACAACAAAGACATTTGCAGGAAGGGCCCAGGAAGGCTGAGTGAGTTTATTGTGTTAGGAGTAGCTTATGCTTTTGTGCAAGGGTTTGATAATAGCTGTGATTGGTGGGTGCTTTTTTGCATAAAGGACACCCCTTGGTCCAAATGAAGCATGCAGCCACACGTGCTTTTGCTCCTTCTGTACAATTGCACATACGCGCTACAGTGATGGAGGGATAGCATGCATTGCTCCTCTGGCACCCATACACATCTCGGTAGGCCTGAAAAGACAGTTAGCACTTGCACCTTGATGCTTTGTCAACCCAATTTTCTACATCAAATGCACCTGTGCATTGGTCTCAGGTGTGGGTGGGTGCACAGGAGCCTCAGCACCAGCCCCAAGCAGCTGCCTCACCCATAGCCAGCAATAGCACATCCACTTCTCGCAGGTACGCGGGGTTAGACACAATAGAAATGATGCTCAGCTCAGATAATGTAGATTTTGTATACTGCAGGGGCGACATGCTTAAGTTTGCAGGGTTGCAGATCACAATGGATCAAGAACAGGAGCAAATGCCCATACTTTAGTCTTACCGCTGCCAGAACTTTGAGTAGGTCCGCCCAGCATCTCTGGCTTGCCTGCTTGTATGCACGTGTATGGGTGAATTCCCCTGTCTTCTTTCCGACCAGACATAGATCTTCAACGCAGCTTGTGTTTTTACGTTAATTAATGGCTTGTATCGCTGAGCTCAGGTGAAATGATCTTTAATTTATTTACAAGTATGCTGCAATTGCACTTGCTGACAAACAAATGAGCTACAAAGCAACATGAAAAACGAGGTTCTTGCCGTGCGACAAAATGCTGTTTCACTCCAGCACTCTCGCGCTTAGTCTGTTTTGTGAAATTCCTTGGCAATACATCCCTGTCTACTGCACCTCACAAACAAACAAAAAAGCAAAGCACGACTTGCCATCCCCTTACAGCTCGGAAGCGGCTGTGCGCCCTGGACGTGGGTCTAGCAGCAGCGCGAAAAGCATACCTGATGAAGGCTTTGGCTATGACCCCCCTGGTTATGATGGCAAGCCTCAGGACAAGCCGGTGAGTTTTTGCAGCTCGTTGTCCTGGGTACTAAAGCCTGGCTTGATGCAGCTTCTCGTGTTGAATGATTACATATATTTGTGGTTTTGGTACAAGTATTCCATTTGCGTGTGCTCCTCTGTGTTAGCCTGGATTTATCTTCTGGGCGACAAACACTGCAAACCATGTGCATGTTCCTGTGTAGGGAAAGGGCCATCCGATGTGTTAGCCTCAAATCCAATGCATTAACTACCCCGCTAAAAACTCGCTTTAAATCGTTCAGCCTGTACCTTAAAATTGTTCACCAATATTGCCTGTTAGATGTTACACTTTGGACCCTGTGTTCTTTTCATTGCTATTAGGTGTCACCGCTTCCGGGTGGATGGTACCGGAGCAGGCCAGGGAGCGCAGAGAGACAGCCGTCCAGCACTTACGATGATGTAGGTAGAAGCTGTTGATCTGTTGTTTGAGTCCTCAACTGCTCTCTAGCTGCTGTAGTGTAGATCTGTGAAGATTGTGTTTGCATGCTGCCCTCAGAAGTCTGCCTAATAGCTGACACAAAGCATGTGGAAATGCTGAGTAGTGTTAGTGATGCTGCACCCAAGCATTTTTTTGCTTTGCTTCACAAATGAGTCTTGCAGCATAGAAACACAGCGAGACAGGAACACAAGGTCCAATGCGTGCTTTATTGTCTGGAACAGGACTTTGATGGTGGGTCTGAGGCGCACAGCATCCCTAGCCCCCACCCGACAGGCCCAGCTAGTCATCCCCCACACAAGCAGCAAGGGCACCGATCCTCCTCACATCCCCATTCCTCACATTCTCCCCAGTACCAGCACCTGCCCAAAAACAAGCCTGGTAATGGGGAGTCGGCGACGTTGGCGTGGACAGACAGTATGGGCAGGAGTGGACTGGAGGAGATCCCAGAGGAGGATGTGCCTGAGGAGGGTGACCTTGTACAGGTGTGTTGATTTAAAACCGTGTGCAAGAACTTTGCCTGACAAAGGTGCTTTATAGAGTGTCTTTTGTTGCTGTCACACACATCAGGAATATGTCATTCCAGGGGGATTAATGTACAATAGTGGTGAATTGGTTGATATAAGATTTGTGCGTAGGGTGACATGTCACATGGGACTGGTAGGGAGGAGGCTTGAAGGCGGAAGACTTAGTGAAGTGTACAAAACATCTTCCCATGCCCTCATGTTTTCTGTGCTTTGCCTGCAGGAGCACGTCTCTGCTTCAAGCAGTGCAGAGAGCCGCCGCCAGAAGGCTGCTGCTGCAGCAGCAGCAGCAGCAGCGGTGCAGGAGCGTGCACGGCGGAACACAGACTCAGTTAGCGAAGCAGCTAGTAGCAATGGTGGAAGCCAGCAACGACATCAGGCTCAACCTCCAAAGCCCCAGCAGCAGCAGCAGCAGCAGGTAGATCGATGGACAAACAGAGGTGGTGAAGACAGCGATGCCTCTTACTCCATCAGTGAGAGCATGATGACCGCCTCCAGCCATCAAGCCAGCAGCAACGAGGGTAGCCAGAAGGGAGGTGGCAAAGGAGGCACACAGTCTAGGCGGCTGCCACAGAAGCAAGTCAGTGGGTTGCGTTGTCGTGTCGGATCGATGCTTGCAAAACTACGAGCCTAGGTGATGATCCTCTTTGGTCGACATGTATGGTCTGTGCTTGTAGCTTTCCTCTCCTTTCATGTGTTTCCTTATTGGCTTGGTCACATTGGGTTGTCTGATTGTGAGGAAAATAGAGGTAGATCAACTAGTTAGCGTACTCATGCCTGGTCTTCATACTCATTAACATACCTGCCTGTGTTATGGCAAGAGAAGTAAGACAACTGCCTTTTACATTCACCCCTGCAGGTCAGCTTCAGTGAGTCAAAAGAGCAGAGACCAGCGCAGCAAAAAGCACAGCAGGAAGAACAACAGGCGGGTGCGCCCCGTGTGAGATCCCGCAGGGCAGCAGACGATGGCTCTTGGGAAGACTCGCAGCCTTCGCACAGCGGCCCAAAGCCTGCCACTAGCAACAAGCAGAGGTGCGTGCCATCCAGCGGTCCAGCCTGGCGTGAAAGGCCTTATGATAGATCCGGTGTGCCCGACCCTCCTAAGGTTTGCAAGAAGTTGCAAAAGAGAGCAAAGGTTTTCCTTCAGGCTCCTTTAGCACTGTAAGCGCTCTACACAGGGACAGGCTGTACTGCATACCCCTGAACAAGGAATACAGGGGGGGGCTGCTATCAGACTAATAGACTAATGGAGTTCAGCACTACACAACAGATCATGTGCTGCATTTACATGAGTAGCAACCTCCTTTCAGCTTTTGATGGCCCCTAGATTTTAAAGCACACGATATTTGCTACAAATTCAAAAAAATGTGCACAAAGCGTGCCTCGAGCTGCCTTGCCTGGGCAGACACATGTCCACTGAATCTGGCTTGCATTGGCATACAAACCTTGCTCATGCCCAAACAACCACGGACTCTAAGTCCTGTTTACATGCCAACCTCACTCACTCACCTTTACTCGACACTTCACCTGATTTCCTTTTTCACGCCGGCCCTACTCACACCCGAACATAGGCCAGCACGGGGCAGCTGCATCTCCGACGTCTCCTTCTTCAGCTCAGTCCACAGCGGCAGCAGCTACGGCTCCTCAGCCGACTCCCATCCCACTCAACAGCCCCTGCCTCGCCCCACCCAGCATCCTGCCACAGCAGCAGCAAAGCCTGGCCAGCCAGCACAACAGGACAAGGGCACGGCAAAGGCAGGAGGGACAGGCCAGCAGCGCAGCCACAGTGTGACCCCAGAGCCTTCATCTGGAAGCTCTATACCGGTGTCCTTTTTGTCCTCATATGAGCCGTCAGAGCACTATTCCGAGCAGGAGAGCATAGACATCACAGGTAGCATGCCAGACAACACGCACAGCAGCCTGGACAGGTGAGGGGTGGGAAGTGTGGCAGGCATTGCATATTGCCTAGCTTTGGCTAAGTAACCATTTGCTACTGATGAAATGTGGTGTGTCTAGGTTGGGTAGCATGATATGGGTCAGGGGGGGAACACATATCCTCGAGATCCCTTGCTTGAAATAACAAGCCAGGAGTAGAGGAAAAGCTACTTGTCCATAATCCAGCTTACAGAAATTGACACGTAGGAAAGGTTCAACAAGCAATTTCAAATCTGACCAATGACAGTCACATTCTGATGAGCTGCTCAGGGGGGTGATGAAAAATGGGTGCGGCGTTCAAATTGTGGTATTAAAGTTCTTAAGCTTGCTTAATGCAAAATGCTGGGTGTCTTTAATCCTTCAGTCGTAATTTGCATTCCTTTCCCTCGTTCACCGTCTGCCACTCACCACAAGATATAACTCGTTTTTATATGCTAGGGGCAACATGCCGCCTTCCAGCAGGGGTCGCAGAGAAATTGCCAGAGCAAGCTCTGTTGGTCGGGAATCCTTCATGACAGATGACATCTCAGACATCTCGGGATCCATTGAGTTTGACGACGATGAAGAGGTGAGCAGATTTACAATTTATTACAGTGTACAATACAACGGGGTTATTTAGGTGTGAACAGTTGCAGGAGGACCAGTCGCTTCTTTGAGTGCTTGCTATAAGTGGTAGGCACAAGCTGTCTAAAATGGATCAGCAATGCTATTTTAGCATGCACAGCGCACAACAGAATTGATAATTGATATTGGTGTTATCATACCAAGAGCCCCACCAAAAGATGCTTCACCTTCTTCTGCCAATGGCAACAAAAGTATTGCATCAGACGCATCCATCTGTGTGTTGTGTGCTGCACGTCCACGTTCTGGTAGAACTCACGCGTTAGACCAAAATATGGTCTTGATCTAGACAGGCAATATGGCTGGGAGCTGTTCTAAGAAAGTAAAAGTCTGCTACTGATGATCAGCATTTTTATGACTCACCCGGCCCTGCTCACACTAGCCAAAGCCCCACCACAATAACAATATTGATAAGCTCGTCCCTGTGGTGTTTAATGCTTTGCAGGATGAGTACAGGCCTGCTCCACCCCCGCCCTCCAGACCTGCTGCTGCACAGACCCCCCGCGGTCAGCAGAGCAAGCCCTCAAACCAATGGCAGAAACAGCAGCAGCGGCGGCAGAGCAACAGCAGCGGCATGAGCCCGAATGAAACAGGCGACATTATGGATGCCATAGGGGCAATGTCTGGAATGAGCAGCATGTAGTGCTGGAGGCCTCTGAGTTGTGCCTGTTAAGATTAGAGTTTGGGTGTTGGAAATTATATGTAGAGGCTGGTCTTTGATGATTCAGACCCTTAAACGTGACAGCTTTCATTGTTACAAGCATTTTGGGGTGTTTTATTGTTCTGTTGTTGACTTCTGTTGTTGACACACTTTTAAGTGTATGAACAATTGAATGTAACGAAAGTATAGTTTGAGCTGTACCTCATGCAGCATGTAGTCGGAGCTGCACTCGAAAGACAAATATCTAGGCTAAAAAATGAGCACCTCACGTGCAAATTGACAAGCAAAGAGAGAGTGGAGTTAACACACTCTTCCTTCACCTGTGTCAGCACTGTTTTCAAAGCTTCTATCATGACGCTATCCTCGCTACGTTTTAACTTCCGTACACTTTGCAGGGGAAGCGTGGAATGTAGGCCAAGTGAGGATAAAATGTTTTGGCTTGCTGTTGACTCGTGCTACAAAACACACAATTCTCATAGATCATGGGAGAGGTGCTTTCAAAGCTGTTGCTAATTAAAATTATGTTACTTATGAGGAAGGACTCACCCACTGTTGCCTAGCATCCCACAGGCTATACATGCATGTTGGGGTTCTTATTTGCAAGCACTCAGAGCAGATCTTGATCAACTCTTCCTTGTCCCTGGCTTGATTACAAACATTTTCTGACCAGAGTGATTGACAGCTGAAAAAGGAAGTAATTCGCATAGTCACTCCACAATGCATTCCTTGAGCAATAATAAGCTTGCCATTTTGATGTAGGGTTAACACATTGAAACCCGAAGACATGATCCCCGATGAACAGCCCTCTTTTCATACTTATGCTCCGTGTAGAATGTTGGGCTGTAAATACTTAATTCCATTGGTTGGCATAGGAGATAAAACAGCACCCACTCCTACTCCAGCATGCTGTTGTATTCTTTACGCTGTCTTATTGTTCCTCTTCTTCATCCTTCCTGAAACAACTTATTTGCAACTGAATTGCCTATATGCGTCATTTATTTACAACATAGATTTGACATTTATTTACAACGTTTCTTTTGTTTAGCAAGGTGTGGTTTCAGACTTTTGCCTAGCTTCGTTCATCCGTTTCATGTTTCCTCTAGCTACTATTTCTTTTGTTTAGCCAGGCGTGGTTTCAGACTTTTGCCAAGCTTCTGCTGAGATTCCCTGTGAGGCATATATAGTGATGTAACCTTACCTTATTTACAACGAGCTGCATACAATCCAGCTAAGATAGCATACATCATCCAGAAAATCATTTGTTAGGCAAAGACGTTTGATCTAGGCCTTTCAAGCTGCCTGCCTTCAGACCATGTTTGCTCAGAATTGCTGCAACACCTCCTTTCAAAGTATCCACCTGAGAATCCAAACACGCAGCTGTTAATGCAGTCGGCTCTGCTATATCGCTGCCTGCCCCCCTCTCAACTGCTCTCTGCTGCTCTGCAATGTCTTGCCCTCTATTGCTGCTGCTGCTGCTGCTGCTGCTGCGCGCTGCCCCGTCTTTGCTGCAGATGCTTCTACCAGTACCACCTTGAGCTCCCTCCCCTTGCTCCGTAACCGAATGCTTATCCAGGCAGCTCACGTCTGGTAAGGCTGAAGGATTTAAAACGAGGGCACGCAAGCGTGCAGCTGAGCCAGGCCGTGTTCGTGCACTTTGTGGTTGCGTATGCCCAGCAGCTGCTGCAGGTCGTTGATGGCATGCATGGTGAATGAGACATGGAAAAGAAAGGGAAAGGGTCGGACATGCAGCATGCATTCACATTCACACATAATCTGGATCCTTGAAATGGTAGGGAAGAATTAGGCAGCGCACGATCGAGCCAGATCTGTAACGAGCCCATTTTGTTTGTTTCTAACACCTATTCTCTGATGGACCTGGCCAAGCCTGCAAGCACAAGTTCATAGTAGTTTCCCAGTACTATCTTTCAGACAGGCTCATACACACATACAACGCACAATACCCAAAGCACGTACATGCAGCAGCTGGTTGCGTTGGTCCTTGAAGCCCTAGCCGTGCTCCGCTGGAGCCTTCCCCCTGCAACGCTTCTTGGTTCACGTGACAGGCTTGGGGAGCGTGCTGCTGCTGCTGCTGCTGCTGCTGCCGCTGCCGCTGCTGCTCTGAAACAATACTACTGCTCTGATGACCTTGCAAGGCTGACCCGCCATGTGACAGGTGAGATAGAGATGGCACTGATTGCTGCTCCTGCTCCGTCTGCTGCTGGAGCTGTTGTTGCATTTCTGTGGCACTCGCATTATCAGAGCACCCTTGCGGTGAACTCAGGCGCTTGCCCCTCGTCGACGCTATTCCTGCTTCTACTGCTGCAAAAGGAACTCTGCTCAGGCCGTGCGTTGCTGCATGGCCGGCCACAACCGAAGTAACCCTTTGCCTAGCAGATCCTGAAGAAGGTGCTAGGCTTTGCACCTTTTCTGATTGACTGCTACTGCCGCAAGAAGAAGCTAGGTTTGGCACCCTTCCTAACTGACTGCTGCCGCTGCCGTCCCTCCCCAGCCCCTCCCCTCGGCCCACCTCATTCCCCCCCTGCACATCCTGCTGCTGTGTACGCAGATTTGTCAATATGGGTGTGTCTGTGTGGGCGTGTGGGTATGTACGCGAGGTATGTGTTGGCGGCAGCAGGGGCAGCGTCCTCTCCACTGCCCCACGTGCGTTGGCCAACCGCCTCATGGCACTCCCACTGCCACCAGCACCCCCCCCGTGCACCTCAGTACTACAACCCTGCACCCCTCCCTCCCCTGGATCGAGCGGCAGCTGCTGCTGTGACGGTCGCCTGGTGGTAGTGGTGGTGGTGGAGGCGCTGCTGCTGATGCCACTGCCTTGGCTCCCTGCATGCCTGACGGTGAGAACCTCACCGGGGCACTGCCTGCTTGTACGGCCTTGCTGGTCAGGCTTTTGCAGTGACGGTGCGCAGCCAGCATGACCACCCTCATTGCCGCTCCCACCCTGAAGCTCACGAGTTTCCTGCACAGGCGGTGGACGGGACCTGCCCCCCTGTGCGTGGCTGTCCCCATCGCCAGAGCTGCACTGCTGCTGCTGCTGCTGCTGCTGCTGCTGCAACGTCTGGGTCAGCAGCAGCTCAGGCTGCTGCGGTGCACGCCTCGACGCGCTAATCATGCCTCTCAGCCGCGCCGCCTTGCTGCTGTCGGCAGCAGCAGCTGCAAACATGGCACTGACGCGCATCTCGTGCTCATGGCGGGCCTCCTCACTGGCCACGGCACCTGTTTGTAGTCCATACCAGACAACAAGGGTGGCTAACAGTTGAGAGCACAGGCCCAGACCTCTAAGAAGCTTTAACACTGCAATTGTATCAGGGACTTGTACTCATAAAGCACTGGAAACGGGCTACGATGTGCACTCTGAGCCTAACAGTGTCACCCCACTGGCTGTAGCGCCTGTGCAATAAGCAGGGTTGGCCGTACACAGTACAATAAAAGTACAAGGCACGAGCAGATAGTGCAGCAGGGATGCTTAGGAACTTGGAACACACAGACTTCTTATATACATTAGAAATTATACACATGTCGTTTTCATCCTACCCTGATATATATGATATATGATGGTTGAAAGCATTAATTAAGCAAAACGAAATAGTTGAAAGTTGATAACAATGATTAAGCAAAAAATCCAGAGAGGCTGGCAATTGCTGCATGGAGGCACAAAAGGCATTCAAGTCCACACAAGCACGCCCACACATACATGTACACCCACACCCACACCTTGCAGCTTCAGGCAATAGTCCTTGAGGTCGCTGAGGGGAGGAGGGGGGACAGCAGCTTGGCTCTGCGGAAGGGGACAAAGCACAACATAAACACAACAGCTTGGCTCTGCGGAAGGGGGCAAAGCACAACATAAACACAACAATCATGGGAAGGATTGCAGCATAGTTCAAAGCAGCACAACATAAACACAACAGCTTGGCTCTGCGGAAGGGGACAAAGCACATAAACACAAAGCACATAAACACAACAATCATGGGAAGGATTGCAGCATAGTTCAAAGCAGTTGTGGACTGTGGCATTAATGCATGACTTTTTGTCTATCAACGTCACTAAATTGAGCGGGCATGGCAACCTGGTGTGTAGCATGGCGAGCATGGCAACCTGGTGTGCAGCAGCAGAAGCTGGTGGAACGACGAGGGTCAAAGTGGCATTGATTAGGAACAGATCAGTGAAATTTCATGCAGAACCCTCTTCAAGGTCACAGGCGCTTGGCAACTTGAATGTGCAGTTTAAGGCAGTAATCCTTCTGATTCGATGAGGGTTGAGTGGGACACTCAGAGGTGAGCAACCCTCAGCAACCTGTGGTGAGTGCTGCGTGTGGCTGTGCCTGTGCGTGGAATGGCGAGTGTGTTTGTCTGCATGGTTGTGTGTGGAGAGTAGCGTGTGTTTGTGCCTGTGCATGGAGTGGCGAGTGAGTGCCCCCACCCGCTTGCCTGTGCGTGGAGTGTTGTGTGTGCCTGTTATTATGTGTGCGTGGAGTGCACGCGCAGGGTCCGAATTTGCTGGACAATCTCTGTATGAGGTGTGTGGAGTCGTAACACCGCCTTTCCCCCACCCCCCTTGATCAAATGAATGTTAATCGTTCATTATTATAAACACTGACAGGTCGTATATACTCTCAACAACTTTAGTTGTTCCTGAAGTGAGAGGTAAGGCTAAAATATTAACTGTGCTTGGCGCGGCAAATTTAAGCGCTGTGCGTGGAGCTTCTTGGAGTCTTACTGACTACAGCAGCACCATTGCCCAGCACACGGAGCGCACATTCTAAATATTCTCTTGCCCTTGATCAATGTCGCATGTGGTTTCTCATTGCCGGCGTTATTTTCGCGTCACAGGTGCACGGCAACCAAAATGGTTGTGCAATAGCTCCAGCAGGAAGAACAGCAGCAGATGAGGCACAACTAATTTACACATTTAGCAATGATGTGCACACGCGCAGCCCCCCCAATGACGGACATTGCAACTACTCTTTACTTGTGCAAATTTCTGAACGCAGTCTTCGAATTGTGGGTGGCATGTTTGTGCACTGACATGAGTGCACTGACATGAGTGTGGACTGACATGAGTGTTAACTGACATGAGTGTGGACTGACTAGTGCCAGTGCTACGATTCAAATGCGCAGGAATGCCACAGGCATACTACTTCAGCCTGAGTTCTTCTTTTGGAGAGCGTCCTCATTGGAGCTATGACAGGCTGCCAATATTCCATTAATCAGTTATGGTTTGTGCTCAGCGACGTTGTGAGTATATATGCGTGTGTGTATGTGTGTGTGTGCGTGTGTGTACCTCAGCTGTGAACAGAACCTATGGTAAACTGCGCAACAAAAATGTATTTGGCTGGCAGCGTGGTATGTTGTGTGACAATTGGGTGCACCAGCTATGGAGCTTTGCACCTGAAGTGCGTGACTGTGTGTAAGCATAAGCATAGATGTAAATGTTGTTATAGGGTTAGCCAGAATCAATAAATGCACACCGTATATAACCGCATGTATGGTAATTTCCTGCTAATAATGCCGTACATACACCGTATATAGAATGTATGCATGGTTTTGGCCAGCCCTAATTGTATAGTGCGTGACTGTGTGTAAGCATAGGTACACGTTGTGTACAGGAATAAGGCTGGCCGAGCCGTGTGCACACACTGTACATGACGGTGTACATACGGAGACGTCCCTGCTTAAAACACCATGCATACACTGTAAGCATGTGTACATGCATGCAGCACTCAGCGAGTCTCGGCGAGTCTCGGCGAGTCTCGGCGAGTCTTGGGAGTGCTGCATACCTCGCACTCGGCGAGTTTCAGCCTCGCACTTGGCGAGTCTCGGCGAGGTCATGACCCACCCTTATGTATGCTATTGGCCGACATCATGTTAAAAGGTAATGCGTTCACAAGGCCGGCGAGGTCATGACCCACCCTTATGTATGCTATTGGCCGACAACATGTTATAAGTAAATGCGTTCACAAGGCACCCCCCTGCTGACACATACTTACATGCACGTCCGTCTCGTCTGTAAGCAGGGCTGTCAGGTACTCAATGTCCTCAATCAGGTACGTCTTCTCCTCTTGGACCGCCACACGCAGAGCATCCTTGACAGCGTCAATCTCGTACACATTCAGCTTGTCCTGTGCGCGCGTGTGTGTGCGTGTTTGACTGCTTACTGATGTGAACCGATTGACTTCGTACACATTCAACTCATTCTGTACGCGTGTGCATGTGTGTCTGACTGCTTACTGAGATGCATGCAACTATTTTGCATGTGTGTCTGACTGCTTGCCATGTGCATAGATAATGTAAAGGGTTGATTACAGCCGTATAATGACGCCTGGAAAATTTTCCATTGATATACCTGGGGTTGGCCTGGACCGCACGTATACACCGTACACGACCGTATGTTTTCTGCTAACAAAAACCATAAATACACCGTGAATTTGTATGCATGTACGGCTGGTTCCGGCCAACGTTAGAAATATCGCACCTGAAATGTATTTTTAGCTCCGGCTAAGAGCAAGTTTGTAAGGAGCATGTCTGCTCTTTTGCAACATTTATTGGTACTAGTGATGCCTTGCTTCGGAGCAACCTTTAGGTTTTAAAGTCACCAAATACGACAGCTTGGCAGATTGAACTTTAGACAGTCAAGCGTTACGTTGTACAAGCAAGTGAAAGATCATTGTGCATTTGCGGTACAGCACACTGATTTAAAGCACATACTACACGTAAAACATATCACCGCCTCTAATTAACGTTTTGGAGGGGGGCGGTAATCAAACGAATCCTCGCAAATGTTTATTTTACGTTCCAGATTTTGCAGGAACCTTACGGGATTTGCTAGGGCGTGATCTATTTTTTGCAACATGTTTACTTTTTAGTGGGTGATGTGCACATGTATGTACGGTAGAACCGTGAAACAGATATTACAGGATGCGTGTACACAAACATGCAAGCACATACATACCTGCATGGATTGGACGATGACGGAGGCATCATAAGCTTGATTGCTGCTGCCTGCCGAGCAGGCAGTGGAGGGGCGGGAGAGAGAGGAAGAGGCGGCGGTGGTCGGGCGAGAGAGGGAAGAAGCAGTGGTGGGGCGTGCCAGTGCCTGTGTTGGATGTGTATGCGCGTGTGTATGTCTATTTCCATACGTTGCATTTTTTACAACTGTGCTTCTTCATATGAAAAATTCGGAGATGTTAGCTTAGTGCTTGGCCCTCATGAGGGCCTGCAACGTTCTATAGTAGTAGACCAGAGTACCAAATTTGTGGGTACAAGTGCAAGAAAGCGTCAAGTGTGCACTCCTAAATAGGTGCACCTGCCCATTATTCGAAAGAGGTCTGTAGTCATGTGTACGTCAGAACCTGTAAGTGTTGAATGCTTGTAAATCATGTTGCACTACACACCGGCACTCAATGCTCACGTCCATTTCATGTAAGTCTGGGCCAAGTCTGGGCTCAGTCTGGGCAAAAGGGCCTGGTGCGAACCTGTAAGGGCCTCAGTGCAGTGCCAAGCAGAAATCCATTCTCACACCAAGAAGACTTGTCAACAAGATACAAGCCTCCACAAAAACAAGCATAGAGGAGCAGAGACGCGGCCTCGTTTTGTACAGCTTGCATAATCGTCGGTTGTTGCAGCAGGTTGCCCTTAGTTGCTCCAAAGCCTTGCCTTTCTCAATCTTACCGTCCCTGAATGTCGCAGCAGGTTGCCCATAGTTGCTCCAAACCCTTACCTATTTCAATCTTACCTCCCCTCCCTGCCTGCAAAAACCTTACCCAGGCCCAAGCAGAAAGGCCTTATCTTTCCAGATATGTTGTCTCAGATTGTCTTGGGCGGCACTCTGGCCGCCACTTACGACTCGCCTGCGTACTGCTGCCCATAACCTGGTAGTCACAGATCGTCTTGTCCTCAGGCAGCACTCTGGCCGCAACCCCTAACTCACCTGCGTACTGCTGCCCATAGCCAAGTAGTCACAGATAGTCTTGTCCTTAGGCAGCGCTCTGGGCACCACAATCTCAGGGTCACGCGCTTTGACAGCACTCCCAGTGAAAGGGGCGGCCTCAGCCAGGGTACGCAGTCGCTCCATAAGGAGCCGCAATTCGGACTCCACCTGGTGCAGGCGTATGCAGTGTGTGTGTGTGTGTGCTTGCGTGTGTATGGGTGCTGTTGTGTGTGCGTGTGTGCATATGCGTGTACGCGGGTATGTGCGGTGTATGTTGTGTTAAAGGAGTCACACCACTGACTCCAACTGCAGGCGGGAATGTTTTCGTATACAAGGGGGTGACATACGTGTGCTTGTCTGTGCATTCCTATGTTGCCATCATCAGAGTTGCACCTGACTCTACCTGGTGCAGGCGTACATGTGTGCATGCAACACATGTGTGTGCTGTATTGGTATGACAATTTGTGTGTGTGTATGTGTGTGTCCGCAAAACATGTGAAATGGCTGGATTGACAATTGACCATTTCAATAATCAGGTACCCCGAGCAGAAGCTGGACTGAGGTTGCGACCGCAAATGACTGTGATGATGACGAGGTGTGCAAGAGGAAGTAAGCAGGTGCTCACCATGCTGCGCTGTAAATTCTGGCACAGGCTGTGCCGAGTGAGGAGCTCCTTGGTGTTGAGCTGGACCTCCCCCAGGATGTCTGCAAGAGCAGAGGCTTCCACAAACAGGCCCTCATTTTCCTCCAACCTGGGAACGCCAATCACTAATCTGACCTGTGCAGGAGTGGGTGGAACTGGCTTGGAAGTGAGCTGCCGTAAAACTCAAAGATGCCCTGACGTGTCTACGAGAGTGCTTTTGTCAGCATTGACTAAACATCTGCCTCTTTTCTGCAGGCGTGCCTGTGCAACTTGGTGTGTGTGTGTTGATACAAACATGTACCGTGTGTGTGTGTGTGTGTGTGTGTGTGTGCGTGCGTGCGTGCGTGGGTGCATGCGTGTGTGAGTTCGTGTGTGTGCGTGTGCGCGTGCGTGCGTGCATTTGTGTGTGTGTGTGTGTGTGTGTGTGTGTGTGTATGTGTGTGTGTGTGTGCACGCGTGCTTGCATGCGTTCCCAAATGAAGCCCTACTAGAGCCATAGGACATGCCTACCTCTTCTCTCTCGCTCGGGTTCAAACTGGAAGAAATGGACTCCCATAGCAGAGATTTGACCACCCGCAGTTCAGACGCGGATAACTGTGCCTCCTCAGTACTGTTGGCATCTGCACTGAGGAACTCCAGCTCCTGAGCCCTAGTGAACATGTTCAAGTGTTACATGTTTACATACAAAGTGACTAAATAATTATATATGATTTAGAGACAGCGACAGTCAGAGTTAGAAGTGTCTTCCAGTCTTTTCTGATGTCCACCGTGGATGAGGCCTGGGTGGATTCCCTCAAAGTGAATGAGCTGAAGGAGGAGTTGAAAAAGAGGGGTGAGAGGGTGACAGACACGTAAGTGATCCCTCTCAAGAACAGCCATGCTGATCAGCATTTGCCGGTCAAATGCACACAGGCTTGCCCACAACTGGGCTTAAAGCAGCTTTGGTTGCACGTCTTAAGGAGGGCTTGCAAAGCAAAGGAGATGCAGTGGAGGGCAATGTGAGTGCGTTTACTTGAAAGCAATTTGATCATGCGCATCTCTCACCTGACCCCAAGCCCAAACCTCAAGCCTAAACCTCACAAACCCCATTCTAAAACTACCAACTTACAGGAACCACAGGAGGGTGAAAATGAGGAAGCTGGACAGGAGGAGGAACCAGAACAGAACGCCCCTTCCCCCGCTCCTGCGGCACCAGCACCGGAAGCACCATCACCAGCTGCTGCAGTAGAAAAGAAGGAAGAGCAGCAGCAGCAGCAGCAGCAGCAGCAGCAGCAACTGCTTCAGCAGCCAGAGGAAGTCCCTGTGCAAGACAAGCCATCTTTGCCTGCACCCGAGCTCGAACAACAAAAACAGCAGCCCGAGCAGCAGCAAAAAAAACAACAACGGCAAGAACTAGCGGAACAGAAGCGGCCTGAAAAAGAGGAGATGGGCACGGTGAATTTGCCGGTCGAGGAGGAAAGAATCCCGCCTCGCTATCAGGAGAAGGAACAGGTCCAGCAGAAGCCAACGGACACGGTGGAGACAATCCTAGAAGCAGAGCAGGTGTGTGTGTGTGTGTGTGTGTGTGTGTGTGTGTATGTGTGTGCATGTGTGTGTGCGTGCGTGTGTGCGTGCTTACGTGCGTGTGTGTGTGTATGTGTGCGTGCGTGCGTGTGTGTGTTTGTGTGTATGTGTGCGTGCGTGCGTGCATGTGTTTTTGCATGTGCGTATGTTGATGTGTGTGTGTCGATCAACCTTGCTACACCAAACTCTGCATACTACAGGAGCAGGAGGTACTAGATTATGGCCAAGAAGAAGAGCCTGCTACGGCAATGCCTGAACCGGTGTCAGAGCCAGCACAGGAGGAGCAGCAGCAGGAACAGTCTGCTGCCACCCCAGGAAAGAGAGGAGGAGACATGTCAGCAGCAGACACAGAGCAGCAGGCAAAGCAGCAGCTGGGAGTTACGGCTACGGATGCAGGACCCAGCAGCAGGAAGCGGCGAGCACCCATCCCCCTGTACCAGCCCAGGCAGGACAAGCAGTCTCCCAAGGAGGCAGCAAACGGGACCCAGAAGCAGAAGCAAAAGCAGCAGGGGGCAGAGGAGGCACCCCCCTCTTCTAGTAAGCAGCAGCAGCAGCAGCAACAAGGCAGCAATAAGGGTTCAGCCACGCCAGGGAAGCAAGCAAACGCTCCAGCATCAGCGGTGAAAGCCAGAATTTCAAAAGCAGCTCTGCAGGTAGGGAGGGGTTTGCAAACTCTTATCAGGAGGAGGAGACCACTCGTGCACACCTTTCTGCCTCACTTGACAGGTTTCAGGTGTTTCGCTGATCTGCCTTAGCTTGCAAATGTAAGCTGCACGCTCCGCCCTCCCCCTCCACCTACAGGGAAGGTCAGGGACCAAACCCGTGTTGCCAGATGCAGTGGTTTGCGAACAACGGTAGCCCCCTGATGCTTGGCGGGCAGGCTTGGTGTTGCTGCACATCATTCAAACATCCAATCTATCTCTTTATTACTGACACAGGGCGCGGCTCCGGAAGCAGTTGAGGGGGGGAACACAGAGGTTGTGTTGGAGGAGGGCGTGCAGCTGTTAGACACGCCTGCGCTGCGCATTGACCACCTCATGCGGCCTTTCACAGAAGGCCAGCTGCGGGAGCTGATTCAGAGGACGGGCTGCATCAAGGGCATGTGGATGCCTAATATTAAGGTGAGGGGGAGGGGTGAGACGGAGGTCCTCTACAAGCTGCTTGACATCAAAGTAAGGGGTTACGTACGAGTGGGAAGAGAGGGAGGGAAGGGGTCACGTTATCTGATGACTGCAGCTGTACACATGAAGCTGTCAGCAGCTTCTGTTGTGCACGCATTTGTGTGTTAAAGGGTGTTGTAAAGATATGCAGCAGCCGCTGAGTATTTGAGCTGAAAAGCCCGGTGATGCAAGGAGGCTGTAGGTTGGACATAAAGCTCGGTTGGTTGTTGTAGGGTAGGCCACAACTGGGCTGTCACGCTCTGTACACGACCGTACGTCTGGGGATCTCCCTGCCAAATAAACTGCATCTGCACTCTGTGTGTCACATACTTTTTAACCCAACCCTTCCAGTGCATAACTGGCCACTAGTCAGGTTCACCCATGCGTCTTATGTAGGGTTGGCCCAGGGATGTGTCATACGATCATTTAGGACGTTCAATACGGTAAAATACGTGTTAAATACGAAATATGCGTGTAGCACGATCGTATTGTTAAGCAATTTTGGGAGTGCCGATTTTCGACTCAAAATAGACCTGATTCGCTCAAAATCGCCAAAAACGTTTCAAATAATTTTTCATTATAATACGTGTTATTGATATGTTATATTATATAATAGCATTGGAAGCTCACTGAAAGGCCGTTGTTGGGGCGGAAATTGCCTAAAAAGGCCAAAAGTCAGCCAAAATCAGCAAATGTTGCCATCGTATTATACGGCCCGATTTGTTCAATACGGTAAAATAGCGTCTAATACGAAAATACAAATACGCTGTATGACACGTCCCTGGGTTGGCCCAAACCGTACATACCAAAATTTTTACATACGCCGTAAAATCACATTTGGAATTTCTCGACCGTGTCCGTACTTGTATAACCGTATGCAGTTTTTGGCCGACTGTATATGGACCGTAATTCACTGTATATAGACCGTATTTGCAGTTACACTCCAGATTCGAATTCAATTCCTAGCAGAAGCGCTCCCTTTGCTTTTTTTCGCCATGTTTTTCTTCTTCTCGCGCCTCTTCTTACTGAGCTCTTCCCTTGCCAAGCTCCCTGTTCAGTTGTTAGCAGCTTAAAGAATCATTAAGAATTACCCTTTTTTCCCAATAATTATTTAATTTCCGAAGTGATCGTGAACCTACAGTAGTATTCCAGTTTGCCAAATGGCGTCATTTCAAAGAGTGCTGCTACCCTTGTATCTGATGTGTAAGTCACACCTGCCCTGCACCACAGACGCATGCCATCGTGCTCATGGGCGACGAGACGCAAGCCACCGCCACGCAGCGGGCCTTGCACGGCATCAAGTGGCCCTCTGGCACCACAAAGCAGCTGTCCGTCTCTCCTCTGCCCTTGGAGGTGGCCAAGCTCAGCATACAGGTGGGTGCAAGGAATGCGTGCGCGTGTGTGTGGATGCAAGGAATGTGTGCATGTGTGTGTGGATGCAAGGAATGTGTGCATGTGTGTGTGGATGCAAGGAATGTGTGTATGTGTGTGCCTGGTGTGTATTGTGTCAGCCTTGTGTATCCAGAGCTCAAGTACATCTGTATGTATGTGTGCGTGTGCTTTGTGTGTAAGCTGGTAGCTTTGGTGCATGCATCATTTACTCTGACCCCATAAGACAATCAAGCACCAAGCTCGTGTGTCATATGCAAGCATGAAGGCGTGCAGAGCGTGGGCCACACTGAACAAGCTCAGCCATCAGACTCGCCCTTGAGGAGGAGCATGCTACTTTCTCCAAAAAAATTTTCCAGTGCTTGGATTTTCCAGTTGCTATTGACGTGCGCGCACCCACCCACTCACACACACACATACAAACACGCGCGCACACACATACACGCACACACGCACACACACACGTACACGCACACACACACACTAACACACATAAACATAGGAGAAAAAGGATCCGGGTGACGTTGCGTCTGCACCTCTCACCAGCCGCCGAATTGCCGCTTCCCTGCAGCAGCAAGCAGCAGCAGCAACTGGCGCAGCAGGTGCGGGATTTATGCACACGTGCATGCGCACACACTCACGCACACATATATACACACATGTCCTCAAATGCACATATTGCAGCAGCAAGTAAGACATTTTTCCCAACACCCAACTGACACTCACACTCTCTCTCTCTCTCTCTCTCTCTCTCTCTCTCTCTCTCTCTCTCTCTCTCTCTCTCCGTTTCTCCACAAACACACACATACATACATGCACGCACACAAATACACACACTCACACACACACATACACACACACAAATATGGTACTGCAGGTGGTGGTCGCAAGCGTAAAGCTGAGAGTGAGGTCATGGACGACGATGGGGTGCCTGAGCCGGAGCGGCTGAAGGTAGGTAGTGGAGGAGAGAGGAAGGGGATGGTTTGTGGGGTAAGTGTGTCTGTGTGTGTTGAAAGTGTGTCAGTGTGTATGTGCTTGTGTGCGGAGTGCGGGGCTGTATTACTAGGCTATTAGGTAGGGAAGCAACAAGAGAGGGAGTGCCCTCAAACGCGATGCAACAACTTTGTCTTTTACATATAATTGTCAATCTGGGCCAACTGCACGCGTGTGTCTCACACGCATACGCACACTGCACGGGTAGCCGTGGCCAGTTGGGAGAGGCTGTTTTATGGGGCCGACTCAAGCATGACAAACACATACGCACTCATGCGCCGCACACACATGAACGCAAGCGCAAACATGCACACTCACACACACACAGATGGCTGCGGCCAAGCGCCAGCTGGAGGAGGCCATCAAGGAGGAGGAGCGGCAGGAGGCGGCAGCAGCAGCAGCCGAGAGAAAGGCAAAGGCAGAGGTACTGTGTGCAATGGCAGGACACACACACACACTGTATAAGCGTTGCTGTACGACAGGCTGCATTCAAGCCTCCCAGTGCCAAAGCCTGAGGTTGGATCAAAAGGTGGAAGAGTAGGGTTTAAAGTGCGCTGGGAGTGAGAGTTTTAAAGTATTAGTTGGGGGTTAGGAACAGGGTTGGCCAGAACCATATATGTATACGGTGTGTACATACGGAATGTTTGGCAGGGAAATCACCAAATATACGGTCACATACCGTGTATTAAAACAGTTCTGGCCAACCCTAGTTAGGAAGTATATTTGGGGTCGGCCTAGCTTCACTGTCACAGAGGATGCGGGGAGCGCACACATGCACGGTCACATCACTCACACAGACGCAAACGTTCTAGTATCAACATACTCAAAACACACCACCTGGTATCAACATACTCAAAGCACACACCTTCTACACGCGTGCAGGCAGCGGAGGCAGGGGCTGCGGCACCGTCTGGCGGAGGAGCCAAGGAGGGGACGTCAGGGGCAGGCTCAGCTGATGCAGCAGGTGTGAGGCACACACACACTTACACACATACACACACGCATGTACACGCATGTATGTCTTGCCACGCGTGAGTGATGTCTTGCTTATTTGTACAAACATGCACTCACACGTGTGTGCAAACACGCACACACACACTCTTTCACACACACACACACACTTGCCAGTACATGCATGTGTGTGTATACACACAACAAAAAAGCCACAGACACATACACACGCTCATATGCATACATGCACGCGCACACAACACGCTCGACACACGTTCCCAAGCTGCTACGACTTGCTGCCAACACACTCAGGTGGGTCCGCCGAGGCGAAGCCCAGAGGTGAGGATAAGGACAAGGGTGGGCCTGCGACATCCAAGCCCGCCCCTACAGTCAAGGAGGTCAAGGAAGCCACAGCCGCAGCAGCCCTGGGGAAGGCCAAGCAGGTGGGTAGTGGGTAGGCGGTGGTGTTGGCAAGTGGAGTGGGTGCTGTTTTCCTTCGTGGTTTGCCGCACGAGACGATAAGGGCGCACACAGCGGCAACAAGTGGGTAGGTGGTGGGAAGGAACGGGGTGCTGAGCTTCCTGTTTTTTCAGCACAGGAAAGGATGAGTGATGGAGTGGGCTCGGTTTTCGGCGTTCCAGAATCGGTGTATGTCTTTTTACCAATATGTCCGTGACTCAACGCGAATGCTACAGAGGTCGTGCCCATGCCTTCCTTGATGAGCTCGACTCTGCACTGATCTGCTGTGCTTTGTTCTTCCGTGTGGCATCAGGCACCGGTCTGTGTGTGTGTGTGTGTCAATTGTAGCCAGTAGGGTATGATGACATATCAGCGCATCTGCACACGCCTCACACTTCTCGCAAGACGTGTTTGCATTGTTGGTCCCAAAAGGTCTGGGTCATGCTCGCGCCTTCACAGCACACGTCTTGTGCCGCTCTCTCGTCTCATCGATGCTGCCGCCGCCCAGCTGCTTTCGAAAATTGCGTGAGGTCTTCAACCGCGTTCGGGCGCCATTGAAAGATGAGCTGCTCTAGATCAAAATTGAGCCCAAACAATGCCAGCATTGCTGATAGGCTTAAACACAATTTACTCCCTCGCACACCGCATCAAAATTGGTGCACGCGCGTAGATTGCAAACTTGCAGAATCTTCAAATTTAATCTGTGTTTTTTGTTAATTTAGACAACGGTCCAATGCGCTGCGGCATCTAGGACAGCCATCACCTTATACATATCACTCTTTCAACATATGATGAAACTGAGCCCTCAGAGTACTGTGTCTCTAAACAGTCATGTAGCAGCAGCTCAGCAACAAGGCACACACGCGCACACACACACACACACACACACGCAGCATTTTTATCTTTTCACTCCCTTAGCCCTTTAGGGCCATGGCACCGTGGCAACAGCTGAAGCAGCACATGCATCGCACGCACACATACAGCATTTTTTTGACTTCTGTAGCGACAGCTGAAGCAGCACTTGCATCGTGCACACTCATACAGCATTTTTTTACTTTCTCTTATCCCTTGTGGTGCCAAGGCACTGTGTCGGCGGCGAACGCTAGGCACGCACACAGTATTTGTATTGATTTTTGCGCCTATCAGGCCAAGACAATATGGCGGCAGCAATTGCAACGCACACATATGTTTTTCTCATGTGCTACTTTTATTTTTTAGCGCCTGTAGGGCCAAGGCATTGTGGCGGCAGAATACGCATCACTCACGCACACACACACACACTTTTTTGTCTTTGTCTTTACCCCTGTAGGGCCAAGGCATTGTGGCGGCAGCAAAGGCGGCGATGGCTGCTGCGGCAGCTGAGGCTGCAGCAGCACGCCAGAAGCGGATGCGTTTGGATGCGGAGGTGTGTGTATGGGTATATGCGGGTGTGTTTGTGTGTGTAATGAGCAAGATTATGCTCATTTTCTGCTTGTTATTTAACAAATGAGGACACAATTTGCTTGTTATTGCGAATTTCCAGGCACCCAGAAATTGCCATGTTGCAGGCATGCTGTACCAGCAGTGAAAATTTGCGGGAAGATACGTCTATGCTTTCAAGTTCCCACACAGGTTGAACTTGCCTCGTCCCTTACTGTCATCATGAGTACCAGACGTACTAATTTGTTTTGTACACTGCCTCTGCATGGAAAATGGCCTAAAGATCTCCTCCACTCTTGCGCTCGGATGATAACTGTGGGATTGTGGCAATTAGAGAGAACTAGGTACAAATTGAGGTGAAGAGTATCACTGGTCTGAGGTGCCTCCAGACTTTTAAACCTACAGCTGCAAGCTATCGTTGGTTACTCTAAAAGCTTACACACACACGTACACGTACACATACACAAAACACACACAAAACACACACACCACGCCTGTACTGCTCCCTCAGGCAGCAGCAGCTGCTGCATCAGCCAAGGCAGAGGCAGCAAAGGTGGACGGTGGTGAGGACATGGCCGTAGATGTGCCCCTGTTGGACCAGCTGTTCAAAAAGACTGCAGCGCTACCGGCCATCTATTGGCTGCCTCTGACTGAGGAGCAGGTGTGTGAGAGGCTTTGTGTGTGCTCGTGTGTGTGTGCGTGCTCGTGTGTGTGTATGTCTGTATGTGTGATCAAATAAAAGAATCCGGCTCACGCAGCTAGTTTCTGAAAAACACGCCAGCGTGAGAGCATCCAAAAAGAATCGATACCAGATTGAGCTTTGACACAAACACACGCACACAAGCCTACAAAAGCACACACACACACGCACGCACACACAAAACACACACAAATATCTTTGGAACCAGGTTGCTCAAAAGAAGCGGAGAGAGGAGAACCAGGGACAGAGAGAGCCGCCCCCTGGACAGGGCCAGGACCCTCTTGACCGACGTGATTATGGTGATGCTTACCGTGGTGGCGGTTTGGAACCCATTAGGATGGCTTACGGAGCTGGCTACAACAACTCAGGTGCCCTGCCTCCCCCCCCCCAATTGCCCATGCCCCCCCCTCCCTCCCCTCCTCCGTACAGGTGCGTTTGTGGGTGAGGGTGATGTGTAAGTTGTTGGTGTGTGTGATTCGTTCAGATGTGTACGTTAGTGTGTATGTATGTGTGTGTTTCGTTCAGATGTGTACGTTAGTATGTTTTTTTTTTTGTGCGCGCGTGAAGCTGGTGTATGAGTGCAACGTTTTTGTAAGCACATTTTACATAATGCAGCTCAGAGCTAGCTGGTTGGGCAAAATGATAGGTGTGTGTGTGTGCATGCATGCATGTGTGTGTGTCATTGTCTTTGACCTAAAATAAACAGAGATGCACACGCAACCTTGCACTGTCTGTTCACAAAAACTTTTCATAACTCAACCTTTACGCCCAGTAAGGTTCTCAAATGCTTAGCCCTTGAATATAAGCTTTCCACTACATGTCTAATTTGGATGTATGGCTTTTACGCTTAGGCCTTGGCTGAGCACAAGCAGTGTGAGTGCAAGGATTATGCACTCAGAACTCTAAATATCATCTACCGCCAGTTTTCTGATCTTTCTTGTACCCTTGTCCTCTGCAGGAGAGGTGGAATGCCGGGGGGCTCTTTTGGCCGAAGGGATGGGCGCAGGCATTAGGTTGTGCATGTGCGTGTGCGTGTTGTGTGTGTGTGTGTGTGCGTGTGTCGGTGTACATGTGGTGTTGCTGCATTTAGTCTGCCTACCATGGCTGTGCCAGTAAATGTGTGTGTGTATGTGTGCGAGTGCGCTTGTGTGTGTGTGAGTGCAAGCTTTCGAGTGCGCTTGTGTGTGTGTGAGTGCAAGCTTTCTTCTTGCATTCTTGCATTTGGCAGGATAGGCGTTCGAATACTTGGGGAGTGAGGCATGTGGTCTTGGAGGCAGGCCTAATCTGGGCGTCTCCTTTACTGAGCTTGCGCTCACAATGCTGAGGAGGAGGAGTAGAGTTGTTTGTGCAAGTGCAGGTTGTTTTGGTAGCTGCTGATGGCCTGTAGGTGCTTCTTTAGCCCCCAGGAATCAGGACATGCTGATATGTTTCATTGTTTTTCGGATGGAAGACCACGGACGCTCTCCCCTGCTCTTATTCAAAGCAGCGGACACCCTGCCTGAAAAGTGCGCAAGTGTGTCTGTACTGATTTAGGCCCTGACACCCTCTGCCTCTTGGTACACCCACAGGTAAGTTTAGGGTGCTGCTAAAGCAGAGGAGTGGAGGGACAGCTTGCCTGCATAGATTGCGCAGTTCATGCAAGCATCTTAAATGTTTCGCTTGCCTTTTGGGTTGAACATATTTTGATCAGCAGATGGACGAACCTTCTTGTAATCGCGCTGCTACTCCTCTACTATTTGGCTCGGGTTCCGTGAAAAGGATAGGCAAGGTAAGGTAAGGTTACATCGCTATATATGCCTCTTGGGGGCATCTGAGCGGAAGTTTAGTTTAGTTTGGATTACAAAGGCATTCAACCTGGAATGGCTGCTCAACCTATGAGAACGAGGTAAACCTCAAAACAAACCAAGTAAAAAAAGGGCTGTGACGCAACTGGAAAATGCTAACCTTACAGACACGAGAAGAAGTAGGCAAAAACACATCAAAGTGTAGACATCTGAGCGGAAGCTTGGAAAAAGCCTGAAACCAAACCAAAAAGGCGCTAGAAAAAATCAAGGGAAAAGGGCTAGGCACTCAGCCACAAAAGAGGCTACACCATATATATCTGGCTGGTTCAAAAAGGTCCTCAAACGGTAGTTGACAGTTGAGAGTTTCTATTTGTCTTGTCCAATTAGCTGGATGGCCAGTCTTATTGATAACCTTTATCTTCTGGATTTGATAGCTTTGCTAATCCATTGTCAACATGTGAACTCTAAAGAGGTACCATTAGAAGGGATCCTCAAGAGACCCTGTACCGCTTAAGGTCTCCGATTCTATTTGTTTGTCACGTCCAATCGTTGGCAGTGACGAATCGTGTGATTTGATTTTATGGTCTTTCAGTTGAGGTTGTTTTGCCTAATCTCGTTCAATAAGAAGGGGGAAATGTTGTGCTGAGTCTATTACTCTGCAGTGATTTGCCACGACTGGTGATTTGCTACGACAGGCATGAGACCAGGAGCGCTAAGAAAACAAAGTGCAGCGGAGCAGAAGAGAGAACAAAGGACACAAGCAGCCCCAATCGGCAGGGGAATGCAAAGCAAAGCACGTGGCACCAAGCACAGGCAATTCGGAGACTTTTCGGAGCGGTTGGAATCGTATTTGGATGTTACAAGAGTAAATTTGGGTATAATCATGTAGTTGGAATTGCGGTCTATATTCTAATAAAAATTACTAAACGAAATTTCCTCCAAGTGCATCCCGACGGCAGACAGGAAAAAAATATTTTATTAACATGCCCCTAAACCCTGCAAATTAACATTTATAAATAACGAACGGGAATCTATCTCTCACGATCCGGTCCTGTGTGATTAGCCACCCGGAGATCATTCACGGCCTGCTGCTGCTGCATCAATTCCCATAGCTTGGTCTGCTGCTGCATCAGTTCCCATAGCTTTAAGCCATGGGAGTTGATGCAGCAGCAGCAGGCCAAGCTGGAGCAGCAGGCCACGCTGTCGGTCGAGCAGCAGGCCAATGGAGCAGCAGGTCAAGGAGATGGTCGAGCAGCAGGCCAGCTGTCGGCCGAGCAGCAGGCCGAGCTGGAGCAGCAGGTCAAGGAAATGGCCGAGCAGCAGGCCAAGCTGGAGCAGCAGCTGGCGTTGAGCGTGGTTGTCCTCAATACCGAAAACGAGGAACCACCTACAGTTTAAATGCCACGGCAAGGGGTGCCGGTATGGGCACTCAGCCTGCGACCTGATGGGCTGCTGTGAGAAGAAAGGTTGGTCTGATGTGTGGTGTGTGTTGTTGGGCATGCTCACCACAACCTTTCATTATTCTTCTCAGGGCACCGGTGTGAGATCTTAACTGCTGTAGTGAAAAATGGCTACACGAAGAATGGTTACAAGGCCTACGACGATGGGTTCACAGCTGGCGCGGCCCTCGGTTGGGCTTGGGGCCAGCAGGACCCTTGGGTTTTGGGCTGGCGGGTCCCTTGGCCTTGGCTTGGGCTTCAGCTTGGCAGGCTACTTGGGGTCAGGATTTACTGGGGTCAATCAGGAGGATCTGCAGCTTTACCGTCATTTGCTGCCGACGGTACCTCAGGAGGTTCTACCGGCCTCTAAGTACCGGGACAACGCCATCAAAGAGATCACAGGCTAGTGGAGCTGGGGCAGACGAGGGCAGAAAAGCTTTTGAGCGATAAGATGTTTTTGTCAGCCAAAGTGAAGGAGGCAATCCTGGTGAGTGCAGTTAAATATTTGTGTCCAGACGTGTACCAAAAGAAGGAAAGAAAGACCTAGACATGTTGATAGCTGCATTGATTGCCTGCTAGCAGCAATGAAAACGCGTAAACCCTTTAATGCTGTTCTAAATTCACGCATCACTCTTATGTGTGCAGGTGTTTGACAAGGGCAGCGAATTTCTTGAAAGACCTTGCATGAAGTAGGGCAGTGGTGGTAGCGCTTTGTTCAGAAGCTGCTATAAGGCAGCTTACTTGCCTTATAGCAAGCACAATAGTGGGTACAAATTACAGCTTGATCTGAGACGCGTTCGACCGCTTCTTGCTTTGGTACGAGTGTGCTCTCAATTGCTCGAGTGGTGCAGCAGTCGATTTGTGATTGCCTGTCAAATTTTTGAATGTTGATACCAATGCTCACCAAAACTTCCATTGAGGGTAAACACAGGTGTATGAATGTTGCATGTTAAACACGCCTGTGTGTTGGGATAGAGGTTTGGTGAAATGGGAATGATATCGTAACCGCTGTTTTGACTTGCCTAAACAATCTAACTGTGGCGGGGGTCCAATGTCCTTTTGAAGGATGAGAATCAAATGCGCAAACATTGAAATGAAATGAACTTTTCCCAATAATTGTTTAGTTTAGCTTGGATTACGAAGGCCTCCAGTCGGCATGACTGCTCAACCAAGAAATTATAAAAAATCTAATTTTCACGTTGGCAGACATACTGGAGCTGCAACGAAGCAGGGGATCAGCTCTGTCAGACATCGTGAAGGAGGTGCATGTGTGAGAGTGCCGGGAATAATCTTTTACTTGCTGTTGCAATGCCATAGGAGTTTGAAATTTGTCGCATGCATTTTTAAGTAACGCGTATGGTACACTGTGTACATGAGTGCTGCAGCAGCACAGTCGTAGTAGAAAAAGAAAGAACGCAGGCAGTGAAAACCACTCCCCACATTAGTTAAGGACAAGTGGGGGGAAGCATCGCAAGCGATGCTGAAAAGTTGGCGAAGCCTTTTGCGCTGTGAACTGGCAACTTGTGTGTGCTTTGTGCGCGCTTATACATGTGTGTGTGTGTGTGTTTGTGTGTGTATGTGTGTGTGTGTGTGCGTAAGTGCGTGCGTGCGTGTGTGCGTATGTGCCTGCGTGCATGCGTGCGTGCGTGTGTATGTGTGTGTGTGCGCGTGTGCGCGTGCATGCAGGCCTTCAAGGGTAAGGGTAAGGGTTACACAGCCATATCCGCCAGCGAGGGCAGTTGAGCTATAGCATAAAAAAGCCAGCTTCAAGAAGAGAAAGAGGCCAGACTGAACAAGACACCAGAAAAAGAAGCTAGAAT
>Ga0307968_1000475_pt1 | contig 28491 bp, 36 predicted proteins | sample OrgLakmetagen650_FD_201834 | JGI IMG/M metagenome (GOLD analysis project Ga0307968, IMG submission 201834) | Saline water microbial communities from Organic Lake, Antarctica - #650 | ecosystem: Environmental > Aquatic > Non-marine Saline and Alkaline > Saline | place: Antarctica: Organic Lake...
AAACAGCCAAGGAGCCGTTTGGCCTAGCATACACAAAGGGGTGAGACTGGCCTAAGTCAGAGAAACTGGAGACACTACCTTGGCAGGCTGCAAAGTCTTTTAAGGCTGCGAGGAGAAGATCAACTGCCCTAGTTTCTACTACTGCGGACTCTACGCCTGTCCTGGATGGCGTGCTAAACATCAAACCCCTAGCTCTTAATATTGCAGTCAGGGCAGCTAGGCACACAACATACTTGATATACAGCCAACAGCGTGCCGCTCAATGCAACCATATAAGTGGCACACCAGTTTGCCCCATCTGTTAAAAACTACCACATGCTGTCAGGATGTGGCCATCCCATTACAGAAAATTGTTAGCAGATAGGCACAATGTTGTTGTATAAATAAATTCGAAAGCAATCCAATACTTTGGCAAAAGTGGGCGTTTTGCTTTTTGTTTTTAGCTGACTTATACATGGCTTCAGTTTGTGTGCCGTTGCATTTCCTTCTTTACCACAAGTTAAATTTGTGAATGCGTCGAGCCCTACATCATCCGTCATGTGCATCAGTAATTAAGATCAAATGATGTCAGGCCTGAATGCCTGCATTGCGAGAGTGCAGTCAAACAGGCATTGAGGTCAGTAAAAGTAAGGTCAGTATAGCCAGTAAAAGTGAAAGCCGGTAAGAGGTGAGTAAGCTTAGTAAGGCTAGTAAGAGTTTAAGCCAGTAAAAGGTGAGAAAGGCCAGTTAAACCTTCCAATTGGATGAGAAGGGTTCCACTTGTTGGGACGACCTGATACCAGTGTGATGTGTAGGAGGGCTCTGTGTTAGGCACTCTGGACTTAAGTATGTAGATGAAGGGGGGCATTTGGGACGACCTGATACCACTTTGATTATACTTTGTGAGAGCCTGCTGTGTTGCTTCTGTCGACAACGCTAAGGACAGACCATTAACCTGCTTGGCATCATGACATGTCCACGTGCTGTACAAAACCAATGTCCACGTGATGTACAAACATGTCCACGTGCTTTACAAAACCAACGCTTTCAATGCATATGGGTCTTTTGATGCAAACATCATAAGGACAGAACAATGATCTGCTTGGCATCATGACATGTCCACGTGCTGTACAAAACCAACGCTTCCGATGCATATGGGTCTTTTGATGCAAACATCAACAAGCCCACACACGCAAAAAACTGCTCTCGACACGCTTGTAGATTCTGTTGCTGCCTTTTTGTGCCTCTCCTGCCTACAGCTCTTTCACTTGCAGCAGATCCAGACTGTTGTTCCGCGTGAGCACACATGTATGTTAAAACAAAAATAATGGGGTTGTGTGTGATGTATGTGTTAACTGCCATGCACTTTACAGGATTTCCAGGAGCTGCCGTTGCCCAACAACTTGTGGCCCCAAATACCTCGAGGTAATACCTCATCATGCAAGTTAAGCGTGGCAAAACAGACACGCTTGTAGATTCTGTTGCTGCCTTTTTTTGCTTTCCTGCCTACAGCTCTTCCAGTTGCAGCAGATCCAGACTGTTGTTTTGCGTTGGCTCTAACGCAGCACGCTTTTTGTGCACACAATGCACACACACTCGCACATGCTTTGCAAGCCCGCAGAAGTATGAACCTCCTGATTGCTCGCATTGACACGCACACACACATGCGACGTGCACACATATACACACACATATACACACATGCTATGCAGGTCCGCAGAAGTCTGGACTTCCAGATCGAATAGGATGCTCAGCGACGGGAATCACTCAAGGTTGAGGGCAAGGGGGGAGGCAACGAAGACGTGCAGGCGTGAGCGGTGTATGCTGTCCATGATGTGCATGCAGCCGGGGCCTTTTTTGTGTCTTCGTCGGTCTCCAAGGCCTTCCCGTGCGTCTTCTTTGCGCGTCGTTATCAGGTGGTCTGTTCAGGGGCCCCCTTCCTCATCATGGCATCCCCTTTTGCTGCCTGAGTTACGTTACCTGAGTGCGTGTGAAGCAGACAAAAATGGAACGAGAGAAGAAGGAAAGGGTTGGGGAGGGAAGCAGGCTACCATGCAACCCACGCACCACGAGGTGTTCCTGAGATATGGTAGCCTGAGTGTGTGTGTGTGTGTGCCTTGATCGACATCTTGAATTAACCCTTAACATTGCTACATGCTAGGGTTTAAGCTTCCAGGTCGCCCGTACCTGCCCCATTAAAAGTGACTTGGCCTTAGTTGCACAATACGGGAATACGGATACGGATACGGATACGGAGGGGCTGATACGGGCAGCAAAGAATTCACCAGAGGCTCTAGAACTTGCAGGAATGAGCCTAGGACCCTTGCATTGTGCATTAAACACACCTAGACATCTGAATCTGGTATGTGTGTGTGACGGCGTATTGTGCAACTAAGGATTTGGCTGCCGTGGGCGTAAGAGCTCTTGTTCATTTGTGCGCATGGCGACTACCAGCGTCGTGTGTTCCTTGTCTTCTTGCTTACTTGCATATATTTCGAAGCCTGCCCTGCCGTTTAAGCACACATACACAAACCTCTGCATATGACAGTTTTAGGGTAGAGGAGGGTAGGATTATGTTTCTAGCTCCCGCTTCACTTAGTGCCGCCAGAGTTTGTATATGTAATGTGGGGAGTCGTTTCACTGCCTACAGACCTTTCACTTTCTTGCTTGAACTATTTGTCGTCCTCGGCGCTAGAAGGCGCAGGCAAGGATACATCGCTATATATGCCTCTGGGGGCCATCTGAGCGGAAGCTTGGAAAAAGCCTGAAACCGAACCAAAAAGGCGCTAGAAAAAAACCAAGAGAAAAGGAATAGGCGTTCAGCTACAAAAGAGGCAACACCAGACACATCTGGTTGAGTCAGAAAAGTTTTTAATGGGTTACCTTCAGCCAGGTTGTTTGGCTGATCGGCTGCTGACTGGTCTCAGCCAGCCACAAATTAATCCACAAGCTCAGAAAGAAAGAGAAAAAGTGAGTGTTCTGCTGAGAAAGGAAATTATAATAAAAATATTTTAATGGGGGATTACCTTCAACCAGGTTGTTTGGCTGAAAGGAAATTATAAACAAGTTGGTTGTTGACCTGCTGCAGCAAAAAGGGTTGGGCTGATGAAAAGTCCTCAAAACAAAGTGTAATCAAATGAGCCGCGGCTAACCGTCGTCCCAAAAATAAAGATGATTGACACCTAGGAAGTTTGCACAATTCCCTGACCAGGCTTGACAATTTCATACTTTGTTGAGGCACGAATCGCTGCACGATGTTCCTTGCCGCTGCAGCGATCCTTACATTCGTTGTTAGCCTAGACCCTGCAAACGCTGCGGGAGGCAGTAGAGCTATCTTGCAGGCTACTGAAGAGGTGCTAGTGAATAGCAGCAACAATGTGTCACGCCCAATTGTTGGCTGTGACGCTTCGTGTGATCTGGTTAGTTGGTTTTTCAGTTGAGGTTGTTTTGCCTGGTCTCGTGCAATAAGCTGGCGAAGCCAGTTTGCAATGTTATTGGTCCAATGTTATTGGCCCAAACGTTGCACAGTTTATTGAAAATAGCATTTTCTGGTTTTGATATTGCGGTATTCAAATAGCTCAGTAAATTACACCAATAGATTGTTGTGCTGAGACTATACTTTGCAGTGACAGTGATTTGCTATGACAAATGGCACCCTGCCGTCTTTCAACGAAACAGCATCTTTCAACGAAACAGCAGCCACTATGAACTGGACATACATATACACACATCTGGTCGATTTGCAACACGCACATCATTATGCTCCGAATGGCCTGCACATACGCGTAGCACACATTTCACCCCATGTTTTCGACTCTCAGACGTACGCCTGTGGTGTTCATTTGAGTTGATTTTCCTCTTGAAAAGCCATTTTTACACTCAGCTTGCACCATACCAGATCAGCTCCTGTGCATCAGCAGAAATCATCTCTATTAATATTTTGAAGCCATGTAAAGCCTGTTTCTTAAATGGGAGGGCGGATTCCCGCATTTGTCACCAGATTACCATTCTTTATAGTAGAGAATTTATTTTAATAAAGATGCGAAATATTTTGGTTGCTGTAGACAGAAGTCCAGTGAGTACACACACACACACACACACACACACACGTACACACACACGCGCACACACACACACATACACACAAACACACATACACAAAGACACACAAACACAAAGACACACAAACACACGTGCACGCGTACACGCGCACGCACACTACACACACATACACACACACGTACACACACACACACAAATACACACAAACACACATACACAAAGACACACAAACACACGTGCACGCGTACACGCGCACGCACACTACACACACATACACACACGTATACACACACACACACACACACACACACACACACACACACACACACACATACTCTCACACACACATGCACACACGTACACACTCGCACATGCACGCAAAAACACACACACACATACATACACACACACTTGCTTGGAAACAAATTCTACACACTTGCAAAACACTTGCAGTCGAGTATATTTTTGTTTCTAAGCTCAACCTGACATGCAACTGTAGACAGCAATGCCTGCAAGAATTTTCATGTGTGTGAAACTGTTCAGGCCTCGCAACGCTGCGTGGAGTTTTCCCTCCAGAACATTTGGAGGACCGGCGATGTTGTGCACCTGCTTCATATTGTTCCCTTGGTATGTGTGCATGGATGTGTTTGCATATAGGCGTGCATGTGTTCGGCAAAGCTACTGGACACACCATATATTGTGTCTAGCCACGTAATTGAAAACCCGAATGATCAAATGATAGTAAAAAGAAAAAGGGAAAAGGTAGCAGAAAACCACATTAGTTACGGAGAAGGAGCACTTTGGTACCAAGTACCATATAGCTCCTCCACCACAGAAAAGAAAAAAGAAGATCAATGAGGATCAGGAGGCTTGGCTTGAAATTGGCTCCCGATGACAGATGGTAATAGTACCGGAGCGGGCATGTCTGGTATGGACAAGTTTAGCAGACAATTGTAGCATTTTATATTATACCTTACTCAAACAAGTGATGGAATGCAGCCTACTTTATGAACAAATACATCCGCGCAAAGGTGCAGACCCCAAACAGCACTGAAGTTTTCCTGGAACTTTCCACACCAGTGACGGTGATGTGGCGATGTGCATTGTGCCCAGTGTAGTTCACCCCGTGCAGCGCCCGCATATTTTAAGTTAATTTGTGCCCCTGCTCTTTAGTAACTTCGGAGGACTTAATCCCTTGAACTATGAAACTATGGAACAGACTCAGAAAGACCTCGATTTATGTATGTTTTTTTGGGCTGTTATTATAATCAACCATTGCGGCACTCGCCAAGATAGAGAGTTGGCGCACCAATGAACGTGATGCCTCTGAGTAGGGTTATCCATCCCTCAGATACAAAAGGAAAATGTTTAGTTCTTCGACCCAAGGCTCTTGCAACTTGCAGGGAATCAACAATGTATAGGGTTGGCCCAGAACCATATATATACGGTGTATATACGGTATTTTTTGCAGGGAAATCACCAAATATACGGTCATATACGGTGTATATATACGGTTCTGGCCAACCCTAACAATGTGATGCCTGTGGGGCTGGATGCCTCTGATTTCATGGGAGTGTAAATCCTAAATCCCTGGACGACCCTTTCACCAATAATACGCAGGGAACTGACAATGTGATGCCTCTGGGGCTGGATGCCTCTGATCTCATGGAAGTCGGTAAGGAGCTTTCTAGATGCTGATGCACTGTCATGGCGTTCAGTCCTTGTATACAATCTTTGTGATTAATTATCACATGCTTTGTCACAAACTTTCACATTCTTTATGGTTCAGTTAGTGCGCTCTGACGTGTGCTGCTCTAATACCTCATGTACTGTAATCCTGTCCATTTATCACAGGGGCTGGCACAGTTGAGCCCAATGAAGAAAAGCAAAAGGCCATTGTGAGTAGCTGAGGCGCTTATGTCCTCGTCACGCGCGTGCTGATAAATACAATGAATATGTCAGTTGCATCAGTCAAACAAATCATTTTGTGCTTGTGCTGCAATTACGTTACTTCACCGCACTTGTCAGTAAGGTCGAACAGCAAGTGGCTACTCGTATTACTGGAGAGCAAAGGCACGCACACATACACACATACACACACATACACATGCATGCACACGCACGCATACACACATACACACGCATGCACACGCACGCATACACACATACACACATGTACACACACGTGCACACAAACATGAGCACATACACGCGTATCTTTCGGCTTCTTGGTTTATTCTAGGAATTGAACATTTAGCCCCTTTGCCTTACAGCTTTCCTTGCTCCTTGCTCTACTTCCTATCCTGCTCTCATACTATAAGCAGCTGCTTTGCCTCACGCCTTTGTGCACTCAATGCCACTCAGGATAAGGAGGCAAAGGAGTACCTGCTGGCTAACTTTGTTCCAGCGCTCGAGGTATCGTGTGCATATGTGTGCGCTTGTGTGTATTGAGATGCTGTGCGCCCTCCTATTAGGCAATAATGATGGGGCACCAGCAATCATTGTGCTTATTCCAAATGGATGATACTATGCATACGCAGGTGTGCACTACCCTAGCAGTATATGATATGCAGTGTAGTAAGGGATCAGTAGTGCACTACCTAATAGTTTGTGACCTGCTCGCGCGTGTGTGTGTGTGTGTGTGTGTGTGTGTGGTTTTATGTGTGTTTGTACGCGTGCATGAGCGCGTCCGATAACCATACACAAATGCTGAGGCACTATTTTGATTGTTGCAGGACGCCAAAGTTCCCTATCAAATTGAAGTGGTCCGATGCTCACTTGACAGCAATTCGATAGGTGCGTGCGTGCATGCGTGTGTTTGCGCATGCGTGTGCTTGCATGCGTCTGTGCATTGGTTTGTTTGTTTGCAAAGGTGCCGGTCTGTCTGATTTGCAAGTTCCAAATTTCTGAACGTGGTTGGAACGTCCTTTGCGCTTGTAAATTCCTCATTAGCACCCAACAGGTAGTCTTGCCCGTTTAAGCTTTACGCCCTTATATCTGTGACTGTGTCCACGTCAGCATATTCAGCCACATAGCCTCAAACCAGGATTTGCCTGGTATTTGTAGTACACACATGTATTATGAATTATGATAGATTTGCTGCTGACGTAGAACTTCCTGCCCTTTGTAAAATGATGTGCAAAACATTCTTCCGACCTATCTGTCAGCATATTCTTATACCTGATACGGCACCGTAATGGTCCATATACCAATGTGTCGTTTCTTTTACCCAAAGCCTTGGTGAGAAAATTAGACTAATACTAATACAAAGGCTTATGGGTTTCCTCCTAATTCTCGTTTTCTCTGTTTTCGTGATGGAGCCTTTTTCATGTAATCAGTACCAACGTGGCTCTGTTTTGTTAAATCATTGTATGGGCAGGTTTTCATTGTCTGCATGGCTTTTATTTGCCTAAGTATAAAGGCTACCTGTTCTCAGTGCGCAGTGACTGTGTAGGGAAGCCTGTATGTGTGTGTGTGTTGGTGGCATCGTGACGAAACCACGTCTAGAGTATTTCCTGCCAAAAAATCTTTTGGTAACTGCTAAAATGTCCAGGAGGGGAAATATGCAAGCGTGCAGAGACGCTGAACGCAGTAGCCGTTGTCATTGCACGACACAGTAAAGGAGCACTTACGGTGCGTACCATGTTTAGGTTATTGTATACTGTTCAAGTTACACAGGTTTCCTGCACAAGCGTGTTCAACTGGCAAACAGCAAATCTAACCAGGCAGACTCCTTGCGCCAATTTTGGCATGACGGAAGAGCGCTTTTTATGCATGTAGTATCCTTCAAACTTATCTGAATGATACCCAATGTAATGACGATTTGTGTTTGTGTGTGCTTCTGCTTTAGGAGGTAGCAGGCTCAAACCAGCTCATTTAAAGGCAACATTGTTAATAGCACGTGACATCGATTCTTAGCTAGCATGAAGCTATTCGACTTTCAAGAGTTTCGACTTTCAAAAATTGCCAGTGAACATGCGTGTAACACCATACCACCATTAAACCTGTGTGAAACAACTGCTTGGAACTTTTGCATCTGCGCAGGAGTTTTTTGTCGGAAGCGTGACAAAGTATTGCACGCATAATTGCCAAAAGGTACGCTTCCAAAAAAGAGTTTGAGCTCTGCAATTGCTGCCCCCTTAAATTGTCATTCTATTTGGAGAAGAAGTGACGCGCTTTTAGTGCTTTTTTAAGAGGATTGTCGGTGAAGCGCTAGATGTTTTCATTCGCCTCTTTGACTTTATATGGGAGGAGTGTCTAGTATATTGCTGTGCTTCAATAATGTGGGGAGTGGTTTATCACTGTCCACGTTGCTCTTCTTTTTATGTTGCTGTGAAATAGGAGAATAAGTAATTGGCAGGCAAATATTTGGGTTAAAATGCCAAATACTGTGGGGGAAAAAAGGGGAAAATGTGACTGGCAGGCAGACACTTGAGTAATATGACACCAGTGATATGACTGGCAGGCAGACCAGTAACATGACTGGCAGGCAGACACTTGAGTAATATGACTGTCAGGCAGACACTTGAGTAAGTGGCCTAATGCTGTGAAAGAAAGGGGACAGATGATTGGCAGGCAGGAGTGGTCACGTAACACTTGGATTTAGGAAATTCTTGTTCTGCTGCAAACGCTGCTTTTTTAGTACTGAATCATTCACTGTAACCAATGAGTTATACATTGTGGTAGCCTCCTGTCTCTCTCCACAAACCTCTGCTTCATTAAATTGCTTGCAGCCTCTGATAATCATGCACGTTGACTGAGAGGCTCCTGCAATCAAGTGCCTTCATCCTGCTCCTGGTCTGCGGGGGATCTTGGCAACCTGGTGCTGGGAAACGCTCTTAGAAGTCCACAGCACTCCATGGTCATGCACAGTGACTGAAAGGCTCCTGCAACGGAGCGCACCTTTACTTACAAGCCTACAACTCCCCATGATCATGTGCGTCAACTGAGAGGTTCTTGCATTGGAATACACTCTAAACAGCCTGCAACACCTTGTGTGATCATGCACGTTGGTTAGGTTCAGCACGTTAATTATGGGGCCCTTGCAACAGACTGCCACACAGTGTGCAATCGCACAGCTTCAGCTGTGGTGTCTGACAGGAGAGCTTTTGCAGTGCCACGGTGGGTGGGCAAAGAACAGTGGCCCTCCTGCTGGTTGTGCATAAGAAGTTTTTAAATGTGCAGTGCCATAAGCAGAATTTTGCATAAATAAAGGAGTGTCATCGGATTGTACACGGAGTTTAAAAATATTTTTGTGATGAGTTTTTGTAACTATGGTGTACCCGTATGCATTTTTCATTGAATTGAAAGTTTATTCACCACTGCTTCCTACTCTATTACAAGGAATGAAATGGCCAGTTTCCCAACACCCAACATCGCACCTCCCATTTGAACATAACCTGAACAGGCAGGAATATCACTCCCCATCAGATTGATGAAAAGGAGGCCGATTGCGTTACAGGAAATAAGAGGAGCGGTTAAACACTGTTCAAATATTCTGGCAGAATAATAACTTCTGTTGTTGAACTTGTTATGCTGATCGGTGGGAGCGAGGATGTGGCCACAAAATTCTTCAATACCGGCAAAAACAAGTCTAGTGAGGACCAACAGAAAAGGAAAAGTAGAAGGGCTACAAGTTGTAGTACGCAGGCAGTGAAGAATCCCCCTGTAAAGGAACAGTGCACTGAATGTTACATCTATCCCGGCACATGGGATCCACTTAGTGTATGGTACGGAGCTGCACTTAAATAACACAACTTAACCCTGCCTGTATAAATCTGAATCAAAATGAAAAGGAAAGCCGTATCCACTTTCAGAAAAGAGAGATTGTAGTCTCATGGAACCCAACTTGGGAGCCTGAAGAACTACAAAACACGTGTGAAAGCTTCAAGCAGAGCCTCAATAAGTTTGAAGAGCATATCGCCGCACCAAACTTATCTCAGCCTGCATCAGATGAACACATAAATGATCTTCAAAAATAAGGGTTCCCTGCCATCCAAGAGGGCAATGCGTACCAACCCTACGATGTCGATCTTCGGAACAAAGTTAGCTTTGACATGCAACCCACCAACCCACAGGCTGACATCACGGCCACAGGGCATTGTGAGTCTGGATCACAACCATTGACCTCATGGAGTATCAAGAAAAGAGTACCCTAATCCTCCCCAGATGACACTATGCTTCCTGAAGTGTACACTGACACAGTAGCCTGTATTTACAATGTCGACGGAAAGTGTTAAGGTATGCTTACTCCCAAGCGCCTTAACATACTGCAAAAGGCCTTTGACAGGGCGAAATGCAGCGGTCTACACGATCACGTCCAACCTCCTCCCATTAGCTTTGCATCAGAACTCGTAGGCCTCATTGCACATAATGACATCTCTACCTCTAGACATGCGAGCAAAAAAACCAAAGACTCTTTCGCACAGATACTCCCCTCCCACATCACCGCCGCCTTTCAAAAGTGGGCCCTGGTCACTAAAAAAAAATGGCGTCCCCCCTCGACTATGACCCCAAATTCTCTCATTACTGGAGTGAGCACCCAAAGGACAAAGTGTTTGGGGCAAACACCAATGCCTTCTCCTCCCGATTTTCTGGGTTCTCCATCTGCCATCCCATTTACCATGAAAACACCATGCTCCTAGCAACAAGACATGCCATGCCATCTACTCTGCTGCTGTCAGCACAGAGGAAACAGCCACATTCATGCTCCTCCCTTCCTGGAATAAAGATATGACCACGAATTCTTATGCATCTCTCTGCCGCAAATACCCACACATATGTAAATTCCTGGGCACCATCCCATCAGACCAACTCCAATATGCAGGAATACCCCTCTGGAACAACATACAAATACCACTTTCCAAACACTCCTGGAGATTGCAGGTCATTGCCGTATGGAAGGGCAGGGTCTGCCTCAATGCTCACAACAAAGACTGGCTAAAAGAACTTGCCAAAGAAATCCCTGAGGCAAAGTGGGAAATCCAAAACATACAAAACCATCCCTACCAAACAGCCTTAGATTCCGGACAACACTCCGGACTTAACAAATTTAATAAGCTACCCAATGACCACCCTCAAGCCTCAGAAGGCCCAGATAAAACAATTGCCCTGACTAGCACTGACCAACCTCATAATTGTAATATCGATGAAGCACCCCAAAACAGCTCAAAACCTAACCCGCAAGGTAAAAGATTGGCGGGATTGGACCTACACTGATGGCAGCCTCCAAAAGAATGAAGTAGGGCAAGACACCAGATCAGGCGTTTACCACCCTCACTTAAATGTTTCCCACTATGTAATCACAAAAGGCATGGGTATAATCAACACCATCTCACATGCAGAGCTAGCAGCTATAGCAGCTGCAGTCACACACAGCTACTCACATATAGCCACAGACAGCCTTATATCACTGCACCAAATCAAAAGGCAGCTCTCACACCCGAATCTCCATCGCCACCACATCCAAGGAGATGTCCTTCAAACCATTGCTAAAGCAATCCGCCAAACACCATCGCCGATCCACTTCTTACTTCTTCAAAGTAAATAAGTCCCACGCCGGTATTATAGGTAATAAGCATGCCGACGCCCTTGCTAAACAGTCGGCCACCACCTACTCCAACATTGCAGACACCTCCATCGGAACAGCAGGTCCTGAGGGAAGTCCCTTCTACAACATCCACTGGCTTGCAAAAGAAGACATAGAAAACCAAACACAAACCCATAATCATACCCATACAACAAACATGGCCCATTCTCCTCCCCAAAAGCTTTGGTACCTACCAAACCACCGTGACGCCCTTCAAGCACGTGCATCTTCTCCATAAACTGGGAAATGCCAAAACTGAAGCAAACTACCATGCGTACTACCAGACACTCATAAAGGACGGCACTGCCAATGGAGCCACTAGCAATGCATACCTAACATCATCCGATGTCCCCTTTAAGACCAAATGTATCATTATGAAATACAGAACAGGCACCCTATATAATCAAAAACATGCGGTATTGTTTAAACTCTCAACAAGTCAAACTTGCCCCCTCTGGCCATATGTAGACAGTGCCCTGCACATCCTTTCTGGGTGCCAACACACGCAAATAAGGAACATGATCACCGAAAGACATACTTTAGCATGCCGCATGATCTTTAAAGCTATCAGCAAAACAGGCTCCTTAGGATCATGCGTTGTCTCCATGGATATAGGCAGCAACGAACGGATGGCCATGCAGAATTTCCAGCTTCCTGAAACAGCCGAAAGTAGATTTATTCCCAAATGGCTCTTCCCACCCCGCTTCCCAGAAAATTACCGATTTACCTCCAGCCGCCTAGATTTTGTGCTGGTTACTCCCATCGCTGCAAAAACACAAAAAAAACGAACTAATGTAGGGGGCTGGGTTCTTCGAAGTGGCATGGGGCAATTGAGGGAGACTGGGAGCATCCCAGGCAGCAGCACCGCCAGCCACCAGTAGAGCCACCAACCCCAGACAGCACCGACCTAAAGACCTCAGCAAACCTCGGCGTGACATCCACCTCGTTGAGATCAAGTATTGCGAGGACACCAGACCTCAGAACCAGCTGAACGCCGCAAAGGAACAGCATAAAGACCTTTGCGACATTCTCCAAGGAGCCTCCGTTACTCTCCACATCATCCTTTTGTGTGTGGGCGGCACCATCTACAACACACACTCTGAAGCCTTTCAAGGAACTGGTCTTGATTCTCAAAGAGTAAAGAAGCTTGCACTTGCCTCCAAGCTCCATGTGCACTTTGTGAACTTTGCTGCTAAACTTGTCCATACCAGACGTGCCCTTTCCAGTACTATTATCAACTCTCATCAGGAGCCGGTTTCAGGCCAAGCCTGCAACCCTCTTGATCCCCATTGTTTTTTCTTTCCTTTTTGTGTTGGAGGAGCTTTACGGTACTCGGTACCAAAGTGGCTCCTTTTCCTTAATTATTGTGGGGAGTGGTTTTCACTGCCTGCGTGGTTTGATTTACCTACTAGAAAGGGCACAACTGATATGGGCTAGTTAAGCAGCACAGTTGACAGAATAGATATGTCGGAAGCAAGTTTCTGAACCCTGTGAGTATGAAGACCAAATTTCAAAGTCTACTAAGGCAAGGGCAATCAGACTCTTTCGTCTATGTAGTAAGTCTATTGTCTATTAGCCTCCCAGTCAGACAGCCACCATCCAGTGTGGCGGCCTAATGATAGCCAAGAAGTGGGCTCCAGCTTCTTGGCAACCTGTGTTTGCCATGGATCGTTTTCGGAGGAGTTTTATGGTACAGTACGTTTCATTCACCTCTATATCCTCTTCCTTGTTGTTATTGATGTTAACTGATTTGCCTTATCTTTTTGCTTTTAAGGCTCCTGCACCAGCAGGTAACTCTGTGCCCCTTTTCTGACCTGTCGGATCTAATCACCATCAGCAAGCAGGGAGTGTGGATGTACCCAGCATGAGGGAGATAATAATGCCACTTTTGCCATATAAAGACCAAAGACTTCAATTAGGAAGGGAAGTTGTGTGCAAAAGCGCTTGCGCAGAAACCCTGGCCCCTACTAATAGTCTGGTCTTGCAGATCTGTCTTGTGGGTTTAACGTTCTCTTATATTGCTTAAACAAAGTAAGTGTTTCTTATGTCTTTTCACCTGTTGCTAGAAGCCCAAGCATTAATTCATAGCAGATAACCCTCTGAAGCATTGTGTTTTGGGGTAACAAAAAAAAGTGAGCAAATAAAATACACGAGGCAGGAGGGTGTTTTATTTTTTTGGACGACACGTTTACTTTTTGATACGGACGCCCATGCACACGTGACTACCAGGCACCCATAACTGGCTTGCACAGTCCCATATTGCTTCTATTTCTTCAGAATTCCACTGACTATATCATGCTGGCACAATCCTGTAAGTTTGTGGTTAATTGCTGCTTCATTGGCTTGACTCACCCCGCGGCCTGCACTGAGTGCGTGTGCCTCTGACTTTTTGAAATGTCCACAGGCCCCCCCTTTTACCCAATTTACTCAAAAAGGGTGCCAATCGGCTGGGTTTGAGCTGAGGATTTCAATGATATGTTTAAAATTCCGTGGGAGTGACCCAGAAAAAAACTGGAGACCCTCCCCAAAAAAACTATAACCACATCGGGAGACCACCCCACCCGCCCCCCTCCCGGATTCGACTCATATTTAATCGATTTGACACGTGTCGTCCAAAAGTTATGCTTCCTACACCCTCCTGCACGAGGCAACAAAATTGTGTAGCAATTCTAGTTACGGCTGCATGAAGGGTCAAGTTCCAAGGCAATCACCCCCCCCTGCCAATTCGCCAGGGCAATAGCAAAAATCTGTGAGAAAAAAACAGCTGCACTGCTCTTCATAATAAATGCACATCAATTCACACACTGCTATGTACACTGCTATCTTATACAATGAAATGTTGTACATCTGAAGCAGTGCTCTCCGTTCCTACAGTTTCCCCCATCCGTCAGTTTCTGCTACGGCTTTTTTTTGTCGTTGTTGTTGTTGTTGCCCTCTGCTGGCTGCTCGCTCTTCCTTCCCGATGCCCAGCTTTTTATCAAAGTCAGAAGCCTCCATGTTGTCGACCTGCAAGGGTACGAACAAAAGAGAACCATAATAACTAGTCCAACACATGTCTCACAGCGGATACAAGTATTTTAGGCTCTCGTCTTGCTGGCCTAGAAAAGGTGTGCACACACATTCATAAAGGTTTGCGATTTCAATACCTTAGTGGCTCTTTGCCCTTATTTATCAATGTGGGGAATGGCTGTTTTCTGTCTGTGTTGCTTTCCCTTTCTTTTTTCTTTCCATACAGGATGGTACGCAATGAGTCTGCACAACCCCATAGCACAAAAAGATGAGAGCAGGTCAGAAATCCCTTTTGCTCCTCTCTGTCACATGCGTGTGAGTGAGCAAACACGAGACTTGCTATAAAGACTCACGTCTCACACAGCTAGTGTACGCCAATTTGTGCCCAATCATACCACAAACATGCCATCATGCGGCACAAACAGATCTCAAACTTGTTATGTGAACATGCAATCTATGTTACACATTGCAGTCACTCGTAAATCGTGTGTCACGCTTATTGGCTGTGGTGTCTTTGGCTGATGAAGAGTGTGTGCGTGTGTATGTGTGTGTATGTGTGTGTGTGTGTGATCTTGATCACAATGCAGTCACTAAGTAAAGCGCGTGTCACGCTTATTGGCTGTGGTGTCCTTGGCTGATGAAGAGTGTGTGCGTGTGTGCGTGTTTGTGTGTGAGTGTGATCTTGATCACAATGCAGTCACTAAGAAAAGCGCGTGTCACACCTGCTGGCTGGTGTCCTTGGCTGATGAAAAGACCATGTCCTCCTCGGCAAGAATCAACTGCTGGCCTTCTTTTCGTGCAGATGCCAGCTTCTACACACACAAGAACAAGAGGCAGATCATGCACACAGATTAAAAGTTGTGAGCTTTACGGAAGCAAGTCAGTCCCTTCAAGCCCCTCCTTTCTACTTTGATGTGCCAAATGCGGAGTCAAAAAAATGTTCAGTGTGTGAGTACCCTAACGCAACAAAATGTACAGCGTATTGATTACCCTAATGTTCAGTGAATGAGTAACCTAACGCAACATAATGTACAACGTATAAGTATGAATACCCTAACGTTCAGTTTATGAGCACCCTAACGCAACAAAATGCACAGCGTATTGATTACCCTAATGTTTAATGAATGAGGACCCTTACGCAACAAAAAGCACAGTGTATGAGTATGAAAACCCTAATGTTCAGTGTATGAGTACCCTAACGCAACAAAAAGTACAGCGTATCGAGAACCCTAACGCATTCAACGACCCCACGCATCCCAGTAACCTCCTTTTGTCTTCCGCCTCTTTCTTTCCACCTCAAATAGCAAAATTTCAATGTTCCTGAAACTCCTTCCCATAACAAAGTAGCTCCAGGTACTTGCTTGGAGTCATGATGGCTTACGTTATTTTTCTTTCCAAAGCGCACCTCGCAGGCCAGCTAAGCGCACCCACGGCATAGCACCTCACACCCACACTCACACTCACACCAACACACACACCAACACACACACACACACACACACATGCTCAACTTCAAAAGCATTCACCCATACCCATACAGGCACACCAATCACCCACACAGTCAAAACGAAATCTCGTCCCTCTGTCAAGCCCACATTATTGTAGCAACCCCACATCCCCATTCCAGGCTTCACCTCACCCCCACTCAAAGTATTAAACTGCCTCATACCCCAAAACTCACCTTTTTCAGCTGCGCATCATCCTTCAGCACTTCCAAGAGCCGGGCAGCTGCCAGACGGGCCTCGTTGCGCATCATGATGGCAGCATTGCGCGGTTGATGGCGCAGCCATCGTAAGAGGGGAATGGCAAAGAAAGCAGCGGCGTACAGCTGGAAACGCAAGGGAGGAGTGATTTAGTCAGGAGCCATCGTAACACGGGAATGGCAAAGAAAGCAGCGGCGTACAGCTGGAAACGCAAGGGAGGAGTGATTTAGTCAGAAGCCATCGTAAGAGGGGAATGGCAAAGAAAGCAGCGGCGTACAGCTGGAAACGCAAGGGAGGAGTGATTTGGTCAAAGGGGTTTCACAATGGCGCACGTGGAAGACAAACACAAAAAAGTGGAAGAAACAATAGGACGCGGAACTTGTGGGCGGGCTGATTAAAACACAGAGGCGTAGAGTTTTACTTCAAGAAAAGAGGGATCAGGTGAGTGGAGTACGACACAAGGGAGAGAGATGCAAAGAAACAGGTGTGTGAAGTGCGACAAAAGGGAGAGAGAGATGCGAGGGATTGGGTGTGATGCAGATGCAAGGGATCAGGTGTGTGAAGTACGACACAAGGGAGAGGGATGCAAGAAAATAGTGGCATATAGCTTAACACAAAAATGATGGGGGTGTGAGGAACATGAGAAACATGACTACACAAGGGAGAGGGATGCAAAGAAGCGCAAGGCAGCAGCTTAAATTGGGCAAGCTGGTGGGTAGGCAGTCCAAGGGATGCGAAAAAGGAAAAATGAGTGCGACAAGTGAGCAGCAATTAGAAACAACTGTTACCCACTTTGTTTTGCGCACATTGAGCACACACACACAAAACGCGCCTTGTACACACACACACCTTGTACACACACACCTTGTACACACACGCACACCTTGTACACACACACCTTGTACACACACACACACCTTGTACACACACACCTTGTACACACACACACACCCCTTGTACACACACACACCCCTTGTACACACACACCCCTTGTACACAAGGTGCGTAAATGACACAAAACGTCAACAGCATGGAAAGGGGTGCTCATTGAATCCTGTGCCGCTGCAAGACTACCCTAAACATTTGTGCACATACACACACGCATACACACACACACTCACACCCACGTGCACACACCCACATGCACACACACACACAACACGCACACATGCACATACACACCCCAAGGCACACCTGCAGGCCAGGCATTGCGTTGGCAATCCAGCCAAGGCCTTGGGCAAAGAGGACGTACCGTGAACCTGCACGTGTTTGAAAATGTGTTGAGGTATGTATATATACATATACATATATATATATTGTGTTGAGGTATGTATATTACATGTATAAATATTGTGTTGAGGTATGTATATTATATGTATATATACATATATAAAGAGAGAGAGAGGGAGAGAGAGAGAGAGAGAGAGGGAGCGAGAGGGAGAGAGAGAGAGAGAGAGAGAGAGAGAGAGAGGAGAGAAAGAGGGAGAGAGAGAGAGAGAGAAAGAGACAGAGAGAGACAGAGAGCTGAAATTCCCTGCGCGTATGTAAGATATACATGCCCCCATATATCCACGTCCTGCTGTAATAGAGGCACGTGATCACAGCGTCAAAGTCACTGCAATTTGTTCAAAATTAACCCACCCAAACATTGTTTGTTTTTTGTGGTGCGTCTAGTCTGTCATTTTTGTCATCGTTTGCCTTGAAGCAATTGATAGGTCAATAATCATCTTGCGACACAAGGGGGTCATAATATGTCCCTTGTGCTGCAGGGAAAAAATCATGGTAGCAGTGATAGCACGCAGGCACTACCCTACAGGAACACCCACAGGCACACCCACAGGAACACCCACAGGAACACCCACAGGCACACCCACAGGCACACCCACGGGCACACCCAAAACGGAAGTGTGAGACAGCAGGAGATGCTGGACAGCAGGTCAACCTTTTCTGTTTGTAGATTTCATCCCCTCCTTTACACCTTCTGTGTAATATAGTTGATATTCCTTGCTTCCTCTCCTCTGTTTTTTCTATTTGTCTAGCTCAGCGCTCATGGACGACACTCACTTGGATCTGTCAGCATATAACTCAAGATGCCCACACCCAAGATGTTGAAGCCGCCTAGGCCAGATGCCAGGGCCACCTACACCGAATCAAAGCAGAAACATGGTCAGTGTGTGACCTGCATGGTATAACAAACTCTCTACACACACACACACACACACGCACACACACACGCACACACACACGCACACACACACACACACACAAACACACACACACACACACAAACACACACACTAAAATCGCGCCTAAGTCACCACTCCACCAAGGTCAGGTGCTCCGCGCACACACACACACACCAAAAATTTCAGCTGACACATCCAAAGCTGACACACAAACCCAAAGCTAGCACACACACACACATACACATACACGCACAATTACAAGCTTCCAGCTAACAATTCAAAATAATAAAAAGATGACAGGGCACGCGGCCGCTACAATCACTGCACAGGGGGGCTTGTGAAACACACACGCACACACACATGCACACGCACACACACATGCACACGCACACACACGCATCCTGGGGTGATATACAAAACGAAAAGATTGGCAGACAGAGCACACAGGCCTGCAGTGACACGCACCTGACATAATGATGCACACAGGCCTGTAACCAAACGCACCTGACATAATAATACGCACACAGACCTGCAGTGACACGCACCTGACATAATAATACGCACACAGGCCTGTAACCAAACACACCTGACATAGTAATACGCACACAGGCCTGTAACCAAACGCACCTGACGTTACAATACGCACACAGGCCTGCAGTGACACGCACCTGACATAATAATACGCACACAGGCCTGTAACCAAACGCACCTGACATAATAATACGCACACAGGCCTGCAGTGACACGCACCTGACGTTACAATACGCACACAGGCCTGCAGTAATACACACACAGGCCTGTAACGAAACGCACCTGGCCTGAAGATGCCTTGGTAAGCTCCCATTCATTCTCTTGCGCGTTAGCAGGTATAGTCGCATATCTACTTGGCCTCTGCATGCACACACAAAAATCTTCTTTTAAAACACACAGGGGCCCTCGTAAATCAGTGCAAATGCAGGCTCGCACACACAGACATGCAAGCAAGCAAGCACACACACACAGACACAACATACACAGGGGCCCATGTAAATCAGTGCATATGCAGGCACGCACAGAAACGTAGTATGCAGCCCCTGCTATTCTAAGCAGGTGCGCAAACAACTTAACGGTGATCAGGAATTGCTGTGCATAATTTGTTCACCAGGACCCTACTGTGACATTTGCAGGCACGCACAAAAACGCAGCAGTCCCTGCTTATCAGTGAAAAGGTGGGCGTACATACAATTCAGACACACACACACACGCATGCACGCACGCACGCACACACACACACACATGCACACACGCAAAGTAAACACGCACGCACACACACTTACACACAACACACACACCTCGTCGCGTGCTGTGAGCTGCAGGCTGGGAAATTTGTACAGCAAGCCTCCTGTGGCTTCATCCACAATGGGCTCACCCCCAAAGCGCAGCAGCGCAGGCAGCACAAATGATTCATCCTCGTACGCCTGCAAGGTGTAAGCCAGCATCCCTGTTGTGTGTTGCGTTTTATTAAGGGCTCGCTTCAAAGCGCAGCAGCGCAGGCAGCACAAACGATTCATCCTCGTACGCCTGCAAGGTGTAAGCCAGCATCCCTGTTGTGTGTTGTGTGTGAATGAGAACTCACTTTAATGCGCAGCAGCGCAGGCAGCACAAACGATTTATCCTTGTTTGCCTGTGTGAGTTCAAGCAGGTGTGTGTTATGTTTTGCATGCAAGTTAACCCCACGACTCAGAAGGGTAGGTGCCATGAACGGTCGCCTCTGCATAACACCTGCATGAGGACAACGAAACGCTTGTTGGGTTTTGTGTTGGGTGCGAGTGGGTGTGGTGTGCGTTTATGAGGGGGGGGGGAGGGGGCTTTCTGAAACACAGCGGCACAAAGAGCACGCAAGATAGAGTTGGCCAGAACTGTATATGCAAACCGTATAGGACTGTATACTTGGTGAATTCCCTGCAAAAAAAACCGTGTATGTACACCGTATATAACTGGTTCTGGCCAACCCTAAAGATACTAGTAAACATTGTCAATGGAACGACGCACAGCTAGTGGCAACTCATCAATGTTGAGTGAGTGATTCATTGCTTTCATGCGGCACAGGATGATGCGGGAACGCGCGCAATTGCTTGCGTCGTAATTCTTTGTGCACATCTCAAGAGCTTTACAAACGCGATGTGATTTGATGTGCAGAACCAAGTCTGTGTATGTATATGCGTAGGGTTGGCCAGAACCATGTATATACGGTGCATACACGGTATAATTGGCAAGGAAATCACCAAATGTACGGTCATACACGATGTGTATAAATATTTAATTCTGGCCAACCCTACGTGTATGCACGCTTCCTTGGGGGCGGAATGGTTACATCATACGGTATCATATCATGGTCATCATGGGGTATCATGGTCACCATGGGGGGTATGCACGGTTCCTCATCATACGGTATCACATGATCATCATATACATGATCATATACATATACATATACATGATCATCATATACATGATCATCATATACGGTATCATATCATACGGTATCACATGGCCACAGATTATGCGTTTGTCTCTAGCAACCCTATTAAAAAAGCCCCACAGCCCTACAGGCAATTGTTAAACCTTACGCTCATTATTGATGTGCCGGTACGCCGTATTTTAATTTCATACCATATATACGGTACAATACAGTGACGTTACGTCACAGTCAAAAACCATACAATAGGTCAAATAAGAAGAAAACGAAACCGTACATACAGGTACAATTTGACCATATTTTGCCAGATTGTTTGCCTTTTTGCAGGGGAATAAGAGGTCCTGGGCAATCCCTGGTCAGAACTGCGTTTTTTGTTCTTCACCCCATGCATTTCTCTCTTAACAATGCCTCACAGTTGCATATACTTACATGTACAATACTACAAGTATCTGCACTGAGCAGGTTTTGCCAATGACGACCCTTTTGGTGCAAAAATGGCAAGTCCCAGCCTTGCACCGTACCGAAACCATACCGTATTCCATCGTAACTATGGTTTACACCTAGAGTTGGCCATAACTGTATATATACGCCGTATACGACTGTATATTTGGTGATTCCCTGCCAAAATGCCGTTTATAAATCGTATATATATGGTTCAGGCCAACCCTATCTACACCACAAGTTACCGTCACCGTACTAAACCGTATATATATGGTTCAGGCCAACCCTATCTACACCACAAGTTACCGTCACCGTACTAAACTGTACGACCCTACACCGTACCGTACACCCGTACTGGCACATCACTGACGTTCATGCTTACGCTAGCTAATTTGATACTATGACCATGCATCATGACCAGGCTTGACCTGAACTGTAATCAACAGATGTGACCATGCGCATATGCTAGTTTCCCTGCTTAAGACATCATATACACACCGTATATGAAATTACATGTATGGTTTTGGCCAACCCTAATCACGACACGTTTCCTTCGTAAACCTGCTACAGTCGAATGCCGCTAAAACTCTGTTGCACAATATTAGAAGGTATACTCAACAGCATGCTAACAAAAACATACACAGCCAAAAGGTTAATCACTCACGCTTGTGCTGGCTGCCCCTATGCCCCTCTCTTGCAATGGAGTGGGCTCAGGTGGGTCTAAAAAGGGAGCCATCTCTTCTGCTGTGACCACGCCATCCCTGCAGAACGTGTGTGTGCGTGTGTGTGTGCGTGTGTGTGTGCATGTGTGTGTGTGTTGTGTGCGTGTGTGTGAGCAAAGTTACTTCAGGGAGCAAGTTTGCAAATGGGTTCACTTCCTTCCCCTCTCCCTTCCCCCTCATGCACTGCTATTCCTCATTCCGAGTGCTTGGGATCAAAGGCTTCTTGCTGTGCCTATAGCCAAACACTGCACAGACGTGCTTTAAGGAAACAACTGAGCATGAGAGAGCGTGTACAATATGTCATTCGCAAATGCGGGACGTTCCATACAGCACGTGGTACAAGTACTAGTAGAGGTACGTGGTATACAACAGAAAATAATCACGTACGTAATAGAGCAAGTGAAGTGAGCAAAAACATGACTTCAAAACACGATGATGTCAAGCATGTGAAGAACAGAGTGGATTACTTGATGAAAGCGAGCTATTGGAATAATAATACAGACGAGGCGCTGTATGGCACGTTTCTACTCAAAACCGAACAGGTTTGAGGATACACCTATTCATCCACCACACATCCATATCCACACCTAAAGGGCCCAGACGACTTGATTTGCCAACCCTGCTGTCGGATGTTTGCTTTGGGGTCGCCACTGACTCCATACACAGAATTGATGCCACACATATACTCACAGCTTTGTACCAACTCCTGCACACACACACACACACACACGCACACACACACACGCACGCACGTAAACAGACACACCCACCCACACACACACACGCACGCACGCACGTAAACAGACACACACCCACACCAACACATACACACACTTTTGCACATACTCACAGGGCTTGTATCTTTTTCCCCAGTTTCTGCCACCTCTGCTCTTCGAAGCCCGCGTTGGGGTCCCCATCACCAAACACAAACGAGAAAATGGCTTGAAGGATGGACATCTGTCTGTACCGTGGCTGCTGGGTTTGCCCAGACAGGCGTGGGTCCTGGATGAAGTGGAAGTGTAGTTTGTGTATGGAGTAACAGGCGGGGGAATGGATGGATGGTTTGTGTATGGTTTGTGTATGGAGTAACAGGCGGAGGAATGGATGGATGGTTTGTGTATGGTTTGTGTATGGAGTAACAGGCGGGGGAATGGATGGATGGTTTGTGTATGGTTTGTGTATGAAGTAACAGACGGAGGAATGGATGGATGGTTTGTGTATGGTTTGTGTATGGGGTAACAGGCGGGGGAATGGATGAAGTGGAAGTGTAGTTTGTGTACGGGGTAACAGGCGGGGGAATGGATGGATGGTTTGTGTATGGTTTGTGTATGGAGTAACAGGCGGAAGAATGGATGTATGGTGGAACAGGCGGGGGACTCCTGGATGAAGTGGAAGTGTAGTTTGTGTATGGAGTGGTGAAGAGACAAAGCACAGGGTTGAAGGACGGACACTGGCCAAGTTGTGCCTGCTGGGTTTGCGTGAGGAGAGGTCCCGAAGGTCCCAAAGGCCCCAAACCCGGAATGGTTACTGTTGGTTGTTGGTTATGTAGGAGAGCTGTGTGTACAGGAAAGCAGTGTTTGTAGGAGAGCTGTGCGTGCAGAAGCGTTGTGTGTCAGTGGAAGTGTGTGTTAGAAGAGCTGTGTGTGTAGGAAGCTGTGTGTTAGGGGAGCTGTGTGTGAAGGAGAGCTGTGCGTGTAGAAGAGCTGTGTGTTAAGGGAGGTGTGTGTTATTGGAGCTATGTGTGAAGGAAGGCTGTGTGTGTAGGAGAGCTGTACGTTAGTAAGGGTGTGTGTGGGGGGGGAGCAAGACCCGACCCTACAGTTTGGGAGTTTTAGGATGACAGAATTCTTACGATCCTGCACATGACCATGTGCTAGTGCCTGTCTGCTAGTGTCTGACTATCAGTCTGGCTGACATTAACGTAACATAAAACGTTGCGAAAACCTACCAGTTCATCACCCTCAGGTTGAGATGACATAACGAGCAAAAAAAACAGGGTAGCATGTAAAAAACCGGTTTGGGCCTCCGATGAAGAAGGCATACTCCTCGTTCCTTAGTGAGCGATGCATCGCACCCTTTTAAAGCAAGCACGCAAGCACAGCCCACTTACAAATAAGCAGTTGACTTACAAAAAAGTAGAAGAGGTCGGTAGGGTAGAAGAACACGTTAGGGCCTCCACCAAAGCCTCCTCCTCCTCCTCCTCCTCCTCTGCTGCAAGGACAAGTACAGGTCGCAAATAACAGTGCGTGTGATGTATGATGTTTGATGTGTGTGTGTATGTGTATGATGTATGATGTTTGATGTGTGCGTGTGCGTGTGCATGTGTGTGTATGTGTTTGTGTGTGCGCGTGTGTGTGCATGTATGTGTGTATGTGTGTGTGTGTGTGCATGTGCGTGTGTGTTTGTGCTTCTGTGCATAAGTCTCGGCGTCCACTGAATCTTGCATTGCTAGCAAAGGAGAGGACATACCACACAGGGGGAAACACCCAACACCTGCGCACACTCTGTTCTATGACAGCTGACGACTGTTCACATACCAACCCCTATCCTCGTCCCCATCCTTGCCCCCGTTGCTGCCCAAGACAGCCATGATGTGGCAAGCGCCGCACAATGGGAACACAAACATAGGCCCAACTGTCTATACTGAGAAACAGAACAGGAGCATGGAAAGTAGCATGCGAGCTCACGCTCTCCTGCAAGCGTGCTCACGCTCTCCCGCAAGCGTGCTCACGCTCTCCCGCAAGCGTGCTCACGCTCTCCTGCACGCGTGCTCACGCTCTCCCGCAATGGTTAACGAAAGACAACACCTGCCCCTGTCCTTGTTCTGTTCCTGTTGCTGCTCAAGACAGCCATGATGTGGCAGCTGTCAGGTCAAAACACCGTCACTGCAAAGTATAGGACACAGCACGTCAACAAACAAAACCCTAGGATTGGCCAGACCCGTATATAATAGTAATCAACCATGACAATAATATTAATCAAACAAATAATAATCATTATCATTACACCGTGTATGTCCGTACATTTGGTGGTTTCCCTGCCGAAAGCACCGTATGCACACCGTATGTATTTGGCCCTGGCCATATCTACAAAAGCCGCACAATGGTCCCACAAAAGACAGAACAGGCCTAATCAATATCAAGAAGCAGAACAAACAGAAGCAATTGGAAAGAACTGAAAGCACACACTGCTCTGAAACAGCAGACAACTAGCCGCACACCGGTCCCTATGCATGTACCAATATTGATGTGTTCCTTTTGTTACACATTTCATGCCATAATGGCCAACGTGCCCGCCAATGCTAAAAATTATATTGATTGTCCCTGTTGCTGCCCAAGATGGCCAAGACGTGGCAAAAGCTGCGTTAGTTGGGGCTAAGCCTAACTATATACTGAGAAACAGAACAAACAGAAGCACAGAAAGCAGCTTAACACCACCGCGTACTCACACTCACTCGCAACGGCTGACAACAAACACACCTGTCCCTGTCCCTGTCCTTGTTGCTGCTCAAGATGGCAGTGATGGCGAGCCACACAATTAAGATGGAGGACACAAGGGCTGTGCCAAAGGCAGCTCGAACAAGCCAGCTTCCAAAGGCCTGTGTGGACCGACAGGGTGCGGTGTGTGTGTGTGTGTGTGTGTGTGTGTGTGTGTGTGTGTGAGGGTGTGGGTTTGTGTGTGTGTGCATGCGTGTATGGCCAAAGCGGCTGACCAGCAGGGCGCACTTGAGATATGTGACACACGCAAAAGAGGGAAAGAGCATATGCATTCTGCGCTTGTTGTAGCAGTTGCTTCTTGCATATTTAGTCAGTATAAGTGATTGATTGTGATACCAATTGATAACAGACACGATTCCCTTGACAAAGCTTAGCGCTGCTACCTAATACCTACCTGTGCGCAATTTCCCTTTCAAGTGTGGAACATATTGTTTGTAAAGCATGTGACCGCCCCTTTTGGGGGGTAACGGTGATTTCGCGGAATATTCATTTTAACATAATCTTGGGATCTTACCCGCTTGAAGGGATCTTACCAGCTTGAAGGGATCTTACGACATTTTGGGCATGGCAATATCGAATTGTTCTGGCAAAAAAGTTTGGGGGGGTGATGGTGAGCACAGGTGCGTACGGTAGCAGCTGGGTGGTTTCGCGCAACGTCTGAGTAGGTTGTGCTGGCATAACACGCAGGGGGGATCGTGTGTGCAAGGAAATAATAATAAAAATCACCTGCCTATACACTATATACTTAATGTCATACCTACATACTCAATATCACACATACTTGCTTACTCAATATACATGCAACACACGTGAACACACGTTCCCCCTCCACCCCCCGCCACACCACGCACAAACACATACACAAACACACAACCTACACACACACAATCACACCTGTGCTTTGCGTAGGTACGGCTGAGCAGCCAGGAGGGCTGAGCGCGACTTCAGGGTGCTCCTGAACGAGGGGGCCAGAACGTACACCACATTGCCCTCCTCTGACACCTGTATATGTGTATGTGTGCATGTGTGTGTGCGTATTTGTATGTGTCTACTTGTGTGTGTTTGTATGTGTTTGTGTGTGTGCATGCGTGTTACGATGAGTTGCAGCACATGTCTTCAAGAAAGGGGGACGGAAGGTACGTCACATTGCCCTCCCCCCTTTGAAGCCTCGTTTCAAACCAGGAACTCATTTGCATCACTTGAACAGCACTTTAAAGCCGGTTGCGCCATATTGCACACTCCCTTCTGACACCTCTTTCTCTCTGCTTCCACTAGGCAGGTGGAAGCAGATAGGAGGTGCTGTGATCAGCTGAAAGGTCTCTTGCCTCATCTACTTTCTCGTGTGAGCATTTACTTGCGCACACAGTCCTTGTGACGCCATCCCTAATTCCCCACCAACTGTGACCCCTTCAGTCATACAAATAACCTCTTGGTACTACCAACCCCCTTCTCACCCCACCCCACCCCACACCAATCGACACCACCTCATCTCACCTCTAGTGCGCCCTCTGTGTCATACGTCAGTGCTTGAAGTGCTTCCTCTGCCTCTGCCAACTTCACGCCCGCTTGGGCTGCCACGTCCCCAGGCTGCTCGTGTGATAAGCAGAGGGGCATGGTAAATGTTTGAAGCGTGTTGATGACTTGTTGTGACAGGTTGCAATAAGGGCGTGCGGTGCTTTCTTTGTGTGCTTTGTTGCTTGGTGGGCCTTACTGCAACAATTGTGAAAGCGACAGAGGTTGTCGGGCGTAGAATGGAGGTGGGGTTGAAGGTCCGCAGTGTAGCAGAGTAAAGAGCTGTGCATTTTATTACTGTCATGGTCTGATTGTGAGAAGAGAAAGCTACAACAAGGGAACCCAAAAGGAGCTTGTGCCAGTTTTAAGGAGGTAGGTGCTTGCGTACATGCATGTGCCAACACGTACAGGTGGAATCGACAAACAAACAGAAGCACAGGTTGAATTGACAACAAACAGAAGCACACACGCACAAGCATGCGCATTCGCACATTAACGCCTACGCACACACAAAAGCATGCCCGTGTGTGTTTGTGCGCGCGCACACACACACACACACTCACACACACACATGTGCATTCACAAACGCATACATACACGCACACACGCACACATCTCACCGTTACACGGAAGTTTAACTTTTCCACTGCTGCCTCTACGCGCTCCCGGATTTGTTGATTGAGCCTGTGTGTTTCCACAGACATGCATGCACTTTTACTAACGTAGCGAGGGAGCCCAGTGCACGCACAATATTTTAGTTTGCAGAGAAATTGCGCAGTTCATGTCCACAAGAAATTCCCTCCCATGCCCCTCTCACCGGTTGCTCTGCACTGCCTGCTCTCTTTTAATGGCTGCCGCAGGGTTATCCCACCCACCCACAGCTTTCAGCGGCGGGGGAAAGGAAGGGGAACGCAATGAAGTCCTGCTGAGAAGCCCCTTGTGAGGTACTTTTGGAGGATGCCTGCCTATTTGGAAAGGAACTTTCCTGGAAAGGAACCCCAAGCCTCCCAAGCTTCGTTGAAGATTACTGCCACAATACTGGTGTTTAGCCTGCACATTCATTTGGGAATTTGTAACCTAGTCTTATGATAAATATAAATTGCGGTTTGTAGGCCAGAATTTAGAACGTTGGGAGTTTCTTTTTCTATTGATTGACCCGTGGGAAGAGTTTGTTAATCAACGAAGAAAACGCACGCACGGACATGTACGCAATAGCACACACACACACACACACACACACACACACACACACACACACACACACACACACACACACACACACACACACACACACACACACACCCACACACCCACACACCCACCCACACACACAC
>Ga0307968_1000477_pt1 | contig 28476 bp, 26 predicted proteins | sample OrgLakmetagen650_FD_201834 | JGI IMG/M metagenome (GOLD analysis project Ga0307968, IMG submission 201834) | Saline water microbial communities from Organic Lake, Antarctica - #650 | ecosystem: Environmental > Aquatic > Non-marine Saline and Alkaline > Saline | place: Antarctica: Organic Lake...
TCTCTCTCTCTCTCTCTCTCTCTCTCTCTCTCTCTCTCACTCTCTCTCTCTCTCTCTCTCTCTCTCTCTCTCTCTCTCTCTCTCTCTCTCTCTCTCTCTCTCTCTCTCTCTCTCTCATACAAACACACACAAAATGCACACCTGCGCACGGAACTGCATTTAAAATACATACAATAACACACACCTGCAGCTGCCTGTGCCTCAGCTTCCCGTCTGCTCTCTGCCACTCTTGCCTCAGCTGCTGCTTTTGCCTCTGCAGCCTGCCTCCTCTCACCCGCCCTAGCCTCTGAAACAGCCTTTGCCTCTGCTGCCATCCTTGCTCTGTTAGCTGCCGCCTCTGCATGCTTGCACACATGCCTTGGTACAGCAGCAGGGTGTGCTGCTGCATCTGCTTTCTTGCAGGCATGCCTGGGTGCTGCAGTGGGAGCGGGCGCTGCTGCCTGAGCAGCAGGCACCTTAGCAGCAGCAGCACCCAGCTTTGGCACCGCCGACTTTTTGGCAGGTACTTGTTGGGTACGTGCCGTTGCTGGTGCTGCTTGGTTTCCGGCCGCACCTTTGCCGACAAGTTTGCCACCCTCTGCTGCTGTGGGGCAGCTTGCTTTGCCTGCGGATGCTTTAGGCAATGCCACTGCTGCCTTGACAGCTGCACCTGCTGTCTTGCGCTCACCCAGCTGCAGCTGCTGCTGCTGCTGCTGCTGCAGCTGCTGATGGGAAGAGGTAGAGGTGGGGACAGCCTTTGTGCTGCTAGCACCTTGGCGTGGAGGTGTACTAGGGGTGGGGGCAGTTGCAGGCCTTGCCCCAGCCCCCTCTTTTCGTGCCATTGCCCCACCTCCTCCTCCTCCTGCTGCTGCTGTGGCAGGCCGAGCAGCAGCAGCAGCTCCTCGATTGCGGCGCTGCGCAGCTGACTGGGCAGCTGTTATGTGCTGAGCTTTTGCAGGCCCTGGACCTGGATCTGCAGCAGACGGCGCACTCAGGCCCCTCATTCCGGGGGTTCCAGTTGAGCGGCTGTGTTGCTCCCTCTTTTCAGGTGTAACTGCCGTTTGGCCACGTTGCTGCTGTTGCTGTCCGGCGCTCAGAGCGCGCTGCATGTGCATGCATTGTGTGTGTGTGTGTGCGCGTGTATCTTTGTGTGTGCGTGTGTGTGCATGCATCTTTGTGTGTGTTAGTGTGTATGTTTATGTGTGTGTGCACGCGTGCGTGGAGCGGTCACGGTCATTGGTACTTTTGGGTGGAGTAGCATTGGGGCTGTTAACAAAGTCTTGCTTTTTTATGGATGCTCGAAATGTTAAGGTGGTATCCTGGGGGGCAATCCTGTTGGCAAGACCACATCAAGGCTGCGGTCATAAAACAGCCTCATATTGCTGGCCAGAACCATATATATACGGTGTATATACGACATTTTGGTACTTCTTGCAGGGATCTTATCAAATATACAGTCATATACAGCGTATACATACGGTTCTGGCCAACCCTAAGTACACCAGGTACCACTTGCACGCAGCTGGCTTCATGCTGATAAGCAACCAGTCAGATCTCTCGCACACACCCTCACACATTCTGTACCTGCTGTGCACGCGTGAGGGGCATGTTAGGGGGAGGGGGGGTGCTGCTCCTCCTCAGTGTTGCAGCTGAGCCGCCCACACTTGCACTGCGCTGCTGGGCGCGAGAAGGAGGTGTGGTGGCAGTGAACGAGGGGGACCTGTTCAATGTCAGAGCAGCGCCTGAAGGCCTTAAACGGCTGCCATCAGGGGGGATGGCAGCACTATCCCTACGTGGCATGAAAGCTTTGGGGGGAGGGGTTGTTGCTGAGGGTGCTGCTGGCGCTCCCTTCTTCTCAGATGTTGCTGCCGTCCTCGTTGCTGGTGCTGCTGGCGCTGCCTTCCTGTCAGGTGTTGCAGCCGTTTTTGTTGCTGGTGGTGGTGCTGCTGCTGCCCTCTTTTCAGGTGTGACAGCAGTGTGAGACATAACAGGAGGAGCAGCAGCTGTGTCTGCTGCTGCTTTTAGCTGGTGGGAGGCACCATTGCTGGACTTGGACCTCACAGCAGCGGCGGCCGCCGCTGCTGCGCTGGCACGCACGCTGACTCGTGCAGCACTGTCAGCCTTGCTGGAGGCCTTGTTTTGAACTGTGTTTTGTGCGTGAGTGTATGTTTGTATATGTGCGTGTGTGTATGTGTAGGGTTTGCACACAAAAAAATGTAGGCCTGTCATACCGCAAATGTCAAAAATCACAAGGGCGTGCTCACATGCATGTGCGTTTTGTACATTGGATTTGTGTGCATGTAAATAAAGGTTGCAACTTGTATGTGTGCTTGTGTAAGGTTAACAAGCATCGGTGTCCAAGTGCCACTCGGATGAATTGCCGTGCCATATGGATAAGAGCATTTAGTATTCAAGGGTCAGTGCTTCCAAATGTGTACATTTCCTTGTCATATGTGCAACATCTTTAGCGCCCAGGTTCAACACGTGAACTATAAGTCAGGCAGGTACGCTGCCAGATCAGTCCTATTTAGAGATCTGTATTCTGCTGGATAATGCATTACAGACTGATGGATCACCAACACTTGTTGTTTTTATCTCCTCAGCTTAGCTCCCAGACATAGCATCCCCTTAAACATGACCAGGCCAAGAAATTAACACTGCATTAGGCTATTTCACTTATACATGATCTGTCCACCCAACCCCAGCAACAGCCTGTACATGCACCAGGTCGCACAAAAATAAACTCCTTTCCCTCAAACCTCACTGATGTTTTGTTGCAGATTATTAGTGCCCCATTGTCATGTCCACACATTGCGAACAAGTACTAGCCACTCCCAATCTGTTTCTGCCTTCACTTGTGCAACTAGATCTTGCTATACATTATGTGGACATTTCCCCTGCTTGCCTCTGTAGCACTCTGCGATCACATGTTCAGCAGAAGCACACTGGCTATGCCTGCCCCTCTGCCCTTCCACATTAGCCACACAATCTCAACATACTCTCTGTCCCCACACCTGCACTTGACACACGGTCCACCTTTTGCCTGTGGTGCTGGGACTGCTTGTTGGAACCGAGCACACCAATTTGCGTGGAACTTGGGCCCTACCTGATACAGAGCAAACCCCTTGTCCATACCAATACCCAGCCTGTCTTTCACCATTGATACAGTGATTTGTGATTTGTCTCTTGGCACCTTTGTCAACACTGAATATCCAGCCCGTCCCTAATTTGTCAGTAATTTGTCTCTCGGCACCTTTGTCCACACTGATTACCCAGCCCGTCCCTCACCTGTGGCGCTCAAAGCTTCAGCAGCAGCCGCGGTGGGCTGGGTCTCAGTGGTTGGTGAGGCAGGGGCAGGCGACGCAGTTGGAGGCTGCTGGTTGATGGTGCTGCTGTTAACTGTAGCCTCATGATCATTGTCTGTGTTTCCCAAAGGCAAGTGGGTTATAATGTGTTTGACAGCTTGCAAACCAGTGTTTGTATCAGCCTGCATTGATCATGAGTATCTGATGCAAAACGGGTTTGGTATACAGTTCTGACTGACATTGCTCACCTCTTTCTTTTGATAGTAAGTTCATGTAACCCCCCCTGCCCAACAAAACGTACGGAATGCAGCCACTCATACTACAACACTTTGCTCTTCCCCAACATTCACCTCACCCACTCATCACACGCGTCAAGCTACAACTAGCACTCGCACCTGCTGTTGCGCTTGATGACGCTGCAGCTGCAATAGAGGAGGCCTCCTTACATGTTGCAGCTGCTGCAGAACCTGTGTGTGTGTGCGCGCGTGTGTGCGTATGTGTGTCAAGATCTGCACATGTGGCGTGGCGTGACGTGCACTCAGCACACAACATACTCACATCACAGCTCACAGTGTATGAAAATTCCACGGCGTAAGGCTATTTTTGCAACCTTCTGCCGGATTTTCTGTCATTGTGCTGGGGTGCAAAAGGTTTTGCATAGCTATTTCTGGGAACAGCTAGCAGCCCTTGATAAACAAACACCACCGTAGGAGCAGTAAAGGAATGGCATGTAGCTCACCCATCCAACGCCCAAAACACCACACCCACGCCACCGCTGTACCATTATCAGGCTTACGGTCCAAGTCCATACTCATATGCACACACCTACGCATCCATTCACCACCACCCTCCTGCACTCTCAGCGTGACATGATTAAACGACCTTAATGGACAGCATGGCCAGCATATCTGAACGTGTGTACAGGCCTGCACCTACAGCACGACATGATGGCAACATAAGTGCACACACACACATACAACCCTACCTGCACCTGCAACACGACGTGATGCTAGGGAAGTCACTCTCGAGGACAGCGTGGCAAAATGCGCAGCTGCAGCTGCAGCAGCCTCAGGATCAGCCACCTCACCAGCGGCACCCCCATCCTCCAGGGCAACACCTGCTGGCCATGCAGCTTTGGGTGTGTGTGCTTGCATTGAAGCAGCTGCTGAAGAGGGGGCAGGGGAGGGGGAGGGTGTGTGTGTGTAGGAGGAGCGTCGCGCTTTGGCGCCTGGGCCGGCGTGGGCTGCTTGTGTAGAGGTCATGGGCTTGGAAGGTGTATGTGTGTATGAGGCACGGCGGACTCTGCCACCTTCTGGACCACCCGCGCTTTGAGGTGCCTGTATGCATGCATGCATGTATGTATGTATGTATGTATGTATGTATGTATGTATGTATGTATGTATGTATGTATGTATGTATGTATGTATGTATGTATGTATGTATGTATGTGTGTTTGAGTGTGTGAGTGTCTGACCGTGTGTATACGTGTGCGTGAGTGTGTAAGTATTTGCAAATGCTTGCGCAACGGCAGCTGCACAGAGCAATAAATTCCTCTTGTGATGGGATACAGTAGAAGTCATAGGCTGATTAACAGGCATGTATGGGGGCAACACAAACAGTGTTGTGCACTTTACGGTTGACGCCGTCAACCGTCATTTGACAATCAGGCATAATTTACGGTTTTGACCGTCAGAAACTAATCCTCAGGCGCTTAAGCGTAATTTACGGTGATTTTAATTTTTGACGTCTGACAGTCGGCTTTACAGTTATTTACGGTGGGAAACCGTCAGAAATTAGTTATTTACGGTAGGAAACTGTCAGCAGCTGGCCAGGCTGGGCCAGGCTCGACTGACTCAGGGCCACACGAGCCTGCTTGGCCTGATTACCGGAGGACATTTTATATTTATATCGCAAATCGCAAATCGCAAATGTTGTTTGTGGGGAATTCGGAGCTTGAGTTGGCACTCTGAGCCACTGAGTACCTGACGCTGCACCGTTACTTACGATTTCCCACCGTCAGTATGAATTTCACCGTTAATTACGGTTATGTGACGTAGACGTCATTTAAGCACCGTAATTAACGGTGCCATTTGTGATTGACGCCGTATTTGCACAACACTGAACACAAAGCACCACACTGCCGTTGATCAAGGAAAATTGAGCATTCTCGTTTCACCCACCTACTCCATGCAATCAGCTCGCTTCATACGCACACACACCCTCCCTCACCTGCTGGGGGCGGCTGCCCAAGCGCTGCGCTGTTGCAAGCATGGGTGTCTTAGGCAGTGTCATCTTCAGCTTGCGTGCGCTCACAGGGTCTGGCAGCGGCCGGTTTGTGCGCAGCACCTACAATTGATTAAAAACGGAGACTTTGAGCCTGCATGATGTCATATGTGCTTGGACCTCTTTTTTAGTAAAACGAAAGGGGTGACGGTGACAATATAACATTTACGAGCAGTCGTCATCACATACCAAGGTTGTTGACTTCAGCAAATGATCTGGGATGCAGTTGGATGCATGCTTGGGAGGGTGCTGGGGCTGAAGAGCAGGGGAATCAGACACGTGGCCCACGTTCCATTTTCCCTGTGCGTGTGATGCGTTGTGTGTGTGAGCGCGTATGCATGAGCTTGTGAATGCTGGTTGCTTACTGCCGTGCCAGATTAGAAGGAAATGCCACAGAACAACGGAGATGGAACTACACCCACCTGAGACCTGCCCTTGCTGCTGTGTGATGCAGCCAGCGCACGAGGGTCGTTTGCACTAGCCCTCTTGGTGGGTGATGACGAGCTGCTGCTGGTGTGAGGTCGGTCGCTGCTCCTCGCACTCCAATCATGAGTGCCTGAAGACGCTGCACCCTTCTCACAGCTGCTGGCCACCTCCCCTCCCCCTGGAAAACCTCCCGCAGTAGAAGTAACAGCAACCTGCTCTTCATCGTCTACCTTCATTGGCATCGCACCCCCCTCATCCACAGCTGCTGCATCCACTGCAGCTGACGCACCACCTTCTGCACTGCCCTGCTCAGCAGCTACAGCAGCCTCAGCCACCCCTCTAACCTCCTGATCTTGTGCAGCTGCCTTCCTCTCATCTGCACGCTCAGACTGCTCCTCTCTTGCCACTGCCACCTCCTGCTCAGCTGCATGGCCAAGCTCTTCTTTTGCCACCACAACCTCCCCAATGCTTGCAGCCACAGCCTCAGGGCTTGCAGCCACCTTGCAGGCTCCAGCAGTCATTTCTGCCTCTGCTACTTCTGCCCCTGGTGCCGTCACAACAGCAGCATCTGCAGTAGTGCCTGGTATAGGCTCCTCTGCCGCATCCCCACCCTCCTCATTCTCCTCATCAGCCCACACCCCCGACTGAGGCTCCTCCTCCCCTCCCTCGCTCGCCAGCGGCGACCCCACGTTTGAAATTGATTGCAAAGACATCATTGACTGCTCTTGCTCCCCTTCTGCCCTTGCCAGATCAGCCCCCTGCCCCCCCACCAGATCATTGAGGTGATGGTCTGCACTGCCATCTGCACACGCCTCGTCAGATTGGAGGGGACCTATGAGCCTCACCCCCTTGTCGTCATTGTCAGCCCCCAGGGCGCTGCCTCTGCGCCCCAGGAGCGTGGCAGCGCCCTCCTCACCGTTGGCTGTTGCTGGTGGGCAGCCAGAGGCGGCGTGCTGCAGGCGGTGGCCGACTGCAGACCTGTGCGCGATGCAGTCGAACGATAAGTTGTATGAGCTTGAATGTGTGTTACATATGTGTTGCACACCTCAAATGCTGCAAGCGATGGCCGACCGCAGATCTGTGCGTGATGCAGCGGATAAATATTTGTGAGCTATTGCTTTGCATAGCTCACATGCAGCTCGCCTTCATCAAGCACGTACACTGCTGAAATACATCTAGGTGGACACACTCTCACACACTTTTATAATTGCACGTTTTAACAATCACACCCACATGTACTAACCTGCCACATGAAGTCTCTGTAGTGGGGGGACAAGCACGCGGCACAGAACGCAGCACGCCTCCCTCAAAAGGCGTGTAGAACTGGTCGCTGTTGTTCACGTTGGCGTCATTAAAGGCGGAGTTGTTGTAGGGCGTGAAGAATTTGTTGCCACGCTGCCGTTGTTGGGAGTTGGGGGTGTGGAAAGCACCTGCAAGGGGGGGTAGCAGTTAGGAGTTCTGGTCAAGGTTGGCCACTTGTAACAAGCCCCGCTTTTTGAACCAGCGATTGATGGCCAAAGCGAGCACGTGCGCCCTGGTTCGGGTTCTTCTGACCTGCTTTTGCAAATGTACAATTTTTGAGAACAGTAGTGGGCTGCACATGAGCAAGCAACAAGTCATGCTCATTTCATGCTTGGCTGGTCTCACCCCTAGCTTGGATACCTCAAGACCCACAGAGCATACAGATCCCAAAGAACACGTACCCCCCCACCCCCCCCCCACCCCCACACACTCATGCATACCTGCAGTAGACGTGGGCGTTGACATTGACGCCGCTGGCGATGCTGTGCTGAATGGGTTCTCGCTCCAGTTGAACTGCTGCTGCACATCGGCACCAGTGGCTGCGCTGTGTCGTCTCACACCACTCGGAGGGGGAGGAGTTGCCATGGGAGACTCAAAATAACGAGATGGTCCAGCACTTGACAAACTCGAGCATGCCCCAGGACTGTTTGGTGAGCTGTGTGAGGTGCATGTACGAGAGTGTGTGCATGTGTGTGCGAGTATGTGCGTGTGTGTGTATGCGAGTGTGTGTATGTATAAGTGTGCGTGTGTGCGTGCGTGTGCACGTGTGTGTATGTGTGTGTAACGCCATTCAGCCTCTCACAGGATTCCAAGGAAGCTTAAAAAGATACTTACCTGTTTGTTTCGTGGGTGGTTGCATTTGGTGCATCGCCGTGTAACTGCAACTTGATCGTTACCGCTGGCTCCCTTGGTTCCTGGTCAAGGGTCTGGACATCTCGTAGGTCCTGTAAAGAAGTATAAGTGTATGGGCTCAGCTACGAGCTAGTGCGTGATTGAGCAATTGTTGGAACACGTTGAAAGCTTGTTTGGTGGAGTCCTGCCCTGCCTGTAAGCTGAGCACCCCACTTTCATACCGTTTATGTATCAATTGTTCATGCATACTGTTCAACAGTCATCTGGCAGAGAGGAACCAAGGATGTCGCTCAAAAGCCAAAAGCAGTTACAGGAGTGGGACACACAATCAACGGTGGAGAAGCTGTTGTGTGATTTAGACCCTCGCCGACGCTTTCACCCACAGTTCATGCTACGACACAGGGAGAGGCGAGCAGCACACGAGCAAGAAGGGTCAACGCCGCGGTTATTTTTCCTGAAAACCGCACCATCTCGAGCTCTCACTGGACCAGGCGAGCTTCCAGCACTGTGACTACAAGTTCTGCCTCCAGTGTGCCTTCGGGTTGCCCTCGAGGTCTGAAGGGCCCTTCAGTCTGCCTTCAGGTTTGCTATTGCTGCGAATGCGGGGGGATGGCCATGATGCTACACACAGTGACCCCATGGTGCGAGATTCTGTGTACGGACAAAAAGAGGGCTGCCTGGAGAGTAAACTCACCGTTTGTACGCTCTTCAGGCTTTTCCCTCCGTTTCCTCCCTGTATTATTTATTTTTCTCTCTCTTTTTCACATGTCTTGTTTTCGTCCCGCCCGTTGCGTGTGAAGAAGATGGACTGGGGCGATGAGGACAGCGATGTTGGTGCGTCTCCGGAAGAGGAGGATAGGCGTTGAGACACACACATAGAGACTTGTCCTCACATAGAGACTTGTCACACAGAGACTTGTCCTCATATTGACATGACGCACCGTGTGTGCCCTGGCTTGCAGCAGCACGCGCATGTACACACACACACACTCACACACACACACGCTCACACACACACACACACACATACACACACACACACACACACGCACACACACATACACACACACACATACACACACACACACACATACACACACACACACACACACACACAGGCCCGCAGCAATCGTCAGCCTCATCAGGAGCAGCAGCAGCAGAATCGTCAGCCTCATCAGGAGCAGCAGCAGCAGCATCGTCAGCCTCATCAGGAGCAGCAGCAGCAGCAGAATCGTCAGCCTCACCTGGAGCAGCAGCAGCATCGTCAGCGTCAGCAGGGCATGACAGCCTGCCCATAGTTCATCGTGGCAGGAAAAGACAACGTGTTTTCAGTGATGAGAAAGGGGAGGGCGTGGGGGAGGGCGAGCAGCAGCTAGGGGAGTCATATGGGGCTGCATGGGAGCACCAACAAGGAGAGCAGGGGCAGGAACAGCTCGAAGGGGCAGGGGAGTATGTCGGGGAGGCTGAGCGCCAGCAACAAGGAGAGGGTGAAGAGCTCGAGAGGGCTGCATGGGAGCACCAACAAGGAGAGCAGGGGCAACTTAATGGGGCAGGGGAGTATGTAGGGGAGGTTGAGCATCGGCAGCCTGTAGGTGAGGGCGGGAAGCAAGAACAGGAACAACAGCAGGAGCAAGAACAGCAGCAGGGAGATCAGGGGCAGCTTGATGGGTTGGGGGAGTATGTCGGGGATGGGGAGCAGGGTGGGGAGGTTGGAGGCAGTAGTGACAGCGAGTCAGAGGAGGAAGGAGTGGCGTGGGTTGATTCTGAAAGGGAGACAGACCCGGAGGAGGAGAGGGAGAGTGATGATGATGAGGATGAGGTGAGGCAGCAGGGTGTAGGGGCATTTGAAGAGCTGCCAGGGTCGCGTGAGACAGCAGAGAGGTACCGTGAGAAACTGGACAACAAGGTCTGGGAAGGCAGTCCTTACAGCCTGCGCCAGTGGCTGTGCCTGCAGCTAGAATGGAAGCAATGTAACATCGTGACGGACGATGCTCTTGAGGACCAGCTGAAGTTGCTAGTAAGTACGCCAGGCAACTTGCTTGGTAAGAAAAACAGCTGCCATAAAATAGCTGCCGTCAAGACAGTTTGGATCAAGCGTAAAACCTGATACTCTTTGAGTAATTGAGGTAGATTGACGTGATAACGCAGATAAGGAAAGGGAAGGTGAGGCATGCTGTTGTACCGTTGCATGCATGCGGCAACTGATGTTTGCCCACAACCATGTTCTGATCCCAACTTCTTCGACACACACACACTGTAACACGCCAAGGTGTGTAGGGTGACAGGCAGGAACGTCACACACACACACACTCACACACACACATACACACACACACATACACACAGAAGTCGGCCATCCCCCAGCCCAACAACATCCCCAAATCACTCCACCTTGTGCGCGGCATCTTGAGGTGCAAGGAGCTATGGGAACTGGAGTTCCACGTCTGCCCTTGCCACAAGCAGTTTTTCCATCCACTCCCTCCCAATCTGTGGGCAGTCGTGGATCCCTGGCAGCAGCAGCAGCCACACCACCATGAGCTGGTGTGCCCAGTCTGCACCTTGGGCGCTTCAAGACCGTTATGCTTGTCAATGGCAGATGAGTACCTCAGCCACACATGGTGAGTGTGGTTTAGAATGCGCACTCTTCGTTTTTCATTGTATCCGGGTGCGCAAGGTTCATGTTTTATATAGCTTGGATGGTGATTAATGGCGTTTGTACTTTAAATTTAAGCAAGAGTGTACTGCAAGCGTGTCTCAAGATGCCCAAGATTGTACTTACACAGCCATGTCTACAACACTCTTGCATAATCTTCGAGCCTGCTCACACTTTCCCAGCAGGGTGGCCTGCTTTATCTGAATCTGAATGCATCAGCTTGTTCCCCTTCACAATTCACCACTCCAGCAGCTGGACTTCCCAGAATTATCTTCGACCCCTCAGCTCAGTCTTGCAAGTGACGCCTTCCTGTGCGTGCAGAAGTGCTGGTATTTTGGGATTGCTGATGCACTCATCCACCCCAGATTTGCAGATCCAGAGTTCACAAGGTGGGCGTGTGCACAGAGGGTTACTTTCATGTGCTTTCATGTGTGAACTCTCAACACTCTCTTGCTTGCCCTTGAGTCTACCACCGGAAACCTCGTCTTGTACCTGCTGTTTCCCTACATGCATTTAAAAAAAAGAGAAAAACATACCGTACTACCATGCAATCATCACGCACCCTGTCACGCACCCCAATATACTTCGTGCAACCTCACAGCACCACACACCCCCAAATCATGTAGTTTTACGTCCATACACCCCCAAAATCTGTAGTTTACACAGCCAAACAGAGCAATTGGCCCTGTAACTTTGCCAAGCAGCACAAAGGTTGTGTTGTTCCTGAGTCAGTTCAAAACATGTGATTCATGGTTCAAGTTCGGGCCCGTACATTGAGCCCCCCTGCATTGAGCCCCCTTGCATTTCTCACTGCCCCCCTCATCGCTGCCCCCCTCTGACTCCTCATCGCTGCCCTCCCTCTGCGCTCTCTTCTTCGCTGCTCCCCTCAAAGCTTCCACCCCTCGCTGCTTCCCCTGTTCTTCTCTTGCTGTAATTGGCTTTGCTGCTAGGGATGCTGCTGCTGCTGCTGCAAGGGGGTTGGGCTAGGGGGGAGGTTGCAACAGGGGGGCTGCTGCTGCGGGTGCTCTCGACCACTCAACCTTCGCTGTCCCCCCAAATCAATTAATTAAGCACACTGCGCACCAGCCAGTCACTCCAAAAATGAATTTGTAATGCACTCATCACGGAGCGTCAAAAAACATGTTTGCGTGGTGACATAAAAGTTGTACGGCACACAGGAAGTGTAAACCTCCTACATCAAATCAAGGAAGAGGGGCCACCTAGCCCCACCACCAATAAATTGAAAAGAAGGGGGTTCATGATGGTCAAGAGGGTTGTTGCAGAAGGATCAGCAGCAGCACTTTCTAGGGAAAGTTTGATCTGGATAAGTTCGAGACACTGCAAAACAATTTCATGATCAGTGTTTTCACAAAACGCCTGGCAGCACCAGCCCTCGCAAATCAGAGGCACAAACGACAGTGCGGAATTCCATGATCAGACAGCAATGTTTGCACACCAGTTGCCCCTCGGGCTCAGACTCGTTCCACTTTTGAATTCATAATGCCCCATCCTTTTTTCACTGTGCACACAGGTCCATCAACAATTCCTGCACCAAGAACCTTGCTTATCTGCGCAACCAGTTCAAAAACCTCCACCCCCAAGACAACGTGCGGTCCTACACTGGGACCCACTTGGCAACAGCGTTTGGCCTGGAGCAGGAGACGATGAGTGCCAGCTTTGCTGCCTGGCAAGCGCAGCCCTCAATTTCAGCATTGACACCTGAAGACGCACTGCACATCTGCGGTGGCTCAAAGAAGCTCAGGGCACGCTTCGCTTGTGAGTGGTGTTGCAAATTTGCTGCCAGGGACTGTGAGAAGGTGCAGAAAGTGCTGTCAAGTTGTTAAGTAATTTCACCAAGGTCACGAAAGTTTAGTTTGGATTACAAAGGCCTCCAGCCTGGCATGGCTGCTCAACCTATAGGTCCCAACAAATAAGTCAATCAAGAAAATCGACAGCTGCACTAGTGAATTTGTAAACTCTCGAGTTATGTTGAAAAACAAAACCTTTGATATCACCTTCAGAAATATTATGAAATAAATTGATGAACTGGTGCCGTAAATGTTCGGTGCCCATACATGAAAAATATTGTGATTCTCATCTTGAATATAATCCCCGTTTTCACACAAATTGCAAACATGTGCACTCCTGTCTGGGCTCCTGCCATATAAACCAGTTTCAAACTTCAACCCATGTCCTCGAATTCTGAACTGAGCTACGTTCCTCATGAAATTTTTGCTCAGAGCCATCTTCAAATACTCCCAGTTTCCCTCAATTGCCCCCTGCCACTTCGACCCACCCCCCTACATTAGTTTGTTGTTTTTGTGTTTTTGCAGCGCTGGGAGTAACCATTACAAAATCTGGGCGGCTGGAGGTAAATCGGTCTTAATCTGGGAAGCGGGGTGGGAAGAGCCATTTGGGAACAAATCTACTTTTGGCTGTTTCAGGAATCTGGAGATTTTGCATGGTCATCCGTTCGTTGCTGCCTATATCTTTGGAGACAATGCATGACCCTAAGGAGCCTGTTTTGCTGATAGCCTAAAAGATCATGCGGCATGCTAAATTGTGTCTTTCAGTGATCATGTTCCTTATTTGCGTGTGTTGGCACCCTGAAAGGACGTGCAGGGCACTGTCTACTTATGGGCAGAGGGGGCAAGTTTGACTTGTTGAGAGTTTGATCAATACCGCATGTTTTTGATAGTATAGGGTGCCTGTTCTGTATTTCATAATGATACATTTGGTCTTATAGGGGACATCGGATGATGTTAGGTAAGCATTACTAATGGCTTCATTGGCAGTGCCGTCCTTTATGAGGGTCTGGTAGTACGCATGGTAGTTTGCTTCAGTTTTGGCATTTCCCAGTTTATGGAGAAAATGCATGTGTGCTTGAAGGGCGTCACAGTGGTTTGGTAGGTACCAGAGCTTTTGGGGAGGAGAATGGGCCATGTTTGTTGTATGAGTATGATTATGGGTTTGTGTTTGGTTTTTCTATGTCTTCTTTTGCAAGCCAGTGGATGTTGTAGAAGGGATTTCCCTCAGGGCCTGCTGTTCTGATGGAGTCAGCGATGTCTAAGTAGGTGGTGCCTGACTTTTTAGCAAGGGCGTCGGCTGTTCATTACCAATAGTACCGGCATGGGACTTCACCTTGAAGAAGTGGATGGGCGATGGTGATTGGCAGAACGCTTTTGCAATGGATTGAAGGACATCTCCTTGGATGTGGTGGCGATGGAGATTCGGGTGTGACAGCTGTTTTTTGATTTGGTGCAGTGATGTTAGGCTGTCTGTGGCTATATGTGTGTAGCCATGTAGCCATGTATGACTGCAGCTGCTATAGCTGCTAGCTCGGCACGTGAGATGGTGTTGGTTATACCTGACACTGACAACACCTGACCCTGACAACAAGTCCTTGGTTCTGATTGTGCTTTGCTGTGTGAGGTGTTGGACAAACGACGGGTAGTGCCCGCTAATCTGCTTTTACGTCTGATTTCATTTCGATCTTTATACATGTTTACAGTCTTAGCCAGGCAGGTGTTGGTTCAAAGTTCATCTAGCAGCAGGGCCCGCAGCAAAAGAGTGCAACCTGACCATGTTTGATGTTCCAGACCCTCTCGTTGTGCTGCTCCTCACACATGAGTATATATATTATTATATTTGCCTCCCTCATTCTTGGCATCCTCTGTGCGACAGTTTATTTATTTCATGTGCACAAAACACACAGATTGTCATCTGTGTGTTTGATCCCCCCTCTTTGATTTAATGCTGTCGGTTGGTCCTGGCAAATACTTGTTTGATTTTACTGGGTTTATCAGTGCTGCAATGTCACTAACAGCGTTGTGCCTTTTTTCCCTTTCTAAGGGTCTTTTTTTCTTTCTAAGGGTTTTTTTGTAGGTGCTACAAGTCTGGTTTTACAACAACAATTATTACATGTTTTACATACGCAGCCTAGCAGTCGCAGGTCGCTTCTGACTGATGGCTTATCTGTAACATTCCTCCCCCGGGCAACTCCATCCTTCCTTCCAGGGCCTCTGGGACACTCCATCCATCCTTGGAGTGGGACAATGCTCCTTTAGGAGGAGAGGCTCTAGAGTTCCAGGTGGAGGGTCAACTGAGACGCCAGAGGCTTGCATGCACAGGCCTTGGCTTACGCGTTGAAGCCTGCATCATCTCAACTGGTATTCAAAAATTACTGGGTAGAAATCACATTTGCAACTAACCAGGTTCAAACCTGAAACCAAAGGGTCATCTGCAATTTTTGGCGTCAGGTTAAATTCAGAGCTTTGCCAATAAAATGTTGCTAAAATGGTAATCCGAGACTTCTATACAACTTGCGAAACATATGTCCACATAACAGTTCAAGCAGCAAGATCGCTAGCATAAACAAGATCAGCGTTTTGAATTCTTTGAGTTGATACTTGTGTCATTTAAAACCAGCATTTGATCGGCAATCATAACAATGGTACTTGTAGTCCAAGTTTGAGTATCCTTTTAACAAAAGAACCAAAGGACCTTGCATTATGTAATGTACACTGAAGCCAGCAAGGTTCAAGCAAGGGTTGAAACTGATCAGGCCACCGACCACATCCAATTAAGGTTCTTAGAGCTTGGCAAAAAATGCTTGGCTGTGACCTAATGCACCTAATATCGTCCCCTCCCTCCCCCTCTCCCACGACTTCTCGGCGAAAACCCGCCCCGGCCTCCCCCTCTACCTCTTCCCCCTCCTCCCCGTCCACTGTCACGCCCCCCCCTCGAGCTCTTGCTGTTGCTGCTACCTTGTCCATTGCTGCTGCCTTTCCCGTGTTTTTGCTGCTGGAAGGCCTACGGAGTGAGTGAGTGTGTGTGTGTGTGTGTGTGTGTGTGCGTGTGTGTGTGTGTGTGTGTGTGTGTGTGTGTGTGTGTGTGAGGAGGGGAGGGATGGGGGTGACGCAGGGCAACACTTGCACATTGTCAGATGTACACATATGGTGCAAGTGAGAGACACCAGGGAAGATGCTCACAGAAATTGCAAAATTCCCTAGCCCGGTAAATAATGTTCAACATGCACGTACACACGCGTGCACACACATTCACACCTGGAATGCGTTGCCACCTGCGTGCAGGTCTGAGCCCCCTCGGTCCTGGCCACGCACTTTTTTGGTCTTGCCTGCATCGTACTCTTGGTCCCATACATCAAGCTGCCTGCGAGCATAGGTAAGTAGGTAGAATTATAAACTTTGATCTGCTTGTGGCCTTCACGCGGTAAAGCTTTTGAAAGCAAACCATGAAACTAGGACGTGTTTGCTGCAAAGTGTCTATAAAGTTAAAAGCGCGGGCACGTATGCCAACGAAGGTGAGACATATACGGAAATGTGATCCTTGTTCAAGATAAACAGCCCGTGGTCTGATGCAGAAACGATTTTTCAATTGTTTAAAAAAAAGTTGATAAGAGACACTTATCACTCACACTGCACAATCTCAAACTGCAGTGCCACATCACTGGCAGATACCAATAATTTAAATACATGACGAGGGCTTTAGGCTGAACTAGATAAGTTTCCACGCCATCAAGGAATCGCGGTAATCCACAGAAATCCTCGGCCTGTAGAAGTACAGATCCTTGCTTTGTTCTTGTGGTTCAATTTTCTTTTTGTTGGACGCCTTTGTCACTGGAAAACACCATAACGCAAGTAAAAAGGGCTGGCACAGGTTCACCAGTCAAGCGAATTATTTGAACAGTCCTTAAAAGAGCTTCCTGTCATCCAATTTTGGGGATCTGCACGTTTTCTAAGTACAGCCTTTCAGGGAGTTTAGCTTCAAACCATCTTGGATTCAAAGATTAAGTCACTCACCCACCTGCTGCGTTTATTGTGCTGCGAGCCCCCTGCCAGTGCCTGGGCCTGCTGCTGTGCCATGCCAGGGTCCACATCCCCCCAGGCTTGCATCCCAGCCGGCTTGCCCCCACGTTTACTGTTTGCCACCCCCCCTAACAACCGCGCAGCGTCTGCACCTACCAACACCTGCTCTCCATCTCCTTGCTGTTGCTGCTGCTGGTCCCTGTTACGTGACCCTCTCTGCAAGCCCTCTATACTAGCTCCTCCCCCGTTTTGTACACTGCCGTGCGGGGCCTCATCCTCTGTATGTGAATTGCAGGTGCATGTAATGTGTCTTTTTATGTGTGTGTGCAACAGAGTGTGTGTGTGTGCATGTGTGTATGTGTGTGCACGTGCATGTTTTGTGTATATGTGCATACGAGAGAGAGAGAGAGAGAGAGAGAGAGAGAGAGAGAGAGAGAGAGAAAGAGAGAGAGCATGAGTGTACCTCACCTTCACTTTCTCGTTTCCTTCTGCCACCATGTAGCTGCTGCTGCTGTAGCTGGGAGGGTGGTATGCTCATAAACTCGCTATCTTCAATACTCGTGGGTGCGTGTCTGTGGCTGCTACGATGCCTGCTCTGTGATGCGGGCCTCTCCTCCTCGTGCTTTATGCCCTCCCCTTGCAGCTGCTCTGATGACTCCTGCTTATTATTAGTGTATATTTATACATATGTGTGTAATCCTTTATGCGTAAATGTCTACATGTGTGCGCATGTACGTACTGTGTGCGTATACATGTATCTATGTGTGTATGTATGTGTGTGCATGCTCAAGTGCACATTCATTGTATAACAAGAGACATGCCAAAGGCACCAATGTTTTCTGGAGGATACTCTAAGTAGGCTAAGATAATTTTGGTGACATGAGCTGTGTGCATACCTGGTGCTCTTGCTTGGTTGACTGCTTGATCTCAGATCGCCCCTTTGCTCGTTGCTCTCGTGCAAGCCTCTGGTTCCTGTGGCCCTGGTGCACGCTGATGAGCGCGTTTGTGGTGTTGAAGCGGCCTGTGCACATTTTGTACAGGTGTCCATGTTTGTGAGTGCTTTTGCGCTTGTGCCTTTTATACCAGCGACAATGCATGTGTATGCGTGTACGGTCCTCTTCTACCTTTTAAAGCATCAACACACGAAGTCTTAGCGGTGCAACCGGACGTTACGTGCACATAACCTGGGGGGGCGCCAGTGAAAGATTCATTCAGTACACTGAACAAGCTTATACATAGAGTTGGCCAGAACCGTATATATACACCGTATATGACCGTATATTTGGTGAATTTCCTGCCAAAAATACCGTATATACACCGTATATATATGGTTCTGGCCAACCCTACTTATACAGCAAGCAACTTGTGCCCACAGCTTTCCGTTTACATGCCACAAGCGCACAGTGGTTGCAAGCGCTGGGTCCCCTTTTGAGGCAACATACTGAGGCAACTAAAGCAGGCATGCAATGGCTACGAGCCGAAACAGCAGGCAGGACCCCAAAGGGACGTAACTGTAGCAAGGTATCGTTGCTACTAAGTGCAAAAGGCCAGAGTCAGCTTCCTAATGCTATGTTCACCAAAAATAGACAATGCTTCCAAATAATACCAGACAGGTCAAGTCAAGGAAAGGCTGGTCCACTCAAAACTATACTAGACAGTCTTCTGACATCACACTAAAGTTGCCACCTTGTATTGTACTTGTTTTCATGCGCTCTTTCCACTCGTTGCTTCTATTGTGCACGTGGCTCATTAATTATTTATCGGCATGGATTAAAGAAGCATCAAATAGCGAGCGCTCTTCACTACAGCAAATATGTCGCGTCAGGCTAACCCTCCCTGTCTTATGTGTAAGGAACCCAGGTGGCACATGGCGAAACACTACTTAGGCTGGTGTGAAATTGATCAACGTATAAGATGCAAACAGCTTTAACTGTCACTGTAGCGCATCAAAGGAGACAAGGAATTGCGTACGCGCACGCACGCACCTGAGTTGAGGTGGCACTTGGAGAGCTGCGCAGCCATGCGAGCTAGTGTGTTGACTCTGGGCATTGATCCTCCTGCACGGCTGCTGCTGTGTGGGGGGGCAGGACTGCGAGCAGAAAATACAGATCAAAATTGTTTAGTTATATTAGTTTGGCTACAAAGGTGGCTGCTTAACCTTTAGTTTTTTGGTCAGAAAAGTATTTTCAGTTCCTACTTAAGGTGCAGGCAATGGCGTTTACTATGTGCGTGCTATGGGTGAAAGAGGTCAGTGTCCAGGGTTTCTGAGGCCCTGAATTTCATGCACCTCAATCATTGAACATCAGTGCCCAGTGCGTGTCATCACTCCTCTTTGATCAGATGCACATGCCTACGTGTGAACGGCAGGTCAATGGCAATGTTTAGGTACCATAAGCTCTGCTTGAACGCCTGATTGCTGACGCCTCTACAAAAAAAGGGCATGGAACCATTGAATGCGTCGGAAGCCAAGCCTTTGGTAGATTCATTCAAATACAGGAAAGATTATTTTGTCGCATACGCCTGCATCATACACGAACAGGCACAGAGGAACACAAGAACATGCATGCACATGCAGTATGCGGCACGTGGAATGCAAGCATGTTACACACTATGTGTGCACAGGCAAGTAGATACAGAGCTCGGTGTCCAGGGTTTCTGAGGCCCTATTTCATGCACATCAATCATGGAATATCAGTGCCCAGTGCGTGTCGTCATTCCTCTGATCAAGGCATGTCGGCCAGCTGGCAGACGTAGCAGGCATGCGTGGTCATGATAGCTATGGAATGTGCACGCACACAAGCAACATAAGGACAGGTATTGAATGATCCACGTGCGATGACTTGCAAACATGCTGAGGCACATGCGCAAGCACACACACACACACAAGAACTCATACACATACATGCACACACACACACACACACACACACACACAAGCAGGGAGGAGGTCGGTGTCCAGGGTTTCTGAGGCCCCATTTCATGCACATCAATCATGGAATATCAGTGCCCAGTGCGTGTCGTCATTCCTCATCGAGTCCCGCTTAGGTGTGCAAACAAGAGAGCAGTATCACAATTGCACAACAACTAAAACTTGTACCCGAGACAGCATATGAGCGCACCCCTGTGCTGACACGGCTGACATTTAGCCACACGCAGTCCCGCACACATGCCACATACCTAAGAGAAAACAAATTGTATGCAGGATGTGTGGAGCTAAGCTGGCAGGCACACACCCAGACAAGGCAGAGGCATAAACCAACACTCATACACTTTATCACCCACAACCCACATACACACTCAAACGCAACACAATTCCTATCAATCACTCCACTGCGATACGCACAAACTCGTCACTTGCAAACACACGCACACAAGCATCCTGCATGCACATTCTCTCACGCACACAGACACACATACCTGTGTACCAAGCCTGGCGACGACAACACCTCCCCTTCTCCCTGCAGCTGCTGCATCGAGGATGCACGCATCAGCGGAGCTGCTGAGCTGCTGGGCTGCTGTTGCTGCCTCTGCTTGCTCAATTTCAGCCCCTCCGCCACCCTGCTGCCCTTGACCACTCCCCCTTCTGTCTCCTCCCCGACAGGAGCTCCTTTACTACGTGCTTTCTTACTTGGAGGTAGCAGCACACCACCATCCACACTCACACCCCCATTGGCAGCAATAGGTGCTGCTGCTGCAGCTAACACTGTGGCTCGTCCTGTGCATATGTGCGTATGTGTTTGTGAGTACGTGTGTGTTCATGTGTGTGTATGTGTGTGTGTGCGTGCATGTGTGTATATGTGTGTGTGTGAATGCATGCGTGTATGTGCTTGTGTGCATGTGTGTGTGTGTGTCTGTGCGTGTGCGAGTATGTGTGTGTGTGTGTGCCCTTTGTGGTTCATGAGACTAATGCATGTGGGTGCATCCTTTTGTGTATGATGCCTACATGCACTGTGTGTGTATGCTTGAGTGCGTGTATGTGTGTGCATGCCTTGCCATGCGACGGACAAACTCTCACGCATGTAACCAAACGTTGAACACAAATCCTGATCGGCAACGTATGCAACCTCCTATAAATTGAACTCCAAACACAGATCCTCACCTGCTGCGCTGTCAGGGTGGCCTCTTTTGCTGCTTGCCACCCCTCCCTGCTGCCCCAGCACTAACCCAGGAGCGCCCTCCAGGCCCTCCTCAGCTGCTGCAGCGAGTGTGGGCGTGTGTGTATACAAACGTGTGTGCACGGGTATGTGAGTATGTATGTGCGCCAGTGAGTGTGTGTGTGTGAGTGTGTCCGTGTGTGTGTACTGGTGTGTCAGTATGTATGTGAATGAGTGTGTATGTATGTGTGTGCGTTTGTTTTTTGTGAGTGCCCTGTTACGTCCTAAACGTCTGCATCAGCGCCAAACAGGGCTGTGGTTGGAGCAGGTGCGTGGGACGTGGGAGCACGCAACAAGAGCAACAAGTAATTTTGTGATTCTACAAAAATGGTAATGACGATGAAATGTGCTTGTTCGCCCGACTGGGGGCCCAGCACTGAAACAATATGCAAACTCAGACTTGGGCGCAAATACACACACATACACACACGCGCACCTGCAGCAGCAGCAGACGCGGCAAGTGTCATGGCGGCAGCCACCCTGCTGATGCTGCTCTTGCCACCCTTATCCGACGCTGCTTGCTGGGTCTTACTAACTGGGCCATTCCCCTGCGGACCTGGCCCGTTGCTGCTGTTGGGGTGGTGGTTTGGGTGATTGCCGTTGGAGATCACAGGCCCGTGTGCGTGTGCAGGGGAGGGGGTGGTAGCGTTGGGGTCTGCAGCAGAGTCTCCACCCGTGCGCACGGACACTGCACCTGTCGGTGATTGACATGTGAGTACGTGTGAGTACGCATTGGTATGTGCATGAGCGCATGTGTGTTGCTGCATGCATGCTCACATGCAGAGCTGGTGCATGCTGTCTAAGAGAGTGTGTGCACGTAGGCGAGCATGTTGTGTTAGCGTGCATACCTGAGCGTGTTGCTGTGAGGGGGCGAGGGTGGCGGCGGATGTAGAACAGGATGTACGCCTGCTGCGCCAGTGCTGTACGCTCTGAGCATTGGCCCACCTAAATACGCGCGCGCATGTGTGTGTGTGTGTGTGTGTGTGTGTTTGTGTGTGTGTGTGTGTGAGTATGAGTATGGGGAACTGAGTTACATTGAATGGGGACATGCTTCAGATTTGGCTTGGAGAGCCGCTACGTGGTTTCAAGTTTCGGCATAATGTCAGAACGCAGGCGCGTTGAGATCAAGACAGCTTGAACCAAAGGGGTGGCTGGGGAAAAAAAGGCAGCAAGCTGATTTGCCTGACTGGGGGACATACATAGTCCAGGTCAAATCCCTTTTCTGTACTTTTTTAATACTACCTCTGGTAGATGTCACAACCAACTAATCACTGATGTAACAACACACATAAAACCTCAAAAGACGTCAGTTGCAGCCAATTCCACATGGTTGCTCTTCTCACTGGCACCCCTGACGCTTCAGCTGTTTCCTGTCTTTTGATTCTATGACACGTCAACAAAACAGACGTAAGAGCAACTGAGGACCACAGCAAGTTGGAAGGGTCACGCTTCCTCCAAAACACAGCACCACTTGAAGTCTTGCAAGCATTCGTAAACTCAATGCCTGTTACAATCACACTGTAGGGTATGCCTCGGCCTATTCCTCATGAGATTGCTAGCCGGCATCATCACATCAGCGCCCTGCCATGCCCACAACTGATGCACTTACACTGCAGTGCCTCACTTGTTCCTTTCTAACTCTGATACACTCATCGTGGTGTTGTCTAGCTTTTTTCTTTCTAATTCCACAACATGCATCATGGTGTTGTCTGAAATTCCCAGTCCATTTCCTTGCTTTGGTTTGGTTAGGTTCACACACACACACACACAGTTTGGTTTACATAGGCATTCAACCTGGGATTATTTCTCATTTCTACTTCAGACACCCACCGAGGTGTCGTCACACTTGTGCCACATGCACTAAAAATAAACCACCGAGGTGTCGTCACACTTGTGCCACATGCACTAAAAATAAACCACCGAGGTGTCGTCACACTTGTGCCACATGCACTAAAGAAAAACCACTGAGGTGTCGTCGCACTTGTGCCACATGCACTTAAGAAAAACCACCGAGGTGTCGTCGCACTTGTGCCACATGCATTAAAAATAAACCACTGAGGTGTCGTCGCACTTGTGCCACATGCACTGAAAATAAACCCACCGAGGTGTCGTCGCACTTGTGCCACATGCCGTTGCCTGCCCGAACAAAGCAGTAGTAGTGGCCAGAGTGTACGGAGTGGCCCTGGTGGACCAGCACGCCGTACAAATCATACCACTGCAGGCAGACACAGGATACAGTGTCACGATTATGGCACCTCTACAACTTCATGGCAAGCTGCCTGGCACAGAGTGTTCAAGAACGTGTGTGTCGATAGGTCATACCACTGCAGGCAGACGCAGGATACAGCATCACGATTATGGCACCTCCATGGCAGGAGGGTTCAACAATGGATGTGAGTGAAATAGACGTGACCGAAATGGATATGAACAACGGATGTGACATGGATGTGGCCAGAAGAAGAAGAGGAAGCCTGTTACCTCACACACAAAGCCCTAAGGAGTGCTGTGCTTAGGCATCCGCTCTCCAATTTGTGTGTATACACCATAAATCACTGGAAATTCTGGTCTGTGCCAGTGTTGTACGTACACTGCTGCCGCTTTGTCAGTTCCACCATTCAACAAAGCATACGTATACATACGCACAAAGGCACACACGCGAAACATAACACAAAAAAAGCATGCTTTGGTACTATTGGCACACAACAAGCGCAGATGACGTACCACCTACACCCTCACGCACGTACACACACGCACGCACGCACTCACACACATACACGCACACACACACACACACACATATACACAACGTGCACACACACCTGAGGGCCGCACTCTGGCCTGCTCATGAAGGGTTGCAGGTTGAGCGCTTGCTCATAGTTGACTCCCTTTGTGATCTTTGAGCCCTTGCCCCCAAACTGAAAGCGCTTTAGGTGGATGGTCAGGATGTTGGGGGCCTCTTCAATGGTAATTTGCTTCTCAGCACTGACCTGTGTACAGTGGGAGGATGCGTGTAGCAGAAATATTAGCATCTGTTATTCAGGCAGCAATAAGTATCCACCACAATTAGTGCCCCCCGCAAATGAGTGTGTGTGTGTCTGTGTGTGTGTGTGTGTGTGTGTGTGTGTGCTCATTGCACTTAATACAAGGGATCCGTTCCATCATTGACTTCTTTAAAGTCCTTTGGCTTGGCCCTTTGGCTGTAAATGTGGAAAAAAGTTATAGGACAGGGGCAGCTTGGTTTGTATACTTGGCAGCTGCTCCACCCTATAGCTCACCACCACGTCAAAAAAAACAAGCAGCTAAGTCCTGCTCAGCTTTCTTCCCTTTTCCCCAACACGCCTACAGCACACCTCAAATGTATGTGCGTGTCTTTGTTTGTAGGGGGAGCGGCATCACAAAGAGCAAATAAGCCGACATGACAGAGAGAAAGCAAGAGGGAGAATCATCGGCACACGTTAGTTCACTAAACAATACCTATACCAAAACGACAAGAAGGCTCATTCCTTTGTTGTCCTTGTCGTTTTGGTTGAGGCACTGGTCCACTTTCACCTTCGCAAGTGAAACAGCACCTTAGCGAAAACGACAAGGACAACTAAGGAATGAGGAGAATTAGGAAGCATAGTGCTGTTGAAATGCATGCATGCCACCAACCTGCACGTACAAAAATTCACAGACACTGTAACAGACACTTGCACACACAAACGCACACACATACAGAAGTAGACACGCACAGAGCACATACCAGCTTGTTGTTCTTGGGGCAGCGGTACTTGTTATCCCCGTCCAGCGTCTCCTTGGCTGTGAAGTGCTGCAGGGCACGCTGCACACCTGAGGCCCTGTTGATTTCGAGGCTCAAGTCCATGAACGGCTCGTACGTGCTGCTCTCATAGTCGACCCCGTGACATTTGATCTGGGGGGGGGGTATTTAAGGAGATGGAGCTTAGGAGTCAATACCGACGTCAAAGAAACTGGGCCTTGCACCCAAACTTTGAAGAAAACAGCCGTCAAGGGAACTGGACTCTGAAGTCACGCACGTGGAGATGAAAAAGGTTGCTATTGCAGGCTCACACTGCGGAGATGTCATTTTGGGCAACTTTTCGAGTTGTTGCGTGAAATATACGCCTTGCTGCAGGAGTGTCACGTATAATTTTGTTGGACAACTTAACATTATGTTAACAGCTGAGTACTGTTATTGATCACTTGCTCAGGAACAGCCGGAAGTGCTTCACAAAATGAATTTCCTTGCAGGCTAAGGCAGAGAAATACGAACCTTGCCCTTAAACCCATGAAGCCGTCTCAGAAAGTTCTGTCACATGTTAGGCATTGTACCATACTACCATACTGCTTTTTGGCAAGCCCATTAAATAAGAGCAGTACTCCTGTCTGCGCGAATCTGAGCTCATGCTCTGGACATAGGCCTTGCTATCACTAGAACAGCTGGTTCAACACATTTCCCATCGCAAATGCACCATGGAATTGCATTGCGACGAGACACACACATACTCTCACAGAAATTAACACAATAACCCAAGGCGTACACTCATTGCGTCACTAGTGGACACCTTATCATCAGTTGACAGTGTGGTTAACGTGAGTTGGCGCTGGAAGCGGATTCACTTCAGGGGCATATTCACAATTCACAATACAAGCAATTCAAGGGCACTCAATGCTCCCTAATACAAATTACCACCCTCTCCGATAACTACCGCCTATAGCACCAAGCCCAAAACTGCTTAACTTACCCTGCTGCGCAGGCGCGCCCCAAAGATGCGGTTGATGAAGGTGGTGACAGCTAAGTGGGAAGGAGGCTTTGGCTTGAAGGGCTTAAGGCAGGCCTCGTGCAGGGCGTCTAAAAGGCAGCGCAAATACTCGTGTGAGTCCTCTTGCCGCCCAAGCTTGAACCTGCAGGTGCCACAAGACATAGGGCAGGGCTCGTGTATAGCCTGGAAGTACAGCATGCGTGTACGAGGCTGCTTTGCAGGAACGTATGGATTTGTAATGCAAGCACTAAAAGTGTGAGGAGGAAATAGGGATGCCCATGTTTGTGATCAGATGACGTGTTTGCAAGCAACGTGCTTTTGTCGGTCTTGCTCCCATGCATGCAGGAAGGTTGACGGACCATAACATGTCGCCTGCCAAGTTATTCTACCCTCGAGAAACAAGGGGAATGAACAGCTGACGCAATTGCACTCTGGGGCTGGTGTGCAATTGATATCATGACGCGTGACCCTGGGCGTCAAGCAATCCAACTTCATACCACTTCCTCCAGGCTGGCCAATCCAAGTTCTGAGTTGCAAAGGGAAGGGTAGTGTTGGGCAGGACCAAACAATTCCGCTTATTTGGATGCTACCCTGCTATATAGTGGAACAAACCCTGCCCAGATCATGTACCTAACCTACTACACTTAGACCCTGCCAACAGGCCAGAACGCAGTGTATACAAGCTTGAATGACCGGGAAACGGATTTGAAGAGCGTGGGGAACGGACATCAGTGTAACTATGACATAAGTTGTAGGATCACTGGCTGCCAGCCCGAGAACTCGGGTGTGCGGCAGCTCACCTTGTTTAAGTTATCATCATGTGTCTGAATACCCACGACAATTACAATTGGTCTTTCAGGGGCGTCCATTGACGGAGGAGATAAGCATCAGTGTAACTATGACTTAAATAGGAGGATCACAGGCTGCCAGCCCGATAACTCGGGTGTAAGGCAGGTCACCACCATATTGCTCTCATCATCTGCTCTTCTCACGAGAACTCGGGTGTGCGGCAGCTCACCTTGTTTTAGTTATCATCATGTGTCTTAATACCCACGACAATTACAATTGGACTTTCAGGGGCGTCCATTGACGGAGGAGATAAGCATCAGTGTAACTATGACATAAATAGGAGGATCACAGGCTGCCAGCCCGATAACTCGGGTGTAAGGCAGGTCACCACCATATTGCTCTCATCATCTGCTCTTCTATCCCTCTGGACCAATCATGCATGCAATGCAAGAATTCAACGGGTAAATGCGCTGGTGCCATGGTGATTGGCCTGTTCGATCAATGTACTTCATGTTTGATTGAGCAATGTTGCTGTCCCAAGTCTGTCAGTCCCAAGGCTTTTGCAAGGATTGCTTGGACACAGCCTTGCTCTGCACCCGGTGGAGCATGCACAAGGGGGATCATGCACAAGGGCCAAATGAAAGGCCAGATAAGACAGCACGCATATTCCACAGACACGGACTGGTCTCCTCTCATGACGAACCCTCCCAAAGGATCGTTCGAGACTGACCAGGCCGTCCGCAGTTGGATGAAGGTCAAGGAAGAGCACGCTATGCAAGCAACAGCAGGCGACTGGAATGTGAGCGCGCCAACATACAATCGAACGCACCGCTTGTTCACGATACGTAGCACCTTGGCGTGGCCGCTGGGCCGCACGATGCCGTGCGAGCTGAACACCTTGTGGATGTGCGACAGGGTGATGGCCAGCGGGTCGTCACTGCTGCTGGAGGGCGGGCACTGCGCGCGGCCGCTCAGCACCGCCTCTGCCAGCGGGGGAGTGTGTGTGAGGCACTGCAGCACGCTGTTCATGAAGCAGGTGTTGCCCAGGTTCTGCAGGCCAGCTCCCTGTGTGAGGCGGTGTGGTTGTGTGGGTGTGGACAGGTCTGTGTGTGGCAAGTGCTCTTGAGGGCTGAAACGTGCTGGTATGCATGCAAGTTACTGAAAAGAACGGAAAGAACTTAGAAGGTAGATCAAGCTCACAGCTGATGCCCACCCTGAGCTTCCCATCCCTGGCATGCTCGCACGCACGTGCGAGAGGAGGGCGTGCACCTACACCTCTTCCTCTTCTCGCCAATGGAACAAAGGCGCCTGCCCCGTACTCACAGCTTTCGTGATGCTGGACCACTGCAGCTGCACATCTTGCTCCCTGAACAGCTCGCGCTGCTTGGATTGGGTGCCGGAGGCGTAACCGGTGGAAGGGCGAAGCGCAGGGCCTTGGACGAGTGGGCCAGGCATCTGTTGTGTGTATGGAGTAGGCATGATGGTTAACCTGCTCTATACTGATGAGGCACTGTTTTTCTGCATGCAAAGCACTTGCCAAGCCGCTTTCTCTCAGAGACCTGCACAGGCTGAGGGTCGTTCAAAGGAATGAGAGCTGGAAGGGACGAGCCCCCTAACAGCAGGTGATGGCACCCATTCTGTGTCTTGGTGGCTGGGACAAAGGTGATATGCCTGAAGTCTTGGCTAGACGGCGTATACAGTTGCTGCATTCATCCAGCCACGCGCTTATTTGAAATATTCACCGAAATTAATACTTAATTGACAACAATTCAATGGACCAAGCCACCAGGATTTCAGATGCTTTTCAGGCTCTATTTGGCGCGCTGAGCAAGAAAGGGAAGCCACAACTCCACGAGAGCACCGTGGCTGCAGGTGTCTGTCTGACACACACACACACACACACACACACACACACACACACACACACACGCACACACACACTCACACACACACATACACACACACACAAGCACGCACGCACGCACGCACGCACGCACACAAACACGCGCGCGTGCGCGCACACGCACACACACACACACACACACACACACACACAGACACACACACACACACGCACGCACGCACACACACACACACACACACACACACACGCACGCACGCTCGCACGCACGCACACACGCACGC
>Ga0307968_1000482_pt1:0-5000 | contig 28419 bp, 32 predicted proteins | sample OrgLakmetagen650_FD_201834 | JGI IMG/M metagenome (GOLD analysis project Ga0307968, IMG submission 201834) | Saline water microbial communities from Organic Lake, Antarctica - #650 | ecosystem: Environmental > Aquatic > Non-marine Saline and Alkaline > Saline | place: Antarctica: Organic...
TCTATACACTTTTCTCTATTACATGCTTCTGTTTCTTTTGTTTAGCCAGGTGTAGTTTCAGGCTTTTTCCAAACTTCCGCTGAGATGCCCTTTGAGGCATATATAGTGATGTAACCTTACCTTACCTAAAAAAAATAAAAAACCCTGAACAAAACGCTGCAGGCAGACACATAAAAAAACAAAATAACATTTCCCATGCAATCAAACCCGCTGGGCTGATAAGTTTTGTTTATCTCCAGCACCTCGCCATGCTTTTTTAAGTACCGAGAGAATTGGTCCTATTCTATCTTCGGAGACCAATGAATAGCCAAGATTTGAGGGGGAAATGCACCATCGATGAGCTAAGCAAGTTTAAGAGTACAAGCACTTCCTCCCTTGTCTAATGATAACACCCTCCTCCAAGAATGAGAAAGAAATTTCCCTCCGAGTTATTCCTTTTCCCCCCGCAGCTCTCTTTCTGTCTCTTCTCGTCGTTCCTCTTGAGCGCGAACGTCGGTGCTGAGCTCAGCAAAATCGCCTCCCATCATCCGAAGCACAGTATGCCAAAAGGTGGAGCTGCTGCCCTCTGGTCTCTGCAACAATAAAGCAAAAGAGTGGAAGACACGAACCAGTTGGTAAGGTATGCAACACATACAATACAAGGTGAGGAGCCCTGGTTGAAACAAAGCAAAAGAATGGAAGTCACAAACAAGTTGTAAATAAGGTATCAACACATATGACACAATCAAGGTGAGAAACCCTAGTTTTAGCAAACTTGTGCGATAAGGTGCAGCTGCTGCTGTCCGGTCTCTGCAAAAATAGCAAAAATGGGAGTCACAAATGAGTTGTAAATCAGGTCTGCGGCACGAGCAGAGGGGGCACAGATTTAGCAATAGCGGGTGACGAGCCTTGTTAGATGAAAGTGAATTGAACCAGGTACTGGCAGGACAACCTGACAATCAACAACGTGCTGCTGCTCAGGTGTTCGCGCGAGAAAGCACCCCAAGCAGAGCCTGTTGTTTCTTCACCCAGACTTCCAGTGCGCAAACGCCTCAGTGTTTGAGCCGTTGGCATCGCAAAGTGTCGGACAGTGATGGCTCTACAAGTAGCAAGGCCAGCAGCTTCAAAGTTCCTCACAGAGAGGAGGGGAATTCAATTCATCAGCTTGTAGAAATGTGCCGCAATTGGCGTTTGGCCTGTACTGGAAGGTGTGCTGACTGATGTCTTTAAGCAGCAGGCAGCTTCACAATCAGACAAGGATCAATCAGCAATAAAATTATAAACACCACCTTGGTGCAATGCCACACAGAAGCAATGCCACACAGATGAGAGTATCTAAAACAAGAGAACGGAGTATCCCCACACAGAGTGAAAGGAGATATGTACTCTTGCGCGTCTTACCCCAAACCCCTTGCACCACAGGTAGGGTTGGCCAGAACCATACAATTATAAATATATATGGTGTTCATACGGTATTTAGCAGGGAAATCACCATACATACGGTGTGTATATACGGTTCTGGCCAACCCTAACCACAGGCACATCCGGAGCCTGTGTTAGCTCTACCAGAGGAGGTTTAAAATGACCAAGGTTCAGGCTGCCTGTTAAAAATCTGCGCATTTTGAACGCAAGGTAGGCTGAGGCTGCTGCTGGTTTCTGCACCCCAGCCGTACCTCCACACGCAAAAAAGGTTCCAGAGGGGGGCGACTGACCCCCCAAATGGGGGTGTTTTTCAAATGTCCCCAGAGTATGGGCCCCCTCATTGGCAACTGTCAAACTCAGTTCCGAATGGCTCCATAGCAGTTGAGTTTGACTGTTGCCAATGAGGGGGCCCATGCTTAATCGGCTGCGTCGTGAACCCTGCTTTTCAGCCACCCGTGTGCCAGATCTGACCACCCCCTGCACCAAATCACATGATTTTTGGTGCTATGGAATCCTTGTAACAAACAAATATCATTGCAAAAAAAAATGAAGTGAAACGAATAAGAACTTGGGGATGTAGGCCAACACAGGCTGTTTTCCCATGCAGAACCACCCTATTAGGAATTTGGTGGTCACTGTGGGCTTTCAGCCCTGCCAATTTGCACACAGAGTGACCCACATGAATCCAAGCACATCCTCGTGTATCTCATAATGCCAACTTCGATTTGAAGCAAAAATGGTCCCAATCGGATTAAAGGGCAGTGGATGACCGGCTTCTGAGTGTATAAAAGGCACGTATTTGGATATTTCCCCAGTTGACCCCCTCTGAAAAGGTTCACATGTAAATTATGATCACACACAAATAATGATGTACAAACGACCTGCCGTCTCCATTCAGACCTACGCACCTCAGAAACAAATCAAAGAATCTGTATTGGAAGCAAAGGATGTAAGCGTGGCTGCGGGAAACCGCACCCTTGTCTCATTAATAAAGCACTGCAATGATGCACAGACAGCAATCCACCCTCTCCACGCGGACCTTTGCACCTCATGCAAAAAAGGCAGGCAGGAGCGGCTGCAGGGAACCACACCCCAGCCCTGCCTTTGAAACACAACAATAATCCTTATAAGCACAACAATGCGCACCTCAAAAACAAGGGAGGCGGAGGCTGCTGCAGGGAACCAAACCCCAGCCTTACACTCCTTTAGGAGTTGCCCCGGCGCCCATCCAGCATATTTGGCAAACCATCTGAAATCCTTTGCATCAGCTTCTCCTTTAGACACAAGCTCTGCAGCGGCCTCAATGCCACCCAAGTGCACACCCTGGTTGCGAACGTGTTCAGGTAGTTGCATGAGCGTGAACATGCTCGCGTGTGTGTGTGTGTGTGTGTGTGATTGTGTGTGTGTGTGTGTAACTAGCTTGGCAGCAGCCTTGATGCCACCCTGCTTGTGCATGCATGCATGCAATTGCGTGTGGGCGCACAAGCGTACTAGCGTGTACAAATAAGAGAGTTGGGAGCAAGGTTTATGCGGTTCTTCATAGCACGGTCTTTTGCACGCTTTTGTTGTTGCTTGCTTTTGTTGTTATTCGCTTTTGTTGTTGTTCGTGGAAGCCATGATTCAGCTGATGCAGTCATTGCTCCTTTTTTAGCAACTAAAATTCTCAAAACCATGATGCAGTCATTGCTCCTTTTTTAGCAACTAAATTTCTCAAAACCATGATGCAGTCATTACTCCTTTTTTAGCAAAGAAAATTCTCACAATATATAACCATAAGCTGCACTAGTACCAACTATGCCCCACCTGGACTATGAACGCTCGTTTTTACAGGCAAACACACATGTGCAAGTCTACAGACATACACGCACACCTTGAACACCTCCACACTTTTTGGTACACCTGGTCCACACTTTTAGGTACACCTGGTCTACACTTTCTGGCACACCTTGGACACCACACTTTTTGGCACACCTGGTCCGCACTTTTTGGTACACCTGGTCCACACTTTTTGGCACACCTTGAACACCTCCACACTTTTTGGTAAGCTGTATGGATGGAGGACCTGAACGGTGCCCCCTCCCACGTCCCCTCCCATGTACAAGGGGCTGTTCTTGAACTCTTTCAATGACGCATTCAAGGTCAGGTCACCCAGGGCGTGCTGCAGGTCACGTGTATGATGATGTGTGTGTGCGTGAGTGTGTGTGTGTGTGTGCGTGTGAGTGTGTATGTGTGTATGTGTGTATGTGTGTGTGCGTGCATGCGTTAGCGTGTGTGCGTTTTTGTTTGAGTATATGCATGTGTGTGTGCATGTGACCAAGTTTGTGTGTATTTGTGCCTTGAAAAAATATTTAAGGGTGAATAAGCTTTGCTGGAAGGGCCTGTCTGGAGCGAGAGTATCACAAGATGGTGGCACTGGAAAATTATTGATCACAAAATGGTGGAACAGAAAAAAGTATGTTTGACAAAGGATAACTTCTTGCACAAATTTTCATTTCAGAGCTAGCTTCCAAAAGAGACGCATGGCAGCGACTCACCACAGAAGGTTGGTTGAGGATAATGCCGTTTGATCCCTGCTCGTTGTGTTCTGTGTGTGTGTGTTTGTGTGTGTGTGTGTGTGTGTGTGTGTGTGTGTGTGTGTGTGTGTGTGTGTGTGTGTGTGTGTGTGCATGAGGCAAGTGAGAGCAACACCGCACTGTCAAAGCCTTGCTCAAAAAGTGACACCATGGTACAACATGGCAACAACAAAACCGACCGTGGTACAACAGGATCATCCGCGTATTAGACGACGGAGACCACAAAAGGGGGGAGACAACAGCATGTTCCTGTGGAAGTACTACGGCTACGACGGAAACCACAATAGGAGACAGCAGTACGTGTGTGTGTGGATGCTTGTGCTTGGTCATCCATGTGTGTATAATAAGATGCGCGCGTGTATTATGACCTGCGTTGGGCTTGAGGAGGCACACAAACACACACTTCTCTTAGGACCATCCCTTAAACGCCGAAGCCCAGAAGCTACCGCAACGCACAGGTAGATTTGGCCAGAACCGTGTGAGCGCATTGTGTGTGGCTTTACATTTGGAGAATTCGTTGTCAAAGGCAAAATTTAGACAGATGCTCGGTGCGAGAAGATGGCATCTCAGCACTGCGGGAAAGGCTGCGTTGAATTTAGAGACAGCGTGGCGCAAAGCATTTGCTCAGAAGCAGGTACGCACCGAGCAAGAGGATGGCTGCTTGGTGGAAGTACTGCTGTCTGCCTTGGAATACCAGGGGGTGCGCCTGAAGGCACGGACACGTTCAATCAAAGGGTTCTGGTGTTTGGACGGCTGCATTGCCGTATTGGAAGGAAGATGATGAGACCTGGAAAGCTGGTGAAAGACAGTAAAGTGCTGATCTATCACAAGTACCGTTTTAAAACAGCGCAATTACGGTCTTATGAAGATAAGGTCGACTCGATCATGTTGCACTGACACAGATATCAAAATATGCACTTTATTTTATTTTTAGCAATGCTTTTATCATTCAAATAAACATCATACACAGTCTTATCAGCAACAGCACACAGGCCGCAACTTGGCAGTTTTGGCTGGCTGCAGGTG
>Ga0307968_1000482_pt1:10000-28419 | contig 28419 bp, 32 predicted proteins | sample OrgLakmetagen650_FD_201834 | JGI IMG/M metagenome (GOLD analysis project Ga0307968, IMG submission 201834) | Saline water microbial communities from Organic Lake, Antarctica - #650 | ecosystem: Environmental > Aquatic > Non-marine Saline and Alkaline > Saline | place: Antarctica...
TGCTCAAGCATGCCGTTTCAAGCTCTGGCAAGGATGTATGACATTGCAAAGCCCACTTGTGTTAATATTGTTCACGATGTAGTGGAAGTATTGTCGCAGAAATTCTGCTTAGATATGATAAAATTTCCTGAAGGAGCTGATTTGATGCTTGTTATGAATGAGTTCAAGGGCTTATGCTACCTACCGTTCTGTGCTGGTGCTATTGATGGTACATTTATGAAGATTGAGAAGCATCGTGAGTGGGGTGACACGTATTTTTGCTACAAGAAGTTAACTGTGCCATTATTTTGTTTGCATGTGTTGATGCACGTGGAAAGTTTACATATGTAAATGCTGGACAGCCTGGATCAGTGGGGGATGCTTTTACTTATAATTGTAGTGACTTGAAGCGTAAAATAGAGAGCAAATCTTGGTTAAACGTACCTGATGAATTTTTACCGCACATGCGCCTAGATGATGCAACATTTCAGCCTTTCCTATGTGCAGATTCTGCTTTTGCTTTGTCCCCCTCTTTGATGAAGTGCTTTGAAGTAGACCACCCCACACATGAGCAGTTCAATTTTAACTATGCTTTAATTCGCACGCGGCGTGTTGTGCTTTTGGCCGGCTGAAAAAGCGTTTCCCAATTCTTTAAAATAGCAGGCTTTCTGACCCTATTTTCGCACAAAAAGTGCTTGGCGTATTGCGTGCACTGCATATTTATATTGAGGGATTTGGAGTTGAGAATATGCTGCTCCATGATGCTGGAGTTTTTGAACCATCTGACGTGCATGGTTTGCATGGAAATGTAGCGCGTGCTAACCCAGCATCAATGGAGATAAGAGATAACCTTCTGACCCTGAAAAGGCAAGCGTGTGTGTGTGTGTATGTGTGTGTATGTGTGTGTGTATGTGTGTGTGTGTGTGTGTGCGTGTGTGTGTGTGCCGCTGCTTTTGCTTTCTGAGGTTGGTACGACTGAACTAAAATCATCCAGGCCCTCCTCACGTGGTTCACGGGCTGAGCTTAGCTGCCCTGCAACGTCCGCCAGCTGTGAGATGGAGGGTGGTGCATGGGGCGCGCTTGCATGCTGGCTAGTACTTGCTTTTTGTCGCTTGCCCAGAACTATTATATTTCAACGATTGTATTAAAAATGTTTGCCTATAATGGTGAACCTGGACTCAAGACGCACTTATAAAGGTCCAGGGGGGGGACCGGGCACGAAACTGGAACATCGAAAAAGTTAACCAAATTTGTGTACGGGCCCCCCCCCCCCCCCCTAGTTACGAAACCTAACCAATGGTTAGGCTAAGCCTAACCAAGTCCCGTGTGACCGACTCGTGGTTAACTATTTGGTTACCAAAGAGTTAACCAAATGACTTAACCAAGTCCCGTGTGACCGGGGCCTTATTTGCAACCCTCATTGCAACCTCAAAAATGAATTTGGAAAGAGTAAAGAATGAAAGGGAAACTTACATCAAACTCCGAAAGAGAAAAGCCGTGCAGAGCCCACCAAGAGTACAACCCTCAAATACTCATCATTTGTCAAATACAGGTGTCAAAACAGGCGGCAGCTGTTTGAATTCACGATGCATATACATTCAAGTGTACAAGCGTCCCACTACTTTGCCTGTGAGGGCGTATGCCAGCAGGCAGGGAGTGGCTGCATCCATAAGGTTGACAGAGGGGTCAAGTGACGTAGCAAAGCCTACCAGCACACACACCCCAATAGCAAGGGCAGCATACGAGCTGTCAATGGTGACCTCCAGTTTTGAGGCCAGGGAAAGGACCATCTTCATGACCTGTACGCATGTATGATGTGATTCAGAAGGCCTTGCCCACTAATGGAAGGAGGTTGAACTGGATGTACGTGTATTTTGTGTGCACCTACGCGTGCTTGTGTGTGTGAATGTGTATGTGTATGTGGTGTGTGTGTGAGTGTGTTTGTGTGAGTGTGTGTAAGTGTGTGTGTTTGTGTGTGTGGAAGGGGGTGCAGTTGCATAAGCCTGCATTTGAATGAGCTCCAGGGTCATATCCCACACACTTGTGCACTACACATGTACGCATAATATGGCCCTGCACTACACATGTGCGTCGCAAATGGCCCTCAAGGCTCCATTCAAGTTCTCTCCAACGTACAAGCACATGTTTACACACATACGCACCTAGTTCAGATGAAGACTCCTTAGAGTAACAATGCGGCGGATGTAATAAGAGATAAGAGCACATCCTCACTCACACACACACACATAAACACATAATCAGGCATTAAACGCATGCACGCACGCACACATATACGGACATAAACACATACACCGACATACACGCACGCACGCACACACACACACACATACACACACAGACGCACATGCACACGTACATACTCACGCACCTGGTCCAGGTCAATGCCATCTGAAGAATTAATGCGGCAGATGTCATCAAAGAGCAGGTCCATGGCCGTTACGAAGGCATGGGGGTCCGGGCAGTTCTGCTGCTGACCCCACATGAGTATGTGCTCAGCTGCACGCACACCGTCTCCTGCAATGAGTGTGCACACGTACGTGTGAGTATGTGCTTGGCTGCAAGCACACCATCTCCTGCATTGAAAGTGCACATTTGCACATGTGACATTGGAGATTGTGCGCAGGGGGTACCACTTATTATTAGGTGATTACACGTGCATTATTAGGTGATTACATATTATTACACGTGCATTATTACGTGATTACATAATATTAGGTGATCACACGTGCATTATTAGGTGATTACTCGTTGGTGCTGTGTTGCCCCTCAATGACTATACTTGTACCTTCGCATTCACACCACCGTTTGCATGCTACCACAAGTTGCAATAAACACGAATGGTCATGCTTCACGCATCATGCACAGGGTTGGCCAGAACCATACATATACGGTGTATGTGCGATATTTGTGGCAGGGAAATCACCAATTATACGTTCATATTCGGTGTATATATACGGTTCTGGTCAACCTTCGTCACGCGTTTTACCAGGCCAAGGTCTTTCTGGCCCATCCTAGGAATACAGTAAAAGGCGACTTTCCTGCTGCTCATGTATAGACCCTTTTAAAATCAGAGGGCGGCTCACTTGTGTTCCCTGCAAAGCACACTGAGAGGTTTATGATCTCACCAAGCACTTTTTGAGCTTGTTGGGTTATGGCCCTGCGTGCTAGTAACTGACATCCAAGCCCACCACTCCAGCAGCCAAGTCCATCTAAAGCCATAATACTTTGAGGAAATCTAGCCTCCCCTGGCGATATGCGAACACAGAGCATTGCACTGAACACGCTAACACACACAAACATGCACAAACACACACATAACATGCACGCATACTAATTTTACCTGACGCGATGCAATTCAGGAAGGACACAAAGTGCCTGCGCACGCGCGGCGTCAGCTCCTCTGCTAATCCAAAATCCAGTAAAATGATCTGAGCATGAGGCTTGCTGCTGCTGCTACGGCTGCTGCTCTCGGCATTGGCACCGTTTCTGCTGGAGTATGGTTGCTTGTTGGCATTGCTCATTGGATTTGACGACATGGGTTGTCTGTTGCCGTTACGAGCTCCCTGTGAGATGCAGAAGTACAGGGGGGGCCAGAGCTTAATACAGAGTTTGGCTAGTTACAGTCGTTTGGGCAGAGCTTTATTGTTGGGCACGAGGTAATTTGGGCAGGGGAATCGTCAAATAAAGCCATTGTCACCCAAACTGAAGAAGCGGCTCGTGTTTGTGCAGGAGTACGGAAGGTCTGGTGCATCAATCTAGGCCGTAATGCTCACGTGTAAAATCACATCCGTATGCTGTTGAACTGGTACATATGTCAAATGGGTTCACATGCAGCCGTTGTGGGTTACAAGGAAAGGTGCACAGATTCTGTAAGGGACGAGGATGCACAGTGGTTCCTATCAATGCCCACTATTTAAGGGCTTGTTGTGTGCATGCCCGCTAGAGGACGGACGGGCTTCATCAGATAGGGTTGCACTGACAAAGGTTGCTTTGACTATGTGTGTCGGGTAAGCCCAACGTAAGCCCGTTCTTTCCTCTTGCAAGCGAGCACGTGTGCTCGTCAATGGAGGTGGGTCTGCACGGAGCAGGAAAGTTGGAAAGGGGCTTTTGCCCCCTTGCTTAGCAGGAGCCCAAGAAGCGTCAGTTCAGGCGTGCAAACAAAGACCTTGGAACTGAATCATGAATTAGAAAGCACGTAAGTAACCCTGCCATCTTGACACGCCAAGTTTGAGGAAAGTCTGTCGCCAAATCCTGTAAACGTGGGATTAAGTTGCCTAGACAGTGGGTGGGTGACCTTGGTTACGATTTTCCAAAGCACTCAATCACAGTAGACTGAGGACCCATGCAAGTACCAGATCATTGCATCTACCGCAACCTTGCCACGTCACCTGGACAGGGGGTTGGATGACTTTGGTAATCACTTTCCAGGTCACTCAAACCCACTTAATTTGAAACCTAGGCAATCACGATGATGCAATGTATGCTGTAACCTTAACAAGTGAAAAGCATGTCAGAAAAATCCCTGTGACGAGTTGGAAGTGACTTAACTAATGAGGGTATGAGCGGCACTTGCACGCGCGTGATACCTGCCGACGTTCAATACGTACCGAGCAAAAACAGAAGCTATAGTTGCTGTTACCATCACGTGGACTGGACATGTTAGAATGCATTTCAACGTCCTGGAGCACACATGCAAATACCCTGGGTTACCTGGGCAGGCTTGCTGACCTAATCCAACCACTCATCTTCAAGAGAATGCACCTCCAAAACACAATTGAAGTGAAGTGCTGAATCGGTGGGGCTCTGGCGCGTATGAGTACCTGTTTATAATTCTGTCGCTGCCGTCGTGCTTTGGATCAACATATCTGTTTACCCTATCATGGGTGGGGGGTAGGATTTTCCAGACGCTCTCTCAAACATGCTCCTTTCTCATCAACAAACTTATTAGTGAGAATTTTTGGTTGCAGGCTTTCATTAGTTTCCGCTCAGATGCCCTAGAGGCAGAAATAGCGATGTAACTTACCTTATTTCACCTCGCCTTTGGATCAGCGCAGACTTCTATCAGCAATGACCTTAATCAGCACTGTTTATAGCAGGGATGGGTCATACGGACCTCAGAGACGTTCAATACGGTAAAATACGCGTTAAATACCATACGGCGTATTATACGAATGAGCCGTATGACCCATCCCTGATTTATAATCTTCCTACATGCACGCTGTTGTTAGCTTTGGATCAGCGCAGACTTCTATCAGCAATGACCTTTATCATGAATTTGCTTTCCAGCAAGGGCCATTTCTAAACAACCAGTTTTATGTACGGAGGTGTTGCACTCCTGTTGTAAGCAAGTGCTGTCTGTCTGCCATTTAATGGGGCTGATTGAAAGTTATCAGCATAGACCTTTACCTGTATATGTATCGCTTTTTGCTTTCTAGCAGCATGTATTGTACGTAAATAGACAGCTTATTGTACGGAGGTGTTGGATCCTTGTGTTGTAGGCAAGTGCTGTCTGTCTGCTTTGTAATGAGACCGAGCATAAGGGGCTTGCATCACCTGACTTAAAAAGGTCACCCGCTGGAAAAGGCTGATCGAAAGGGTTACCTGACCGAAAAGGGTCACCCGGTGGAAAGGGCTGATCGAAAGGGTTACCTGATTATAAGGGGCTTGCCTTACCTGGATACACTCAAGCCTTGCATACCTAGATTTACGTACCTAGATTTACTTACCTAGATTTACTTATTTAGATTTAGTACCTGGGCAAGCCAGCATACCTAGATTCACATTCACCAACGTACACCTTTATTACCTGGGCAAGCACAGCGTACCTAGCTTCACGTTCACCAACATACACAATTATTACCTGGGCAAGCATGCGTGAGAAGCCAGCCTCCTCTTCACTCAGCGCACGTCCGGTCTCAGGGTTGTGCATGCGCACGAGGATGTTGCCGGGGTGGAGGTCGGTGTGCACAAAGTTGTGCCTGTGTGAGTGCGAACATGAATGTGTGTGTACGCATATGTGTATGTGCGTATGCGTGTGTGTATGCGTGCCTCTTGTTTGCATGTGTGGTTGTACATTCCCACGAGCCTATTTTGAGAGTGTTACGCATCCAAACAATCACCAACGCGCCTTTCGACGAGCAGACCAGGCCACAGCAACGAGCATCACAGCCAGGTGTGCACCCATTCCCAGGCCTGAGACCTGAGTGTTTGATTACTTGCTGGTACAAATGCAGGGACGTACACAAACACACATAAAGCAGTACAACCATCTTATTCGTCACCCACTCCACCCCTGTCTTATTCAACATCCACTCCACCCCACACACGCACTTGAGCAGCATAGCCAGGTACGCGTCCACTCCCAGGCTCACGATCTGCGTGTTGATGGGGGTGCGGGCTTTGGCAAAGTGCGCCACGCTGCGTCCAGACTCGTAGCTCTCTACCAAGACAGAGGGGCTGACGAGGCCAGGGAACAAGCTGGGCACGGCAACCTGCAGCGAGCAAGCACCGTCGTAAAAACATGCAAGGTCTTGCCACTCACCAACCATGTGGTCCTTTGCCACATCTGTGCCTATGTTGTGGTGAGCCAATGTTGTGGTGTGCCTATGTTGTGGTGTGCCTATGTTGTGGTGTGCCTATGTTGTGGTGTGCCTCTGTTGTGGTGAGCCAATGTTGTGGTGAGCCAATGTTGTGGTGTGCCTATGTTGTGGTGTGCCTATGTTGTGGTGTGCTTATGTTGTGGTGTGCCTATGTTGTGGTGTGCCTATGTTGTGGTGTGCCTATGTTGTGGTTTGCCTATGTTGTGGTGTGCCTATGTTGTGGTAACTGCAAAAAAGCAAGTGATGCGGCCATGAGCGAGCTGGGCACGGTGACCTGCAGCAAGTGAGTATCGCAGTACAAACAAAAACAAGGTTTTGCCATATGATAGCAATGTACAATGTACCTCTCCACAAGTATAATTACAATGGAGGGGGTGACAAGGCCAAGGAAGAAGCTGTGCACCGCAAAGTGCTGCTGCAAGACATGAGTGTGTGGAGCTGGTACAAGGGGTGGCGCTGTAAGGCAATGGAGTATATAGGCGGTGTATACAATAATGTGCTTTGCAGGGAATTATTTTATAGAAGAGGACTGGGTGACAATGTGAAGTAAGAACCATTTCAAGGGTATGGGGACGTGGGAAACAAATAAATGGGAAACAAACTGGGCGACGATCTGAAGCAAGAACAATTTCAAGAGTGTAAGGGAGTGGGTTCCAGGGCTTAGTGGAATGTGATTACACAGTTCGTGATTTGGTGACAAAGTATAAATTGATACCAGGGCAACTGGAGTCTGCTGTATTGCACATTTGATGAGGTACAAAAATAGGTATATTATGTAATAGGTAATGTGTAGGGTTGGCCAGAACCATATATATACGGTGTATATACGGTATTTTTGGCAGGGAAATTATCAAATATGTGGTCATATACAGTGTTTATATACGGTTCTGCCAACCCTTGTGATATGGGTAAGTATGTTGTTTTGTTGAACTATCTGGTAGAAATGAAAGATACCAAAAAAGTGGTACAGGCACACACGTGCTGTTACAGCGGGGGCAGCAACTTTACTAGGCTTTGGGGTAATTGCTAAAAGTAAGCCAAGGTCAGTAAACCGAGCAACTGAACACACACACAGGTTAAAGACTAGAGAAACTCACATTCACACCACCGACAATCAAAATGCTTGTACGCATGTGTTTGCAACACGCCACCAACCATAGGCGGGTCACACCAGCATTAGCATGAGCAGACATATACACATGCACATACACACATACACATGCATGCATACCTACGTCCACACGGGAAAATTTCTTTTGTGCACACGTGCGATGTGGGCAACTGACCACGCGTGAACACACACACAGCACACACCTGCGCGCACACACACACACACGCAAGCTTACACAACACACACACCTGCGCCCACACAGGAGCAAAGTCACGTGCAAAGCGCGCAATGTGGGCGGCCTCAACACGCAGGTCTGCTTGTGCGGTCATGGTGTGGGAAAACTGGGACACTGTTTCACGCAGGCTCAGGCCCTTAAGCGCGCGGAACCTACGTGTATGTGTGTATGAGTGTTTGTGCGTGGGCGTGTGCGTGTGCGTGAGTGTGTATGTGCGCGTGCGTGCCAGCGTTGGACGTTTGAGCGCCATTTTAAGCTTTGCTCGTTAAAAAGGACGCAAGAAAGATCAAACCATGTGTGTCAGTAAGCATGCAAGAGCGCCAATGAAGGTTGATGCTGCTAAATAACAATCTCCTAATAAGCACGGGGACCCTACCAGCACAGATTGTATTTAACTAGGGTGAGGGGCTGTCCTATATAAATACATGATATCAATCATCACAGACATACAGTTTTGAGCGCTTCTTATGCTTTAAATGTTTCTCTGGCGTCTCCTTGGTGTCAAACTCCCCCCACCACTCAAAGCTTGTGCCAATCATATGTACCTGATGGACCTGATATATAACGTGACATATGCCTCATGTGTGCATCTTGCACAATAGTAACACCCATGCACACAAACATACATACACACGCACACACACACACGCAACCCTACACACATTGCAAAATAGGCCAGCAGCTTGAGCAACTGGAAATTGCCAGCAGATATTCTCAACAGACTCACACACACACACACACATCTACCCGCAAAATAGATCAGCAGCTTGAGCATTACAAAAGGAGGCCAGAACTTTATCCACAAGCCTGGTAGGTTCACACACCTGCTTGCAAAAGAGGCCAGGGGCTTGAGCAGCTGAAAGTCTCTGGATATAGAAGTAGCAACCCCTGGGTGCCTGACTTTGACGACCACTTCTTCGTTGCCGTTGCTGCTAGGAATGCGCACCCGTGCACGGTGCACCTGGAATGGTGTGTGTGTGCGTGCGTATGTGTGCATGCGTGTGTGTGTGTGTGTGTGTGTGTTTGAGTTTGTGTGTTTGAACGTGCGTGTGTGTGCTTTTGTGTGCCTGTGTGTGTCTGTGTGTTATTATGAAAACTGCCTGTGCAAGTGCATATTACATATGATCTGACTTTTTGGCCCGAATTTCTCGACGCACTTGCTGTTAATAGCTTTGGTTGATTGATTGATAGGAAAACCGTTCACAGGACGTGCACCATTGTGACAGAAACCGGGTCACTTAAAGATTGGCATGCACGCCAGTGAAGCTAATCAAAAAAATGTGCGGATTGGGGAGTGCTAGGGAAAGACCAGAGGAATGCATAGCGGGACTGTTCGTAGACAGGACTGCCCATCCCATATACAGTACTGATTACTCTCTTGCTTGTATCCACAATAAGGGCCTTTTGGAGCACACACACACACACACACACACATACACACACGCGCACACACACGCGCGCGCGCGCACACACACACACACAAACACACACACACACGCGTACACATGCGCGCACACACATACGTATTTACACCCACCTGCGCAATGCTGCCTGACGCAAGAGGCTTTGGATCAAACCAAGAAAAGTGTGTGAGCAGGGGGACCCCAAATGCTGCCTCCACCTCTTTCTTGGTGTGGGCATAGCTGTGGACGGGTGCCTTGTCCTGAGTGGTGAGTGGTACACACAGACGCAATAAAGGTGGTGTGAATCTGCCACGCAAGAAACATTTTAGAGTAATGCTCCAGGCTCTCACAAATACTGTCTCCACTTCCTTGGTGTGTGCATACCTATGGATGGGGTGATCTTGTTTATGGAGGTGCACACAAAACACATATATATGCACATGCACACTCGTAACACACATACATTCAAATGCATACACACAAATACACACATACACATACACACATACAAATTTATTCACACGCACAAACATTCAAATGCACACACATAAACATACACACACACGCACACATGAACACACACATGTACCTACCTGCAATGTTTCCATGGCTGCACAGAAGTCAGCTGGGAACAGAACATACACACACACGCACAAACACACACACGCACACATGCACACACATACACATGTACCTACCTGCAATGTTTCCATGGCTGCACAGAAGTCAGCTGGGAACAGGTCAGGGCGAGCAGCTGCCCACTGGCCCCACTTGATCAATGCAGCACCACTTTTCCTGTGTGTGTGTTTATGTGTGTGTGTGTGTGTGTGTGTGTGTGTGCGCGTGCATACATGTGCATGAGGTGTGTATGTCTGTGTGTGTATGTATGTGTATGTGTGCGTGCAAGTGTGTATGAGTGCATGCGTGGATGTATGTGCGTGAGAACATGCATCTGTAGCACGTATGCAATGAGTAGGCCAGAGTGAGCTGCACCCTCTTGGAACATGCAGCGTATCTTTTCCTGTGTGTGTATGTCTTGGCAAACTAGCGCATCCGGAACTGGTCAGAGGGTACCTGTCACTTGTACATGGAATGTGGCAGGTTGAGTCATAACCTGCTTCAGATTTTACATCGGATCACTTTTCTGCATGTTAAAGTTTCCAGTCACATGTCCACGTGGCTACTTTGTGAATATCACACACGCACACACACACACTCTCTCTCTCTCTCTCTCTCTCTCTCTCTCTCTCTCTCTTTTGCGAGGAGCACATGTGATGCTGGTTGCACATATGTTGCAAGGGGGCGGAAGGTCCACACCCTTTCATGCAGGAGACTCAGCGCTCATTTCACACATCTGACCAGCATACCCAATGCACGTGCAACAACGAAGACACACAAAACTCACACATCACACACCCTTAAACATGTAACACACCTGCACCCAGTTGCCAGCACATCATTCACATCGTTCACGCTCATCGCACACACAAACACGCACACAATCACGCACGCACACACACACCTGCACCCAGCCAGCAGCAAGCTCCACGCAACCTGCCGGCACTTCATCTCTGAAAAGTACAGCCACGAGCCCTCCTCTCCTGCTCCCACTCCATCATCCCCCTTCTCCACTGCCGCAAGCACTGTGAATGTGTGTTGTGTGTGTATGTGTGTGTGTATGTGTGTGCACACGTGCGTGTGTGTGTTATCGTGCGAGCACGCATGAAATTTGTAGTGCGTAGACGCATATACTCTGGACATGCAGTTGTATGTGGCGTCACATTCACGGTGTATGTGTGTGTCCTGTGAACACAGCTGTGTGTGAAGTGACACATTCACTGTGTGTGTGTATCCTGAAAAACACAGCTGTGTGTGACACAATCACGATGTATGTGTGTGTCCTGTGAACACAGCTGTGTGTGAGGTGACACATTCACTGTGTATGTATCCTATGAACACCACCATTAGACGCACCCAGTTGCCTGCACATCATGCACATGTTCACGCTCATCGCGCACACACACACACACACGCACACACAGACAAACACGCCCACAATCACACACACATACACGTACACGCACAAACACAGCGCGTGTGCAGCAGAAAGACACACAGCTCCCTTTTTTGCTAGTCCCACGGACACTGTGTTTGCACCCTCACCTGCTAGCACCTCCGGGGAGAGCTGCTGGGAGGCACACTGCAACTTCAAGGCGTGAGCCGCGACACGCTGCTGCTCTGCCCGGTGAGCCCTCTTCTCAACCCTACTAACCCCCAGCTGTCGCTGCTCCTTCTGCTGCGACTGCGACAGATGCTGCCTTCTGTCAGTTGTGGAAGTTACTGCCCCTTCTGCTGATACTGATACTGCTGCTGCGGTTCCTCCTTCTCCTGCCCCCTCCCTTGTGTCGTTTTGGGGGACCGTTGTGGCGCTGTGCTGTTGAGGGTGGCACTTAAGCTTGAGACGAGTCTGTGCTCTCTTTCGAGAGCACCACAGTGCGATGATCAGCAGAGCAATCCCGAGGACCAAGAAGGGAGAGAAGATTGTGAGGAGGTAGGCCGCACGCGCGCACAACACTCCTGCACAAATACGTACATATGTGCATATGTGTCCAGGAGTGTGTGTGCGTGTGTACGTGTGCGTATTCAGTGTTGTGTATGTGTGTGCGTGTGTACGTGTGCGTGTGTACGTGTGTGTGTACATGTATGCGCACCTGCGTGAGCACAGGGTGCTGGACTAGGAGCTGTATGATGACGAGCATTGCTAGAGGGGCGTCCTTTTTTCAAGGTATTATAGTGAGGAGGTGGACGGCATCCGTTACACAACGCACCTGAGCAAGTCCTGCCCAAGTAACTGGTTTGTGCAGTGCGCTGGGCTAAATTGTACGCTGGGCTGTGCTGTACCCTGGCTATACTGCTTATGCCTGAATTTTGACAAACAAGACACACACATACGCATCTTAAAAAAAGGCAAACTTTAGCTCGTCCCCACCGCCTGCCACATATCCGGGCTATACAAGTGCACCAGACTGCACCTTCTATTATACTTAGATTAGCCAGACAACCTATCACAGATCAAAAGCAGGACAGGAAAGCTGAGCAGGCTCTCACCACGCAATTAATCATTATCGGACAACGGATCAGGCACATAAATGGTTCAGGACCAGTCCTCAGAGACAACCCCACTGATCAAATGAAAGACAAAACGCCCGGGATCTTTACCACTTCCTGCCTCGTGCCTGGGTCTTCCAGACGCCCAATCAGGCTGACCATACCACACAGCAATCAAGGCCATTTGCCAGATAGCACACCTGAGTTCTTCACCGCCTCCTGCCACGTTGCTGGGCCCTGAGGGGTGGTGTCCAAATGATCTGCATGGCCAAATAGTGCCAGTGGCTCGTCCTCTTGATGCTGCGACTCAGCCTGTGCGTGATTGTGTGTACTGTACCGCATTCATGTCGCCGCGCACAGCGAACGTTTTTGAGCCCCTCGCGGAGTGACGTGATCAATATTAATAATTATATGCACAAAGTTTGCATTGATGCAAAGTAACAGGTTTTCTAAAGGTCCTAGGTTTGAATCCTGGTCGAAACACCCTCATAATGCTTTTTGCTCAAAAAACGCGGCAATTTCCCCCCCTCGTTTTCCTGCCATTTTACGCATGCTTCTTTTTGCTTTTGCCTTTGTTTATGTATACAAAGGTCGGCCCTGCTTGACAGAAAAAGGGGCTAAAGGCCCTCGCATAGGCTCACTAAACCCTAAACCCTTGTGTTCAATATTTAGGTGTTTAACCCCTCGCATTGCTTGCGCGGGGGCTACAGGATTGGACCTTTTCAAACCACACATTGGTTTCGCGGCAGTACGGTATGCAGGCATGCATGTGGGTGTGTATGCATGTGAGCATGTGGGTTTATAGGGGTGCATGACGGGGTATATGGTGTGCAAAAATCAACAATAAATATGTATAAGGGCTGCGCGTTTGCCATGGCTGTTTTTGATGCGCTTGGCGTGCCCGATACATTTCTATTTTTAGTCATCCCTCTTTCTACTTATCCCTCCAAAAGCATTTCACTCATGAGGTAGTTGTTGCAGCAGAACAAGCAGCACATGCCCATGCTCACACATCCATTTACACGCACACACACACACCAACCCGCATACACACAGACAGACACACCTCTGGCTGCATGGGGTGTGCATGCTCCAAGTGGGGTGCCATCGCTGCTGCAGATGGAGGTGTCAAGGTGCCAGCGACAGAGCCGGCAGGCAAAGCAGGAGGCGCGTGCTGCTGGGCGTGCTGAGGCTGCTGCGCATGCTGGGTGCGCAAGGCGGGCAGTGTGCTGGGGATTTTGAGGTATGGCTCGTGTAGACCCTCGCTTATATGCGTGCGTGTGTGGCCGTTCATGTGTGGGGCCTCTTGCAGGGGCAGTTGCTCGCCTGCAATGTATGTACACGTGTGTGTATGTGTATGTGTATGTGTATATGTGGAGAGGGTACGTGCGCGTATGAGTATATGAGTATGTATGTGTATGTGTGAGTATGTGTGTGTATTTGTGTGTATGCGTATGCACGTGTGTGTATGTGTGTTTATGTGTGCGTAGAAGCTGAGCAAACGAGCGCGTAAAGCAGATGTGACAAACACCGGAGATGTGTGAATATTTCATTGCAGTTTTGCCGAGCATCAATCACTCAAGGCAGGGCTCTGACAAAGCAGGTCCGCCGCAGACTCTCTATTGCAGTTCAGCAAGGTATGGCAACAGTTTAAAAGGCAAGGCCTGATAAGATGACCAGGTCTGCGTCTGTTGCGGCAGCTCCAAGTACACCGCAGACTCTCTATTGCAGTTCAGCAAGGTATGGCAGCAGTTTAAAAGGCAAGGCCTGATAAGATGACCAGGCCTGCATCTGATGCGGCAGCTCCAAGTACACCGTGTTTTGTGTTTTGCTGAGTGTTTACACAGCAGCATGCACAGGAAGGCGGGGCTGGGAAAGCAAAGCGTGTCTGTGCAGCCGACAGCTGAGAAGCAGCTGACTCGACAGCCTGCACTGCCTGAGGGATCTATTCATATGCGTTTGTTGCGCAACTGTGCACATGATAAAACTCACGGGGAGGCAGGGCTTGGGAGGAGAACTGAGTCTGCAGCTGACAGCTCAGCAAGTGCTGCGACAGCTGGCGGTGGTGACGCAGCTGCTGTTGCAGTACCTGTTGCTGCTCTGCCTCCTCCTCCATCGCAATCTCCTGAGGGGGTGTGCATGTGCAAATCGTATGTGCCTGTCTGTACGTACGGTGTATCTGTGTGTACGTGTCTGGATGCATACGTTGTTTGCATGCAAGGACTGGGAAAACGTGCATGCAGGACAAGAGCACACGCACACACATATACATACACGCACTGACACAAACACACAAATTTACCATATCAGATTAGATTGGCCAGCTGCAACCTTGAAATCACCACATATCCTGGAAAAAATGCATCCACCCACCTATACCTCCCACCCCCACCCCCATCCACATTCAAACCCACGCCCACACACACCTTACGCCCCTGTTCCGTCTGCCCATCTACAATGAAGCGGCGTGCTCGCGACTTCTGCCGCATCATTTGCCGTTGGAGCAGGTGCTGTGAGAACAGCTGCTGCTTCTGCTGCAATTCCTCCAGTTGCAGCTCTTGCTGCTGCTGCCTCTGCTGGACTGACTGCTCTAGCTGCTGCTGCTGCTGCTGCTCCTGCTGCTGCTTGGCCTGCTAGCACAGGTGTGCGTATGTCCGTGTGTGTGTGTGTGTGTGTGTTCATGTGCCCTGGCGGGTATCCGATGCTTTGTGGCACGTTGCTTGCTTCCATTTTCAACGTTAAGCCCCACAAGGCTTTTAATTTGCTCCTTATGCATGCTGTTCTGTCACAAGTAGGGCCCGTAGGCTACGTCCAATGTGTCTGGATTTCACTCTGTGACTTGAAGGATGTCTGTACTTGATTTGTTTACTAGCTAGCAGATTTGTGTTTCAAATGCATACGCGATCCTGCTTTGCAGCCATTCGAACTTTTTGCTAGCTAGCAGACTTTTGTTTCTGATGCTTACACGATCCTACCTTGTAGTTACTTGATTTGTTTACTGGCTAGCAGATTTGTGTTTCAAATGCATAACAATCCTGCTTTGTAGGCACTCGATTTTTTTACTGGCTAGCATATCTGATGCATACACAATCCTACCTTGTATTCTATGGCTTGTCCCCTTGGGGGCAAGCTCAGAAATGGGGAAGGAGCAGGAGATGGGGCCTGTACGATGTGTGTATGTGTGTGTGCATATGTATGTGTATGTGTGTGCGGTGCACCTGCGTTGCTGTCAATCGTGAATGTGTGTGTGTGTGTGCGCATATGCGTGTGCGTGCGTGTGCACCTTAAGAATTCAGCTGAATGACTGAGTTGAAAACAAAAGGTTAGACGTAACACCAAGCTACATTGTTTCAGCGTTACCGCTGTTGCCATTAGTCAGCGCAGAAGTGTGCGCACACACTCACGATGATACTATACGTGAGTATGTTGTCATGTGTGTGTGTGTTTGTGTGTGTGTGTTTGTGTGTTTGTGTGTTTGTGTGTGTGTGTGAGCGCATTTGCGTCTGCATGTTTAATGTGTCTTGTCTGTGTGTGACTGTGTGTGTGCTTGCGTGTTTAGTGTGACTGTGTGACTGTGCGTGTGTGTGCTTTGTGTGTCAGAGTGTGTGTGTGTGTGCGCTTATGCGTGCGTGTACCTCTTGCTGTAGTGCGTTGTGAAGGGGCGTCTGCAGGGGGGGCGTTTTGGGGGGTGACAGGGTGACAGAGGGGGATGAGGTGGCCGCTGAGGACGTACAATCCAGCTTCACAGCTGCTGCTTCAGATGATCCTGCTCCTGTTTCTGCAGCTGATCGCGCTAGTTCTGCTGCAGTTGATGATTCTGCAGCGCCCGTCGCTCTTGCTGCCAGTGACAAACTTGAGGCTCCTGCCGCGGCTCCTGGTGTTTTGTGCGTCAAAGGCGCTGCACGCCCGGCAGCGCTCCCACCAACAGAGTCGGCCACGAAGACCTGGGCTGCTTGGCTGAGCGGTCGGGAAGCAGGACGGCCACACTCAGATGGGCTCGCTGCGTCTGGTGTGGTGGTGGTGGTGGTGGTGGTGGGCAAAGGTGACGTGAGCAGTGCCTTGCTCTCCACTCCTCCTGAAGCCCTAGGCGCGTGTGTCCCTGTGCTTTCAAAATCATGTGCAGCAGGGTGCACACCGGGGGCACCAGCTGTTGGCTCTGCAAAGGGGTTGGGGGTGAAGGGGGTGGGGGTGGCCGACAGTGAGGCGCAGGGGGAGTGTGTGTTTGTGGGCAGCGGGGTGCCACTCTCTGAAGCGATTTGATTGCGCTGCCACACGTAGGGGCCAAGGTGGGGTGTGTGCGTGTGTGTGGTGCCGCCGTACTGCTGCCCGGCCTGCCCGGCCTGCATGCTGAGCGCGCTGAGCGTGCTAGCGGGGTGGTCCATGGGCTCAAGAGCGGCGGCAGGGGCGGCAGCCCCTGGTACTGTTTCCGGGGTGTATGTGGTGGGGGAGGGGCTGTGGGGGCCTGTGTGTGTGGCGGGATTGGAGCCTTGGAGTGGCGGTGCTGCAGTTGAGCGTGTGTATGCGTGTGTGTGCGTCTGTTTGTGTGTGTGTGTGTCCTGTCACGTGCTTTTGTGTGTATGCGTGTGTGCATGCTTTCATGTGTATATGTGTGCGTGCGTGTGTGTGTCATATCAGCTGTAAGCATAGCAACGCCAGAGCAAAGAAACGCGTATCCTTGTGCTTGATTGACAGGTTGTAAAGAGGGCTCCTTTGCAGTCTAGAGACTTGCATTCTCATATTCAGTCGATACACGGCCTGCACAAACTCACGCACTCTCACACACGCTTCTGTTCACACTGGTCTTTCATACACATCTGCTCACACTGTCTTTTCTATGCACACACTGGCGAGCACCACACAGTTCCTCTCCCGCACCTGCGTGCCCGCTTGGTTGTACAGCTGCCTTGCTGGCCTTGGAAAACATGTGGGCACCTCCCAGGGGAATGGACATGGCAAGGACCGGGGCTGAAGTGGGGACGCGCATGGACCAAGGATGCTGGGATTCCACCCCTGTTTAGGTGCACGTGTGTGTGTGTGTGTGTGTACGTGTACGGGCGTGCATGTTGTGTGTGTATGTGTGTGTGCGTGTGTGTGTGTGTGTGTACGTGTACGGGCGTGCATGTTGTGTGTGTATGTGTGTGCGTGTGTGTGTGTGTGTGCATTTATATATGTGTGTGTATGCGTGTGTGCATGCGTGCTCGCATCCAAAAAAAAAGTTCAAGGATAGGTGACGCCTCTTTAGAGCCTCTCCCTATCCAGGGTGAGGCCCTAAAGAGGCGTCACCTACACAATGCCACAGGCTGCCGCAGCAAAGGCCGTAACACCTCGCTCACACTGGCGTTTGTACATGCACACTAACACAGCCCACATGCCCACATACACACCTGGCATACTGTCATCACTCCAGCAGCCGAGACAGGCCAACCGGGCAGCTTGACCTTCAAAGCCACCCTATTGTGTGTGGAGTATAATTGTGCGTTTGTACTTGTGCGAGTGCGTCGCATCCTGCTCTGTATAATTCACACATCATCTATAGATTGTATGATGTATGTGTGCATGTGTTTGCGCGTACGTTTTTGTACTCGTGCGAGTGTGTCGCATCCTGCTCTGCATGTTTCACACATCATGTTCTGGGTCTACCCGAATAATTTGGGTACCCTGTGTACTACCCTGAAAACAAAAGCTCGCAGCCCTGATTTGCCCTTGCTCATTGCCGCCCTGACCTCACACTTGTGCGTATGAATATGCGTGTGTATATGAGTGTGTGTGGGTGTGGGTGTGGGTGTGTTTGAACGTGTATGTGCGTATGTGTGTGCGTGTGTGTGCACGTGTTTGTGTGCTGTACTGGCGTGGGTATTATAGGCCTGTGTGTGGTGGTGGTGGTGGTGGTGGTGGTGGTGGTGGTGGTGGTGGTGGTGGTGGTGGTGGTGGTGGTGGTGGTGGTGAAACAATCAAACTTGTAC
>Ga0307968_1000483_pt1 | contig 28416 bp, 26 predicted proteins | sample OrgLakmetagen650_FD_201834 | JGI IMG/M metagenome (GOLD analysis project Ga0307968, IMG submission 201834) | Saline water microbial communities from Organic Lake, Antarctica - #650 | ecosystem: Environmental > Aquatic > Non-marine Saline and Alkaline > Saline | place: Antarctica: Organic Lake...
ATGCCGTAGGAGTAGCTGACTTTGCGGACAAATGCCTTGCTCTGTTTGATCACTGACCTAGTCTCTTTTTCTGGTGTCTTGTTCAGTCTGGCCTCTTTCTCTTCTTGAAGCTGCCTTTTTTTTTTTTGCTATAGCTCAACTGCCCTCGCTGGCGGATATAGCTGTGTAACCCTTACCCTTACACTGGCTAGGAGAACTAGGAGGGAGTGACGTAAGTTCTCGTCTGCACCACCCAAACACTGTAGGAGATCTAGGAGGGAGTAACGCAAGGTCTCATCTGCACCACCCAAACATTCAATGGCGTGCCTGCGGGCCAAGAGTTGCCACACACCATCCCACACGGACAGGACACCATCCCACACGGACATCCCACACACCATCCCACACGGACAGGACACCATCCCACACGGACATCCCACACACCATCCCACACGGACAGGACACCATCCCACACGGACAGGACACCACCCCACACGGACAGGAAGAGCTCGAGATCATCATCAAGCAGCTGCTTCAATGTCCGTCTTGGCTTTGACGGGCTTTGCGTCTGGGTCGGTTTGTGCGGGCACGAGGGTGAGGGCACCCAGATGGAGACCCGCAATGTCGTCACGCGCAAAAGTGTCCACGATAGCTACGCACACAGAAGAAGAGGGAGATGTGAGGTGAAGTGTCAATGAAATCATTTAGGCGAAGGCGCAAAAGTGTCCAGAATTGCTACGCACTCAGGAGGATGAAGACGGAGACGTGAGGTGATGTGTCAATGAATCGATAAGGCTAAGGTGCAAATGGTGGAAGATGCGTGGCTGCATGCAAACATGCAAGTTGATTTAGATTAGCGCCATGATTGTAAGCGCTTCCAGCATGGATTAGGAAAAAATACTGTTATGGGTTGAGCCATGCAGGCTACATGAGTACGTGAAAATTAAATTAAAATAACGCCAGGATGTAAACGCTTCCAGCTGTTGTGGGTTGAGACATGCAGGCTACATGATTACGTGTAAATTAAATTAAAGTAACGCCAGGATGTAAACGCTTCCAGCTGTTATGGGTTGAGCCATGCAGGCGACATGAGTACGTGCAAATTAAATTAAAATAACGCCAGGATGTAAACGCTTCCAGCTGTTGTGGGTTAAGCCATGCAGGCAACGTGAGTACGTGCAAACGCGCTCAAGTTTGCCTGATTTTGGCAAATGTGGGGTAGTAACGGCAACGAGCACCCTTTCACTCAGCTCAGCCCCGTTTATGTCATCTAAATTGCACAAGTGCGGGATGTCAATAGCCAAAAACAGTTTAGCACATAGATCTGGGTGAGTGGCGTTCATACAGACCTGAAACAGGGCATGTTGCAAATGATGATGAAAAGTAGGGATGGCCAGCACCATGTCTATATATATACATATATACGGCGTTCATATTATTGGCTTGGAAATCACCAAATTTACTGTCATATACGGCGTAAATATACATGCATATACACACACACGGTTCTGGCCAACCCTTATTATCAGTTACACACACACCTGACAGGATCACAAAAGCCACAGAGGCCCAGAAGCAGGCAGCAAAACCTTGAACCACGTTATCCCCCGCATAGGTGTACAGAGCACCGCTGACTATGGTACCTGATAATGCGCAGGAAATAAGGCGAGTCGGTGTTAGTTTGAGCTGCACTGTAGCTGCAACGCACGCACGCACGCACGCACACATTTGAGTGCACATACACACACGTACGAGCATATGGGCCCTCACAACATTGACTCAAAGGGCCAAGATGACTCAATTTCTTCTCACAGAGCAGAACTCAGACTTGGCACAAAGAAATAGATAACTTTTGTACATCTTCTCACAGAGCAGCACACTGTTGCAAAGCTGCTAGGCAATCAAGCCCTGCTCGTTACCCTTGACCTTTCACTTCTGCACCTCTTCCTTTCTCTCATGCTTGCACTCACCAACAAGGCGGCCCTGCGTGTGTGTGTGTGTGCGTGTGGTGTGTGTGTGTGTCTGTGTGTGTTTGTATGTGTGTGCGTGCGTGCGTGTGTGCAGATGTGCATGTCAATGCATGCAACTAGTGTGACCAAGTGTTCCACTCTGTGTGTGCGTGTGTGCAGATGTGCATGTCAATGCGTGCGAGTAGTGTGACCAAGTGCTCCACTGACAATTTTGCACCCCTTCTCCCCCCTCCCCTCTTCAGCATTGCCCAACATGTCTTTGTAATCCAAAATCCAAACGTTGCCTAACATGTCTTTATAATCCAAGCATTGCTTGTCTTTGTGATCCAAACATTGCCCAACACGTATTGGTCATCCAAACTAAACGAAGCTAAACTAAACTATTTCACAACCAGAGCCAAAGACCGAGGCACTTTCACCCGGATGAGCAAGCCATGTGTTGGTATATGAACACGTGAAATCGTGCAGATGTGGGTGTGAGCCTGTGCAGATGAGAGGGTGAGAGCCTGAGATGAGGGTGTGAGGGTGAGAGCCTGGGATGAGGGTGTGAGGCTGTGAGCCTGTGCAGATGAGAGGGTGAGAGCCTGAGATTAGGGTGTGAGGGTGTGAGGGTGTGAGTTTGTGCAGATGAGATGGTGAGAGCCTGAGATGAGGGTGTGAGGGTGAGAGCCTGAGATGAGGGTGTGAGGGTGAGAGCCTGGGATGAGGGTGTGAGGGTGAGAGCCTGGGATGAGGGTGTCAGCCTGAATTGAGGGTGTGAGGGTGTGAGCCTGTGCAGATGAGAGGGTGAGAGCCTGAGATGAGGGTGTGAGGCTGTGAGGCTGTGCAGGTGAGAGGGTGAGAGCCTGTGCAGATGAGAGGGTGAGAGCCTGGGATGAGGGTGTGAGGGTGTGAACCTGTGCAGATGAGAGGGTGAGGGCCTGAGATGAGGGTGTGAGGGTGTTAGCCTGTGCGAATGAGAGGGTGAGAGCCTAAGTGCCCTGAATTGAGCACGTGTGTAGGCATGCACATCCAACATGCTGACCTCCCCTCCTTTGTGGGAGGACCACGCTCTGACTAGTTTCTAAAAGCCGTTTCCAAAGTTTCCAAAAGACGTGCCTCACCATTGCGTTAGCCATGTAATAGAAGCCCACATTCATCGCCACCGACTAGTTTCTAAAAGCCGTTTTCAAAGTTTCCAGAAGCACTGACTAGATTCCAAAAGCCGTTTCCAGAGTTTCCAGAAGCACTGACTAGTTTCCAAAAGCCGCTTCCAAAGAATCCAAAAGACGCGTCTCACCATTGCGTTAGCCATGTAACAGAAGCCCACGTTCATCGCCACCGACTAGTTTCTAAAAGCCGTTTTCAAAGTTTCCAGAAGCACTGACTAGTTTCCAAAAGCCGTTTCCAAAGTTTCCAAAAGACATAACCCACCATTGCGTTAGCCATGTAATAGAAGCCCACGTTCATCGCCACCTTGTCGCCCTCCGCATACCTGGAGTGCAAAAGCCGACAAGACAAGATGAGGCAGGTAAAAGTGACAAGATGCACACCTTCACAACAATTCCACCATAACAGGGGCACACGCATTCCAGCAAAACAGGGGCAACCACATTCCACCAAAACAGGGCCACACAAATTCCACCACAACAGGGGCACACACATTCCACCACAACAGGGGGCACACGCATTTCACCAAAACAGGGGCACACAGTCAATTTGACAACGTTAATACTGTAATTTAGAGAACTGACAAAGTAAAATGTGGGGCATACCCACTCCATGCACAGATAGGCATCGGCACAAATACGTCTGCGTGTAATCAATGCCATATTTATCTAATGATGGAATTAGACTGCGGAGCAATTCGAAGGCTGACAAGGGTAACGAAGACACTGAGCTCAATCATCAATTGACCAACTATGAGTTACACCCATTAAATTCAAGCATCAACACATGTCATGCAATATTATAGCTTACACATCATACCTGAACAATGAGCTATAATTAGCGCATGCACCTCACAACAAACAAAGCATGCGGGTCGAGGTGCCGGAAGCAGAACGCAAATGAATTACTACACCCATATCTTGACACCAAACACCTTGATCGTGAGCCATGTAACGTACCTGACGATAAGGTCAAAATGAGTGTTCGCGGCAAACAGGAAAGCAAATAAAATGCTACACCCATACCTTGACACCAATCACCTCGATCGTGAGCCACGTAACGTACCTCACGATGAGGTAGGAATGCGCGGCTGATGAGTTGGCGCAAACAGGAGGCAAATAGAAAACTACACTCTTATATAATGACACAAAACATCTCGAATCACGATTAACGTACCTCACGATGAGGTAGGAATGCGTGGCGGAGTTGACGGCGAACAGGAAAGCAAATAGGACCAAGCCGGTGATGAGGGTGGCGACCATCTTGCCTTGCTCACGTGCCTCATAGTACCCAGACGACTGCAGAGCAAAAGGTAGAGCTCATTTGTATTACGCTTGCGTCATGAGATGATGGTGTCATATGTTGTTAGGAAAAAACAACGATCTAAAAAGGGCATGCCATCGTGTTGGCTTGATCACTTACCCGGACGTGTACGCATAAAAGAGTCAAAAGCACAATTCCTTTCATACAACATTTCAAAGCAGCGCTTGATAAAAGTCAGATGAAGCCTGATGAGAGTCAGATGAAGCCTGATGAGAGTCAGATGAAGCCTAATGAAAGTCAGATGAAGCCTGATGAAAATCAGGGAGGAAATGCCTCATAGTACCCGGGTGTCTGCAGATCAAATAATTAAGCATTCTTCTTTTGGGACAACACTCCACACTAGTGCCTGCTGAAACTCATAAGCAGCGCTGCACAAATATCAGGCCACAGCATGCATGCATGACACTTTTTGGTGGGGCTCTGGCTGGCGTGAGCACTAGTTGAAAGCCTTTCCTTATGCACGCTGGTGTGTTCCTGTGTAGACTCTTACTTTTACTTTTGACTTTGGCATTGCTTCACGAAAATGAACAGATCGTGACGACAAAAACAAGAAGATCCACAACCACCATCACATGCCCATTCAGCCCCAAGGTCTTATCAGAGCACCACCTTTGCCATCTCGCGTGTGCTCACGAGAAAGCAAAAGGCAGCACTTCTGGCACATCACCTGTACTAGCAAGAACACAAACGACAGCACTTCGGAAATCAAAGGTCACCAGAGCAGCATTGTTCTAGTGCCTCAGGTACTCCTCAACAGCAAACGGCAGTTCTTCTGACACTGTGTGCTCTGGCATTTGCAAGAGCACAAACGGCAGCACTTCAGAAATCAAAGGTCACCAGAGCAGCATTGTTCTAGTGCCTCAGGTACTCCTTAACAGCAAACGGCACTTCTTCCGACACTTTATGCTCTGGCATTTGCAAGAACACTAACGGCAGCGATTCTGACATCTAAGGTAACCAGAGCAGCATCGTTCTAGTGCCTCAGGTACTCCTTAACAGCTCACGGCACTTCTTCTGACACTGTATGCTCTGGCCCTTGCAAGAGCACAAACGGCAGCATCACCTGGAGCACGATTCCAAGGTAAACTGGGGCAACGACGAGGAGGGAGCACCAAAACACGTTGACCCATTTGTTGGCTGGCATTTGGCGTAGAGGGGTGAGGACCAGCTGGGGGGTCCAGCTTTGGAACTGTGGTTATACAGTTGTTACATGACCAAGCAATTATTTGGTAGAAAGGGGTGAGCAAATAGCAGGGGTGAGGTCAGTCAGCTGGGGAGTCCAGCTTTGGAACTGTGGTTATAAAGTTGTTACATGACCAAGCAATTATTTGGTAGAAAGGGGTGAGCAGTTGGCAGGGGTGAGGTCAGTCAGCTGGGGAGTCCAGCTTTGGAACTGTGGCTATTATACAGTTGTTACATGACCAAACAATTATTTGGTAGAAAGGGGTGAGCAGTTGGCAGGGGTGAGGTCAGTCAGCTGGGGGGTCCAGCTTTGGAACTGTGGTTATTGTACTTTTGTTACATGACCAAGCAATTATTTGGTAGATGGGGTGAGCAGATGGCAGGGTTAAGGCCAGTCAGCTGGGAGGCCTAGCCTGGAGCTTGACTTTCTAACAAACTGGCGGCGGAGGGCAGATAATATCCGGCCACTCCATTTTAATGCGATTTAATACGACTTAAGGAGTCAGTCGATACAAGATTAAGTGAGTCGATACAAGGAATTAAGTGAGTCGATACAAGGAATTAAGTGAGTTGATACAAGGATTTAAGTGAGGCGATACAAAAAATTTGGTCTGGAAGAACGTGAAGACCACAGCTGCAAGGTACGGTGGGATCCTTGGACAACAGTAAAAGGAAAGGGAGCACTACTTCGAATTGATACAGAGTACCAAGCATTCTTGATAAAAGCTTTGTACTTTGCTTCCCTCCTACCAAGCGGGAGCCTCGAACACGAGTAAATGGAAAGGGAGCTCTGCACACCAAGCACTTAAGAACTCATACAAACTTTGTATTTTGCTTCCCTACAACCAAGCGGCAGCCTTGAACACGAGTAAATGGAAAGGGAGCAAGTGTTTGGTTTTGTAGCAGGTGACAGGTTGTGGCTTTGGTTCTTGTGGGCCAGGAAGCATTTTTGTTTGTTTTTTATTAGGTCTCGGATGTGTGTGTAATGGATGTACTTAATACTCATACAAACTTTGATCTTTGCTTCCCTCCGACCAAGCCACAGACAACAACATACCCCTTCCCCTCTAGCGTTACTCCTTCCTTCCTACCTGGCCAAACACGATGAACACTCCCACTGTCAGGCCTGCGTAGCACCTACCTGGCCTTACACGATGATGAACACTCCCACCGCCAGGCCTGCATAGCACCTACCTGGCCATACACGATGATGAACACTCCCATCGTCAGGCCTGCGTAATAGTTGCTCCAGCCGAGACCGTACGCCACATCGCGCACAAAGAAGGGCAGGGGAACCTCAAACCACAGATCACGTGATGCAAATAAGAAGAACCTACAAAAGGGTGTAAGTAAGGGTGTGAGTGTGTGTGTGAGTGTGTGTATGTGTGTGTATGTATGTACGTGTTGGCACAAAGAAGGGTGAGGGCATTTGAAAAAGCTGGTCTCGTGACGAAAACATGATTAACCTACAGAGGCCTGCAAGGTCGTACGTGAGCAAATGCTTGTGCATGCATGCATGTGTGTGTGTGTGTGTGTGTGTGTGTGTGTGTGTGTGTGCGCATCTACACTGGACCACGTAAGGAAGCAACTTAAGCAAGGTGCAAACTCTGTACTTCATTGACCTCAAGCATCAGAACACTGTTAAGTTTTTCCGTTACTTTGAGAGGGCATTGATACGAGCGCAGAGCAGTGCCTTCTATTTTACCTTACGAGACAGACAGGGCATTGCTGCTAGCGCAGAGCAATGCCTTCTATTAAACATTATACAACAGGCAGGGCATTGATGCAAGCGCAGAGCAGTGCCTTTTATTATACCTTGAGATGGACAGGACATTGATGTTGTAGTTTTGCTTGAAGATGACCTCCCACTTGAGGTTCTCTTTGCGGGTTCGTCCCAGCTCGTTAGACAGCCCTGTGTGTTAGGGGGTTGAAGCAGAACGTGGAGAAGCGTGAGGAGTAGGGTTGGCCAGAATGTCTGTACATGCACCACCACACATGTATCTGACCGTTTCTGAGTAGTCATAAGCAGGAAATAAGCTGGTGCAAGCCTTTCAGCAAGCACGCTTTTGTTTGAAACTGTGCGCGCCTTTCTGCAGGCATGTATGATTTCGTATTCAGGCTGGCAAGACCCTCAACACAGGGTCCAGTTTTTACAGCCACAAATAAACAGACTGCAACAGATCAGACACAGATCATCTTAAGAATGCAAGCATGCTCAAGCAAGAAAGTAGGCACGCTCTCCAACTATTTGTAGGCACACACACACACGCACACACACACACACGCACACACACCCATGACTGCATAAGACAGGGCATGTAACACACACCCACTCCCTCCCCCACGCATCACCCACACCCACGACTGCATAAGACGGGGCACGTAACACACACCCACTCCCTCCCCCACACATCACCCACACCCACGACTGCTTAAGACAGAGCACGAAACACGCACACACACACATACACACGCAAACAAACACACACACTTCCTTATCCCTCCCACCCCCTCAACCCCCACACACAGCACACACGCACCCACAACAGCCCAAGGCAAGGCGCATAAGATGATGAAAATCATCAGGCCCAATGCAAAGTAGTAATTGAAGGTCACCGCCGCAGAGCCCACAAAATAGCCTACACCTGCAGAGATCGTAAGAGTGATGAGAGATTGTGAGAGTGATGGCGTGGTGCGTAAAGAAAATATAGAATATAGGCTGGGATTTATATCACAAATTCTGCAGGTGATGGCGTGGTGCGTAAAGAAAATACAGGCTGAGATTTGTATCACACATTTTGCAGAGATCGTGAGAGTGATGGTGTGGTGCGTAAAGAATATACAGGCTGAGATTCGTATCGCAAATTTTGCAGAAATCGTAAGAGTGATGGTGTGGTGCGTAAAGAATATACAGGCTAAGATTTGTATCACAAATTTTGCAGAGATCGTGAGTGTGATGGCGTGGTGCGTAAAGAATATACAGGCTGAGATTCGTATCACAAATTTTGCAGAGATCGTGAGTGTGATGGCGTGGTGCGTAAAGAAATTACAGGCTGAGATTTGTAACACAAATTCTGCAGGTGTTTGTTTGTGAGAAAGCGTGGGGTGCAGCTGTTGCTATGCCGCAGATCTTGCAGTGGTTCTTAATGTGATGGTGTGGGGTGCAGCTGTTGTCATGCTGCAGATTTTGCTCGTAGGCATAGGAGCTACGCACACATGCTTATAAGTGAGCAGGCGCCTCTTTCTTCTCTACACTGAACTGGTGCACTTAATTACCAGGGAGCTGACGCTGCACAGGCAAACAGGGCCTTACCTGTCAATCTATTTTTCCAGCCTGTAATATATGGCACTAGCTGACGCCGCACGGGCAAACAAGGCCTCACCTGCCAACCTGTTTTTTCAGCCTGTAACGAATGGCACTAGTTGACGCCGAACAGGCAAACAAGGCCTCACCTGTCAACCTGTTTTTTCAGTTTTTTTCAGCCTGTATTGAATGGCACTAGTTGACGCCGAACAGGCAAACAGGGCCTCACCTTTCAACCTGATTTTCCAGCCTGTGATGAATGACACTAGCTGACGCCGCACAGGCAAACAAGGCCTCACCTTTCAACCTGATTTCCCAGCCTGTAATGAATGGCACTAGTTGGCGCCAAACAGGCAAACAAGGCCTCACCTGTCAACCTGTTTTTTCAGTTTTTTTTCAGCCTGTAACGAATGGACTAGTTGACGCCGAACAGGCAAACAGGGCCTCACCTATCAACCTGATTTTCCAGCCTGTAATGAATGGCACTAGCTGACGCGCACGACCAAACAGGGCCTCACCTGTCAACCTGTTTTTTCAGCCTGTAACGAATGGCACTAGTTGACGCCGCACGATCAAACAGGGCTGCACCTTTCAATCTGTTTTGAAACACTAGTGGACCCCGCACAAGCAAACAGGGCCTCACCTTTCAAGCTGTTCTTCCAGCCTGTAATGAATGACACTAGCTTGAACAGCATGGACTGCTTCTCGTCAGGGGTCACCAGCTTTGTAACCGTTTTGCCTCCTGTGCGTAAAACATAATGTGCACACAAGTGTGAGAAAAGGCGTGCGCTATAATGTGTGCTATGATGCGCATCATAATTTATGCAGGAATGTGTGTGTGTGTGTATGTGCGTGTGTGTGTGTGTGTGCGTGCGTGTGTGTGTATGATGATGCGTGTAAAGGTGTGTGCACGTAATGATGCTCAGCATTAGGTGTGCAGGAAATGCGTACAGAAGTGCGTGGACTAATGCTGCATCAATGCATGTCATGTGTGCGTAATAGTGACAAATAATGATGCTGTGAAAATGCAAGAGCCACATTACTGATTATGTTCTGCCTAAAGAAATGGCACAAACAAGCAACAAGGCAACACACTCCTCTGCTTTTGACTTTGTTCCCACTCACGTCATGCAAGCGCCACAAAAACACATACCAAACAAGGACCTAGCTCAACACGTTGCTCACATATTACCCAAGGAACGTGATCATTCCCACGATGTCAAACACAACAAGTGCCACATAAAACACACCAAATAAGGACCTACTCAACACGTTGCTTACATATTACCCAAGGAACGTGATCATTCCCACGATGTCAAACACAACAAGCGCCACAAAAAACACACCAAATAAGAACCTAGCTCACCACGTTGCTCACATATTACCCAAAAAACGTGATCATTCCCACGATGTCAAACACAACGAGCGCCACATAAAACACACCAAATAAGAACCTTGCTCACATAGCAACTGAGGAGCGTGACATAACTAGGGCTGGCCATATATATACACGGTTTGTATACGGAATTTTTGGCTGGGAAATCATATACGGTGAATATATACGATTCTGGCCAGCCCTACACTCATAGGCGACGCCTGCTCTGCACTATGTCTGTTGCACTGCACCTATTGCACTGCACTGCACCTATCGCACTGCACTGCACCTATCGCACTGCACTGCACCCGTTACAATGCACTACACCTTTTACAATGCACTGCACCTACCGCACTGCACTACACCTATCGCACTGCTCTGCACCCGTTACAATGCACTGCACCTTTTACAATGCACTGCACCTATCGCACTGCACTACACCTATCGCACTGCACTACACCTATTGCACTGCACTACACCTATCGCACTGCACTACACCTATTGCACTGCACTACACCTATCGCACTGCTCTGCACCTGTTACAATGCACTGCACCTATTGCATTGTACCATAGACACAACTAATAAAACAAAGCCCATCCTTCCTGCGATGCCAGCAAGACACGCACCTAGCTTGACCAAGTCCTTGGCCACGCCCACAGTGATCTGAGTCATCGTTGCAAATAAAATCGCTTTCCATTTCTCTCCTGCGCGAGCAAGGAAAAAGGAGCAACGCGGTCAAAACATAAGTGAGATGCAAAACATAAGTGAGATGCAAAAGATAAGTGAGATGCAAAACATAAGTGAGATGCAAAGGCCGATAAATCTTTGAGATCGATCAAGCAGCCTGTGCTCACAACGCAAGTGAGTAGCACGCGCATGGGTTATTGCGCAAAATAAGAAGTAAGGCACACTCCCAAAAGCTGTCACACGAAGCAGAGGCAATCAGCGCATCCATGGGTTGTTGTACAAAATATAAAGTAATAAGCACTCGCATAAGCTGTCACACAAAGCAGAGGCAGGCAATCAGCGCGTGCACAGTTTGTTGCGCAAAAGAAAAAGTTATAAACACTCGCAAAGGCTTTTGCTCAAGACAAGAAGCCACCTCTTTGGTGAGGGAGTTTTACGGTACCCGTTACCAAAGCGGCTCCTTTCCCTTAAATACTGTGGGGAGCGGTTTTTCACTGCCTGCGTAGATCTTCTTTTTCAATCATGCATGCGAGCAGAGGCTGTTTTGTGTAAGCTGTTGCGCAGGGTCACACACAACACACTGTTGTGCAGGGTCACACATAACACACTGTTGTGCAGGGTGACACACAACACACTGTTGTGCAGGGTCACACACAACACACTGTTATGCAGGGTCACACACAACACACTGTTGTGTAGGGTCAGAGAACAGCAGCACTTGAAGAGGCTACTCTCCTAGAAAGCAAAAAGGGTAACAAAATGAGTAGAATCGGCCAGAACCGTACACAATCACCGTATATGACCGTATACTTGGTGAATTCCCTGCCAAAAATACAGTATATACACCGTATATATATATATATATATATATATGGTTCTGGCCAACCCTAGAAATGAGGGATCCAGGTAGAGGGTTGGATGGGTCCCATTGTTTGACCCAGCTCCTAGCAGACACAAGTTGGGTCATCAAAACGTGAGAAGCACAACGCAGAGGATTATTCCCCCATCACTGGGTGGTGCAGAGCACAGAGCCACGCCCTTTCGTAACCAACGTCAACCAGTTTTACCTTGGCCCCATTGGGTAATGCAGAGAAGAGCACACAGCCACGCCCTTTCGTAACCCACGTCATTCAGTTTCACCTCGGCCCCATTGGGTAATGCAGAGAAGAGCACACAGCCACGCCCTTTCGTAACCCACGTCATTCAGTTTCACCTCGGCCCCATTGGGTAATGCAGAGAAGAGCACACAGCCACGCCCTTTCGTAACCCACGTCATTCAGTTTCACCTCGGCCCCATTGGGTAATGCAGAGCAGAGCACACAGCCACGCCCTTTCGTAACCCACGTCGGTCATGTTTTCGCATTGGACGTCTGCGTTCTTCATCTCATCTTTCGCCCCCCACCTTCATTCCCCCACGAGCCCTGCCACACCATCAGGATGCACACACCGATGATCTTCATCTCATCTTTCGCTCCCCACCTTGATTCCCCCATGAGTCCTGCCACGCCATCAGGATGCACACACCAATGATCTTCATCTTATCTTTCGCTCCCCACCTTCATTCCCCCACGAGTCCTGCCATGCCATCAGGATGCACACGCCGATGTTCTTCATCTTATTTTTTGCTCCTCACCTTCATTCCCCCACAAATCCTGCCACGCCATCAGGATGCACACACCGATGATCTTCATCTTATCTTTTGCTCCTCACCTTCATTCCCCCACGAGTCCTGCCACGCCATCAAAATGCACACGCCGATAATCTGGAGGCACAGCCCCGTGAGGAGCGTGCTTTTGATGCCCCACTTTGCGCCTGCAAAGGGGCAGGCAAAGCACACGGTGTGGCATTCTTGTGGTGAGTTTAGCTGAAACATGGCGGTGTGTAAGGAGTACCTGATCTCGATTGTGGAAGAGGTACGCTAGATTTTGGACTTTTTTTCTTTGGTGTGACACCTATGATCTTAGTTGTACGAATGCGCACATTGCATAAGCACGCAGGCCATATCACACATACACACACTGCAAAAAGGAGATGTACAATCAGCTCTGCTTCTTCTTGTGCATGACGTAGAACTCACCCATGACTCCGGCTAACAAATTGGTGACCACGCCAGCGACCTCATACTGCACACATGCATACACGAGTATCACGTCAGAGGACTTTTATTGAAAGTGAAAGGAAGTAAAGCAATGCAATGCAATGCAATGCAATGAATGAGATATATATATATAGAGAGAGAGAGAGAGATATATATAGAGAGAGAGAGATCAACAGAGCAAACAGCTGTAACCTTGACAGGGAGTAATACAGTGCATCTTTGGTAGGTTGAGAATCTTATCCTCGATCATTAGGCAGCGTATTGTTCATGATGGTAAAGGTGGATAGCTTAAGCTGTTGGCAGTATTTCGCACATACACACATGCCACGTGCACACACTCACACACACTCACCGCCATGAACATGATGGCCACCTCCCTGCGAGTGTATGCAAACACAAGTGTGTGGTGTTAGTGGGCAGAAGGTGCGCCAGTTTGCACGTCCTGGTGAAGAGGAGCCTCTTTAGGGTTGGCCAAAATTGTTGGCCAAAACCATACATACATACGCATCTACGGTGTATATACGGTGTTCTTAGCAGGGAAATCACCATTCATACGGTCATATACAGTGTACTCATTTGGTTTTGGCCAAGCCTAGCCATGTTGGAACCAAGGTAACCTTTGTGGAGTTTAACTATAACTACCAGCCAGGCGCATGCTCAGTCTCACACAAGTGCCACGCTCAGCTACAAAAGTATCAGCACGTAACAGGCGGGCAAAGAACACTCACATGGCCGTGAAGCCAAGCACTCTGCAAAAACAGTCTCAGCTTGTAACAGGCGGGCAAAGAGCACTCACATGGCCGTAAAGGCCAGCACTCTGCAAAAACAGTCTCAGCTTGTAACAGGCGGGCAAAGAACACTCACATGGCTGTGAAGCCCAGGGAGTGGGCGTATTGTAAAACTAAAGAGTCTGAGCTTCTAACAGGCGGGCACAGCACACTCACATGGTTGTGAAGCCCAGGGAGTGGGTGTAATGTAAAATCGAAGAGTCTGAGCGTCTATCAGGCAGGCACATAATACTCACATGGCCGTGAAGCCCAGGGAGTGGGCGTGGAACAATATGATCGTCCGAATGGCACCGTCCGTGATGGTGAACAAGAGGTAGGAGCTGGACATGATGATGAAGGGCCTCAGGGCACCGTACGTATGCTTGTAATTGGTGTCCCCTCCCTTGTCATCTGCATTCTCATTCCCTGTGTACATTCATTGGCAAGCAAGCAAAGTGTCGTGGCGCACGGAGGTGGGCAAGTTGGCTGGGTGACAAACTGTAGGGAAGTTTGTGCCTTGGTTGCTACTCCCTACATATCCACCACAATCGATCGCGCTGCCGCAGGCCCTTAGCAGCCATCGGCATTACATACAGGAAGGCAATGCAAAGCAAGCACTGCATTTAGTCGTCTGCCAGGTAAACAATTCAAGCCATCTTTTAAAGGTGTACGTTGACTTGGCTAAGTGCCCGAGAGCGCACTCACCCATGTGCACCTCTAAACTTGCATCCAAGAATTTTCAAAAACAATCACAAGCACTAAAACACACACACACATTTCCATATTTACCCCACTTTCACTCACAAGTTCCCACACTCACCCACGTCCAACTCCACTCCTTCTCCGTTGCTTTTGCCCTTATCATACGCTCCCACAGCCAAGGGGTTGTCTTTTGAGGGCATGTCTGCACAAAAAAGGGTGATAAAGGATAGGGCGCAGTAGGCAGCTTACCAGGAATGCAATTTTAACAGGTAAACAGGAATGCAAGGTATGGCCAAATGGAAGGAATGAAGCACTACATGTATGGCAGGGGATCTAGGGAGGAAAACAGACAACTTGCCACGTATCCGTTAAGTTGACGAAGGGGTGAAGTGGGGAGTGTGTTTCATTGCAGGCAGATTAGTTTGCACACGTCTGAGCAGTGGTTTAGATTATTTGCAAAGTTACGTACCGTCTCCCTTGCCGTGTTGAGTATCACCAACAAAGTCTTGTGTACTATTGCTCTTGGGGCTGCTGCAAGCAGGAAGGAGATGTGTACAGACAAGTGAATGGCCACTAGCGTACTTTGCATGACACCTGGCTGACGGATCCGTATCTGTGGTAAGCATTGGATGATTGGAAACACCAACTTTATAGGCAGGCGGCACAACCAGATGCAGATCTCTGTCCACCGGTAACCTCGTTATTATGATTGACGGCTGAGCTCCTCACCTGCCATGCGGATAAGGAAGGAGGTGGGTGGCGACTCGCTGGTTGCCATCCAGGACCTCCATTAATATCCTGGCATTTTCACCTTCAGCAAATTGCTCGCCTTGCAACTGTGTGAGTGAACGGGCGAGCCTTTGCATGGGTGCTCGTTCATATTCTTGGTAACGAGCCTGGTAAAGCTCAGAAAAACTCATGAGCAGCCTGTGTGCAGTTATAACTCGTAGAGTGCCTCATTAACTTCTCTGTACGTCGCGCAAGCATCTTTTGAGTTGATACTTGCATGTCATTTCCTCCCTTCCCTTCCCCTCTCACCTCAGCCCCTCCCTTGGGAAGCTGGCAGCAGTGAACTTGCTCTCCGGAGGGCTGCTCCTCCCGTGTACAAGCCATTTCATCCTCAATCTGCTGGTTGGGGAACCGGCAGCGCAGATTATTACCCTGACCGAGGCCGTACAGATGGACTTGCTCGCCCCGGATTACACACGCTTCTTGGTTTTGCGAACCAGGGTCGTCTGTTGGAATCTCGTTGCCTGACATTGCACTTGGTTGCTGTAATTAATTTTTATCAAACGCATCATTGCACGAACTTCTTTAGGTGAAACCTAAAGTGAAGAATCAGGGAAGAATCTTTGTCAGACGGACGTGAAAAGATGCCGGCTGACATATATCCGATGCGGAACTCGCGCGATATTCAGACAAATAATAACGATATCGTACACACTCATCCCATCCCCAAGAAGGTGGGTCCGCTGTCACAACGCTGCACCGCGGAACCGAGAGCTCCTCGGGATAACACTCAACACACAATGCACGCATATACACATACACACACGCACTCAAATATGCTCGCAAGCAAGCAAGCAAGCAGGCAAGCAAGCAAGCAAGCAGGCAAGCAAGCAAGCAAGCAAGCACGCACACACACACACACACACACACTAACTCAAACATGCACGCACGCAAGCACATACACACACATATATATACACGCACACTCTCTCAAACATGCACGCACGCAAGCACACACACGCACACACGCACAAACATGCACACTCTTTCTCACAAGCACAGGCGTACCCATGATTAAAATGCTTCACGCATGCTTGTCTAGAAGAAAAAATGTGCCTGTGCACATATGTGCATTCTAGATGGTGCACGCTACATGCTTATAAAAAATCACATGCAAGCGCATGCAAGCAGTTTTCTGAGAAACGCACATACTTATACACCTGATTTTTTGGGCAGGCACTGAGACACCCAGTGCGTCCAGCAGCGCCTACATACGATGCCCACTACCGTTTCCATCAATGGCATGGGCAGAATCGGTAGGTTTGCATCAAACGTCATCATCATCCACCACACGCTAAATGCGCCCTTTTTGGCTCACAGACAAGTGCTTGTATGTTTCATTTTTACGTTAATTTACAGTTCACAGCGTAAATTTGTGCAACCTGCCTGTGGCATGGTAAACGAACTGATCACTACAGTGCTTCCCTGATGACTTACAATGCCTGTCTAATTAGAGATGAGACTTACAGTCCCCAACAACTTACAATGCCTGACATGCCTCTCTTTTTGGTACAGGCCGCCTGGCCTTGCGTCTGGCCTGGGATAGGCCCCAGGAGTTCCAGATTGCGCACGTAGGTGATGTGTGGTAGCCCTTACTGTTCTGCTAAGCCATGTGAGGGGGTAAAGTCAAGTGAAGAACAGGCTACATTGGTAATGTTAATTTCTCCTGATTCGTAATTATTAACTCGCCCTTATTCTAATTAAGGGAAGGAGCATTGGACAAGGGGCACCCTTTGGATGGTTTAGTGCTAAACAAACCTAGCAAGTTGACAGTTTATTACCTTCTAAGGAGCACGCTCTGCAGCAGATGGTAACAGCATCTTTCCGTGTTGGTTAACACTACGTGTGCGTTGGAATAACTGTGTCAGCCACTCTTCTTAAGCTCTCAAATCTTGCCCTCCCTTTGTCTTATGCCATAACAAAGACCAGCCCATCACACAACAGTCACGTAAACACGCACGCCATGCTGCTGCAGATGAATGACGTCCAGCCCATTGAGTCTGTCAGCTACCTCATCAAGTACGACTCAGTACACGGCACCTGGCCTGTCAAGGTAGGGCAAGTGTAAGTAGGGCGATTGTCAAAGTAGGGCAAGTGTAAGTAGGGCATCGGTCGAGGTAGGGAAACTGTCAAGGTAGGGCAAGTATAAGGTAGTCAAGGTAGGGCCACTGCCAAGTTAGGGCAACTGACAAGGTAGGGCAACAGTCAAGCTAGGGCAACCGTCAAGGTAGGGCAACTGTCAAGGTAGGGCAGCTGACAAGGTAGGGCAACTGTCAAGGTAGGGCAACCGTCAAGGTAGGGCTACCGTCAAGGTAGGGCAACCGTCAAGGTAGGGCAAGTGTAAGGTAGGGCAACTGACAAGGTAGGGCAATGTCAAGGTAGGGCAACTGTTGAGGTAGGGCAATTGACAAGGTAGGGCAACTGACAAGGTAAGGCAACTGACAAGGTAGGGCAACTGACAAGGTAGGGCATCTGACAAGGTAGGGCAACTGACAAGGTAGAGCAAGTGTAAGGTAGGGCAATTGACAAGGTAGGGCAATTGACAAGGTAGGGCAACTGACAAGGTAGGGCAACTGACAAGGTAGGGCAACTGACAAGGTAGGGCAACTGACAAAATAGGGCAACCGTCAAGGTAGGGCAAGGTATGGTAGAACAACATTGGACACAATCTTCAGAGTCCCAACCCTCATTCCGTGCAGATTAGTGTCACACACATACACACGCATGCACACACACACACGTGCACCCAAACAAACAAACACACGCACGCCCAAACAAAAATACACACACAATCACGCACTCGTGTGCGTGTTCTCCTATATCTGCAGGTGGAGGTTGAGGGCACAAACGTCATCCTCTCCCAAGGCAGTAGGAGGGAGGTCGTTCCTTACACTTGCAAAAGCAGGCCTGAGCTGGTGCGTGTTTTGTGGGTGAAATTGAACACGAGAGAAGTTGTTCTTTATTCCTGCAGCGATCAGCCTGAGCTGGTGCGTGTTCTGAGGGTGCAATAAAGTGACGAAAGTCGTTCCTTACACCTGCAGCAACAGGCCTGGGCAGAATTTAATGAAACAAGTCGTTCCTTACACCTGCAGCAACAGGCCTGGGCAGATTTTAATGGCACAAGTCGTTCCTTATACCTGCAGCAACAGGCCTGGGCTGCGCGCTGTGTATGCAGCATCATGTGTATGATGCTCATGTGGGTTGGTTGCACGTGTCAAAGCAGAGGTCTACAAAGATTAACAAATCAAAAGGCCTTCAGTCAAGCAAGCAGTGTGGCTGCTAGTTTCAAAGCTGAGACGCTGCCTGCTTTGTCTGTTTGGTGGGAACTCCTTCGTCTGTACTGACTCCACATCAATTTCTGTTTCAAAGGAAAAACTGGCCTGTGCTATCTCTGGTGCTGTCATTTCTTTGACACCGAAACTGAACTCCATTGCTTGTGCCGTTATTCCCTTGCAACCAAAACCGAACCCCATTGCGTGAGCTGCCACCTTGCCGTCATTCCTTTGCAACCAAAATCAAACCACATTGCGTGAGCTGCCACCTTGCCGTCATTCCTTTGCAATTAAAATTAACCCCCATATCGTGAGCTGCCACCTTGCCGTCATTCCTTTGCAACCAAAACCGAACCCCGTTTGTTTGCTGGCACGTGCCTTTTTCGCTCTGTTTCTAGAGTTGGCCAGGACCATAAATATATGGTGTATATACGCTGTTTTTGACGGCAGAGTTACAAAATACACGGTCATATACAGTGTACAATTAAGGCCAACCCTAGCTAGTTTGGCGACCCTATCTACTGCATCGTGAGATGCACTGATTGGGGTTATTATTACTGATTTTTACCCAGCGGTTTTGTGGCTCCTTTTCCTTAAATGTGTGAAGAGTGGCTTTCACTGCCTGCGTAGTTTGTTCTTTTCCCAGCGCTTTCACACCCGGACTTCTCTCATTTTGCTGCACTGCTGCTGCACTCATCTCGCACCTTATATACATTGTACATCTTTGAAACGTCCGTTGTTTTCATTCCTCTTGCACATTCCTGCGACATGTCGTGGCTTTGAAACGTCCGTTGTTTTCATTTTCCTTGTACGTTCATGGGATCTGTAGTGTGTCTGTGTCTGCGTGGGTGTTTGTGTGTGGGTGTGGGTTTGGGTGTGGGTGTGGGTGTGGGTGTGGGTGAGTGGGTGTGGGTGTAGGTGTGGGTGTTTGTGTGGGTGTGGGTGTGGTCAGCAAGCTCCTTGCGTACAATACTATGCATGCAATGAGTCAGGATCCCTAACAACAATACCTACACTGAGGCATGCGGCACGTTACTGGTTACGAGCAGCGTAGTACCTTTGTATACATGCATACACACAAAAGCACACACACATGCTTGCTTTGGGGCGGCAATAAATAAACCCTGTTCACGTTAGCGTGTAGAAGTTGCGTCATTGCAGGTCACTCGTGAGGGCGTTATCACTCGTTTACAAATTAATCTATGATTTACATATGTACATATGAAGGGTTGGCCAGAATTGTATATGTACCCCGTATATGACCGTACGTATGGTGATTTCCCTGCTAAGAACACGGTATGTACACCGTTTATACGTAGGAATGTATGGGGTTCTGGCCAATCTTACTCATATGATGCCGTGTGCACCTGTCGGTGGAGTGCACTGCAACTGCCTGCCTACGTATAATTGCAGGTCACTCACGGGGGCGTTGCCACATCATATGATGGTGTGCGCACCAGTCAGTGGAGTGTGGAGTGCACTATAGCTACCTCCTGCTTACCTTAGATGCACTTCAAATCACGACCTCGCTCAATTGCAGATCCCTTGTGAGGGCAAGGGCATTGACATCGCGATGAAGTGCATCGTAGCTACCTCCTGCTTACCTCAGATGCACTTCAAATCACGACCGCGCTGAATTGCAGATTCCTTATGAGGGCATGGGCATTGGCATTGTGATGGAGTGCACTGTAGCTACCTCCTTCTTACCTCAGATGCACTTAAAATCACGGCCTCGCTCAATTGCAGATCCCTTATGAGGGCATGGGCATTGACATCGTGATGGAGTGCACCGGGGAGTTCTTGACGCGCGCACCTCTGCAGCCTTACTTTGACAAGGGCATCAAGAAGGTGTGTGTTTGCATGGGTGAGCACATTTTGTTTTCTGCACCCTTGCTTCAAAAAGAACGTCGTGTACTTGTGTGTGTGTGTGTGAGTGAGTGAGTGCGGAGGAGCAGATATTAACGTTAGCGTTGGGCTTGGAATGTTCAATGTTATAGAGGTGCCCTTGGAATGTACTAATTTCCCAGCTCTGTGTTGTTTAGACCCTGCATCCGTGGAAATGCACACCTTGCACCGGCGTGGAGGTGCACTTACTTGTGTGGGCATCAAACACACAGTCACACAATTTCAGCGCCATGATACCATGACACACGCCACAAACATATGGGTTGGCCAGAACCGTATATATACACCGTACATTTGGTGCTTTCCCTGCCAAAATTACCGTATATACACCGTATACCGTACCAACGCTTGACCATGGCGCTTTATTTATCTTTTTCGGAGCAATGGAGACGCGCGATGAATATTTTGCTACAATTGAAATCAGGGTGCGCAAGCGGGAAATTATTCCGGTGAGAGCCGGTGCGCAATTGTGCGCAATCGCAAAATTAATTAATGTTATAAATTCTGGGTAGGTATGGATAGGTATGTGCGTGCCATCCCGCGGGAGAAGCGGGAGGACGATGTTGCGCGCGAGCAGCAGCGTTCCAAGCATGCCATCCGGGATGCAAGCGTTGAGGCAGCTGGGCTGAAGCGCAAGCGTGAGGAGCAGTATGAGAAGGCCAAGCAGCAGCGAAAGTGTGGATGAGAATGGGAGAATATCTAGTTTCGGCACTCAGATTCAATGGATTAGCCCCAGGACAGAGAAGGAACAACAACAGAACAAACATGCGTTCTTTCCTTACATGACCTCAGTAGTGGCTGTAACCATGTACTTGTTGTATTGTTATGAGTTGCGCAATGCTCAAGTACCCGCGCAATGCTGGTACCTGTAATTCAAAGCCATGCAAGCTTGCTGCTGGGGGTTTGCGCAATGGGGTCTGCGCAATGCCCCTGAGAAAGCTCTGCGCACCTCAATTGCTGCGCAGTTGGGGGTGCGCAATGGCAAACTTTTCCCACTGAAAGGGGTGCACAAACCCCGCGCAATGCACTCAAACAATTCATGAAAAATTAGGGTGTGCATTGGTCACGCGTTAGTACGGTATATATGGTCCTGGCCAACCCTACCTACCCATGCACATGCGTACGCGTGATGTGTGTGTGTGCGTGTGTTTCTTGTGCTTTGCGTGTCTCAGCAGCTGTGATTAATTCCTTTGGCTGCTGCTGATGCTGCTGCTGTTGTGCTTCAGGTGGTGGTGTCAGCCCCCGTGAAGGACCCCAACCCGGTGCTCAACATTGTGTATGGAGTGAACCACGTAAGTCAGTTGGATGCATTGATGTGTGTGTGTTTATGTGTGTGTGTGTGAGAGAGAGGGCGAGCGTGTACAGAGTGAACCACGTAAGGCAGTTGGATTGCATTGTTGTGTGTGTGTATATGTGGGTGGGTGGTTGGGTGTGGGTATGGGTGTTGGTGTGGGTGTGGGTGTGGGTATGGGTGTGGGTGTGTGTGAGGGCGAGTGCACATGTGCATGTGTGTGCGTGTATTGATCAACGCAGAGATTCCAAGCAAAGATTCCCCTTAGGCATTTCTCAGCTCCCGTTAATTGTTCTGGGCTTTTGTGGAGTTAAAACACACCGTATATGACCGTGTACTTGGTAATTTCCTGCCAGAAATACCGTATATACACCATATATAATTGGTTCTGGCCAATCCTACTCTTGGGTAAGAGGTGTTCTTGCCTATGGAGCCTGCCAAAACTGCACGCGCACACACACACAAACACACACAAACACACACACACACACACACACATACACACACACATGCATGCCAATCTAGCACTGTGAACTTGTATGATTTTGATGTACTGGTAGTGAAAACTTGTACGTAGGGTCGGCCAAAACCTTACACATACGCCGTACAAGACCGTATATTTGATGAAATTTTTTGCCAAAATACCTTTTGAACATCGTACATGTATGGTTTTGGCCAACCCTTCTCGTCTGTAGTGCATGATGCACATGCTTGTGGTTATGTGCGTGTGCGAGTGGGCGCAGCAGGTTTTGGGCATGAAACAGCAGGCAGTGTGCAGTGCATGCCTCTTTGCAGTACAAGTTGTCTGTGTACTCTAATAAATAATGATCCTCTAATATTAATCCTCAAAAAAATGATCCTCGCAAAATGATCCTCGAATAATGATACTCTAGTAAATAATGACCACGTTGCGAGGACAAAGTCTCCATCCTATTTGGTTGCGACCTGTCCAATGCTGGGAACACTCAACCGTCTATGCACACAGGACTTGTACGACCCCAAGAAGGACCACATCGTGACGGCTGCTTCCTGCACAACAAATTGCCTGGCACCAGTGGTCAAGGTGTGTGTGTGTGTGCGTGTGTGTGTGTGTGTGTGTGCTTGTGTGTGTGTGTGTGACCCCAAGAAGACATGTCGTGACGGCTGCTTCCTGCACAACAAACTGCCTGGCACCAGTGGTCAAGGTGGGTGGGTGGGTGCGTGTGTGTGTGTGTGTGTGTGACGGCTGCTTCCTGCACAACAAACTGCCTGGCACCTGTGGTCAAGGTGTGTGTGTGTGTGTGTGCGTGTGTGTGTATGTGTATTTGTATGTGTGTGTTCGTTTTTCAGCAATCCTGCCGTGACTGACATCGCCGCGCGCCAGCCTTTCCCTCGTTTTTTCACCACAGCATTTGTGCTGACTTGCGGTTCCTCACCGGCATTTGTACTGACTTGCGATTGCGTGCATTTGTACTGGCTTGCGGTGGGGCGTGCACAGCTGCAAATGCGCACAAACAGAGGGTTTTTCCAAACTCTGGCTGCGCAGGTCATCCACGAAAAGCTGCGCATCACACACGGGTGCATAACCACCATCCACAACCTCACAAACACACAGGTGAGTGCTTAGGTTTGACTTCAGCCGCTAGTGGCAGGCTTATTAATGGCTCAAGATTAGGGTTGACCACATATATGCGGTGTAGCGAAGTATTGGCAGGGAAATCACCAGATGTACGGTCATATATGCTGTACATTTACGGTTCTGGCCAGCCCCACACATTTGAGTTGGCCATAACCATACATACATTCGCATGAATGCTGTATTTCCGGTATTCTCAGCAGAGAAATCACCATTCATGCGGTCATACACAACGTTTGCTATGTCACGATACTGTGACGTTGCTATGTAAAGATACGGTGACGTTGCTCTGTAAAGATACGGTGACGTTGCTGTGTAAAGATACGCTGACGTTGCTCTGTAAAGATTCGGTGACGTTGCTCTGTAAAGATACGGTGACGTTGCTCTGTAAAGATACGGTGACGTTGCTCTGTAAGATACGGTGACGTTGCTCTGTAAAGATACGGTGTCGTTGCCATGTCACGACGCAGACGCTAGTGGACGCCCCAAACGCCAAGAAGAGCGACCTGCGACGAGCAAGGTGTGTGTGCGTGTTTGCGTGTATGTATGTTACACAGAGTGCCTGTGTGCCTTTTTCTATGTGAAGAGTTGTGTAGTGAGGGATTGCGGAGTGAGAGTTGATTAAATTACACGCAGATGTGCACGCACAAGCCTTAAAATACGCAGATGTGCACGCATAAGCCCACACACACACTCCACGCACAAGCCTTTGCGGCCTCTGTATCACTGTTCTCTCCTTCCCTTCATTTCCTTGTCGTACGGTATGGCCTGGTGAATCTGCACACGCCCTACCTTTGCTCACTCACGCTCTCTTAATCAATAAAACTCCACGTCAACTTTGTTCCTCGACCTTTAAAAAAGTCAAAAGATCGACGAGTGCATGTTCAAATCATAATAAATTGCACAGGTCCGGCCTAGTGAATCTGGCGCCAACTTCCACCGGATCTGCCACTGCCATTGCCCTGATTTTCCCAGACTTGAAGGTAGGATTTTTTGAACGTGCCATCAGGACTTGTCCAGAAATTTGGAAGTGTGTCGTGTTGAGAGGGAGCTTGAAGGTTTAAGTGTTTGAACACGCCTTGAGGACTTGTCCAGAGACCTGGAAGTGTGTCGTGTTGAGAGGGAGCTTGGAGGTTCAAGTGGTTTAAACACGCCATCAGGAACTGTCCAGAGACCTGGAAGTGGGTCGTGTTGAGAGGGAGCTTGGAAGTGCAGATGGCTTAAGCACACCTTGAGGACTTGTCCAGGAAACTGGAAGTGGGTCCTGTTGGGAGGGAGCTTGGAGGTTCAAGTGGTTTGAACGTGCCATCAGGACTTGCCCAGACCCGACTGCTCAGGCACGAGCACTTGTGGAGGTTGGCGCTGGTGAGCACGGCACGCCCTCTCCGCCCTTTCTTTACTGCAGCCTAAACTGCTCGTTGCTCTTTACCAGTATATGCTGCCACGTTACACCTTACCAGTACTATGCTGCCTCGTTGCTCTTTTATGCTGCCACGTCACACTTTACCAGTATATTACACATAGTATACGCTGCCACGTTTCACTTTACCAGTATATTACACTTATAGTGTACGCTGCCACGTTACACCTTACCAGTATTAGCTGTCACGTTACACTTTACCAGAATAATGCTGCCACGTCACACTTTACCAGTATATTACACTTATAGTGTACGCTGCCACGTTACACCTTGCCAGTATTAGCTGTAATTTGACGGTGGGAGGTTGGTGCTGGTGAGCACGGCACGCCCTCTCCACCCTTTCTTTATTGCAGCTTAAACTGCTCGTTACACTTTTCCAGTATATGCTGCCACGTTTCACTCTTTTTCAGTATACGCTGCCACGTTACACCTTGCCAATATTAGCTGTAACTTGACGGTGGGAGGTTGGTGCTGGTGAGCACGGCACGCCCTCTCCACCCTTTCTTTATTGCAGCTTTGAACTGCACAAGCCACAATGCACTTTACCAGTATTAGCTATGCACAAGCCACGTTGCACTTTACCAGTATTCGCTATGCACAAGCCACGTTGCACTTTACCAGTATCAGCTATGCACAAGCCACGTTACACTTTACCAGTATTAGCTATGCACAAGCCACGTTGCACTTTACCAGTATTAGCTATGCACAAGCCACGTTACACTTTACCAGTATTAGCTATGCACAAGCCACGTTGCACTTCACCAGTATTAGCTATGCACAAGCCACGTTGCACTTTACCAGTATTCGCTATGCACAAGCCACGTTACACTTTACCAGTATTGGCTATGCACAAGCCACATTACACTTTACCAGTATTAGCTATGCACAAGCCACGTTACACTTTACCAGTATTAGCTATGCACAAGCCACATTACACTTTACCAGTATCAGCTATGCACAAGCCACGTTGCAATTTACCAGTATTAGCTATGCACAAGCCACGTTACACTTTACCAGTATTAGCTATGCACAAGCCACGTTACACTTTACCAGTATTAGCTATGCACAAGCCACGTTACACTTTACCAGTATTAGCTATGCACAAGCCACGTTACACTTTACCAGTATCAGCTATGCACAAGCCACGTTGCACTTTACCAGTATTAGCTATGCACAAGCCACGTTACACTTTACCAGTACTAGCTATGCACAAGCCACGTTACACTTTACCAGTATTAGCTATGCACAAGCCACGTTACACTTTACCAGTATCAGCTATGCACAAGCCACGTTACACTTTACCAGTATTAGCTATGCACAAGCCACGTTACACTTTACCAGTATCAGCTATGCACAAGCCACGTTGCACTTTACCAGAAGTTACTGGAAGTGCTGACTTGGCTATGTGGCAGTACGTGCTGACCTGCTGTAAGTGCTGACCTGGCCATCGTGGCTGACTGAAAGTATGGTGTCGATTGCTTATAGCAGGCCAAAAGTAGTAAATAGTGTGTGTGTCTGTGCGTGTGTGTATGCGTGTGAGTGTGTGTGAGTGTGTGTGTCTGTGCGTGTGTGTATGCGTGTGCGTGTGAGTGTGTGTGTGTGTGTGAGTGTGTGTGTGTGTAGAGATTGGCAAGCAGCAGTGATGCGTAATGAGTCTGTCCAATGGCATAAGGGAGAGTGTCCCTTTTAAAAGTACATTGTACATTTTCACTCTCCCGTTTATTTCCTGACAGCATCATCAGCCTGCGCATCACTTACTGAGGAGCGCTGCAGCGTGCAATAAAGCTTCGTGTGCAGTATGTTGTGCGGTGTGCTGCATGCGCTAAAGCTCTGTTTGCAGTACGCTGCGTGCTATCTAAGTCCCTGTGTGTAGTGTGTAGTATGCTGTGCAGTGTGCTGCATGCGCTAAAGCTCTGTCTGCAGTACGCTGCGTGCTATCCAAGTCCCTGTGTATAGTATGCTGTGCAGTGTGCTGCATGCGCTTAAGCTCTGTTAGCAGAATGCTGCATGCATTCAAGCTCAAAACACATAGGGTTGGCCAGAACCGTATATATATACACCATATATGACCGTATATTTGATGATTTCCCTGCCGAAAATACCGTATATACACCATATATATATATATGGCTCTGGCCAACCCTAAAAACACAGCGTGCTGCAAAAACACCCTAAAAACACAGCGTGCTGCATGGTAGCTCGTTGACCTAGCTGTACGCATGTGTCTTCCTGGCCAAGGACAGCAGCATCGCAGGTGTCACTTACCAAACATTGCAGGTCTCACTTACCAAGCATCGCAGGTGCCACTTACCAAGCATCGCAAATGTCGCTTACCAAGCACCGCAATGGTAGTTACCAAGCATCACAGGTGTCACTTACCAAGCATCGCAAGTGTCACTTACCAAGCATTGCAGGTGTCACTTACCAAGCATCGCAATGGTAATTACCAAGCATCGCAGGTGTCACTTACCAAGCACCGCAATGGTAGTTACCAAGCATCGCAGGTGTCACTTACCAAGCATCGAAAGTGTCACTTACCAAGCATTGCAGGTGTCACTTACCAAGCACCGCAATGGTAGTTACCAAGCATCGCAAGTGTCACTTACCAAGCATCGCAAATGTCGCTTACCAAGCACCGCAATGGTAATTACCAAGCATCGCAAGTGTCACTTACCAAGCATTGCAGGTGTCACTTACCAAGCATTGCGATGGTAATTACCAAGCATCGCAAGTGTCACTTACCAAGCATCGCAATGGTAGTTATTAAGCATCGCAGGTGTCACTTATTAAGCATCGCAAGTGTCACTTACCAAGCATTGCAAGTGTCACTCACCAAACATCGCAGGTGTCGCTTACCAAGCACCGCAATGGTAATTACCAAGCATCGCAGGTCTCACTTACCAAGCATCGCAATGGTAGTTACCAAGCATCGCAATTGTCACTAACCAAGCACCGCAATGGTAATTACCAAGCACCTCAATAGTAATTACCAAGCACCGCAAGTGTCACTTACCAAAACCACTCCTGATCAGACGTTTGCTGTACAAATGTGTGTCAACTTGCAGGGCAAGCTGAACGGTTTGGCTGTGCTCCTGATCAGACGTTTGCTGTACAAACGTGTGTCAACCTGCAGGGCAAGCTCAACGGTTTGGCTGTGCGTGTGCCCCTGACCAACAGCAGCATCACGGACTGTGTTTTTGAGGTGGAGAAGGCCACAAGCGTGGAGGAGGTCAACAAGCTGCTCAAGGTGTGCTAGGAAAGGGCGAGAAAAAGAGGAAATAAAAGTTGGAGGAGGTCAACAGGCTGCTCGATGTGTGCTAGGAAAGGGCAGGAAAAGAGGAATGAAAAGTTGGAGGAGGTCAACAAGCTGCTCGATGTGTGCTAGGAAAGGGCGAGAAAAAGAGGAATGAAAAGTTGGAGGAGGTCAACAAGCTGCTCGATGTGTGCTAGGAAAGGGCGGGAAAAGAGGAATGAAAAGTTGGAGGAGGTCAACAAGCTGCTCGATGTGTGCTAGGAAAGGGCGAGAAAAAGAGGAATGAAAAGTTGGAGGAGGTCAACAAGCTGCTCGATGTGTGCTAGGAAAGGG